>Ga0310690_10000285_pt1 | contig 116824 bp, 92 predicted proteins | sample AusTroGonzalo_MG_2_FD_207661 | JGI IMG/M metagenome (GOLD analysis project Ga0310690, IMG submission 207661) | Bovine rumen microbial communities from tropical cattle in Woodstock, Queensland, Australia - Gonzalo_04 (v2) (version 2) | ecosystem: Host-associated > Mammals > Digestive system >...
ACGACGGCAGTCATCATGGTGCAACCCTCCTCAGTTCATAGCGATGCGACTTCGGCTGCGCAAGCGCATAGACCTCGTTCTGCTTCTCGAGGAGTTTCGCGCGCGTCTCGCGGTAGGTCGGCCAGTAGGCGACGTAGCCGGGCACGAACTTCGCGAAGTAGTTGTCCGGATCACGCGACGCGACATAGGCCTTGAGCGCCTCGAAGTCGTCGACGTCGGTCTTTCCCCCGAACGCCCAGCGCGCGCTGTGGTGGTTGCGGAGAACAGCCTCCTCACCGCGCAGTCTTCCGAGAAGACGCGCAACGTCCTGCGCCTGCGCGTACTGTGGCGTCTTTTCGTTGAAGGCGAGGTTTACGCCGACAGCAAGCTCGTCTGCGGAATATGCGCCGACTTCCGCGCCGTCGATCAAGAGCGCATAGCGTCCCGCGGCAAGCCCCGCGACCGCGAGCGTCTCGCGGTTGAGCCGCTCGGCCACCTTGAGCTCGACGGCCGCCTCCCGCGCCGCAGGGTCAACCGGATATGGCAGAGAGCCTTCGAGAAGAGAGAACGAGACGCTTCCGTCCCGCACGGAAAGATCCGAGACCTTTGCGTTCGCGCACGCGGCGACTTCCGCCTTCGCCGCGTCGATGCGTACCTCGCTCACGACAGGAGAGACGCCCTGCGACTCGAGGAAGGCCCACGCCATGATGGAATGGCCGAGCGCGCCGGGATGGACGCGGTCCCAGCTCGTCAGCATGAAATGCGGATCCTCCGCCTGGTGCGCGAGGAGATAGTCGTTGAGCGGAGAATACCAGTCTACGCCGAGAACTCCGTCGGCCCTTGCCTTCGAGAGGACGTGTCCGGCCATCTGCGCAAGCCCCGCGCTGCATCCGACCTGGTTGACCGTCGCCCAGCCGGTCGCTCCCGGCGGAATGTTCGTCGCGACTGCAGTATCGTCGTATATGGTTGTCGAAAGGTAGATGAGCGAAGCCTGCGGGGCGGCGGACTTCACCTTGCGGATGAGTTCGTCGAGGTTCGCGCGGTAGCGCGCCTGCGCGTCGGCCCTACGGTGAAGGAGGCCCGCAGTCGTCTTGGGCGTATAGGCCTCGCGGTCGACGTCGTTCATCCCGAAATGGATCGCGACGTGCGTCGGACGGTATTCGGCCACGTCCTCGGAAAGTCGCTTCTGCGCGCCTATCGCCGAGTCGCCGCCTATTCCCGAGTTGACGAATCGGATTCGCCGCGCGGGATAGCGCGTCCGGTAGAAGTCTGCGATGAACTCGTGGTAGCGTCCGCCGTGCGTGATCGAGTCTCCGAGGAACACGACAGTGTCGCCGTCCTCGAACGGCGCGGCGAAAGATGGATTGAATTCGAGTTTGACGACGACGGGCTCTTGCGAGAGCTGGTCGGCGGGAATACCCGTAACGTGCAGCGACTTCCCGTTGCCCAGCTTGTAGTCCGACGGCATGTCCTCGAGCTCGCACGCGAGTTCCGCGCCCGTGTTGAGCAGGACGCACGAGACCGGCAGCCGGTCTATCGGACGCAGGTTCACGCCGGTACGGTCCAGCCCCTTCGGATAGTGGCAGTAGACCGTCTTTCCGCGCCGCGTGACGAAGCAGGACCTGTCCGCGACAACGCCAGGAGCAGTCTCGACCGCGCGGAACGCCTCGCGCGTCTTCGCGTACCAGCCGCCTACGGACGCAAGGAGGCGCAGCGACTCCTCGGGGATCGTCCCGTCCGGCTTCGGCCCGACGTTGAGGAGGTAGTTCCCTCCCATGGCGAGGATGCGGTCCGCCGCGCGCTTCAGGTATTCGCCACTGCGGTAGTCCTCGTTTGCGCGATAGCCCCAGCTCTCCGCGCCGACGGAATCGCACGCCTCCGTGAGGCTGGTGAATGCGGAACCGTCGGGGATTCCGCGCTCGGGCGTCGCGTAGTCGCCCTTCGACCAGCCGCGGTCGTTGATCTTGATTCCGGGCTGGAGACGGCGCACAAGCGCGTTCATGGACGGGTCTTCGACATGCGGCGGGATGTCCCAGAAGAAGCAGACGATCTCGCCGTAGCCCGTGAGAAGCTCCGTCACCTGCGCCTTTACGTAGGCGCGGTATTTCTCGAGGTCGGGCTCGTCTCCGGCCTGCGGCGGAATCTGGTGCGTGCTCTTCGGGTTGTAGGCGTTGGGGTGGTGCCAGTCGGGATTGGAGTAGTAGAGCCCGAGCTTCATCCCGCGCGCGCGGCAGGCGTCGGCGAGTTCCTTCAGCACGTCGCGTCCGCACGGCGTGTTCATCACGTTGAACGAGGTCGTCTTCGTGTTCCAGAGGCAGAACCCGTCGTGGTGCTTTGCGGTGAAGACGATGTAGTCCGCGCCGAGCGACTCCGCCGCGCGTACGAACGCGGCGGCGTCGAAGCGCTCCGCCGAGAAGCGCTCCGCCGACTTCTCGTACTCGCCGCGCGGCACGCGTCGCCGCATTTCCTCCTGCTCGTGCCATCCGCCGACAGAATATACGCCCCAGTGCACGAACATCCCGAGACGCCGGTCGAACATCTTCCATTCACTCCCCTGCGCGGCGAGCGAAGCCGCGCACAGCACGGCATACAACGCTCTTCTCATGGCATTTTCCCCTTGAAGTCCTTCGCCTCGACGAGGCGGTTGTCTTTCCTGAGTCCGCCCGTCTGCCTGACGTGCGCGTCGAAGAACGGCGTCGCGCCTGGCGTGGCGACTATCGTGTTGCCGACGAGGTCCACGGAGCTCTTCACGCCGTCGCGCTCTGCGGAGGTAACGCGTATGGTCGCCGCGCGCCGGTTTCTCGCGAACGTGTTGTTGCGGACAAGGTTGTTGCGCCCGTAGTGAAGATGGTAGCCGCCATCCTCGGTGTCGCTGACGAAGTTGTTCTCCATGACGATGCCCTCGGACCCCTCGTCGTTGTAGAGACCCCATCCACCGTAGTCGACGCACGACACGTTGTAGATGACGTTGTTCGAAACGCACGTGCCGGTGCTGAGCCCAAGCGTGTAGACGCCCGCGAGATCGTCCATCCGGCCGCGTCCGAGATCGTGGATGCGGTTGAAGGAGATTTCGTTGTTCCACGACTTCGACTTCCCGTAGCCCCACGACCAGCCGACGGAGACGCCCGTATAGTCGAAGTCGCGGATCTCGTTTCGCGTCACGACGCAGTCCGCCGCGTTCCCGAGCACGACGCCCACGCCTTCGGGGTTCGCGTGTCCGCCGTCCGCCACAAGGCACCGCTCGACACGGTTGTACCGCGCGATTGCGCCTCCCTCGGACCCGATCCACACTCCGCCCGCGCCGAGGTCGGTGAATCGGCACTGCGAGACGACGTTCGACACGCATCCGTTGCCGAGCCGGAGCGCGTAGTTGCCGGTGCGCGCGACGCGGAGGTTCTCGAAACGGCATCCGACGGCATCAGTCGCCATTATCGCGGCGTCGAAGTCGTGCGCCGCCTGCCGCTGGTAGGTGCGCGTGACGCCGCGCGGGGTCTTCGCCTGGAGAACGCCGTCCTCGCGCGCGGGCGTTATGGACGTGAGGGCGAAGGCGAGATTGTCGAAGACAAGATCGCGCGCGCCCTCGATGCGCACGAGAGCCGTCAGTTCGCGCGTCGGCGCGACGGCCTTGATGGACGCGGCCGACTCGCCGGGGCGCAGGCGGTAGCGGATGCGTCCGGCGGCTACGTCGTACAGCCAGTCGCCCGGCTCGGTGAACGCGGCGCGCGCGTTCTCGAACGTGACGCGCGTCTTGTCGCCCCACTTCTTCCACGGCGTCGTCTTCCATCCGACGGCGGAATCAACGGACACGACGCCCTTCTCCGCGTCCACGGCGGAAATGTTGCGCGCGGCGTAGGACCACTTGACGCCGAGGCGCACTTTTACGTATGGGAACTCCGCGGGCCGCAGCGCGGCAAGGAACGCCTTGTCCGCGGCATTCGTGAAGACAAGCGTGTCGCGGCAGACGGCCCACTTGCCTCCCTTCGCGTCCTTCTCCTCGTCGCAACGCGACGGCAGGGTCCATCCCGACTTGGGGTAGACGCTGTGCGGCGCGCGGCGTCCGTTGACCCAAAGCTGCTCGAAGTAGACAATTTTCCCCTCCGCGTCCTTCGGCGCCGGAGCGGAGACGACGCCGGGCGAGTCCATCGTCCAGCCGCTAATCGATTCGCCGCCGCAGATGACGGCCCTGTCCTCGCCCTTCCATACGACGCCCGAATCGGCCGCCGTGAAGACGAGCGGCGAGTCTATCGGATAGGTGCCGCGCCTGACCTGCACGACGACCGCCTCGTCCGGATTCCCGGCCCTCGCCGCACGCGCCGCGAGGAGCGCCTTATGCGGCGAGAGTCCGCCAGGGGACACGACAAGCTCCCGGGCGGGCGCAGTCATCGCGGCCAGAAGGCATGGGAAGCAGGCGGTCCAGATCGCTTTCATCGGAGAACGACGACCATTCCCGGAATGTGGGCATCGGCGACGAAACGCGTGTAGGCGACGTTGTCGATCTCCACCTCCTTGGCGATGACCTTCGTGACATACGACTTGCCGGGCGATGCAACGGCAATCTGCGCGGCAGAGGTCACGGCGACAGGCGCGGCCTCGCCGCTCACCGACATCGTAGAATCGGCGGCCGTCTTGGGCACCGTCGCGATCGGAACCGTGAAATGGCGCCTGAGCTCCGTCCCCTCGGGGATGTCGAGGCGGACGTTCAGCGTCTCCGCGCCGTTCGCAAGGACGAGCGGATGCTCGGTGTTCGTCGGAATGCCCTTCAGTAGAAGGCCGTTTTCGCTTTCGGCCTGGTAGGGCACCACCAACGTGGTTCCGGGATAGAACGCAAGCGTCTTGAGGCGCTCAAACGCAGTCGCGTTCTCCTGCACGAACGCACCAGCCGTTATCAGGTAGCGCGTGTCAGGCGCGCCGCCAAGCGTACCGCCGGACATCTTGAGCTGTCCAGCCCCCGTCTTTACGACCGTCGTTTCACCGGCCGCAGTCGTGCCGCGATAGTAGGTAACTGGCATTTCAAGCGACAGCGACGATGTCTCCGGCACGTCGAAACAAGCGCGCTTCTGCAGGTACAGTCCGCGATTGACCTGGTCGAGCGTAACATCGCCCGCGGCATAGAGGCGCGCGCCGTCGATGATGCGCAGGCCATTGGCGTTGAACGCCGCCGGATTGCCGCCGAGGTTCTTGCCGTCGCTGACAACCAGGGTCGTGGTGTTCTCACCGTAGGGGAACACCGAGAACGATCCGGTGAACGAGCTGTTGTCGCCGGAGAGGACAACGTGTATCGCATGCGCATCGTAGGGAGACAGGCGGATGTCTCCATCGCCGGAAATAGACGAGGCGATCTCCGAAACACGAACGGAAGAATCGGGATAGGGGAGGTCGCCGGTTGCGGAACTGCTTCCCCGTATGCGCACGCCGTTCTCGTTGCCGATGTTCTTTCCGCTCGCATAGATGTAACCCGTCAGCACCTGACGCGTGTTGCCCGCATGGTTCTTGAACGAAATGTCGGAGTAGTTGCCGGCGAAAATCTTCGAGACCTCGTTCGTCTTGCCCTTGAGCGCAAGCTCGGCGCGCTGGGACGACGTGCCCACGAGCGTCAGCGAATTGCCCTTGAACGTCTCGATCTGCCGGTCGGCCATGCGCACGGCATGCGCCGCGTAGACAAGATAGTCGCCTCCTTCATGGACGGCCAGTTCGTCGCTCCACGCGGTCGTGGCCTCCCTTTTCGGAGTCTGGTTCACCGTATCCGACATGTACTGCGGCGTGTTCCCCTCGTTGGCATCATACGCCATCGTCATCCAGATGTAGGACGGACGCTTCATGTACACGATCTGGATCTCATCGTCGTTCGTCTCGACTTCGAACGTGATTTGCGCCAGCGTCGCGTCGCCGCCAAGCCCGCCTGCGTTGACCGTGACGAAGTCTGCCGGCGTCACGACCTTGGCATACGTCGGAATCGTCACGACTGCAATGCGGTTAGGTCCGTTCGTAGGGTCGGTGAAAATATCGGAGCGCGCGATGGGCATGGGGCCCTCGAGTCCGGCAGGCCATTCGGTCAGCTCAAGAAGTCCGTCAATATCATAGACGATGCTGCCCGTGCCCTGGGCGACGATCTTGCCGGTTCCGGTGAACCGTGCCTCGGGCGAGACATGGATGACCTGGTTGGACACGACAAGGTTGCCGGAGCCCGCCCATTCGCCGGCGAACACGACAGGGCCCGTCGTCTGTAGCGTCAGATTATCCGAACCCGAGAAAACGCCCTTCAGCGTCACCTTGCCGGCGCCGGAATGCTCGAAACGTCCGCCGCCCTGGACGAGCATGACGGTGCGGTTTCCGAAGTCAAGCGTCCGGTCCGTTGCAGACGCCGCAAGTTCTACAGTGCCGGCATGGCGCAGCTTCAGTCCGTCGGACTGCCGTTCGGTCGGATTCCCGCCAAGCTTCGTTTCGTCCGCGAGCACAAGCTTCACGCGCCACTTGGGATCATCCGGCGCAACGCCCGTGCCGTAGCTTTCCGCCACGCCGTAGCCGTCGACCGTCCAGCGCCCGAAGTACTGCGCATTGTCTCCGTCGAGGAACACCGAGAAATGCCCCGCCTTCTTCTCCGTGTCGTCAGAAGTGAAGTTTCTGCAGACCATAAGACCTGTCGACTCCGCGCCGCTGAGCGCCAACGCAAGGCGCACGCCGCGGCTGTAGGAGCCGGCGAAGCGGAACGGCTTTGCGGCCGGAGACTCGACCAGGGCATCGCCCCCGAACGTACCGGTGGACGCGGTCGTCACGGAGTCCTGCGTCGAACTTCCGCCCTGGGCGGGCTGGATGAGCCCGTCGTGAAAGACGAAATGTGCGCTGTTCGTCCAGTAGTTGATGGACTTTGAGAGAATCTTTCCTGCAGCGCTGTCGTCGCCAAGCACCAGCTTGTCGCCGCCAAACACGACATTGGTGCGCGTCAGCGTCGCAGCAGGAACCTCGCACGTACGGAGATTCGTATAAAAGCCCTTGTTGACGATATACGTGTTGCCTGCGCTCGGCGGATTCCCGTCGAAGTTTGTACCGTTTTCAAACGAATTCTGTCCTCCCGTGTCACCGCCCGTCAAATAGATGTCCGCGGCAGAAAGCGTCGAGACCGTCAGGAGCAGGAACGATAGCATCGCTATTTTGCCTCCCGCGAAAAATGAAATTACCTTCGGGTTATGCATTTGATCTCCTTGATTGTGATGTGTCATTTTGCAAAATTTCAGAATCATTTGCAGACATCGCCGACGACCATTATCTTCCCCGGCCAGAAACGCGTGCCGTTGTACTTTGGGCCTGCGAGCTCGGTCTTGGGGTCCTTGAGCCTGAATGCCACGCTCTGTCGATCGGGCTGCGCGGAATCGAGCTCAATCTCGACCTTGTGACGACCCGGCTTGCCGTCGAAGACGAGAAGGTTCGCCATGCGGTGGTAGGTGCAGTAGCTGTCGAATCGGGCGATCGGCTTCTCGAACCTCTTTCCGTCCACGGTGACCCAGACCTGTCCGCCGTCCGGACCGAGCAGGTCGTAGATGCGGCAATGCGATCCGTTGAACGCGAAGCTGAGCTTTGCGCCCGGCGTCTTCGTCTCCCATATTTCGTCCATGCGCGAGACGAAGCGCGCGTTCTTGTTCATCTCCTCCGACTTCGCCCACTCGCCCTTCAGCATCGCGGGCGCAATGGGCACCATCTTCGCCTGCTCGAGGTTCATCTTGTCGACAGGCGAGCCCTTCATCTTCTTCGCGTGGTCCGCCGCCTTCATGCCCTTACCCTTCGCGAAGAGGTTCTGCACGGACTTGAGGTAGAGCCCGTGGCCGGGCATCGCGGGATGCACGCCGTCCTTCGCGAAGAGGATCTTTCCTTCCTTGGCGAGCTTCTCGGCGAGCACCTTGTCGCGCTCGGGCGTCTCCTTGGGAACGGCGGTTTCGATCTCCTTCATCGACATCACGAGCCGTCCGGCGTCCAGCTCGGCCATCACGCGGTGGCCGAAGTCGACGGAGGGGATGCCGTAGTGCGCGGCGACCTTCTCCATCGCCTCGACCGTCGGCTGCGTGCCGCCGTTCGCGTATTCCGGAACAGCGTGGTGAGTGATCGTGTAGACGAACACGATGTCGGTCTTTGCGTCCTTCGCCCACGTCTGCCGCACGATCCCCTCGATCTGGCGGACGATGGTCTCGGTCGACTTGCCGCGGTCGTTCGTCGCGAACTCGACGAAGAGAAGGTCGGGGGAATGGCGAAGCGCGTCGTGTCCCACGCGAAAGACGCCGAGGTCCGAACCCGTTCCGCCGATTGCCGCCGCGACTTCCCTGACCTGCGCCTTGGGGAATTCCCTGCGAAGCCATTCCGTCGTGAGGTTGCGCCACCCGTTCATCTCGGTTATCGATCCGCCGAGGTAGGCGACTGTAACCGGCGCACCGGACTCCGCCTTCGCTGTGAAAGCGCCGATTCCGTCACGCAGCACGACCTCCCTTTCGGACGCGGCGGACTTTCCGCCGTTCGCCGCAGGAAGCGCCAGGGCAAATACCGCCGCCGCAAGCGCAAAAGACATCTGCTTTGTCATGACGTCGACCTATGAAAACCGGTTGGTACTACTTGGCCTTCTCGACCTTCGGGAAGCCCTTTGCGCCCTTCGGGATCGTGATGACGTAGACGGTGTCGCCCTTCCTCGTCTTCGCCGTCTCGCTGCCGTCGGCGTTCTTCACGAGGCCGATGCCGCGAGTCCCGTAGATCGCGTCGCCGTTCTCGCGCATCCACTTGCCGACCTCGGCCATCACCTCGACCGCGCGCGCGGGGAGGCGTCCGGAGCCGTCGGGACCGATGTTCATGAGGAGGTTCGTGTCCTTTGCGGCGCAGCGGCAGATCATCGCGCAGACGTCCTCGGGCGTGCGGAACCTGCGCTCGTTGATCTTGTAGCCCCACACGCCGTGCTGGATCACGTCGCACTGCTCGACGGGGCGGTCGTGCGCGACGGGCTGGTTCTTCGAGAAGCCCGCGTCGGAATTGTCGCCGGGCAAATCGCGCTCGAAGAGCTGGATGTCCTCCTTTTCGCGGATGGGCTGGTGGTTGTTGTTCGCGACGAGCGTCTTCTTCGAGTGGATGAAGTCGTAGATCGTGTCGAAGTCCCAGTCGAGGGTGCGCTTCCACGTGCCGTCGCTCTGGTGGTGCGCATGCTCCCACTCTCCGTCGAACCAGATGTTGCCCGGGTGGTAGCTGTCGATGAGCTCCCCGATCTGGGCGAGCATGAACTTCTTGTACGACTCGTAGTCGCCCTTCTGCTGCCCCAGGCACTTGACGGCCGCCGTCCCGGCGGGGTAGTCCTTGCGGTGCCAGTCCATGAGCGAGTAGTAGAAGTTGAGCTGGAGCCCCGCCTCGTCGCAGGCCTTAGAGAGCTCGCCGAGGATGTCGCGCTTGAAAGGCGTGTTGGCGACGTTGAACCCGTCGTCCGCCTTCGTGGGCCAGAGCGAGAAGCCGTCGTGGTGTCGCGAGGTTATGGTGACGTACTTCGCGCCCGCGTCCTTGAACACGCGCACCCACTCCTTCGCGTCGAACTTCGACGGACAGAAGCCGTCCGCCATGCGTCCGTAGGTCTCGGTGTCGATGCCGATCTGCTGCTGGTACCACTCGCCCTGGGCGTAGTTGGCGTAGATGCCCCAGTGGATGAAGATGCCGAAGCGCTGCGCGGCGAACCGCTCCCTGGCCTCGAGGTTCCATTTCTCGGGAGCGTAGCCGGCGTTGAGCGCGGCGGCGGCGAGTGCGGCGAGTGCGGCGAGTGCTGTTTTCATCGGATCGTCTCCTTGGTGTTTCGAGTGTGAGTTGATTGTAGCACAACTGAAGCGCTGGGAACTATCGATTCGTCCGGGAAATAACTGTGTTTTCCAACACGTCCGCCGCGCGTTGTGGTATAATCCCCTCCATGAAGCGAACGACGTCGGCACATCCAGTCCGCAAAGTCCTCCTCTCGCCGAAGCTCGAGGGGAAGGCCGGCCGCGAGCATCTCGCGGGGATCCTCGACTTTCTCGACGCCGGGCACGTCTGGGACGTCCAGATCGTCCGCTCGGCCTCCGAGCTGACGACCGAGGCGGTCCGCAAGGCGCTGGCGGACGGCACGGAGGGCTTTCTCCTCAGCGTCGCGGCGGCCGGCCGGCAGAGGGCCGTGCTCGACCTTCTCTCGCGCGCGGGCCGTCCGGTCGTCGTGCTCGACGACCACGGCCCCGGCCGGCGCCTCCCCGGGTTCTCCTACGTCCGCTTCGACACCCCGGCCATCGTGGCCGCGGCGCTCGACCACTTCGAGCGCATCCTGCCCGGCGCGGGCGTCGCCTTCGTCCCCGACCCGTCGCGGGAACCCTGGTCGACGGCGCGGGAGAGGGCGTTCCTCTCGCTTGTCGCGCAGCGGCGCCTGGAGGGGTCGGTCTTCGCCGGCCGGCGGCGCAGCCAGCTCGCGGCGTGGCTTGCCGCCCTTCCCGCCCCGGCGGGCGTGCTCGCGGCGAACGACCTTACGGCGCTCATGGTCGTCGAGGCGTGCGCGGAGTCCGGCATCGACGTGCCCGAGCGTCTGTCGGTCCTCGGCATCGACAACGACGAGCTGATCTGCGGGCACACGCGTCCGCCGATCGCGACGGTGGAGCCGAACTTCGCGGGCGCGGGATTCCTCGCGGCGGCGACGCTGCAGCGGATGATGGAGGGGCGCAGGACGCGGCGGGAGGTCGTCGTCGAGGAGAGCGTGAGCCGAATCGTCGTGCGCGACTCGGCGCGGCCGTGCGCGGGAAAGCCCCTCCTCTTCCGGCGCGCGACGGACCTCATCCGGTCCGACGCGGTCCGTCTCGACGTCGTCTCGCTCGCGCGCGAGCTCGGCGTGTCGCGCACGCGCCTTGCTGAGGCCTTCCGCCGGCAGGGGACGACGGTCGCGCGGGAGATACGGGAGGCGCGCTACGCGAAGGTGCTCGAGCTCCTGCGCGACGCGCACCAGGCGATCGGGCCGATCGCGAACTTCTGCGGATGGCGCTCGGAGACGCACCTCATGCACGACTTCAGGAGGCGCATGGGGATGACGATGCGCGAATGGCGGAGGCGCCACCTGCGCGGCGACGGCTAGCCGCGCTTCAGGCGCGGGCGGAAGGCGATCGCGTAGGCGAGGACGACGGCGAAGCAGATCGCCGGCACGGCGAACGAGGCGCGGAGCGACGCCGAGGACGCGTGGAGGTTCGGGTCGACCGCCGCGTCGAACATCGGGACGAGGCGGGCCCAGGATCCGGGCGAGTCGATGATCGAGGCCATCAAGGGCGTCAGCAGCGCGCCGCCGACGATCGCCATGATGAGGCCCGCGGCGCCGAGCTTGTGCGCGCGCGGGTCGATTCCGCCAAGGCCGATGCCGTAGATCGTCGGGAACATCAGCGACATGAACCCGCTCATCGCGCAGATGCACAGGACGTTCGCGGAGAACGGCAGGGAGCCCGCGGTGAAGAGGACGTCGCTCGGGAGGTACATCGCGCCGAGGCTCGCGAGGATCGCGCAGGACGCGAAGACGGCCATCATCCGCGCCGGGTCGAACCACTTCATCAGGAAGGTGCAGATCCACCGGCAGGCGATGAACAGGCAGAGGGAGACGAGATAGTAGGACGCGCCCTGGGCCGGCGTCACGCCCAGCTCCTTCTGGCAGTAGACGTTCATCCACGTCCACGCGGCGATCTGGACGCCGACGTAGAAGACCTGGGCGACGACGCCGCAGTACCACCTGGGCGAGCGCGCGAGGATGCGCAGGACCGTTCCGACGTCGGACATCCCCCCTTCTGCCCGGTCGACCTCCGTCGGCTTCGAGAGGAGGAAGAAGAGCCAGATCGCCGCCGCGACCGCGCAGAGCCCGACGTACGGCACGCAGACCCAGAAGAGCTCGTGGCGGACGATGGCCGACAGGCGCTCGGCGGGCATCGCAAGCCGCTCCTCGGTCGTCGCGGGGTCGAGGTTCGCGAGGATGAGCCGCTGGGCGAGGACAATCCCGACGAACGAGCCGAGCGGATTGAACATCTGGGCGAAGTTCAGCCGGCGGACGGCCGTCGACGCGTCGCCCAGGGCGAGGACGTAGGGGTTGCACGTCGTCTCGAGGACGGCGCACCCTGCCGCGACGACGAAGATGCCGACGATGTACGTCCAGAAGCTCTGCGCGACGCAGGCCGGGACGTAGAGGAGCGCGCCGGCGCAGTAGACGCCGAGCCCCGCGAGGACGCCCACGCGGTAGCCGGAACGCTGGACGAGGATGGAGGCGAGGAGCGCGACGACCGAATAGGCGCCGTAGAAGGAAACCTGGACGAAGCCGGCCGTCGACTGGCTCGTCATGAAGATGCGCTGGAACGACGGCACCAGGTTGTCCGTCATGTTGTTCAGCAGCCCCCAGAGGGCGAAGCAGGAGGCCAGCATCGCGAAGACGGCGAGAAACCGCTTCGGGACGAGCGGGGCGGAGCTCCCTTTCACGGCGCTACTCCGCGGGCGCGGCGTCGAAGTTGACATTCGGGAAGATCGCCTGGGCGTGCTTCAGGTACTCGGGGAGGAGCTTCACGGCGTTCTGCGCGATCTGCTCGGCGCGGCCGGCGGCCGTCGCGTCGTCGCTGCAGATGATCTGCATCGTGAGCGCGGCGCCCATCATGGCGTCGGCCCAGGGCTGGAGGCTGAGGCGCTTGCCGTCCTTCAGCTTGCTGGAGTCCTTGCCCTTCTCGATGAAGCGGACGATGAGCTCGTTGAGGTTCCCGTGGTACTTCGTGTAGAATGCGACCCAGTTCAGCTTCATCGGCGTCTTGCCGTCCGGCTTCACGAGCTTGATCTCCTTCTCGTTGATCTCGACGATCCGGTGCCCCGCGAGCTTGGACTTCATGAACTTGTAGTCCTTGCAGTTCGCGACGAACACCTCCTGCACCGTCGCCATCATCTTGACCTTCTTGATGAGCGCCTCCGCGGCGTTCTGGCTCTCGGCGTACTTGAACTCGTCGCTCGTCGCCTGGAGCTGGCGCATCGCGCCGGACCAGTTGAGCTGGCGGAAGACACCCGCCGTGACGAGCGCCTCGAACTTCTCCTGGATCTTCCTGTTGTCCGCCTCGATCGTCGCCTGCTTCTCCTGCGCAAGGCGTTCCTGGCGCTCCTTCTCGGCGGCGGCGGCGGCGGCGGCCGCTTCGTCCCGCTCCTTCTTCTTCTGGATGATCGTGAGACGGTCGACGGTCTGCTTGACGACGCTCTTGCCCTTGGACTGGATGTAGCCGATCGCCTTCTGGGCCTTGGAGACCTCGTCGGACGCCTTGATGGCCTCGAACTCGTCGTGCACCTCGTTGCTGAAGCGCGCCGCGTTCGCCATCGTCGCCTCGTCGTCGCCGTCGAAGCGGGCCGCGTCGATCTTCGCGACAAGCCCGTCGATGGAATGGCGGAGGCGGATGGCCGCGGCCTGGCAGGCGTAGGCGCGCTCCCAGAGGCCGGACGTCTCGCGGACGGCGGAGTTCAGGACGTCCGCGAGTTCGCCCTCTGGCGTCGCAAGCGAAGACGCGGCCGGCGCCGCCGCGGGTTCCGCGGCGGGCGCGTTCCGCCGCTCCTCGGCCTCTCGCTCGGCCTTCTCCCTCTGCTCCTTCTCCCAGGCGGCCTTCTGCTTGAGGTACGACTCGTGCTCGGGCGACATCGGGTCCGCCTCGTCGTCCGTCGGATCGCGGAACTGGATGACCTTCCCCGTCGCCGTCGCGATCTTCACGGCGGGCGCCGCGGGCGCCGCGGGGGCCGCGGCCGGAGCGGCCACGGCCGCCCCGGCCGGGGCGGAGGCGGCCGCCGCGGCGGCGTTCGTGAGGGCGATCGCCTGGAGCAGCTCGGCGGAGGGGCCGGGCTTGATGCGGTCGATGAGCGCGTCGTCGAACTTCCCCGCGAGCGTCCGCTTCAGCTGCGCAGTCGGCCCCTCGCACTCCTTGACGGCCTTGTTGGCGAAGTCCTCGAAGTTCTCCGCGAACTTGAGGGCGTTCTTGCGGATGTCGGCGATCGACAGCCGGGCCTTCTCGATGTTGCGCGTGATCTGCGCCTGCTTCTCGGCCGCGCGCTTGTTCTTGTCGGCGACGACGTACCAGACGAGAAGGCCGGCGACAAGGCCGATGACAGCGACCGTGATGCCGATGACGGACGCGACCTTTCCGGCGACGCCGCCCTGCTGCTCGTCGGGCGGCGGCGTCATCTTCATCATCGTCGTGCGGCGCTTGGAGGAAACCGCGCCGCCTTCGCCCTCGAACGGCTCCTCGCCGAACGGCGCGTCCTCGCCCTCGCCCTCCGAGAGGTTCTTCACCTTGAAGCGCTTGCGCCCCTTCATCACGATGCGGCGTCCGCCCTGCGCCGTCGGGAGGCGCATCGACGTGCCCGTTCCGGACGAGGTGAGCCCGGACGCCATCACGTGGCGGAAGTCCTCGAGCAGGGCCTCGAAGGAGGGATAGCGCTCGGCCGGGTTCAGCGCGAGCATCCGGAGGACGAGCGCGTCGATCTGCGGCGAGATGCCGGGGCGGACCTGGCTCGGCGGAACGGGCGGCGCCTCGAAACGCCGGCGCACGACCGCCGCGGCGTCGTCGCCCTCGAACGGGGCGACGCCGGTGAGCGCATGGTAGAGCGTGCCGCCGAGCGAGTACATGTCGGCACGGTAGTCGACCGGCTCCTTCTTGACCTTCTCGGGCGCGATGTAGTAGGGCGTGCCCCAGATCTCGTTCGTGTTCTTCTGCATCGCCGCGAGGCCGAAGTCGACCAGCTTCGCGTTGCCGTTCGCGTCGAGGAGGATGTTCTCTGGCTTCACGTCGCCGTGGACGAGCCCCTGGTCGGACGCGCAGCGGAGCGCCTGCGCGACCTGCTCGCCGATCTTCATCACGCGGGGGATGTCGATCGAGGCGCCCGCGTTCTGCATCAGCTGGTCGAGCGACCCGCCCGCGACGAGCTCCATCGCGATGTACGGCATCCCGTCTGCGATGCCGTACGTGTAGATCTGCGCGATGTTCGGGTGGATCAGGCGCGCGGCGGCCTGTGCCTCGCGCTTGAACTTCTCGACGAACTCGGCGTCCGCGCCGTATTCCCTCAGCATCACCTTGACGGCGACGGGCCGGTCGAGCATCTTGTCGCGGCCGAGGTAGACGCCGCCCATGCCGCCGCGCCCCATCTCGCGCTCCAGCAGGAAGTTGCCGGTCTCCCCGAAGACGCTCGGGGTCGGAATCAGCTGTTCTTCGCTCATCGTATGATCCTCCATCCGTTGAATGGCCAGAAGACAACGCTGCCGACGCCCCTGAGCTTCGAGCCCGGCACGGGCCCCCAGTAGCGGCTGTCGTAGCTGTTGCCGAAGTTGTCGCCGCAGGCGAAATACTCGTCCTCGCCCATCGTCACCGACTTGGGAAGGTCCGCGCGGACCTCGCCCCGGGCGTCGGTCGGCGGATGCTCGAGCTCGTACGTCTCGCCCGGCGTCGCCTTCATGCGCTTGATGTAGTGCGTGCCCTGCGGCAGCCCCTCGATGCCCGTCGTCGAGAAGATCATGACGTCGCCTGCGCGCGGCTTCCTGAAGTTCCAGAGCCACCGGTTCACGAAGATGAAGTCTCCCGTGACGATCGCGCCCTTCCAGAGCGTTTCGCCCGCGCGGAAGTGCCGCCCCGCGAGCGAACGGCACGCGTCGGTCGGCAGCTTGAACGCCTTGGCGCTCGTGCCGACGCGGACGTTCGCGAACCCGTCGTTGCGCGGCTGGACGCGCGCGAGGCCCGAGGCCGGCGCCTTGTAGTCGACGACGCGCTCCCCCGTCCACGCCCACTTGAGGACCGAAAGCGGGAAGACGTCCCACGTCCCCTTCTCGACGCCCTCGACCGTGTGGTAGCCCCACAGGGTCTCCTGCATCGAGCCGGTCGGGATGTTGAACGGCTCGTAGAAGTACGCGCGAAACGCCATCGCGACCGAGATCGCGACGACGAGCGTGTCCAGCCACTCCCTCCCGTAGTCCTGCCAGCCCTTTGTCATGTGCGGTAGTTCGGGGCTTCCTTCGTGATCGTGATGTCGTGAGGACGCGCCTCGCGCTGGCCCGCCGCGGTCACGCGGTAGAACTTGCCGCGCTCCTGGAGCTCGGCGATCGTCTTTGTGCCGCAGTAGCCGAGCGACGCCCTGAGGCCGCCGCAGAACTGCGTCATGATCGACTTCACGCGGCCGGAGTAGGGGACCATCCCCTCGATGCCCTGCGGAACGAGGTCGTCCTCGGACTCGTTGTCCTGGAAGTAGCGCGCGCGCGAGCCCTTGCCGTTCTTGAGCGCGGCCATCGAGCCCATGCCGCGGTAGACGACGTACTGGCGGCCGTTCGAGTAGATCTTCTCGCCCGGGCTCTCCTCGGTGCCCGCGAGGACGGAGCCGAGCATCACCGAGTCCGCGCCCGCCGCAAGCGCCTTCGGCACGTCGCCCGACAGCTTGATGCCGCCGTCGGCGATGACCGCGACGCCGCTGCCCCTCAGCGCCTTCGCCGCGCCGTACACCGCCGTGAGCTGCGGGATGCCGACGCCGCAGACGACGCGCGTCGTGCAGATCGAGCCCGGCCCGATGCCGACCTTGACCGCGTGCGCGCCGCACTTCGCGAGGGCCTTCGCCGCCTCGCCCGTCGCGATGTTGCCGGCGATGACGTCGACCTTCGGGAAGTGCTTCGCGATGTACTTCGTCATCTCCATGATGCCCTTGGAGTGGCCGTGCGCCGAGTCGACGACAACGCAGTCGACGCCGGCCTCCGCCAGCTTCTCCATGCGCGCGAGGTCGCCCTTCCCGCCCGACACCGACGCCGAGACGCGCAGCCGGAACTTGTCGTCGCAGTTGTAGGCCGCGTTCGGGTTCTCGATGATGCGCGCGACGTCCGTGAAGCTGTAGAGGCCGACGACGCGGCCCTCCCGGTCGACGAGCGGGAGCTTGCCGACCTTCGCGGCGCGCATGAGGTCGTACGCCCTCCTGAGCGACGTGCCCGGCTTCGACGTGATCGGCGCGGGCTGCATGACGTCCCTGAGCTTCTTCGCCTCCATCGGCGCGAAGCGCATGTCGGACGAGGTGATCATGCCGACGAGGCGGTCGTCCGCGTCGAGGACCGGGAAGCCGTTGAACTTGAGGCCCATGCGGCGCTTCTCGGAGCGGAGGAAGGAGATGTCGTCGTTCGCGTGGAAGCAGATCGGCTTCGCGATCATGCCGTTCAGGTAGTTCTTGACCTTCGCGACCTCCTTCGCCTGCTCGTCCTCCTCGAGGTTCTTGTGGATGACGCCGATGCCGCCCGCCATCGCCATCGCAATCGCCATCGGGGCCTCCGTGACCGTGTCCATCGCGGCGGAGATGAACGGGATCTTCATCGTCGTGCGGCTCGTGAGCTTCGTCTCGAGCGAGGCGTCGTCGGGAAGGAAGTCGGCGTACTGCGTGACAAGCGTCACGTCGTCGTATGTCAGCCCCTCGAAGGGGAAGGTCTTCATGAAGTCGTCAAGATACTTGTTCATAGGTCTCCTCGAAAGCGCACGCGTCGCTTTAGGTTTTAATTATACTCTTTTCGGCGCACAAAATCAATGCGCCCGCGGCGGCCGCGCCAGTCCGCCGGCGGGACGCCGCCGCCTCACCAGAAGCCCCACCGCCCGGTCTCGAGGACATAGATGCCGAGCGCGAGATTCGTGACGACGTGCGCGACGATCGCCGAGAGAAGCCCCTTGCGGACCGCGAGCCATCCGTACACCAGGCCCGCGAACGCCCCGACGAGCCACCTGTCGTGCTCGAGCGCGAAAAGAAGCACCGTCCACCAGAACCCCGCGAACCGAATCAGCCACTTCCGGAAGAAGAGCTCCTCCGCGACGGAGATGACGAACGCGCTCCCGAAGAGCCGCGCGAGCTTGAACGCCGCGTCGCTCTCCGCGAGCGCCGCCGTGCCGCCCTCGCCGAACACGAACCACCTGCGGTACCATTCGAACCGCTCCGGCCAGATCCAGACCGCCAGCACGAGCGCCCCCGCGAGCGCGCCCCACGCCAGCTCGGGCAGGAGCGTCCTGTTGCGGTGTATCACGCCGTGGTGCCGCTCGAGGTAGAAAAGGCACGGGACGAGCAGGAGCGCGGTCACGAGCGTGCGCGCGGCGTAGCACTCCGGGCTCGGCGGAAGGAGCGTCATCATCGCCATCCACACCGCGTACGGCAGGATGGCGGCGAACGTCCTCTTGTTCGCGAACGTCATCGGACGAGCCCCTGCTGGCGGAGCAGCGCGCCGATCTCCGGGTCGCGCCCGCGGAACCGGCGGAACACCTCGAGGGCCGACGCGCTGCCGCCGAGCGCGAGGACCGTCTCGCGAAACGCCCTTCCGACGCGCTTGACGGCCGCGTCGTCGGCAAGCCCCGCCTCCTCGAACGCGCCGTAGCAGTCGGCGCTCATCACCTCGGCCCACTTGTAGCCGTAGTAGCCCGCGGCGTATCCGCCCGCGAAGACGTGCGTGAACGAGCAGAGGAACCTGTCCTCCGGGAGCGTCGGCAGGCCGAAGTGGCGGAAGACCTCCTCCTTCACCTCGCGCGGCGCGCGGCCCGCCGCCGCGCCGGAGTGCAGCAGCATGTCGGCCTTCGCGAAGGCGAGCTGGCGGCGGCAGGCGGTCGCCGCCCGGAAGTTCTTCGCGGCGAGGACCTTCGCCTTGAGCTCATCCGGAACGCGGATCCCCGTTCGGGCGTCGAGGCACCAGTTCTCGTTGAACTGGCTCGCCACCTCGACCGCGTCCCACTCGACGAGCGAAATGCCCGCCGCGCCCTCCTCGCCGACCCGCGTCAGCATGCACTGCGTCGCGTGGCCGAACTCGTGGAAGAGCGTCTCGACCTCGCGCATCGGAAGGTGCGCCTTCCCGTCCGCGCCCGGCTTCGGGAAGTTCGTGCACACGAGCGCAAGCGGCAGCTCGCCCCGGCGGTCGCAGCGGTTCCGGAACTCGTTCATCCACGCGCCGCCGCGCTTCTCGCCGTTGCGGACGTACGGGTCGAAGTAGAAGTGCGCGACGGGCCTGCCGCCCTCGGACACCTCGAAGAACCGGACGTCGGGATGCCAGACGGACGGCTTCTCGCCGCCCCTGAGCTCGCGGATGTCGACGTCGTAGAGGAACTTCGCCATGCGGAACAGCCCCGCGACGACGTCCTCGACCTCGAAATGGCGCTTGAGCTCCTCCTCGGAATAGGAATACTTCCTCTCGCGCAGGCGCTCCGCGTGGTAGGCGAGGTCCCACGGCTCGAGCGCGGCGCCGCCGGCGGACGCCTCGAGCTCCGCCCTCTCCTCGTCCGCAATCCGCTTCGTCGCCGCGTCGAGGTCGTCGACCATCTTCATCACCGCCGCGACCGAGGGCGCGCACTTCACGGACAGCGAGAGGTCGGCCGGGCTCGCGAACCCGAGCAGCGCGGCGCGCTCGAAGCGGAGCTTCAGGATCTCGTCGATGCGCGCCGCGTTCTCCGGCGCGCGCGTCGCGCGGGCGCGGCAGAGCCGCTCGCGCACCTCGCGGTCGGCGCAGTGCTTCATCGTCTCCGGATAGTTCGCGTCGTCGATCGTGTAGGTCTTGCCGTCCTTCTCGTACGCGAACGCCTTCGTCGCGTCGAGGACGGCGTTGGAGAAGTCCATCGACAGCTTCGCGAGCCGCTGGGAGATCTCGTTGAAGCGCGCCTTCCTCTCCCCCTCGAGCGAGACGCCGGCAAGCTCGGCCCCCTGGATCGACTTCTCGAGGATGCGGATCCGCGTCGCGCTCGCGCCCGCGTTCCCGCAGGACTTGAGGCGCATCAGCACCTCCTTCGCCTGCTCGTTGAGACGCTTCGACTGCGCCACGCGCAGGGAGAACGCCACCATCTTCGGCTGGAAGCCCTCCTCGACCTTCCGCCAGGCGTCGGAGTTCATCACGGACGTCATGTGCGAGACCATGTCCCAGAGGTTCCAGAGCGGACGCGTCGCGTCGCTCGTCCGCCACTCGAGGTCCTCGAACGACTGCGCCTCCGAAGCCTCGACTTCCGCCACGCCCCTCTCCGCCGCCTCGAGCAGGCGCGGCAGGTCCGCCGCGGCCCCCTCGGGGGTCAGGGCCGCCCAGTCGGGAAACTTGGTTGTCTTCATGGGGGCATTATAGCATATTGCCCCGCGATTGGACAGCGCGGCAGGCGGGGAAAAGGCGCCCGTCCCGCGGCTGTCGCGCGGAAACGCCGGAAACCCCGTCCGTCAGAGCGCCGCGCGGTCGCAGAGAGCCGAGACGAGAAGCGCCTTGATCGTGTGCATGCGGTTCTCGGACTCGTCAAAGACCTTGGAGTACTTCGACTCGAAGACCTCGTCGGTGACTTCAAGGGCGCCGCACTCCTTCGTGACTTCGGTGTTGAAGTCGTGGAACGCAGGGAGGCAGTGAAGGAACATGAGCTGCCCGTCGAGGTTGCCTGTCGCCTTCATAAGATCCATGTTGATCTGGTAGGGGCGCAGCAGCTTGATGCGCTCGGCCGTCTTCGCCTCCTCCCCCATCGAGACCCACACGTCCGTGTAGAGCACGTTCGCGCCCCTCACGCCCTCCTTCGGGTCGCTGAAGACGCGGATGTCGACGCCGTTGCGCCGCGCGACCCCCTCGGCCTCGGCCAGCACCGCCTCGTCGGGCCGGAGCGCGTCCGGACAGCAGCAGACGTAGCGGACGCCGCACTTCGCGCAGCCCATCATCAGGGAGTTCGCGACGTTGTTGCGCCCGTCGCCCACGTATGCGATGCAGGTGTTCGCGTCGAGGGCGCCGAAGTTCTCGCGCACCGTGAGGAGGTCGGCGAAGATCTGCGTCGGATGGTAGTCGTCGGTAAGCCCGTTCCAGACCGGCACGCCCGAGTGCTTCGCGAGGTCCTCGCAGTCGGACTGCCGGAAGCCGCGGAAGAGGATGCCGTCGTAGATGCGGCCGAGGACGCGCGCCGTGTCCTTCACCGACTCCTTCTTGCCGAAGTGGATGTCGGGCCGCGTGAGGTACTCGCCGTTCCCCCCCTCGTCGCGCACCGCGATCAGCGTCGAGTTGCGCGTCCGCGTCGAGCTCTTCTCGAAGATGAGCGCGATGTTCTTCCTGTGGAGGAGGTTTCCGCGCACGCCCGCGGCGCGGCGCGCCTTGAGCTGCGCGGAGAGGTCGATGAGGTCGAGCATCTCGGCGTCGGTGAACGAGGCGAGCCGCATCATCGAGCGGCCCCTGAGGCTATCCATCCAAGTCAGCATGTGGGGGGGTCCTGTCGGGAGTTGGGAAGTTGTCGCGGCGAGGGCCTAGAGGACCTTGCCGAGGACGTCGAGCGTCACGGGCTTGAGGAGGACGTCGAGGAACCCGGTCTCCGCGTAGTCGTTTCGGATGCCGGTGTCCGCCGTGACGGCGTACACCTTGACGTGCTTGTAGCGCGGGTTCGTCTTGATCTCCCTCGCAAGCTGGAGCCCGTTGACCTCGGGCATCCAGACGTCGGTCAGGACGAGCGAGATCTGGGGGTCGGCCGCGAGCTTCTCGAGCGCCTCGCGCCCGTTGGACGCGGTGACGATCTTCGTGTAGCCGAGGCGGCCGAGCATCGAGCGCAGGGCGATCAGGTTGACGAGCGAGTCGTCCACGACGAGAATGCGCTGCGCGCCGCGGTCCTTGCGCGAGCCGACGATGAACTTGATGCGCTGCGTGCGGCTGTACTCGCGCCGGCGCTGCGCCGAGGACGCCTTGACGCCGGAGAGCGTGACCATGAACGACGAGCCCGCGCCCGGCGCGCTGCGCATCGTCATCTCGCCGTTCATGCGGTAGACGAGCTGCTTGACGATCGCGAGGCCGAAGCCCGTCCCCCCGTTCCGCCCGCGCCGGCCCGCGTCGGCGTAGGGGTCGGCGATCCGCTGCTGGTCGGCGGACGAAATGCCGCACCCCGTGTCGCTCACCGAGATCGAGAGGAGCTCGGGCTCCGCATAGTAGGTGACGGACACGTCGACCTGGCCCTTCGCCGTGAACTTGACGGCGTTGCCGAGGAGGTAGACGAGAATCTGCCGGACGCGCTGGGCGTCGATCTCGAGCAGCGAGTCGACGGAGACGCTGGCGACGAGCTTGACCCCCTTCCGCTTGCAGGCCGCCTCGTACGGCGCGATCGCGTCGCGCGCGAGCTTCGCGCAGTCCGTCGTCGCCGGCAGGATCTCCATCGTGCCCGACTCGAGCTTCGCGAGGTCGAGCACGTCGCCGATGAGCTTCTGGAGCATCTGCGAGCTCGACACGATGGTCGACAGCGCCTTCTGGCGGTCCTCCTCCTTCTTGATGCCGAGCTTGAGGAGCTCGCAGAAGCCGACGATGGAGGTGAGGGGCGTGCGGATGTCGTGCGAGACGGCCGAAAAGAAGTGGCTCTTCGCCATCTCGGCCTTGCGCGCCCTCTCGAGGGCCTCGTGCACGTCCGTCTCGTCCACCGCCACGCCGAGCAGGCACGTCCGCCCCGACGCGTCCTTCGCCTGCATCTTCTTCATGCGAAGGTAGCGGACGCGCCCGTCGGGCGCGCGGCTCGTCTGCAGGCACTCGAGCGGCTTGCCCTCGGGGTCCTCGAACACCTTCTTCTCACCCTCGGCGAACTGCGCGGCGACGTCCGGATCGTAGAAGTTGTAGTCCGTCAGCCCGACGATCTCGGCAAGGGACGAGACGCCCATGTACTCGACGAACGGCCGGTTGCCGTCGAGGAAGCGCCCGGACGCGTCCTTCACGAACATCATGCAGGGCATGGCGTCCATGATGCGGCGGTAGAACTCGATCGTGTTGCTCTCTTCTTCTCGCATGATGTGCGTATATTACCATACGCGGGGCGTCATGGCAACCCTTGCCGCCGCCGGGCGCGCGGCATTTTTCGCGCCGGCCCCGGCTATCCGGCCTGGACGGCGGTCGCGGCGACGGTGTTCACGATGTCCTCCACCGAGCAGCCGCGGGAGAGGTCGTTGCAGGGGCGCGCGAGGCCCTGGAGGACGGCGAAGCAGGAGGCTCCGCCGAGTCGCTGCGTGATCTTGTATCCGATGTTGCCGGCCTGGAGGTCGGGGAACACGAGCACGTTGGCGCGTCCCGCGACGGGGCTGCCCTTCGCCTTGAGAGCGGCGACCTCTGGAACGAGCGCCGCGTCGAACTGGAGCTCCCCGTCGAGGAGCAGGTCCGGCGCGAGCTCGTGCGCGATCCTCGTCGCCTCGCGGACCTTGTCCACGAGCGCGTGGTTCGCGCTCCCCTTCGTCGAGAACGAGAGCATCGCGACGCGCGGCTCGGCGATTCCGCACAGCCTGCGCGCGGTCTCCGCCGTGGCGACCGCGATGTTCGCGAGCTCCTCGGCGTCCGGATTGGGGTTCACGACGCAGTCGGCGTAGACGAGGAGTCCGCCTTCGCCGACTTCCCCGTTCGGGCACTCCATGAGGAAGCTCGAGGAGACGAGCTTCATGCCGGGGGCGGTCCTTACGACCTGAAGCGCCGGACGCAGCATGTCGCCCGTCGAATGCACCGCGCCGGAGACGAGTCCGTCGGCGTCGCCGCACTTGACCATCATCATGCCGTAGTACATCGGGTCAGCCGCGAGCTTCGCCGCGGCCTCCTCCGTGAGGCCCTTCGCCCTGCGCAGCTCGAACAGCGCCGAGGCGTACCGCGCGAGGCGCGGCGCATCCGCCGCGATCGTCCCGGGCGTGACGAGGACGGGGTCGGCGATCCCCTCGGCGCGGATCCTCTCCGCCGCCTTCAGTGTGCGCGGCTCGTCCCCCTCGGGGAGCACGATGCGCCTGAGGTTCGCCTTTGCCCTTGACTTGATGTTTTCGATGAGGCTCATGGGATGACGTGTCGTTGGGGTTGAGTCGGCGGCTTGTCCGCAGGGCGCCTAGAGGCCGATGTCGCCAAAGCCCCGCCAGACGTTGCGGCCGGAATAGGTCAGCGGCTCGAGTTCGCCGCGAAGCGCCTTGAGCGCAGGGAGCGCGAGGGCCTCCTGCTCCATCTCGCCGGGGTAGACCTCGATCGGCGCGATGAAGCCGCAGCGCGTCCGGATGCCGTCGACGACGTCCCGGAAGCGGACGAGCCCGCCGGTGAGGAGGATCGCGTCCACCTTGCCGCACAGCACCGCCGACATCTCGCCCACCATCTTGCAGACCTGGTAGACCATCGTGTTCCAGACGAGCGTCGCCTTGCGGTCGCCCTTCTCGACAAGCGCGTGGACCGTGTCGGAGTTGGACGTGCCGAAGAGGTCGACGAAGCCGCCCGCGCGCGAGCAGCGGAGGCGCACGTCCGCGACGGAGTGCGCCTCGATGTAGTCCAGGAGCTGCAGGACCGGCACGGAGCCGATGCGCGTCGGCGTGAAGGCGCCCTCTCCGTCCGCGCCCATGTTGCCGTCGACCATCTTCCCGCGCTCGTGGGCGCTCACCGTGATGCCGCCGTCGATGTGCGCGACGACGAAGTTGCAGTCCTCGTACTTCCTGCCCAGCTTCGCCGCGTGGAACTCGGCGACGGCCTTCTGGTTGAGCACGTGCGAGTGCGAGACGCGGTAGACGCCCTTGATGCCGGTGAGCCGCGCGAGGTCGCCGTACTCGTCGACGTTCGTCGGGTTGAGCGTGAAGGCCGGCTTCGCGAACTCCTGCGCGAAGGTCCAGGCGAGCATGACCCCGAGCTTCGCGGGGTGTTCCGAGCCGCCGACCGCGGCGACGGTGTCGTCGTAGAGCCTCCGGTCGACGCGGGTAAGCCCGCCCGGCTGCGTGCAGGCGCTCCCGCCGCGTCCGACGAACGCGTCGATGGAGACGGGGTCCACGCCTTCCTCCTTCAGCATCCCGAGGATGACGTCGCGGCGGAACGGCACCTGGTCGTTCACGTGCGGGAACTTGAGGAGAACGGAGGAGTCGTGGAAGAGGCTCTTCTCGAACGCCGAGCGCTCGTTCTCGAACAGGCTCACCTTGGTCGAGGTCGAGCCCGGGTTGATCACCAGCAGTCTGTAGTTTTGTGGCATTCAGAAGATTATACCATAATTTCCGATTGCCTGTCGCTTGCGCCCCTCGCAAAAAAGCGGCAGTGTGCTTTGCCAGAGTGAACGCAATTTTAGATTTTGTTTAGTTGGTCAAAGGTGAAGGTCGTGGGGTTGATTGAAGTGGATAGCCGTTTTCCCTTCCTCCTACCCTCCCCGGGGAGGGACTTGCGTTTACTTTGGCAAAGGCGGGCTACGGGCGTGAGGCCCGTCCCGTCGAACGCGTCGACTCCGCGCGCGGGCCCTTGCGGGCGGCTTCGCCGTCGCTTCGCGACCTGCCCTCCGAAGCAAAGCTTCTTCGGCGCATCTTGCGCTCTCGACGCTCGGGATTCGCGACACTGCCCGAAGCGCGTCGTGGGGCAGCCGCCGCGGCGGAGACTAGCGAAGGGTGAGATCCGGAAGGCAGAGGGACTCGATCTCGGCGAGCGTGCGGACGCGGTTCAGGCGCGCGCGAAGGGCCGCCGCACCGGGGCGTCCGTTGAAGTACCGGAAGAGGTGGACGTGCATCTTCACCGAGGCGAACGCGTCCTCGGACGGGATGTGGTCGCCGGGGAAGCGTTCGGCAAGCCGGCGCCGGAAGGCGAGCAGGTAGGCGAGGTGCCTGCGGAAGGCGGCGGTGCGCGCGTCGCATGTCGCGTCCCGCGCGTCGCCGCCCGCCTTCAGCGCGGAGAAGATCGCGGGGTCGGACAGCGCCGCGCGTCCGACCATCACGGCGTCCACGCCCGTCGCCGCCATCGCCTTCGCGCCCTTCGCGTCGACGACGCTTCCATTGCCGGCGACGGGGATCTTCGCGCGGCGGACGACCTCGGCGAGCTTGTCGAGATGCACGGGCCCCCCGTGCATCTGCGAGGTATAGCGCGCATGGAGGACGAACCCCTTCGCGCCGGCCTGCTCCGCCGCGTCGAGGAGCTCGAAGACGGTCGTCGCGTCCGGATGCGGCCCGAGCCTCGTCTTGAGCGTGACGGGGAGCGGCGTGTTCTCGGCCATCGCCTTGAGAAGCCGGTAGACCTTCTCGGGGTCTTCCGCAAGCTTCGCCCCCGCGCCTTCGCGCGTGACCTTCGTCATCGGGCATCCCGCGTTCAGGTTGAGCTCGACGAAGCGCGGCGAGCCGTCGTCCGCCCGGCAGTCCGACGCCGCGCGGGCGGCGAACGCGAGGTCCGACTCCCTCGCGCCGAAGAGCTGGCACGCGACGGGCCCCTCGCCCGGCATCGTCTCCATCAGGTGGCGCGTCGGCGACGAGCCGTGCGCGAGCCCGGCGGCCGAGACCATCTCCGTGTACGAGAGGTCCGCCCCGCCCTCGAAGCAGAGCCGGCGGAACGGCGCGTCGGTGAAGCCTGCGAGCGGCGCGAGGGAGAACTTCATTTCGCCTCTGCCTGCGGGACGAGCGCAGGGTCGAAGTACGGCGCGGACTGGTCCACGACCGCGAGCGAGACATACGCCGGCGCGCCCCAGCCGGTGTCCCTGCCGCGGCCGAATGCCGCGAGGTCCACGCGCGCGGTCCCCCTGAGCTTCGCGCGGTCGACGACGAGCCGGACGGACGGTCCGTCCTGCTCGCACGACTTGACCGCCCCGGCCGGGTCGTGCACGACGCGGCACGCAATCTCGTCGGCGCCCTCGAACGAGAAGTCGAAGGTCCGCTCCTCGTCCGGCGAGCGCATCACGACCGCGGCGGCGAACGGCGTCACGTACGTGACTTCGGGGGCCTGCGGCTTCTCCTTCACGGGCGCGCCCATGCGCGACAACCTGACGAGCGGGGGGACGCTTGCCGCCCTGAGCCCGCCCGCGAGCTTCCTGAGCCTCGCGAGGTCGAGTCCGTTCGGCGGCAGGCACGTCGGGTGCGCCTTCTCGGTGAGATAGGCAGCCTCGCCGTCGACGCCCTTGAGCGACTTCCTGACGAGCGTCATGACCGTCGGCGCGAGGAGCTTCCGCGCGACGATGTCGCGCTTCGTCGCCGGCTCGAGCGACCGGCTCGCCTCGAGCGCGGCCGCGAGGTAGTACTGGTCGCTCCAGCTGCGGCCCTGCGTGACAAGCCAGTAGGGCGCGACGGACGCGAACACGTCGCCGTTCGTGCCGACGGGCGGGAAGTCCGCGTTCGCGGGGAAGACCCACACCTGGTTGTCCAGGTAGAGCGACGCCATCGTCGCGAGCGGCCGCGCGGCCGTCGTCATCATCGCGCGCGGAATCGACCGCCAGTAGACGTCGTGGACGTAGGCGCGGCTGCAGTTGCCGAACACGGGGAGGGGAAACTTCATGTTCGGGAAGTCGAGGTCCATCCCGCGCGTGCGGCCCTCCGAGTCGAGCCGCACCTCGGTGAGACCGGGAAAGTTCGTGACGGCGAGGCGCGAGTGCCCGCCGTCGCGGTTCATGTAGAGGTCGCCCGCGTTTCCGCCGGCCTCGCCGGGCGCGAGCGCCATCCGCACGGAGAAGCAGCCGTCGTCGAAGTCCCACCCGAGGTTCTGCCGCCCGATGGCGAGGGGCCTTCCCGTGGCGCCCGTCGCAGGCGCGGTCGCGAGGGGGCCGACGAGGATCGGACGCTCCCCCTGCTCCTTCGCGTACGTGACGAGCTCCCCGAAGCGGCGGTTCGCGGCGAGGCGCTTCAGGTCGGCGTCGGCGGCGATCGCGTCCGCGTCGCGGAAGCCGAGGTCGATCGCCTTCTCGAGCTGGTCGAGCGCGTCGCCGGGGCTTTCGCGGTAGGCGAGGGAGCAGGCGAGGTTGTACGCCCACGTCGGATCGTCCGGCAGGAGCTCGGCGCCCTTCCGCGACGACTCCTCCATCGCCTTCGTGTCCCCCGCGCGGACAGCCAGGACGAACGCCGCGCGCAGGCGCTCGTGCTCGGGCTGCCGGGCGGGATAGTCCCAGATCGAGAGGACGGCGAGAAGCGCGATGGAGAGCGTCGTCATTTTCCGATGCGCATCCAGGACGGAAGCTTCACGAGCTTCGCCTCCCGGCTCTGGTTGGTCGAAAGCGACTGCGGCGTGCCGATGGACGGCGACTCGAGCGCCATGAGGCGCGCCATGAGCGCCTGCTGGCTCGTCGCCTGCTGCTGGCGGAGCGACTCGTTCGACTGCTTCTCCGAAAGCAGCTCCTGCTCGCGGTGCTGGAGACGGGCCTTCAGGTCCTCGATCTCGCCGCGCAGCTGGGTGACGTCGCGCATCCCCGCGGCCACGCGCGCCGTCTCGGCCTGGCTCGTGCGGAGCTGGTCGCCGAGCTCGCGGATCCTCCTCTCGTCGTCCGCCAGCTTCTTCTCGCTCTGCCGGCGGAACTCCTCGTACTCCTTGCGCAGGCGCACCGCGCGCGGATCTTCCGGGCGCTCGACGAGGGCGCGGCGCGTCATCTCCTCGATGTTCGCCCCCGCGCGCTTCAGGAGCGTCCGGCGGCGCTCCATCAGCCTGTCCGCGCGTTCCGCGTGGCGGCGGGCGAAGGCCTCGGCCTCCTTCTTCTCCGCCTCGACGATCGCGGCGAGCTCCTCGGCCTCTCCCGTCATGATCGCGTAGACCGCGGCCTGGACGTCCGCCACCTCGCTCGCCGTCTGCGGCAGTCGGCGCAGCTCGTCCTCGAGCGAGCGAACCTGCTCGCGCAGCTTGTCGGACGCGGCCTTCTCGTCCTTGAACGCCTTTTCGTTCTCGCCCGCGACGCGCGTCGCGGCGGCCAGCATGTCCTCGAGCTCCTTCGCGTGCGCGTCCGCCCGGTCGACCTTCTCCGCGAGTTCGCGCGCACGCGCGTCGCCGTCCTCGACCTTGCGCTCGAGCTCCTTCGCGCGCCCCTCGCTCGCCTCGAGGCGCGACTGGAGGTCCTGCGCGCGCGCAAGGCCCTCCTCGACCTGGCGAGTCAGCTCGGCGACGCGGGCTTCGTCGACGACGACCTTCTCGACGATCTTCTCGACCGGAACCTCGCGGACGACCTCCTTCTCGACGATCTTCTCGACCGGAACCTCCACGATCTTCTCGACGACCTTGACGGGCGGCTCCGCGTTCCGGACCGGCGGCTCCGCAGGAGCGGCCGGCGCGGGCTCGGCCGGCGGCGGCGCGTCCTCCGCCGGAAACGGCTCGCGCGTCTCGACCATCGTGGCCGTGGGCGGAAGGCGGCCGCTTGCGAGCAGCGCCTCGGCCGCCGCGCGGTTGAACGGACCGCGCGGATTGCCGTCGCCGAGGTCGATCGAAAAGCGCATGTCGAGAAACGGCACGTCCTCGACGCGACGCCAGATCTCGTTGTCGTCCGAGATCTCCTGCCCGGGCTGTATGCGCCCGACCTTCGCCCACTCGACAAGCCTCTCCTGGCTCTCGGGCCCGAATGTCTCGTCCTGCGTCCTCAGATACCACTGGCTCATCTCTTACCTCCTCCCGAAAAATCCGAATCGCCCCTTCCCCGCCGCGGCGAGCTCGCGCCGCGCGGCCTCCTCGAGCGCCGCAAGCTTCGCGCGGCTCGCGTCCTTGAAGATCCCGCCCGGCTGCTTCGGCGGCGGCGCGTCGCCGACGGGATCGACGACCTCGGGCACGACGACCGTCGACTCGGCCGGACGAACCACCTCGACGACCTTCTCGACGATCTTCTCGACCGGCACTTCCTTGACAACGACCTTCTCGACGACCTTCTCGACCGGCACTTCCTTGACGACGACCTTCTCGACGACCTTCTCGACCGGGACCTCGACGATCTTCTCGACAATCTTCTCGACCGGCACTTCCTTGACAACGACACGGTCGACAATCTTCTCGACCGGAACCTCCTTCGCCACCTCACGCTCGACGACCCTCTCGACGATTTTCTCGACTGGTACTTCCTTGACGACGACTTTCTCGACCGGAACCTCGACGACCCTCTCGACGATTTTCTCGACTGGTACTTCCTTGACGACGACTTTCTCAACCGGAACCTTGACGATCTTCTCGACGATCTTCTCGACCGGAACCTCCACGATCTTCTCGACGACCTTCTCGACCGGAACCTCCACCACCTTCTCGACGACCTTCTCGACCGGCACTTCCTTGACGACGACCTTCTCGACGACATCTGGCGGCGCATCCTCGTCGACGGGAAGCTCGTGCGCGGCGTAGAGGCGCGCGGACGGCGGAAGCGACCCCGCGCGGTACGAGGCGATGAGAAACTTTCTGTTGTACGGACCGAGCGCCTTGCCGGGATCGAGCTCGACGATCCACTTCATCCCAAGCTCGGACATGAGCGGCGCGGGCGTCCAGTCGACGCGGTTCTTCGAGAGCGCGGACGAAGGATCGATGCGCCCGTCCTCCGCCCACGAGACGAGCGACGAGACGTCGGCCGGCCCGTAGACGTTTCCGTCGCCGGTTCGGACATACCACTCTTTCCCGTTTCCCATCGCCCTGTATTATACCAAAAGCGCGTGCCGAAAAAAAAGGCGCTTGAGGCTTTTCGAACCTCAAGCGCCGCAGTGCGGTCCTTGGAACCGCTTCGCCTTACTTCGCCTTCTTCGCGGCCTTCTTCGCGGGCGCCTTCTTCGCGACAACCTTCTTCGCGACGGCCTTCTTCGCAGGAGCCTTCTTGGCCGGAGCCTTCTTCGCGGGCGCCTTCTTCGCGCAGCACTTCGTGCACGCCTTCTTCGCAGGTGCCTTCTTCGCAGGGGCCTTCTTAACGGCCTTCTTGGTAGTAGCCATGTCTTGATCCTTTTTTTTTTGGAAACCGTCGGCGCAACCTGATGATTGCAACTACCGCGGCTTCCTGTTTGAATGATACATAATTTCTGAAAAATGTGCAAGCGATAATTGAAAAATTTTTTCGCTCGAACAACGTCACTGCGCCGGCTTCCCGGGAAGCTTGAGCCCGGGCTTGAGAGCGGGCTTCTGCGGAAGCTTGAGCCCCGTCGGCAGCGCGCCCGGCTTCTGCGGAAGCTTGAGCCCCGGCTTGAGCCCGGGCTTGAGTCCGGGAATCGTCGGACGGCGAAGCGCCGTGCCGGCCGGCGAAACGGGACTCGTCGTCGTCGACGTCTTCGTCGGCGAGACGGGCGACAGCTCCTCGACCGGCTCAAGCGGAGTAATCGGCTCAAGCGGAGTAATCGGCTCGAGCGGCGCCACGGGCTCGAGCGGCGCCACGGGCTCGAGCGGCGCCACGGGCTCGAGCGGCGCCACGGGCTCGAGCGGCGTCACCGGCTCGAGTTTGACCTCGCCCTTCTCGGGAGCGATCGGCGCGACCGGCGCGAGTTCAACCTCCGTCTTCGCGGAAGCGATCGACTTGATGGGTTCGATCTTGAGCTCGGTCTTCGCAGGCGCAATCGGCGAGACGGGCACGACGGGCTCGGCTGGCTTCGCGATCTCCACCGGCTTCGCCTCGACGGACGCCATCGCCTGCGCGGGCGACAGCTCGGTCTTGCGCGGGGTGATCATGTGCGGCATCGTCGGCTGCTGTTCGACGAGCTTCACCGCCTCGGGCGCGGCGTGCGGAGGCGGAATCTTCGCCGCGACTGGCGCAGGGGACGCGTCGAAGTCGAAGGAGGCGATCTCCATGAGGCCGCATCGGATCGAGTCGCCCTTCTCGATCTTCGCAGGCGACTCGAGCTTGACGCGGTTGCGGTAGGTTCCGTTCGTGCTGCCGAGGTCTTCGATGTACCAGGCGCCGTCTCTGAAGAAGATGCGCGCGTGGTGGCGGGAGAATCCGTCGACGTTGATCGGGGCGATCGTGTTGCCGATCTCGCGGCCGATGGTGATGACGGCGGACGAATCGAAGGAGTAGCCGAAGTAGACTCCCTTCACGTTGGCAATGAACTTGATAGTCATAACGGCTGGATTATACCAAATTTCCCCGCGAATGCGAAGGGGGGCGCGCGCGAATCAGCGGACGACGACGGCGAAGCCGGGCCTGTCGGCCGTCATCCGGAAGAACGCCGCGTCGACCACGGTCTGGTAGTCCGCGAGGATGCGGTCCGCCGAGAGCGACCCCGCGCCGAGGCGCACCTCGTCGAGCGTGCCCTTGAACGTGACCTCGTCCTTTTTCGCAGTGTTGCCGAAGCAGAGGTCCTGGTCGTTGTCGACGACCTTGGCGATCGTGCCCGACGTGCGCTGGACGCCGTTCTCGTAGACCGTCGCCGTCGTGTCGTTGTAGATGACCGTTACATAGTGCCAGTTGCCGTCGTTGACGGGACTCTCGGCGAAAGCAACGTCCCTCAACTGGGCACTCGACGAACCGCGCGCGTCCATCTTAGCCGTCTCGTTCTGCGTCAGCGTCACTTCCCACCCGTTCGAATCGCCGTAGGCTGACTTGCGGGAGACGATACGGTCCCAGCCGGTGTTCTGCCCGCTCTTGTACTTGAGCCAGACGGAAACGGTGAAGTGGTCCCCGAGGTCAAGAAGGTCGCTGTTCGAAACCACGATGGCCTGTCCGCTCTTCGCGTCGGCCGCGCCAGTCGAAATCGTCCGCGCCGTGCCGAGAACGCCTGAAGCGACCGCGACCGAACCCTGGTCCCACCCTCTCAGCGTCTCGAAGTTTTGATTGGCGGAATTGCCGTAATGTCCGGACGCCGTCTTGTCGAGGTGCCAGACGCCCGTCATCCCCGTCCAGACGCCGGCACGCGTCGCGTCCGCATTGGCCTCGGCATGGTCGGTTCCGTACAGGGCGTAGATCTTCGTCCCCTTCTGCATCGACGGAATCTTCACCCAGACGAGCGACTCCCCTTCGGTGTCCCACTGGTCGACGTCGTAGTCGAGCTCGTTCCCCTCCGCATCCTGGAAGTGAAGCCCGTCGGGCGCCTCTTCGTCAACCATCCTCAGGTAGCTGAAGCCGGCGACGCCTTCCGACAGGCGGACGAGCGCAGGGAAGTTGGCAACGGCATTCTCGCCGGTGTAGCCGTTCACGCGGAGGGCTATGCGCTGCTCCTTCGCGTTGCGGGCGCGAACGGAATACGTGCGCGCGTCCGACGTGCCGCCCTCGCCCTCGACAAACGTCCCGACGTCGAACCAGAGGTTGACGGGGAGAGAGGAAACGGGATAGTAGTAGGTCCCTTCCGAAACGACGCCGTCCGTCACGGCGTTCGTCGTCACGTTGCCAAGGCTGTCCCTCAGGACAACATAGACGCGTCCCGAGCCGCCCTCGAGCGGCACGGAGACCACCTGGCGTCCGCCGACCGTTTCAATCGTCGCAGAGCCGACGGCAGGAGCGGACGAGCCCAAGTCAATGACGGATCCGGCGGCAAGGAAGCCGGCGTCGGTCTGCTGCGCATAGTCGGCCGCCTCCCAGTCCGCAGACAGAACCTTCATCGCGACGCGCACCTCGTCCATCGCGCCGTCGAACGAACCCCAGCAGTCGTCGTTCCACGCTCCGCCGATCGAGAGGCCCCGTTCCGTGTTCTTCTGTATCCATTTTCCGGCATTCGCGCCAGACACGACATGAACGCCGTCGATGTAGAGGTCGCGGCTGTTTCCATTGTATACGGCCGTCACGCGGTGCCATGCACCATCGTTGAGCTTCTTCCCCATGTCGTAGTCGTCCCTTGCGCTACCGTCGCGATAGACTCGCATCGTCGTCGTATTCGACGCCGCACCGAACTGAAGGCCCCAGCTGTCATTGCCGTCATTGGCCTTTCTTGCGATGAGATAGGCCCAGTTCTCCGTCGAATTGAGTTTGCACCAGAGCGACGCCGTCACATTCTGGTAGCCGGAATCGGGGCACATGACGGAATTGTACGCGACCTTGATGCGCCCGACGGTCGCATTCCCGCCGGATGTCGCCAGCATGCGCGCCCCGCCGAGGACGCCCTCGGCGACGGCGGACGAATTTTCGGTCGTCGTGCCGTCCAGCCCGTTCGCCGTCGCGTCCTTCACCGTGTTGGTGCCGTCGAACGTCTCGTCCATGTGCCAGACGCCGATGAAGCTCGACCACACGTCCGACGTCGCCGTCCGCCCCGAAAGCTCGGAACCGTAGAAGGCGAAGATCGTCGTCGCAGCCGAGAAGGAAGGCACCTTGACCCAGACGAGCGAGGGTCCCGTCGGGTTCCACTTCTGTATCTCGTAGGGGAGGACGTTCCCTGCAAGGTCCGTGAACGTGAGGTCCGCATAGTCGTCGCGCTTGAAGTCGCCGTACGAGAAGCCGCCTTCCGTCGGCGTCAGCCGAACGAGGACCGGGAAGTCAGTCAGAGCTCCGCCCGAGTACTTCCCTGCCGCGACCGACAGAGGAAGCGCATGCGAATAGTTCGCCACGAGCGCGTTACGCGCGTTGTAGATCGTAACGATTGCTGAAGAGGCGCTCGTGTTGTAGTTCCCCGCCGCAACCGACGCGACGACCGTCACGTCGTCGTCGGTGAAGAGATTGGCGATTGGCGAGACCTCGACGGTTGCGGACGACTCGCCGGCGGGAATCGTCACCGTCCCGGAAAGTGCTTCATAATCCTTCCCCGCGACCGCCGTCCCGGCGACCGTGTAGCGGACCACGAGGTCGAATGCCGTCGCAGCGTCGCCAGCCGCGCGCGAAAACACAAACGCGCCGGACGAGAGGTCGTCTTCGCGCGCGTCGCGCACTCGGGCGACCGAAACCGTCCCGCTGTAGAACGTCCCGTCGATCGTCTGGAACACCTCGTCGCCGTCGTTGTTCACGGCGCGGATCTTCGCAAAGAAGGAATGGTTGGCGGCAATGCCCGGGAACGTCACGCCCGAGACGCTCCAGCCCGCCGTCGCCCCGCCGGGCGCAAGCTCGAGTTCGGATCCGTCGGAAAGCACGGCCTTCACGCTCGTCGCCGTGCCGGAGGAAAGCCCGGCGGAAACGGCGAACGTCCCGTCGACGTTCACGGCGAGGTGCGAGGAGGTGATGACGGGGCGCGTCGCCACGTTGTCGCGGACGGACATCTCCATCGCGCCCGCCTGCACGAGCTTGTAGTCCAGCTCGACGCGCTCGGAGCTCATCGCGCCGACGCTCACGCGGAACTCGTCGAACGCACCGTCCCAACTTCCCGACTGCAGGTCGTTGTCGATTCCGAGCGAAAAGCGCTTTCCGTTGTCCCACATGGCGGTCGCGATCGCCCCGCCGCCCTTCCGGACGCCGTTGTTGTAGTAGTACGACGTGTTCACGTCGTATGTCACCACGATGTAGTACCAGGTGTCGGCCTCGGCGAAGCCGTGGTCGGCATGGACGCCATTTTCGCTCGCACCGCTTCCGATCAGGTTGATCTTTCCCCATGCACCGCCGCTTCCATACAGTTCGGTTGAGAATCCGCCCGAATCCCACGCATTCTCCTTGTTGTAGAAAAGGTGGTCCCAGCAGGACTTGAGCTGATAGCGCTTGACCCACGCGGAGAGCGTGAGCTTTCCGCCGTGGCTGACGTCCTTCGTTCCGTCAAAGTAGAGTCCGCCGATTCCGCTCAGGTTCTGGGCGTCGAAGCAGTGCGCGTAGTTTCCGAACACGCCGCCGGAAAGCCCCTCCGACACGCCGCACGTCTTGCCGTCGTAGCCGCTCGGCGATGCGTCGGCAAGCGTGATTCCCTTGCCAAGTTCGTCGAAATGCCACACGCCCGCGTAGGCACTCCACGTCTGGCGCGGATCGTTCGCCGCGTTGCGGCGTCCCTGCGCGTCGCCGTAGTAGACCGTGAGGTGCGTGTCGGACGTGTAGTGCGGAACCTTCACCCAGACAAGCGACTCTCCCGAGCGATTCCAAACCTCGATCTCGTAGGGGAGCGCGTTCCCTTCCTCGTCGAGGATGAACATGTCCTTGCCGTCTACGCGGAGATCGGAATAGTCAAACCCCGAGAGGGATTCCGAAAGACGCAGGAGGACGGGGACGTCGGCGAACGACTGGCCTGCCGCGACGGCGGCGCCAGATGGCACAACGTGAATGCGCTTCGCGTAGTCCGTGTAGGCGGGAGCGTCGTTCAACATATCCGCGATGACGGAGGAGGACGTGTAGTCGCCTGTCGAGAACGCGGACGGGACAAACCGACCGAATCCCGTCGCGCCCGTGCCGGTCGCCGCGTAGAGCGTCCCCGTACGCGAGTCGCGGAACACCCCCTTGCCGGAAACGAGGTCGAGGCGCGGCTCGAGATCGAGGGCGAGGGTCTCGCCTTCGTATATCTTAAGCGAATAGACGCGTCCGTAGTCTCCACCGGCGAAAAGCTGAATCGCCGTTGCGTAGCCCGTCAAGTCGACCTGAGAGTCGGCACGGACGATGTCGCTCCCCGTGTCGAGATCCTTGATATAGTGGTTGCCGAGCTCAAAATTGTAGATCGTGGAAGAACTCGTAATGGTTGTGTCCTTCGTGACGCGCGCGTTCTTGACGTCGAAATATGCCTTTGTGTTGTCCTTGCCCTGAAAAAACCGGTAGTCGGTGCTATCATCCGTGCCATACGGCGTCCCGATGAACGTCGACCCGTTTGCGTGGGTGTACATGAACTTGATCTGGATGCACGTGTTGGAAGTCGGCGTGTAGTTGAGCGGGAAGCTAACGTTTGAATCCTCGCCCGAAACGTACTCGACGGGCACGCCCGCGCTACCGTCGCCGTCGATGGCGAAGAACCGGATCGCGTGTGCGGAGGACTCCCAGTCCGATGGCGCGGCGAAGTCGATAGTCGTTGTCTCCATCGGCACAACGCCGACGAAGTCGACCTTGTCCCACCCGGCGGGCGTGTCGCCGCCGGACGTGGCGCCGTAGGCGGCGAAGACCATGTTGGTCGTTCCGCTTGCCGCGCCGAGCGTAACCGTAAACTCGCCCGACGCGTCGAGCTCGGCCGAGATCGTCCGTACGCCGGCCGGCGCAGAGGCGGCAATTGCCGCGAAGGCGGCGGCCGCGAGGAACCGCAAGAGAAGCCGGCCCGCGGACTGCGAGCGGATGAAGGACCGTGGGGGTTCGGATTTCATCGTGTCACTCCGTTGTTACAAGTTGCCGTCATTATAGCAAACGGGAGGGGAAAAGACAAGGGGGAGCGCGAACGCGCCCCCCCTTTGTCCGGACTGTACCCGCGATCAGATGGTGCGGCCCTTGGCCTTGAGGAAGTTGAACGACGGGATGACCGCGCCGTTGATGTCGTCGAAGTGGCGCTCGCACTCGACGACGTACCACTCGACGCCGTCCTTGTCGGTGACGGGGAAGAGCGCGTCCCAGTCGACGGGCGTGGCGCAGGGCTTGCCGTTCGCGTCGCACCCGGGCTGGCCGAGGATCGCGTCGAACTTCACGACGCCCTTGCCCATTCCGTTCTCCTTCGCGTGGAGCGTCGGCGAGCGGTGGGGGTACTTCCTGTACTGGTCCATCGGGTTGACGCCGGGAATCATGTCGCCCGCGCAAGTCGTCCAGCCGACGTCCTGCTCCATGCAGACGTCCTTCACCGTGTGGGAGAAGAAGTAGTCCCAGAACGAGGTGCCGTCCTGCATGAAGATCGCGTGCTCCCACGTGTGGTTGTGGAGGCCGATCTTGCAGCCCATCTTCTTCGCGTCCTCGGCGGCCTTGTTGTAGAACTCGGCGAGGCGCTTGGTGAAGTCGTCGATCGCCTGGGACGGCTTGCAGGGCTCGCCGCCCTGGCCCGTCGACCACGTGGCTCCGGGCGGGAAGTTGCCGCCGCCGGGGCAGATCACGAGCGTGTTGCCGTAGGCGGTCTCGAACTCGCACGTCTTCTTGAGGACGTCGGGGTTGTACGTCCACTTCTTCGTGTCGAAGCCGTAGCGGTCGTTGCCCACGTGCGTGCCGCACACGGCGAGACCGGCGTCCGCGAGCATCGCCTTGAGCTCGGCGGGGTTCGCTCCGTAGTAGCCCGCGAACTCGACGCCCTCGAAGCCGACCTCCTTGATCTTGAGGAGCGCCTTCGCAAGCGCGACCTTGCCGACCTTGTCCTGGGCGGGGATCCACTTGTTGAGCGAATAGAGCTGCAGGGCGATCTTGCCGGGGCGCATCGACTTGCAGAGCGAGCAGCAGCCGGGGGCGGCCGCGAACGCGGAGGCGGCCGTCATGCCGCCGAGGAAGTTTCGTCTTGAGATGTTCATCGTGTTTCCTTTCTTGTTAGACAAGCTTGTCCATTGTCATGACGGGGAGGTCCCTGGCGGGCTCCTTCATCGGATCGCCCTTCATCTGGGTCTCGTCGAACGCGTAGCCCGCGTCCGTGAGCGGCCACACCTGGGGCGCCGTGTTGAGGATCGTCGCGCGGAAGCCCTGGATCGTCGCGCCCATGTTGCCGGTGTGCGACGAGTTGACGGCCTCGTTCTCGATGACGAACGGGTACTTGAAGCCCTTGTTCATCAGCGTCTCGAGGAACTTCGTCCAGTCGCAGCTGTCGCTGCCGCCGAAGCCCGGGAGGCGGGGCTCGTAGTTCATGCGCGACCACTCGTTCGCGGCGATCGGGACGCCCGCCTTCTTCGCGAGCGCCGCGTCGACGACCTGCTCGGGGTAGAGACGGCCCCAGTGGATCGCGTCGGCGGAGCGCGGGAAGTTGCGCGTGCCCTTGATGTGGATGCGGCGCAGGCGCCTGAAGTCCATCGCCTCGACGACGTCCGACGGGTCGATGTGCTGCCAGATGTCGTGCGACGGGTCGTACGTCTCCTGGAGCGCGCTCGACGCCTTGTCGTCGAGGATCGCGTACATGAGCTTGCGGGCCGCGAGGCAGCCGGGCAGGTTGTTGTACGCGTCCGGCGCGGTGGCGGGCTGCCAGCCCTCCATCGGGCAGTTCTCGACGCACACGGTGACGCCGAGGTCCTTCGCGTAGTTCAGGATCGGCGTGAACACCTTCTTGAACTTCTCGAGGTTCTTCTCGAAGCCGCGGTCGGTGCGTCCGAGCACGTGGTCGTAGCCGACGAACGAGCCGCAGACGACGTCGTTCTCGTCGCCGCCGAGGAGCGCCGCGATGCGGATGAGCTTCAGGATGTGGTTCTGGTTGTTGACCTGCTGGACGGGGTCGCCGCCGATCAGGTTGTCGTAGGCGCCGACGGAGACGCGGAGGCCCTCCTCGTTGCAGCGGCGGACGACCCGCTTCGCGGCCGCGAGGTCGAACGTCTCGTAGTCGAGGTGCGTCGCGGTGTGGTCCTTGCGGTCCGAGTCGCGGCGGAACACGCAGAGCTCGAGGCCCTGCGCGCCGACGGACTTCGCGCGCTTCAGCACGTCCTCGAACGACTCGCCCGGGAACGCCGAGGTCATGAGCCAGATCGGGTTGTTGCGGTTGGCGCCCTGCGTTCCCGCAAGGGCGCCGCGCCGCGCGAGGGGGGCGACCGCGGCGAGCGCCGCGGCCCCCTTGAAGAAGTCGCGCCTGTTCATCAGAACTTCCAGCCCGAGCGGATGTAGGGCTTCACGAGCGCGTTCGCGGCCGCGACGTCGAACTTCTGCTTCTTCGAGCACCAGTTGAGCTTCTGGTTCGGCAGGCGCTGCGCGATGCAGCCGACGAGGATGCCCTCCATCTGCGGAATGCAGTACTCGATGTCGGAGAAGCAGCGCGAGTGGGTCTGCTCGTAGTACGGGCCGTTGCCGAAGATCGCGTTGACGAACTCGCCGTAGTGGCCCTCGGCGAAGCCCTTCATCTCGACCGTCGACTTGCCGTCGCCGGAGGACGACGCCTGGCCGCAGTACGGGATCGAGCGCGCGACGGCCTTCGCCGCCTCGTGCTGGAACACGTCCTTGAACTCGGCGTCGGCCTCGAGCGCGATCGCGCACTTCCCGCCGTAGTCGTCCTGCATGAGGACCTGCCCCTTCTTGCCGATGATGAGGCAGCCCGTGTTCGGGACCTTGCCGCCGTTCTTCGACGCCCACTTGGGCATGAGTTCGGCCTTCGGCTTCTCGTCGCCGTCGTACCAGAAGAGCTTGACGGCCGGGAGCTTGACGCCGGGGCGGACCTTCGACTCGCGCTCCCTGTAGGTGAGCTCGACGATCGACTTGAGCGGATAGGCGACGTCGTTCTCGGAGACGATCTTGGTGCAGACCGCGTCGGAAACGCCGCCGAGCTCGAGGCCGCGGAACGCGAGGTTCATCGTGTGGCAGGCCATGTCGCCGAACGCGCCCGCGCCGAAGTCGAAGAAGCCGCGCCAGGTGAACGTGTGGTAGACGTTCTTGCCGAGGTTCCACGGATCGTACACGTCAGCGTTGTCCGGGTACTTGTCGAGGAACGGACGGTCGGCCGCCGTCGCGAGCCAGGCGTTCCAGTCGAGGCCCTTGCGGATCGCGTCGCCCTTCGGATGGGACTTGACCCACTTCGCGACGCCCTCGCCCTGCGGCCACACGGGGCGGTTCGTCCAGACGTGGACCTCCCTGACGTCGCCGAGGATGCCGCTCTGGAGCACCTCGGTGCAGCGGCGCATCGAGTTGAGCGACGAGCCCTGGTTGCCCATCTGCACGACGACGCCGTTCTCGCGGGCCGTCCTGTTGAAGTAGTCGAGCTCCCAGAGGGTCCTGACGAGCGGCTTCTGCACGTAGACGTGGATGCCCTTCTTCATCGCCTGGATCGCGACGGGCGCGTGGACGTGGTCGGGCGTCGAGATCGTCATCGCGTCGATGCCGAGCTTGTCGGCGTCGTCGAGGAGCTTGCGGTAGTCCGTGTAGAACGGCACCTTCGAGAGGTCGAGCCCAGGGAAGTCCTTCTTCGCCTTCTCGAGCGCCTTCTCGAGCATCGTGGCGTCGGCGTCGCAGAACGCGACCATCTCGACGAGGCCCGTCTTGAGCATCGGCGTCCAGTCGCTGTAGCCCTTGCCCATGATGCCGACGGCCGCGAGGCGGACCTTCTGGCCCGGCTTGCGGGGATGCGGCGTGAAGCACCCGCCCGCGCTGAGCAGCGAAACACCCGCGAGACCGCGGAGGAACCCTCTTCTGCTGGAACTGATCATTGTCGTTTTCCTTGTTTTGTTTTTGGTTGACCTTCTGGTTACCGAAATCGCAACCGCCCCGGCGGCTACTTGACCTTCGCCGACGCGGGGACGACCTTGTTGCGGACGAGGACGTCGAGCGCCTTGTTCACGTCGTCGACCTCCTTCTTGTCGCCCGGCTTCGCGCGATAGGCCTCGAGCGCGGAGTCGAAGGCGGCCTTGTACTCGCCCTCGTTCGCGTACGAGATCACCTCCGCAAGCGCCTTGACGTTGTCGGCCGTCGCCGCCTTCGGGTCGGCGATCTTCGCGAAGAGCTTCGCCGCCGTCTCGCGGCGGAGCGCCATCACCTTCTCGGGGCACGCCGACATGTTGCCGTGCGTGAGGTTGGCCCAGCGCGAGGGAAGAGGGCGGTACCAGATGTTGCGGAACTGCACGACGCAGCCGTGGTCCTGGAGCTGCAGGGAGCCCTTCGTCGCGTGCGGCGCAAGCGGACGGCGCTTGCAGTGGGTCGTAAGGCCCTCCATCTCCCAGTGGTCCTGGACGAGCACGCCGTTGAAGAACACGGTCACGCTGCCCGGATGGAGGAGCTTGCCGTCCTTCCAGACCGGCTGGTGGAAGACGATGTCGTAGACCTGCCACTCGCCCGGCTTGCGCGCGGGGTTCACCATCGGCGGGTTCTCCGCGTAGACCGAGCCGGCCTGCCCGTCCGCGTAGTTGTCGACGAAGCCCTCCTTGCCGTCGAGGTCGCGGGAGGTGTAGTAGGACTCGAGGACCTGGATCTCGTAGTTGCCCATCAGGAAGACGCCGCTGTTGCCGCGCATCTGCGGACCCTTGTCCTTGTACAGGCGCTCGGGGTCGTGGCGGTACTCGAGATGGAGCTGGCAGTCGCCGAACTCCTCGCGCGTGAAGATCGCCCCGCCGTTCTTCCATTCGGGAAGCGTGTAGAAGTAGCCCTCGTCGGAGAACTGCCACTTGGACGGATTGCCCTTCTCGTCGCGCCAGTTCCTCTCGAACGACTCCTTCGTGCCGTCGAACAGGACGACCGCGTCGGAAGGCACTCCGTTGCAGCAGACCTCCACCTTCGCGGGCTTCGGACGGTTCCAGTCGTGGACGGCCCACGCGTGCTTTTCGTCGGGCGTGTCGCCGTAGAGCGCGGCAAGCAGGACGGCGGGCGTCGCGGCCGCGCCAAGAAAGAGGGTATTTTTCATGGAAAACAGTATATCATAATCTCCCGCCCGCCACAACTGCAAGTTGACCGTCCGTTTGCGAACGGGTTTCTCCGCGGGGTCGCGGAGCCGGCGGCCGCCGCGACTACCGCGGCCCGGCAGCCCCTCGCCGTCCGGCACGGCCGGCGGAGCGGGTCTCGAGCACCTTGCGCGCGCGCCAGCCCCCCCAGACGAGGAGGCGCCACGGGCGTATGCCCCTCACCGTCTTCACGACGCGGTTTTCGCCGTCGAGGAAGGTCGCGTCGATCGGGAACGACATGAAGAACGTGTGGATCGCGTTGCACCTCTCGATGAGGAGCCCTTCGCCCGGCGCAAGGCCCCGCGTCCCGATGAGCCCGCGCGCCCGCTCGGCGAACGTGCGCGCAACCTTCGCGCGAACCCCAAGTATCTCGACCGTCTCCATGTCAGGCAAACACGAGAAGGAACGCGAAGACGACGAGGATGAACGCGAGAATGCGCCGCCAAAGTGGCGCTGGTCCCGCGGCAGGCGGCGCGGCAGTTTCGCCGCGGTCCTTCTTCATGATGCGGCAGAGGCCCCTCAGCGCCAGCGGCAGCCGCCCTGGCGGCGTCGCAAGCGCGGCCGCCGCGCCCAGCAGCGCAACGACCAGGACTACAATGACCAGCTCATCCATGACCAACGTGGAGCTTGAAGCCCGAAGTTCGAAGTCTAAAGTGCAAAGCTCGAAAAGGAGGCTCTACCATTCCACCCTCCGACTCAAACTCACAACTCCAACCATCCAACGACTGCAACTTTCAACTTTGAACTCCATCACGTATACCTCAGCACCTCGTCAACCGTCGTGTAGCCGTCGAGGATCGAGCGGATGCCGTCCTCGCGCATCGTGCGCATGCCGAGCTCGCGGGCCTTCTCGCGGATGATGAGGGTCGGCGCCTTGTTGTTGACGAGCTCGCGGAGGGGCGGCGACATGCGAAGGTACTCGAAGACGCCCTTGCGCCCCTTGTAGCCCGTGCCGTTGCACGTCTTGCACCCGCGGCCGAAGTAGAACGGCCGGCCGCCGATCTGGTCGCGCGTCATCTCGATGCGCTCGAGCGTCTCGTCGTCCGGCTCGTAGGCCTCGCGGCAATCGCGGCAGCACGTGCGCACGAGGCGCTGGCCGAGGACGGCCTCGAGCGTCGACGCGAGGAGGTACGGCGCGACGTTCATGTCGATGAGGCGCATGACCGCGCCCGCGGCGTCGTTCGTGTGCAGCGTCGAGAAGACGAAGTGCCCGGTGAGCGCGGCCTGGACGGCGATCTCGGCCGTCTCGAGGTCGCGGATCTCGCCGATCATCATGACGTCGGGGTCCTGCCGGAGGAAGGCGCGGAGAACCTTGCCGAACGTGTTGCCGACATGCGCGTCGATCGGCACCTGCACGATGCCGTCGACGTTGTACTCGACCGGCTCCTCCGCGGTGAGGAGCTTCGTGTCGATCGTGTTGATGCGGCGGAGGACCGAGTAGAGCGTCGTCGTCTTGCCCGAGCCGGTCGGGCCTGTCACGATGAAGATGCCGTTCGGCTTCTCGATGTCCATCGTGATCTGCTCGTAGATGTCCTCCGCGAATCCGACGTTCTCGAGGTCGAGCGACGTCGTCGTCTGGTCGAGGATTCGCATGACGACCGACTCGCCGTGCGCCGTCGGGAGGCACGAGACGCGCAGGTCGACGGGACGCCCCGCGACGGTGAGCGCGATGCGGCCGTCCTGCGGGATGCGCCGCTCGGCGATGTTGAGGTTCGAGAGGATCTTGACGCGCGAGATGATCGCGGGGGCCATCTTCACGTCCGGCGCCTTCATCTCGTACAGCGCTCCGTCGACGCGGTAGCGGATCTTGAAGTCGTTCTCGAACGGCTCGATGTGGATGTCGGACGCATGGTCGACGACGCCCTGGTAGAGGATGAGGTTGACGAAGCGGATGATCGCGGACGAGTTCGCCGCGTTCTCCATCGACGCGATGTCGTTGACGTTCGCCGAGGCGAGGCCCTCGTCGTCGCCGAGCCCCTCGCCGAGCGACTTGATCATGTCCGCGACGGAGTCGTTCGCGTCGCCGTAGTACTGCGAGATGCGGTCCATCACGTCCTTCTCGCGCGCCATGACGAACCGCACCTCCTTCGAGAGCGTGAAGAGCATCTCGTCGGCGATGCGGGGGTCGATGATGTCGAACGTCGCGAGGGTCACGGACGAGTCGTCGGCCGCGACGGGGAAGACATTGTACATGCGGGCGGTCGAGGCGGGGATCGCCTCGGTGACCTCGGTGTCGATCGTCATCCCGCCGAGGTCGATGGCCTCCGTGTCCTGGTAGGCGGCGATCACGCCGAGAAGGTCGTCCTCGGAGAGGATCTCCTGGTCGAGGACGGCCTGGCGGATGGACTTCCCCTCGGTCTTCGCCGTGTCGGCGAGCTCCTGCGCGGACGCCTCGTCGAGGTATCCGTTCTGCACCAGTATCTGCAAGACTGGGTCGTTCATATGCTCAGCGTTCCTTTCGCCCGTCTGGGTTTGCTCCCGGCTGTTTCGCCATAGTATACCATAATTTCAGCCGCCGGACACCCCTTCACCGTGGCGCGCCGGCCTCGAAGCGGACGGTGAAGACGGTCCGGTCGGCAAGCTCGGCGCGCAGCGTCCAGTTCGTCGCGACGCCCTCGGCGTCCACCTTCGCGAGGACGCGCTTCAGGTCCGCGACCTTCGGCTTCGCGCGGATGCAGAACCTCCCGCCCCCCTCCTCGGCGTAGAGCGCGTCGAACGCCCTGAAGAACGGCGAGAAGTCGCCCGCGCCGACGCCGGCGAAGCGCGAGAAGCCGGGCAGGTCGGACAGCCTCCGCGCGACGCGCTCGTCCTCGTTCGAGTAGACGTAGTCCGTCGCCGTCGCGGTGAAGCACGACTCGAACGGCTCGAGCGTGCGCCACGTGAAGTCGACGCCGGGGCGGACGCGGTACGTGCCCTTCGTCACGTAGGTGCGCGGCGCGCCCCCGGCCGTCGTCTTCGTCTGGACGAACGCGCCCGACACCTCGTTGGTCGGAGCGAGCACCGCCCGCAGGGTCGCGGGGACCTCGGTGAGGAACCCCGACGCGATCAGAACACAAGCGTACCCGACGAACACGTCGACCCTCCCTCCCTGAATTCGTACGAGACCTCGCCCTCGCCCTTCCGCGCGAGCCTCAGCGCGACGTCGCGTCCCGGCTCGACGACGCGGACGAACTTCATCTTCTTCACCTCGCGGAGCGGACCCTCGAAGCCGTACGCGCGCGTCGCGTGCTCGACGGCGAGCCCGACCTGGACGAAGCCCGGGAGGATCGGAAGCCCCGGGAAGTGACCCTGGAAGAACGCCTCCTCCCCGGTGAACCGCAGGCGCGTCTCGTAGCCGTCGAGAAGCCTCTCGACCTCCGCCGCGACGACCTTCCCCTGCGCGTTTCGCGGCAGCTCGGGGACGAAGCGGAAGCGCTTGGGGACGGTTCCCTTCGGAAAGACGGGCAGGAGGAGCCGGCGAAGCTCGAGCGGGGAGCGGGGCTCCCCGCCCGCCAGGACGCAGCCGAGGCAGTCGCCGTGGCGGAGCGCGACCTTCGCGAGGGCGCAGTCGCCGAGACCAAGCGCCCGCACCTTCTCCTCCATCTCGGCAAGGTTGACGCGCTCCTCGTTGACCTTCACGAGGCGGTCGAGCCGCCCCAGCAGGCGGAACGCGCGGCCGCCGGGCTCGAGCTCCGCGCCGTCGCCCATCGCGTACCAGCCGCGGACGAACGAGAACGGCGAGCGGACCTCGAGCCGCCCCGCCGCGCGGACCCTCACCGGGCCGAAGACGCGGAAGAGCTCGTCGGGGAACCGGCGCCAGGCGACGCCCCCCGTCTCGGTCGACCCGAAGACCTGCAGCGGCGCGAGGCCGAAGACGCGTTCGGCGGCGTCGGAGACGGCCCTTTCGAGCAACGCGCCGGAGGTGACGACCTCGACGGCGGTGCGGGGGATTTCGTACTGGTCCGCGTACGCGACGAGCCGCCCGAGGAACGACGGCGTCGTGACGAGGACGACCCGCGACGCGCGCCGCATCTTCCCGATCAGCTCCTCCGGCGTGCGGATCACGTCCGCGTCGGAAGACGCCCCGAGCGCCTTCGGCAGCATGTCCATCCAGAGCCGCCCGTACATGTGGTCCCGCTGGACCGTCCCGAGGAAGGCCAGGCCGCGCGCGGCGTCCGCGCCGAACCGATCGACGTAGCGCCGGCGGTGCATCGCGACCTCCTTCGCGAGCGACTCGAAGGTCTTGACGACGGTCTTGGACCGGCCGGTGGAACCCGACGTGCGGAAGACGACGCTGAAGCGGCGGCGGCGGACGGCGCGTTCCACAGCGAACGTCAGCGCGACGGCCGAAAACGACAGCGCGCCGGACGCGAGGAAGGCGAGGGGCGTCGCCCGCGTGGGGTCCGTCTCGCCGGGCGAGAGCTCGAACAGCAGGGCGAAGTTGGCGACGGTCAGGGCGGTCAGCACGGCGAACCAGACCCACGTCAGGCGCCGGCAGTACGCCGCGGCCCCCTCGGGGACGATGCCGTCGGAGATCCGCTCCGCGAACCGGAGGCAGAGGGGCCTGCGCCCCGGAAGGAGCGAGAGCCCGAACAGGACGGCGAAGACGGCCGCGAGCATCAGCCGTTCACCAGCCTGGAGACCGCCGCGACGACGTCCGCCAGCGTGCGGATCTGCCTGAAGTCGGCCGGGTCGACCTTCTTTCCGACCTCCTGCTGGAGGCGGACGACGAGGTCGACGGCGTCGATCGAGTCGAGGTCGAGGTCCGCGAAGAGGTCCGTTTCCGGTGCAAGGCGCGCGGGGTCGACCTCGAAGTCGGCGACAAGGATGTCCCGGATCGTCTTCTCGATTTCCGCGTCGGTCATCGCGCGCCTCCTTCGATGTGTTCGGCGAGCGTCTTCACCGAGTGGAAGAGCCGCCGGTTCTCGGCGGGGTCCTTCGAAAACGCGATCCCGAACTCGCGGCGGATCGCCATCCCGAGCTCGAGCGCGTCGATCGAGTCGAGCCCCAGCCCGTCGCCGAAAAGCGGGGCGTCCGTCTCGATGTCGGAAGGAGAGACGTCCTCGAGATCGAGGCTCGACACGATGATCTCCTTCAGCTTCTTCTCTATTTCCTGTCTGTCCATGCGAATCCTCATGCCATGACGAACCTTGTCTTGCCCTCCACGAGCGGCCGCCCGCGGCAGAACGCGCCGCCGTCCATCAGCGACGAGCCCTCGGGCTTCACCTCCAGAAGCTGCAGCGCCGTGTCGTGGCAGCGCACGACCGGCCCCTTCCTGTCGAGCTTCACGATCGTCCCCGGCGCGGCGTCGCGCCAGGCGGGCTCGATCCGGACGACCTTCGCGCGCGTGACGACGAGCCTCCCCGTCGTGCCGCGCTTGCGGAAGCCCTCGGGGAGGAACGTGTAGCAGCACGGCCACGGGTTGTACGCGCGGATGCGGCGCTCGATGCCGATCACGGGCTGGTCCCAGTCGATGAGGCCGTCCGTCTTCTTCAGCTTCTTCACGTACGTCGCCGAGGCGTCGTCCTGGGCGACCTCGGGCGGCAGCCCGTCCGTGCCGAGCAGGCGCAGCGCCTTCGCGAGCGCCACCCCGCCCGCGATCGCGAGGTCGGCCATGAGGTCGCCGCCCGTCGTGTCGGGGTAGATCGGCTCGAAGCTCTGCAGCATGATCGGCCCGTCGTCGAGCCCGACGCCCATGTGCATGACCGTGACGCCCGTCATCCGCTCGCCCGCCTCGAGCGCCGCGATCACGGGCGCCGCGCCGCGGTACTTCGGGAGGAGAGAGAAATGGCAGTTGACGCAGCCGAAGGCCGGCAGGTCGAGAAGCGGCTTCTTCAGGATCTGGCCATAGGCGACGACGGCGACGACGTCGGGACGCTTCGCGCGGATCCACGCCATCGGCCCGTCGTCGTTGACCCGCTCCGGCTTGAGGACCTCGGAAAGCCCGCGCTCCGCGGCGAACTTCGCGAGGGGGCAGGGCGTCAGGACCTTTCCGCGGCCGACCGGACGGTCCGGCTGCGTCACGATGCCGACGACGTCGAGCGTCTCCTCGCGCAGGATTGCGCGGAGACACTCGGCCGACGCCGAAGACGATCCCATGAACACCACTCGCATGGTCGAATATTATACCATTTTCCCGGACCGGCGTTTCCCCACGCAGGACGTCCGCGGCGAAACCGCCGCGCTCAGCGCGCGACGCGCACGAGGCCTCGGTCCGGAACGGCCTCGACCAGCGCGTAGGGCGCGCCGTCGTGCAGGACGAAGCGCGCGGCAGCGGGCCTGCCGCCCTGCGTCGCCGTGGCGGACGTCCAGCCGTCGGGAAGCCGGACCTTGACGGTCAGCGGATAGTCGAAGAGCCGGTCGTCCATCCGGTCGGTCAGCGTGAACTCGACGGCGTCCCCCCTGAGCGCGCTCTCAAGCGTCGCCGAGTCGCGCTCCTGCCCGTACTTCGCGGCGTCGTCGAACCGGCACACCCAGAGCCGGTCGTCCTTGAGGGACGCGATGTAGCGGACCTCCCTCTCCGCAGCCGCGGCGTTTTTCTCGCGTTCGGCGTCGCTGCGCCCCGCGTGGACCAGATGGTAGAGGACGATGTTCCAGCCGCGCTTGAGGCTCTTCATGCCGCGGACCCACTTCGGCTCCTCTTCCGTTTCCCCGAAGGCCACCATCTGAACGTGGCCCTTTCCGCCGGCGCCCTTGTTCGTGCAGAGGTAGTTGATCGAGTTGGCGGCGCTCGGAACGCCGTAGACGCCGCGGCACGCGATCGCGTGCTTCGCCGCGATCGCCTCGTGCGCCTCGCCGCGCGGATAGGCGATGCAGCACGCGAAGTTGTTCGTCACGTTGTCGTTGATCGCCTTGAGCGAGTCGCGGTACATCGACTCCACCTCCCCGTCGGACGGCATCGGGACGTCCCCGTGCTTCGCCTTGTGGTTCGTCGTGTGCGACTGGATCGAGTGTCCGGCGTCCGCGAGCCGCTGCCAGTCGGCCCACGTGCCGTTGAAGCCCGGGTTGTTCTTGTACACGCAGTGGTCGGTGATCACGAACCACGTGAGCTTGATGCCGAGCTCTTCGGAGAGCTTGAGCCACCACTCGTGGTCGGGCTTGCAGTTGTCGTCGATGGTGATGGAGCACGCGGCGAACCTGTCGCCCGACCACAGGCACACGTCCGCCTCGCCCGGCATCGCCGGCCACACGAGGTCCGTCGGCGTCTTGAAGCGTCCGCCCTTCTCGGGCTTCGGCAGGTTCATGAGCTGCTCGCCGCCCCACGCGGCGAGCGCGCCAAGCGCAGCCGCCGACACCGTCAATCCAATCTTCTTCCGCATGCAGACCTCCCGGCCTCGGGCCCGGCGCCTCCGAGAATCCGGAGCGCCGCCCGATTGCACGACATTTTACCAAAGCGCCGCGCGAAACACAACCGCCGGACGGTCAGCGCACGAAGACCGAGAAGCCCACGTTCCTGTAGTCGAGCCAGACCGTCAGGGGGTTCCCCTCGCCCGACTCGGAGTAGTCCGCCGGATCGGTCGTGTGTCCCGACCCCCAGCGGTAGACGAGCGAGCTGCCCGGCTTCGCGGTCGTCGCCACGGCGCCGAACGCCGCGGGATCGATTCTGCGCGACCACCAGACGAGCGGCGCAGTCCCCCGGGGAGCCGAGAAGAACGGCGAGGCCCGGTCGACGACAAACGTCGGACTCCCGCCGAAGTAGAGGTCGGCGTCGATGTTCCAGTAGGCCGAACGGAGGACCCACCCGTCGTAGCCGCCAAGCGGGACGACAAAGCGGAAGACGCCCTTCCCGCCCGACGTGCAGTCGACGCCGCGGAAGAACATCTCGGGCGCCGCGCCGCGCAGGACGACCTCGGGCGCCGCGTCGCCTTCGCTTAAGCCCTTCCCCAGCGTCATCGTCTGCTTCTCGCAGCCGACGGACGAGTCGTCGACGACGAGCCGCGCGCCGGCGCCATCCACCTGGACCTGCCAGTCGGTGACGAAGAAGACCGACTTCCCGCTCACCTCGGCCCACGACCCGGCGGTGTTGAGGTGCAGGCCGTAGTGGGTCCTCACCTCGGCCCCGTTTCGGAGGACGACGCCCGCGCCCGCGTCCGGGGCGAGCTGGGTGACGAAATACGCGTAGACGGCGTCGAAGGTGACGGAGCGGGCGCCCGACATGGTGGTCTCGTTCGCCATCGTGTCGATCCGCGACGCCGCCTTGCCCGTTCCGGCGAACGTGATCGCACCGCCCGCGCCGTTCGTGAGGCGGACGGCGCGCGCCCTGTACGAACCGTCGACCGACACCGTCACTTCGTCCGGCGCGCCGGCGAAGAAAACCGTGCTCAGGTAGCTGTTCGGATAGGCGCAGCGAGGATCGTCGATCGACGAGATCCAGCTGGACGGATCGCCCCACGCGCCGGACGTCTTCTCGGGGTTCCACGTGTAGACTGCCGTGTCGGCAAGCTCGACGGACGCGACGGAGGTCGCATCCGTCCAGAACACGGCGCCGCACGAATTCGACGCGACGACCTTCGCGTAGACGGTCTCGTTGAGGAACGGGAACTCGACGGGGAACGCAAAGGCCCCCGGCGACGTCATGACGACCTCCGCCGTGTTGGTGAGCGCGTCGGCCGACGCGCCCGTCAGGAGAGTCAGCGTCGCCGAACCGCCCGCGCCGGCATCGAGGAGATGGCCCGAGAACGTCGCGTTCCAGAGGGTCGCGGACGCCGCGAGCGACCTGTCGACGACCGCGCCCGCCGGCACGGTGAAGGACAGGACCGGCGTCATGTCGATCGCCTCGTCAGTCGCGACGGCCTTCGCGCGGACGTAGTAGGTCGCTCCCGGCTGGACGGCGACCGCCCGCGAGAACGGCGCGCCCGAGGCGACGTCGCCAAGCGAGACCTCCGTGGCGTCGGACAGCGACTCGTCCGTTCCGATCTCGATCGAGACGGCGGCCGACGCGCCCGCGCCTGCGGACGTCAGATAGCCGGAGACGACGGCCGAATCGCCCGCCGTCGCGTCCACGGCAAGCGCCGCGGAAAGGAGGGGCAGCGTGCCGTCGGGGACGAACAGCGCCTCGCTCCAGGCGATGTCGCCGGTCGAGCGCTTCAGGTAGAAGCGGACGTAGCGGACGGTCCCGGAGCCGGCGGGGAATCCGGAGTAGTTCGCCGTGACGTCAGCCTCGGCGACCGTTCCCACCATCTCGTCGTGGGCCCAGGCCGCCGGATCGTCCCCCGCGCACGTCGGCCCGTAGACGGCGTGGAGTTCGTGGGAGACTCCCTCCTCCGTCGGCTCGCCGATGTCGAGCGTCGCCGCATAGCCGCCGGCGACAAGGCCCGACGACCGCACGGCGATCGTCCGAAGCGGACGCGCCACGCGCAGGAAGTCGCCGTAGCCGTCGTCGACGATCCGGACGAACGTCTCGCCGCCGTCCGTCGAAATGCCGGCACCTATGTCGCCGACGCGTCCACCGCCGCCGCCGGCGTTCGCACCAAGGAGGCGGATCGCATGCCAGCCGCTCCACGTGCAGACGTAGTCGCCCTTGAACTCCCCGTACGGGTTCTCCATCACCTGGAGGCCGTCGATCTCGAGGCGGGCGTAGTCGTCCATCCCGAGGAGGAACTTGTAGGTGACGCCCTTTTCGAGGCGGATGAACCCTTCGTAGCCGTAGGTCGTGTAGGTCGGCCAGGCGAACTCGAGGTTCTCGAACGGATCGCGCCAGTGCGTCGTGCTGTAGAAGAACGCGGTCGGGGCGAGGTCGCGCATGCGAAGTCCCTGCCCGTAGCCGTCGGGAAGGCCTTCGATCTCCATGTTCCACGCGGGCTCCCATCCGGACTGCTCGCCCGTCAGATACGCCTGCCAGAGGCCCGGCAGCGAAGGCTTCGCCGTGCCCGCCGCGGGAAGCGCCCCCGCGTCGACGAGGAACGTCTGCGCCGCCGTCGCCTCGCTCGTCGCCGCGCCCGCGTTCTCCGCGACAAGCGTGACGGACATCGTCCGGTTCGGCGCAAGACCGACGATCGTCAGGTTGGTCTCCGCCACCCCGACGTCCGCGAACGCAAACGTCTCCGCACGTCCGCTCGCAAGGTCGGTGACGGTCGCGGTGACCGTGCAGACGGAATACCCCTCGCCCGCGGAGAGGACGTTGACGTCCAGCACGACCGATCCGTCAGGGGCCGTGCCGACCGAGCGGAGGAGAACTTGTGGCGCGGCGCCGTCGCGGACCGGCAGGTCGGCGAGGGAGACGGTCGGCGTCCAGTAGTACTTGCCGTCGACGACGAACGCCACGCGGAAGAAGGACGCGTCCTGCGGAACCGCAACGGAGAACGTCCGGCTGCCGCCCGCCTCCGCCGTGCCGCCGTCGGAAAGCGACCACCCCTCCGGATCGTTGCCTCCGTATGTCGGCGAGAAGGCCCACTTGACGGCCCCTCCGCACAGGTCGGCCCCATAGGCGACGACGCCCCTCAGCGTCCTCTCCACGCCGATTTGCGACAGCTCGGCCGCATTGACCTCCGCCATCTTCCCCAGCGTCGTGACGAAGAGCGAACCGTCGCCCGGATCCTCGAAGAGGTGCCAGTTGTCCGTGAGGTCCCCAATCGTATAGCCCGTCGTGTTCCAGGCGATGCCGAGGAACCCGCCGTACGGGCCATATCCGCCGCTGCCGTTCCCGACGCGCAGGTCGATCGGATACCATCCGGGGCCGTCCGGCGGCGTCCACTCGACGTAGCTGAACGTGTTTCCGCCCTGGTCGATGACGGTGTCGTCTCCAATCTTGAGCCGCACGTTGTCGTCCATCTTCGCGCCGAAGACATAGGTCGCCTCCTGGACGTTCATGTAGCCCGTGTAGGCGAAGGTCTTGTCGTTCCCCCAGCTTGTCGTGACGGTCTCCCCGTTTGTCGCGACGGCGTCCCACGTCGTCGCGGACGACGTGTGCGCGGCCGCGGCGCTCAAGAGGACGCCCGGGGTGATCTCGGAATCGGAGAGGTTGAAGTCCGGCAACCAGCGAGACGGATAGCGGTACTGGACGAACCCGGCGAACGAAAGCGGTTCGCCGCCGGTCGTGAAGACGAGGTCGTTCGTGCAGACGCCGCCGGCGTCCGTCGTCACGACGAACCGCGCGTTGTAGGTCGTCGACGGACTGAGGTTCGTCAGCGTCGCGGAACCGAGCGCGGCGACGTCGGAAAACACCGTCTCGTGCCGGACGAACGAGCCGTCCGCCGCACCGAAATCGGCGGTCACGTTGAATTTCGTCGTGTCCGTCCCGGCCCAGAAGACCTGGAACACGAAGGAGGCATTCGTCAGGGTCGTCGAAGCGAGCGAGATGTCGACGATCGGATTGACGAACGCGGATTCGTCCGTCGAACGGACGCGCACGATCACGACGCCGTCTCCGCCCTTTCCGCCGGCCGTCGCAAATCCGCCGTTCGTGCCATAGCCGCCGCCACCGCCGCCGCCGCCAAGTCCGTCGACGCCCGGACTACCGGCAAGCTGCGTCCCACATGACGCACCCTCGCCGCCGCCGCCCTTGCCGCCCTTGCCGCCCTCGAGAGAGCCGGTCGGGTCGCCGGCCGAACCAACGATTCCGGCGCCGCCGCCGCCACCGCCCGCGTACCACACCTCCTCGCCCGTGATGGAACAGGGAAGCCCGTCGCCGCCCTTTCCGCCGCTCTGCGCGTAGTCCTGGCCGGGCACCTTTTCGCCTCCCGCGCCGCCGGCCTCGCCGGCTCCGCCGCCGCCTGCGACCGAGTTGCCGCTGGCCGTTCCGCCCGCCTTGCCCTCGCCCGCGATTCCATCGCCGCCCGAATTCTTCTTGGCGGCGCCGCCGCCCGAGGCGCCGGACATGCCCTTGGTGCTCGACCAGCTGCCGCCGCCGCCGCCGCCGCGTGCCATGTAGAGACCGAGCGAGGAGAATCCGCCCGGATTGCCCGGATTGCTCTCGCCAACGGTGAGATTTTCGACGGCAGAACCTCCTGCTCCGACGCGGACGTCGTACGTGCCGGCGGGAAGATAGGCGTTCTCGACGTACACGAAGCCGCCCGCGCCGCCGCCGCCGCCCATCGTCCAGCCGCCCGCGCCGCCGCCGCCGACGAGGAGGATGTCGAACGTGCCGGACGTGGCCACGGTGAAGGTGCCGGGCGTCGACGGGTCGGAGAACGTGTAGACGCCGTAGGGGCCGTACATCGAGAAAGTCGCGCCCTCGGCCGCGCCGACCGTCAGCGGATCCTCCGTCTCGCGCTCATAGCCCTTTGACTCGCCGATCGCCTCGATCTCGAGATAGCCGCCGTAGCCATTGTCCTGCGTCCCGAACTCGATTGAAAAACTTGCGACGTCGTTCGCGAGGAGGCCCGACGAATCGGAGAACTCGACGAACCGCCCGAGGCCGTCCGTGCCGCTCACGTAGGCGACGTCGGGGTCGCCGTGGATCGTATCGAGGGCGGCCGTCTGCGAGCAGCCGAACGCCGAGCCGGCGAGCGTCGTCTCCGCTCCATGCGAATCGACGACCTTGATCGCGCTCACGACGATGTCGTTGCGGTTCTGGTCGCCCCAGTAGGTGTAGATGCGCACGGACCTGAGCGTGCACAAGCCGGCAAGCGTCCATGTCAGCTTCGCGCCGTCGCCGATCGTGTAGCGCTTCCCCATCGAAGCCGTCGTGATCTCGCCGTCGGTGAGGACGGAGGGCGAGGCCGACGTGCCCTCCTGCGCTGCCTTTCCGTTCACCGAGACGGACGCGGCGACGTTGAGGATGAGATTGCTCGACGAGGGGACGAAGTCCCCCGGACGGTACGTGCCCTCGACATAGACGGGCGTGGCCCGCAGGACGTGCGGCGCTGCGACGAGCGCGAAAACGGCGGCAAGAGCTTTATACATGTAAACCTCCTCGAGTGCGGATTATACCATAAATCCGCGCGGTCGGCACAGACTACTTCTGGCTTTTCTTCGCGTCCTTCGCGCGGGCGGACAGGTCGGCGAGACCGGCCTTGTAGTCCGCGGCGTCCTCGGGAAATGTCGCGATGAACCCCTTGGCGAGGGCGAGCGCCTTCGCCGGATCCTTCTCGGAGAGCTGGTCGATCTCCGCCTTGATTTCGTCCTTCGCCTCGTCGATCGCGGCGAGGATCGCCTTCGCCTCCTCGGCCTGCTTACGCTGGACCGCGGTCGCGTTCTTCGCCTCGCCCCTCTTCTCGGCCGCCTTCAGCGCCTTCACCTGGCCCTTGATCGACTTGCCGAGGACGAGCTGCTTCGCCATCGCCTTGAAGAACTGGAGAGGGACGCCCGCGCAGAGCGACGGCGGCGCGTCGACGGCCTGGAGCGCGGCCGCGACGGCGGACTCGGCCTCGCCGTGGCTGCGGCCGGCGTAGACGACCTTGCCGCGGTGGTCGACGACATACATGAACGGAAGCCCCCCGCCGTTGTCGGGTTCCTGGACGAGCCCCGCGAAGTCGTAGATCGGATACGTCAGCTTGTTCGCGTCGACGAGCTCCTGCACCTCGCGCGGCGCGCGGCCCTGGCAGTGCGAGCCGAGCAGGACGAAGGGCTTCGACTTGTTCGCGTTCCAGAGCTTCTGCATCGCGGGCAGCAGCGCGCGGCACGGCGGGCAGTTGACGCCCCACTGGTCGACGAGCACGACCTTGCCGGCAAGGTCGGCCTCCGTGACCTTGGGCCCGCTGTAGTAGTTGCCCTCCTCGAGCCCGCGCCAGATGCCGGCGTGGAGCGCGAGTGCCGTCAGCGCCGCGCACGCGGAGATTGCCGTCTTGTTCATTTTTCCGTGTCCTTTCCTGTGTTGAAAACCGCGTAGGCGGGAAGCCCCTGCACGTCCCTGAACGGCTCGAGCCTCCTGAAGCCCTTCACGTCGTCCGCCTGGAGCCGGATGACCGCGTAGCCCGCGAGAGCGGCGCGGACGCGTCCGTCGGCGAGCGTCGTCCGCTCCATCGCCGAGCAGTTCTTGCACCAGGTCGCCCAGCAGTCGACGAACACCGGCCGGCCCTCGGCCGCGGCCTTGGCAAACGCCTCCGCGAACGTGTCGGGCGTCGCCTCGATCGCGCCGGGAATCCCGTCCGCCTGCGGCGCGGCGGATCCGCCGCGGGTCCAGCCAATCCACGCGAGACGCCCGTACCAGGCCGCGAAGAGGAGGACGAGGACGGCAAAGGCCCGGTTCACGCCCGTCATCCACGCGCCGGGCTTCGGAAGGACCTTCAGCCCGGCGCCGAGGAACGGCCACGGGAGGGCCATGCCGAGTCCGAGGACGAACGGCAGGGCGAGGGCGGCGGCCTTCCCCTCGGCGTAGAGCCGCGCGGTCAGGACGAGGACCGACACGAGGACCGGCGCGACGCAGGCGCCTGCGAGGACGGCGGAAAGCGCGCCGAGGAAGAACGGGACGGCCAGCCCCCCGCGCGCGGCGCCGGGCCGCGCCATCCCCGAGCGGAAGCGCGAGAAGTCGATCCGGAAGCAGCCGAAGAGCGACAGCGCGAGCGCGGCGAACACGAGCGCGACGAAGGCGTTGAACCACGGGCTCGCCTGTATCGTCCCGAAGGCAAGCCCGCCGACGGCGGCCAGCGCGCCGAGGACGCCGTAGGCAAGCGCCATGCCGAGTCCGTAGGCCGCGCCGCGCGCAGGCGACTTGCCGATGACGATCAGGTTGACGGGGACCATCGGCAGGACGCACGGCGTCAGGTTCATCGCGAGGCCGCCGAGAAGGACGGCGAGAAGCGACAGCCACGTGAACGCGGCAAGCGCGCCGCCACCGGCCTCGCGGGGCGCGGCGCCGGGCGAAAGGAACGCGAGGAACTCGTCGACGCCGCGGTAGCCGAGCAGCAGGCGCGTCGCCTGCGCAGGGACCGCCGCGGGCGCGGCGCCCCCCCCTGGCGCGTCGCCGACGAGACGGCAGACGCCGTCCTCGCACACCCAGACCTGCCCGTTGACGACGTTCGTCTCCGCGCGCACCGCGAACAGCGCGGAAGCAAGGGCGAGAGAGAGGGCGGCGAGGACGTTCCTCATGGCGGGGCGCACCTTGCGGCGGACGCTACCGCGTCTTGAACCGGTACTCCGTCACGCTTCTGAAGACTTCGCCGGGACGGAGGACCGTCGAGGGGAAGTCGGGCCGGTTGGGGGAGTCGGGGTAGTGCTGCGTCTCGAGCGCGACGCCGGCGAACGGGCAGAGGGTCTTCCCCTTCTCCTTCGCCGGAAGCGCGGTCGTCATGTTCTGCGCGCCGTACATCTGCATGCACGGCTCGGTCGTCCAGATCTCGAGGACGCGGCCCGACTTCGGGTCGCTCATCTCGCACGCGAGCTTCATCTCGCCCGCCTTGCCGTTGAGGACGAAGTTGTGGTCGTACCAGCTGTCCATCGCCTTCAGCTCGGGCTGCGCCGCCATCCAGGCGGCCATCGAGCCGATCGGGCGCGCCGTGCGGAAGTCGAAGCCCGTCCCCCCGACGGGCGCGTCCTTCGTCGGGATGAGCCCCGCGTCGGTCTGCGTGTACGCGTCGGCGTTGATCCTGAGGAGCTGCCCGAGGACGTCGCCGCTCGCCTCGCCGGCGAGGTTCCAGTAGGAGTGGTGGGTCGGGTTGACGACGGTCGGCCTGTCCGTCGTCGCCTCGTACTCGATGCGCCAGACGTTTCCGGGGAGGACGCTGTAGGTCACCTTCATCGTGACGGTTCCCGGGAAGCCCATGTCGCCGTCGGGCGAGACGTGCGTGAGGACAAGCCGGCGTCCGTCGAAGGCGGACGCCTTCCAGACCTTCGCGTCCCATCCGACCGGCCCGCCGTGCAGGCTGCAGTGGCGCGGCGCGGGCTTCGCCTCGTTGATCGGCAACTGGTACGCCTTGCCGTCGAGCGCGAACCGTCCGTCGGCGATGCGGTTGCCGTAGCGGCCGATGAGCGTCCCCATCGAGAAACCCAGCGACTCGTACTCGCCGACGGTGTTCCAGCCGAGCGTGACGTCGGCAAGCTTGCCGTCGCGGTCGGGCGCCCAGCAGCGAACGAGCCGCCCGCCGAAGTCCGTGACCTCGAGCGCGAGGCCGTCGTCGCCGCGGAGCGTGTAGAGGCGCGCCCGCTCGCCGTACCCGGTCGTCCCGAACGGACGGACGGAGCAGGCGTCGTTGTAGGCGCAGCCGGCGACGAGGCCGGCGAGCGCAAGACCGCAGAGTCTGACCATCTTACCCTCCCTTTGTCTTAGATGCGCGTGACGCCCGGGCCCTCGAGCGCGGCGACGTTCAGCTCCTTCAGCGTGGTGCGTCCGTCGTAGAGGGCCTTGCCCACGATGGCGGCGCGCAGGTTCGCGCGCTCGAGCGCCTTCAGGTTCTCGACGTCGAAAGGCGAGCTGACGCCGCCGGAGGCCGTGACCTGGCACGTCGGCGCGGCGTCGCAGATCGCCGCCATCTGGGTGAGGTTCGGGCCTCCCAGCATGCCGTCCGTCGCCGTGTCGGTGTAGATGATCGTCCTCACGCCCGCCCTCGCGACAGCGGCGGCGAGGTCCGTCGCCTTCACCGCCGTCGTCTCGACCCAGCCCTTCGTCTGGACGAAGCCGTCGCGCGCGTCGATGCCGACTGCGATCTTGTCGCCGTAGAGCTCGAGCGCGGCGGAGAGGAACGCGGGGTCCTCGAGCGCGGCGCTGCCGATGATCGCGCGCGCGGCGCCGGCCTCGACGACGGCGCGGAGCGCGTCCATGTCGCGAATCCCCCCGCCGACTTCGACGGGTCCGCCAAACGCCTCGATGACGCGGGCGACGACCGCGGCGTGCCTCGGCTCGCCGGCAAACGCGCCGTCGAGGTCGACGACGTGGAGCTCGCGGCCGCCCTGCCTGCGCCAGTCGCGCGCCTGCTCCGCGGGGTCGTCGCCGTAGACCGTCACGTCGTCCGCGCGCCCCTGCCGGAGCCGCACGCACTTTCCGTCCTTCAGGTCGATTGCGGGGAGGATGGTCATGTCGGTCAGATCACTCCTTTTGACGACGGGACGCCCTTCTCGAGCGGGTCGACGGACTTCGCCCGCCTGAGCGCGCGGGCGAAGCTCTTGAAGAGCCCCTCGCACACATGGTGGGCCTCGTCGCCGTAGAGCTGGCGGAGGTGGATGTTGGAACGGCTTTCGACGGAGACGGCGCGGAAGAACTCCTCGACGAGCTTCACCTCGAAGTCCTTCACGAACATGTGCTTCATCGCGCACTGCATGACGAGGAACGGACGCCCGCCGAGGTCGAGCGACGTCTCGCAGAGGGCCTCGTCCATCGGTATCGACGCGAAGCCGTAGCGGACGATCCCCTTCCGGTCGCCGAGCGCCTCGTCGAGGGCCTTCCCGAAGACGAGCCCGACGTCCTCGACCGTGTGGTGGTAGTCGACGTCGAGGTCTCCCTCGGCCTTGACCGAGAGGTCGATCAGCGCGTGCCTCTTGAGAAGCTCGAGCATGTGGTCGAAGAATCCGATGCCGGTGGAGACGGACCCCTCGCCCGAGCCGTCCAGGTCCAGTTCGAGCCGGATTCTCGTCTCCTTGGTGTCGCGTTCGATCTTTGCGGTTCTCATGGCTGCCGTCAATTATACCAATAAATGCGCGGAAAGGGAAGTCAGCGGTCGACGCGGGCCGAGCCGCCCCCGACGAGCTTCTCGACGTCGGCCTTCGTCGCCATCGACGTGTCGCCCGGCGTCGTCATCGCGAGCGCGCCGTGCGCCGCGCCGTAGTTGACCGCCTTCTCGGCGTCGTCGAACGTCATGAATCCGTAGACGAGCCCCGACGCGAACGAATCGCCGCCGCCGACGCGGTCGTAGATCTCGAGCCCCGGACGCTGGATGGACTGGTGGAGCTCGCCCCTGTACCAGCAGATCGCCGACCAGTCGTTGACCGTCGCGGACTTGACCGAGCGAAGCGTCGTCGCCACGGCCTTGAAGTTCGGATAGATCGAGACGGCCTTCTCGATCATCTTGCGGAAGCCCTCGACCGGAAGCGTCGTCAGGTTCTTGTCAACGCCCTCGACCTCGATGCCGAGCGCCGCGGTGAAGTCCTCCTCGTTGCCGATCATGACGTCGACGTACTTCGCGATCTCCTTGTTGACCGCCTGCGCCTTCGCCTGGCCGCCGATCGACTTCCAGAGCGAGGCGCGGTAGTTGAGGTCGTAGCTCGTCACGGTGCCGTGCTTCTTCGCGGCCTTCAGCGCCTCGATCGCGACGTCCGCCGTCGTCTCGGAGAGCGCGGCGAAGATGCCGCCGGTGTGGAACCAGCGGACTCCCTCCTTGCCGAAGAGCCCGTCCCAGTCGATGTCGCCCGGCTTGAGCTGCGAGACCGCCGTGAGCCCGCGGTCGGCGCACGACCTGGCGCCGCGGCAGCCGAAGCCGCGCTCGACGAAGTTGAGCCCGTTGCGGACCGTGCGCCCGATGCCGTCGTAGGGGACCCACTTCACGTGGCTCGTGTCGACGCCGCCCTGGAGCATGAAGTCCTCGACGAGCCGCCCGACCGGATTGTCGGCAAACGCCGTCACGGCCGTCGTCCTGAGCCCGAAGCAGCGACGGAGCCCGCGGACGACGTTGTATTCGCCGCCGCCCTCCCACGCCCTGAATTCGCGCGCCGTGTGGATGCGCCCGTCGCCCGGATCGAGCCGCAGCATGATCTCCCCGAGGCTCGCCGCGTCCCACATCGCCGATCCCGGTGCCTTGACCTTCAGTCCTTCCATCTCTCTCCCTCCGTGTTTCCTTGTTTTCAAAACTCAGTTCCGCGTCACGTCGCAGTCGTCGCCGTCGCCGCCGTAGGGCGGCGGAGAGACGCGCGCGCGAAAATCCTGGTAGTCCCAGCCCGACTCCATGAGCGCCAGCTGGTACTCGCGGTACCCCTCCGTCCAGATCATCCACGCGATGAGGATGCGGATGAAGCCCCAGCCTCCGCCGTAGCGCAGCGCGTACAGCCCCGAAAGGCCGAGGAGGATCGCGAACGCGCGCCCGACCCACATCGCGACGAACGTCGCCTTTGGGCGCGAGAGGAACGCGCGGAGGACGCTGCGGAAGATGCGCCCGCCGTCCATCGGGAACCCCGGCAGGAGGTTGAAGCCGCCGAGCATGACGTTGAGCCACATGAGATACCAGAGCGAGGCCAGAAGCCACCGGTTCCCGATCGGAAGGAAGTAATACGCGTAGAAGCCAGCCGCCGCGAGCGCGAACGAGACAAGCGGCCCCGCAAGCGCCGTGAGGAACTCCTGCCACGCCCTGCGCGGAAGGGAGATGAGCGAGGCGCAGCCGCCGAGAAGCGAGATCGTGATGTCGGTCGTCCGGTAGCCGAACAGGCGCGCGGTGAGCGAATGGCCAAGCTCGTGGCAGACGACGGAGGCCGCGAGAATCAGCGCCTCGGTGACGCCCGTCACGGGTGTCGCGCTGGAAAGGAGGAAGAGGAACAGAAGGACGGCGAACGAGATGTCGACGTAGATCGGAATCCCGAACGCCTCGCACAGGCGAAATCTGCTTCTGGTGGCGAACATGCGGATATTATATCAATTTTTGGCGGACTTGAGGACGGCATACCCGCGGCGGCGGACGATCTCGACGTCGGGGAAGAGCCTCCTCTGGACCGGCTCGAGCCCCGCCGCGTTCTTGCAGACCGTGTAGCAGACGCCGCCGGCCTTGAGCGCGCGCTTCGCCGTCTCGAGGAAGATGTCGGCGATGCGGTAGTCGCTGTAGTAGGGCGGGTTGCCGACGAAGACGTCGAACGTCCCGTCCATCTCCGCCGGCGTGCCGGTGTCCGAGAGAATCACTTCCGCCGCCACCCCGAACTTCCTCGCGTTGAGCGACGCCGCCTCGACCGCCCGCGCGTGCGAGTCGACCATGACGAGGCGGAGAGGTCGTTGAGACGTTGAGGGGTTGCGGGAGAGAGAGGTCGCGACGAGAAGCCCGACGAGACCGCAGCCACAGCCCATGTCAAGGATGTTCAAGGAAGTGGAATGCGAAGCACTGGTAGGGGCCGCTCTCCGAGCGGGCCGCGGGCGTCTCGGAGAGACGCCCCTACCAGCCAGCGGCGAATTGGAGGAAAGTTCACGGGCGACCACTTCGGCGAGCGCGAGCCCCCCCTCGTCGAGGCGGCGGTGGCAGAAGCATCCCGGGAAGCTCGTGAACAGGAGCCGCTCTCCGCCCGGCACGCTCGCCGGCCAGGTCGCGGAGAAGTCGCGGACGCGGTCCGGGTCGTCCCTGATCTTCGCGAGGAGGTCGTTCCTGTCGCGCTCGCGGCCGACGAAGTCGAGCTCGAAGCGCCGCGGGCGAAGAAGATGTATTTCCTGAAGGAGATCGAGCGAAAGCTCGCCCGGCATCAGCTTCGGGCCGGTCCTGAACTTTACGAGATCCCACTCGTCCTTCGGCAGGTGCGGCGAGCAGACGGCCTTCACGCCGAGGCCCGCCTTCTCGACGGCGTGGCAGTGGTAGACGTCGAGCGCGTGGCACGTGACGTCGCCTTCGAGCCAGGGCGCCGGAACCTTCCGCCCCCGGCGGTCGCCCTCGAACAGGTCCTGGACCTTGTAGCCGACAAGAAGCGTTTTCATGGACTCTTTCTCCTTAGCGTAATCACGGTGATCTCGGCCGGGTTGAAGAGCCGCAGGGGGAATCCCGCCCACTGGCCGGTACCGGGCGAGACGTGGAGATAGCGCCCTTTTGCGAACTCGTAGAGTCCGCGGACGCGGCCCTCGTTGTCGCGCGCGACGAGCCACTTCACGCCGGGCATCGCACCGCCGTGCGTGTGGCCCGAGAGCTGGAGCTTGACGTCTGCCGCTTCCGCGCCGATCCGCTCTGTGTACGGACGGTGGAAAAGCAGGATGCGAAACGCCCCCTTCGGCGTGCCGTCAAATGCGCGCTTCACGCGGGTCGTCCATTCGGCAATTGCCTGTTCGTCCGACTCGAAATCGCCGAAGAAGAATGCAGGATCGCCGAGCCCGCCGATTGCAAGCGCCGCGTCGCCTCTCGTGACGACGTTTCCGGCGAAGCGGTTGTAGCCACTGAAAATGCGCAGGCCCATGCGCGTCAGCGCGTCGTCCCACGCGTCCCACTCCCAATACCGCTCGTGGTTGCCGACACACCCCCAGACGCCGTCGCGCGCGCGAAGACGGGCAAGCGGCTCCATGTCGTCCATCCGCTCGCAGACAAGTCCGTCGACGAAGTCGCCCGTAATCGCGACCAAGTCGGCGCCAAGGGCGTTGACGCGCTCGACGATGCGCTCGAAGCGCGGACGACGCGCCGAGGTGGAGCAGTGGAGGTCGCTCAGGTGGACGATGCGGTATCCGTCAAAGGCGGGCGGAAGGTCCTCGTAGGCAATCTCGACAAACCTCACGTCCGGCGTCCTCACGCCCTCGTAGATCCCCCAGGCGGAAAGAGCGGCCGCAAGGACCGCGAGCGCGGCGAAGACGACGCGCGTCGTCCGCGCGGAAACGCGCACCTTCGCAAGCCGGAGCAGGCAGCACAGGACGCCGAACGGAAGCGCCGCCGCAGTGAGCAGCATGGCGGCGGCGTACGCCCAGCCGTAGCTCCAGATGACCGGCGCCGGAAGGTCGGGCGTGAACGAATCGCCGCCGACGGTCGCAAAGAAGGCGAACTTGCCGAACGCGGCGGCAAACGCCGCCGCCGCGGCAAAAGTGCCGCGCCGGGAAAGCGCAAGGGGGCGGACGACAAGCAGCAGCGCGGCGACCCATGCCGCGACCGGGACGACCTGGAAGACCAGACGCCACATACGTCACGCGCAAAGCGTCTCGGCCGCCTTGCGAAGACGCGCCAGCGTCTTCTCCCTGCCGAGAAGCTGGAGCATCTCGAACAGCCCGATGCCCTCGCCACGGCCCGAGACCGCGACGCGGACGGGATGCACCCACGGACCCATGCCGCCGCCCTGCGAAAGCTCCTTGACGACCCCCTCGAGCGCGGGCGCGGACCAGTCCGCGACCTTCGAGAAGCGCTCCACGAGATCGAGCAGGAGATCCTTCGCGCCCGGCTTCTTCAAGCGCTTCTCGACCGCCTTTTCGTCAAACGGAAAATCATCGGAGACAAAGCACCTGATGGCATCCGGAATGTCTTTCAGGAACTTCGTCCTCACCTGGACTTGGCCGGCAAGATAGTCCCACCACGCAACCCTTTCACCTTTCTCGCAAAGCTCCGAGCGAAGCGGCACAACATAGTCGGCGTCCGACAAGTCGGTGGCGGAGCTAGGGTCCGGGCGCAATGGTATGTCGGCAGCGGCCGAAGGCTCCTCCTCGGGGAGCCTCGGCGAATACGCCGTATCCCCTCGCTCGGACCCTCGCTCCACTGCCGACTGAATCAAAATTTCGCGGAATTCGGCGGGAGGAATCTTCTTGATATACTCGCCATTCATCCACGCAAGCTTCTTCGGGTCGAACATCGCCGCTGTGACGTGCACCTTCTCGAGCTCGAAAAGCTCCACCATCTCCTCGCGCGTCAGCACCTCGCGGTCGTCGCCGGGATTCCACCCGAGGAGGAGAAGGTAGTTGAAAAGCGCCTCGGGAAGATACCCCTGCTCGCGGTACTCGCCGACAAACGCCGCGCCGTCGCGCTTCGAGTAGGGCTTGCCCTGCTGGTTGACGATCATCGACAGGTGGCCGTACTTCGGGACCTCCGCGCCGAGCGCCTTGAAAATGCAGATGTGCTTGAACGTGTTCTCGACGTGGTCGTCGCCGCGGATGATGTGCGTGACGCGCTGGTCGATGTCGTCGACGACGTTCGCGATGTGGAAGATGGGCGAGCCGTCCGAGCGGACGATCGCGAAGTCCTGGACGTCCTCGGCCTTCTTCGCCATGTGGCCCTTCACGATGTCGTCGAACTCGATGACGCCCTCCTTGGGCATCCTGAACATCGTGACGACGCCGGTCTTGCCGTCGCGCGAGGTCTTCTCGACCTTGTAGGCGTGGCCGCTCGCGAGAAGCCGGTCGACGACCTCGAGGTGGCGCTTCACGTTCTTCGTCTGGTAGAACACCTCCTCGTCCCAGTCGAGCCCGAGCCACTTCATGCAGTCGAAGAGGACGGAAATCGCCTCGGGGGTGGAGCGCTCGAGGTCCGTGTCCTCGACGCGGAGGAGGAACTTGCCGCCCGCGTGGCGGGCGAAAAGCCAGTTGTAGATGGCGGCGCGGATGTTCCCGATGTGGACCTTTCCCGTCGGCGACGGGGCGAAGCGAACTCTGATTTCTGACATGGTCTGCATATTATACCAAAAATCATGCGGCGCTCCTTGACTTCCACGATGAGAAAACGATATAATTTCACCTAAATTTCGTGGAGGACAGGCATGTCTGAAGATTTGCAGAGTCTCTTGGAGAAGATCAACCGCGAAGGCGTCGAGAAGGCGCAGGCGGAAGCCGACAGGATCGTCGCCGACGCGAAGGCAAAGGCCGCCGAGATCGTGAAGGCGGCGAACGACGAGGCCGCCAGGGCGAAGGCGGAGGCCGACAAGGCGGCCGGCGACTACGCCGCGCGCGCCGCCGAGACCGTCCGCCAGGTCGAGCGCGACACGATCCGCAAGATCGAGGCGGCCGTCACCGCCCTCCTCGAGAAGGTCCTCAGGGACGACGTCGACCGCGCGCTCTCAGACGAGAAGACGGCCGGCGCGCTCGTCGCCGAGGCCGTCAGGGGCCTCGTCGGCCCCGTCGAGGTCGCGGCGCCGGCGAAGCTCGTCCCCGCGCTCAAGGCCCAGCTCGCCGCGAAAGGCGGCGTCACGGTCGTCATGGACGACACGCTCGGGACGGGATTCGCGGTCACGACGGACGGCGGGCGCGTCGAGCACGCGTTCACGGGCGACGTCGTCGCAGACGAGCTCGCAAAGCGCCTCCGCCCCGACCTCGCCGCCCTTCTCAAGTGAAGCGATGTCCATCGACTACATAGTCGCAAGCCTTCCGCCCCTTGCCTTCGACGCGCCCGCGCCGATGTCCCTCGAGACGTTCGCGGCCGCCGCGCCCGGGGCCGACCGCATCGTCGCCGAGTCGGGGTGGAGAGACCTGGAGGCCATCCTCCGCAACGCGATGGCCGAAGGACGCGGCGGCGCGAAGTACGCGCGTCCCGCCGAAGGCTGCTCGCCCTACTGGAAGAACCGCGTCCTCGCCTGCTTCGCCGAGAGGGACGTCGCGAAGCGCCAGGACATGCTCGACAGGACGTGGTGGGACGCTGCGGGCGAGCTGACGCCGCCGGCTTCGCCGCTCGGGCCCGGCGCGCTCGCCACCTACGCCGTCCGACTCGGAATCGCCCTCCGCCGCTCGGCGGCCTCGGCCGCGCGGGGCACCGCCGCGTTCGACCGACTGACGGCCGAGACGAGGCGCCCCGCCTAGCCCCCCTTACAAACAACCAGCTACCAACCGACAATGACAACAACCGGAAAGATCGTCGCCGTCAACGGCAACATGATCACGGTCGCCTTCGACGGCGCCGTGGCGCAGAACGAAGTCGGCTACGCCGTGTGCGGCGACAAGAGGCTGATGGCGGAGATCGTGCGCGTGCGCGGCACGCGCTGCGACATGCAGGTGTTCGACGCGACGACCGACCTCATGGTCGACGACCGCGTCGAGTTCACGGGCGAGCTGCTCGCCGCCGAACTCGGGCCCGGCATGCTCGCGCAGGTCTACGACGGCCTCCAGAACCCGCTCGCCGACCTCGCGAAGGAAGCGGGAAAGATCTCGAAGGACGCCGCGTTCTTCCTCCAGCGCGGCATGTACCTGCCCGGGCTCCCCCGCGACCGGAAGTGGGACTTCCATCCGCTCGCGAAAGTCGGCGACCGCTTGACCGCCGGCGACTTCCTCGGCTGGGTCACGGAGGGGATCTTCGACGACAAGACGATGCCCGGGCACAAGATCATGGTGCCCTTCGCCCTCCGCGGCGTCTACACCGTCAAGGAGCTCGCGCCGGCCGGCGACTACACCGTGGCCGACACGATCGCGACGCTCGCCGGCCCCGACGGAAGGGACGTCCCCGTCCAGATGATGCAGCGCTGGCCGGTCAAGGTTCCGATCAAGTGCTTCCAGGAGCGCCTCGCGCCGACCGAGACGCTCGAAACGACGGTCCGGACGATCGACACGTTCTTCCCGGTCGCGGTCGGCGGCACCTACTGCATCCCCGGCCCCTTCGGCGCCGGAAAGACGGTCCTCCAGCAGACGACCGCGCGCTACGCCAAGGTCGACGTCGTCATTTCCGCCGCCTGCGGCGAGCGCGCGGGCGAGGTCGTCGAGACGCTGAAGGAGTTCCCCGAACTCATCGACCCGAAGACCGGCCAGTCGCTGATGAAGCGCACGATCATCATCTGCAACACGTCGTCCATGCCGGTCGCCTCCCGCGAGGCGTCCGTGTACACGGCCGTGACGCTTGCGGAGTACTTCCGCCAGATGGGACTCAACGTGCTGGTCCTTGCCGACTCCACGTCGCGCTGGGCGCAGGCGATGCGCGAGCTTTCCGGGCGCCTCGAGGAAATCCCCGGCGAGGAGGCCTTCCCCGCCTACCTCGAATCGCGCATCGCGGCGTTCTACGAGCGCGCGGGCCGCGTGAAGCTGAAGAACGGCTCGACGGGCTCGGTGACGATCGGCGGAACGGTCTCGCCCGCCGGCGGCAACTTCGACGAACCCGTCACCCAGGCGACGCTGAAGGTCGTCGGCGGCTTCCACGGACTCTCCCGCGCGCGCTCCGACGCGCGCCGCTATCCTGCGATCGACCCGCTCGACAGCTGGAGCCACTACCCCTCCGTCATCGAGCAGGCCCGCGTCGAGAAGGCGCGCGCGATCCTGCGCAAGGGCAACGAGGTCGGGCAGATGATGAAAGTCGTCGGCGAGGAGGGAACGAGCCTCGCGGACTTCACGACCTACCTGAAGGCCGAGTTCCTCGACGCCGTCTATCTCCAGCAGAACGCGTTCTCCGAATCCGACGCGACGACGCCCGTCGCCCGCCAGAAGGTCATGTTCGACATCGTCGAGAAGGCCCTTCTCGGCAACTACGGGATCGACGACAAGGGCGAGATGCGCACGTTCTTCCTGGACCTCCAGCAGACCTTCATCGACTGGAACGACAAGCCCTTCGAGTCCGACGATTTCAACCAGATCAAGGCCGAACTCGAGCGCAAGATCGACGGCGCCACGTCCGAAGGGTGACCCCCGAGGGGCGCCGTGCGTCGCCGCCCGCGACACGGGGTCAGCAGTTGCCGACGAGCACGCGGCCCAGCCTCCGGCGCGCGACGTCGGCAAGCCGCCGGACCGTCGCGACGGGCGTGGGCGAAGCGTCGGCCATCCGCCAGCGCGGGAAGAACCGCGTGACGTGCAGCGGGATGTCCGGCGAGACGGACGCGACAAAGGCGGCGATAGCATCTATGTCTGCCTCGGCGTCATTTCGCCCGGGCACGACGAGCGTCGTCACCTCGACATGACACCCAGCCGCGTGCAGCATCGCGATCGTGCGGCAGACCGCCTTGAAATCTCCCCCGACCCAGTCGTAGAACTCCTGCGACGGACCCTTGAGATCGACGTTCGCCGCGTCGATGAGAGGCGCAAGCTCCGCCACAACCTCTTCGCTCGCGCAGCCGTTCGAGACGAGGACATTGAACATGCCGCGCGCGCGTATCTCCTTCGCGCAGTCGCGCACGAACTCCCAACCGACAAGCGGCTCGTTGTACGTGTAGGCAAGCCCCAGGTTGCCGCGCCCGCCCTTCAGCCGCAGCGCGAGGTCGGCAAGCTCGCCGGGCGTCATCGTCCGGCAGGGAACCTCGTCCGCGCCGCACTGCGAGATCGAGTCGTTTTGGCAGAACGGGCACCGCAAGTTGCATCCATACGAGCCGACGGAAAGGACGTTGCCCCCGGGATGGAAGAACGCAATCGGCTTCTTCTCCATCGGGTCGAGCGCGAGGGACGTGACGCGTCCGTAGTTCGCCGCGACGACGCGCCCCCCTTCCGCCCGCCGTGCGCGGCAGAACCCGAGCGCCCCGGCCGCAAGCCTGCACCGGCGCGGACACGCCCCGCACACCGCCTCGCCCGCGTCACTCATGGAAGACCTCGGCCTGGAAGGTCTCGAACTTCGCGCCGTCGCGCCAGGCGTCGGCCGGAAGCCCCGCCTTCTGCGAGAGGTACGAAAGCGTCGTCGGCAGGTCCCATCCCTGCTCCGGCGCGACTTGCGGAAGGAACACGGCGAAGCATCCGTCCTTCTCAAGCGTCATGCCGTCGCGCCCCAGCACGATGTCCCGCCACGAATCGACAGGCTTCGGAGGCGTGAGCGCCGAGACTTCGACGCGGAGGTTGGCGAGTTCGCGCTCCGTCACAGGCATGAAGCGCGGATCGTGCAGCGCCGAATCCACCGCGCGCGCCGCAACCGCGTCCACGAGCGGACGCATCGGCATGATCTCGCCGATGCAGCCGCGCAGCGCACCAGTCACCTTGTCGTTGAGCGTCACGAACGCGCCCATCTTCGCACGCGTCGCCGCAGGCGCGTCCGCCGTCGCCTTGCCGCCGCGCGTCCGCTCGCCGCGAACGGCGCGTTCGAGCGACTCTCGCGCGATGCGAAGGAGATACGCGCGATCTGCCGCGGAGAGGACCGCGCCCGTCTCGCCCTTCCACTCGGCGCGCCCGCACGCGGCGACATAGCAGACAAAGCGCGAATAGTCTCCATCACCGTCGCTCGATGTCGCGTACTTCTTCCGGACAATGGACGCGCATTGCGGAAACGCGCGGAGCGCGAGCTCGATCGGGACATGTCCGCAGATCGTCGCGCCCGTCCGCCTTATAAACGCGGCGAAAGCGTCGGCATCGCCCTTCGCGATAAGCTGAAACGCCTCGTCGTCCGAGGCCGCGACCTTGCGCCGGACCTCCTCCCCGCCGCCATTTCCGAAGGGCGTGTAGGAGAAGTCGTCGCCGTAGTGCGTGAAGTCGGACGAGATGACAAGCAAAGTCTCGGCGTCCATCAGCCGCGCCAGCGCGCGAGCGCACATCCCCATCTGGTCCTGTCCAAAGGAGCCCATCACGAGCGGCACGACCGTGAAGCCGCCGCCGAGCGCGAGCTGGAGAAGCGGATACTCTATCTGCGCGGAATGTTCGGCGGAATGCACTTGGTCGTTGCGTGCAACGGGCGCGACGAGGGCGAGGCGGTCGAGCCAGTCGCAGTCGACCTTGATCTCGCCGAGCGGAGTCGACACCGCGTCCGACTCCGGCGCGACAAGGCGGTTTTCGATCCAGGCGCGGTGGCTCGGCGCGAGGACGACGACGCGGCGGAACGTCGCGCCGCGCACGGCGCGGACCGCGGTCCACGCCGTCTCGCCGGAGTAGGCCCACCCGGCATGCGGCAGGACGACGACGTTCGGCGCCTCGCCAGACGCAGCCCCGCCGCACGCGGCCTCCCACTTCCCGGCGAGGACGCGAATCTCCCGCGCCGTCCCGGGGTACCACGTCCCCGCTATCGTGCTTCCAAGCGCCATGGTGCAATCCTCCTAAAGGTACTTCCTTGCTGTATTCCTGCTCACGCCAAGCGCCCCGGCCGCAGATGTCACATGTCCGCAACGCCCTTTGTGGGGCTCTCCTTCAAGATCGCCCACGCGACGGCATAGGCGATCAGCGGAATGCCCGTGAAGAAAAACGTCACCAGGGCCACGGCCCAGCGCAACCCCGTCACGTTGAGATCGAACCTGTGCGCGATTCCACCGCACACACCCGCAACCACCTTGTCATCACTGCTTCTGTAAAGGTTATTCATGCGGCTATTATATCATAATGTCGCCGATAGATGCTCCGCCCCGCCACCAGCCCCTGTCCCCTGTCCTAATGGCAGCGTTTGCACTGCCAATCCCAACGCTCGCGCGACCAGTCCCCGTCCCGATGGCAGCGCCAGCGGTGCCAATCACTCCTTCTCCGCGAAGAGGGGCTTGCGAACCTTGCCGTCGCTACCAATGACGATTGCTGTCGAAGTCCAGGCGTTGAACCACAGGGCGATGCGCTCGCCGCGAAAGCTTAAGTGGAAGCACACAATCCCTCCAAGCGCAGAGGCAACCTCAACGGCATTCCCCTCTTCTCTCAAATGTTGCGCCCAATTGCGTATTGTGCGCGGCGCCTCCTCTTCGCTGCATTGCGTCCATGGAATGCCGTCGAGAGCCAAAAAGTCGTTTGGCACATTGCGTATGCTTGGGCAAAAGTTGTATGTGCAAGACGGCTCCTTGCCTTCGCGCCCCGACTTAATCTGAACAATCTCCAGCTGCCGCACTTCTTCAACGCTCAGCACCGGTGCCGATGATATCACCCTTGCGTCACTAGTTCCCTGATTTGTCATGTCGCATCATTCCTTTTCTGTGACAATCGATTAGCAATCTCCATGCCAATAACGAAAAGGCCAGGGAACATATGGTTCCCCGGCCTTTCGCCTTTCAGAATTTGATCAGGCGGTCAGATTGTGAGCATCACACCACAGGATCACCGCAGTGGTCGCGTCGGCCACAATCGCGGCAAAAGGCGCCGCGCCAGACGGAGTCGAACTGCTCGACGAGAGGATTGACGAGGGCGGGGTCATCGGTGAGGACACCGTTCTCGAAGTTGCGCTTGCGCTCAGACTTCGCCCCCATCCCCGCGCCGGTAAGATTGGCGCTGCCGAAATACGCTTTCACGCCATCAACGATAATACACTTGAAATGGACACGCGGACAGAGCATCCTCTCCATCGCCGTCCAAAGCGTCGGATAGCGGTCGAAGTCATCTCGCCAGTTCGGACCAGGATCTTTCGCATGGATAAGCCGCACCTCAATCCCACGCTTCACCATTCCATCCAGCACCTCCAAAAAAGGCACCATGTCGCGACCGCCAGTGTCGACATACATGTCCTTGATGTCGGCAGTCGCAATCCACAGCCGCTCCCTCGCCTGCGGCACAAGACCGCAGATGACTGACTCATAGATGTCGCGGTTAGAAAGGAAGGTGGTCATGGTTCATCAAGAAGGAAATCAAACGCATTTACTTGCCGGACGCCGTTGAGCGACGATGGCAAGTCCTCGTCAAGCGTGATCAAGGTCTTCGGGTAATGGTCGCGTATCGACAGAAGTGGCGCAAACTCGCGTTCACGCGTCGCCTCGTCCCGGACAGTTTCAGACACCTGATAGTAACGGACGTCATCTCCGTCTCGCGTGACAAAATCCACTTCCTTCCCGTCGTGCTGTCCCACCAGCACATTGCCCGAACGCCGCAAGAGTTCAAGATAGACCACATTCTCAAGCACACGTCCCGAATCTCCCGCACGATTTCCGGAAAGCCTATACCGAAGTCCAATGTCGGCGGCGTAGTACTTGCACCCGCTTGACAGCAACTCGCGTCCGCGAATGTCATACCTCTCCGCCTTCCTGAAAAGAAAAGCGTCGCAAAGCGCATTCACATACCCCTCTACAGTGTTGCCGTTCGTTGTTGAGCCACCAACAGACAGGGAAGCGGCGATGTTCCTGAGGCTCGTAACATTTCCGATGTTGTCGAAAAGGAAACGTGCGATCCGATCCACAAGACCGACGTCAGACAGTCGTTTGCGCCGAAGCACATCCCTGACCAATACCGTGTTGTATATCCCGTCGAGATAGTCGCCGACAAGTCCGGCGTCCTTCCCCAGCGAAACTGCATACGGGAACGAGCTGCGCCGAAGATAGTCCACGTATTTCCGCGCATAGTCGCCCTCGCCGCCGACCGCATCGCAATATTCCCGAAATGAAAGAGGCTGCATTTTCAGTTCTACATAGCGCCCCGACAGGTAGGTGGCCAGTTCACCAGAAAGCAGATAGGCATTTGACCCCGTAATATAAACATCGATGTTCTTCCGCGAATGCAATCCATCGACGAGTTTCTCAAATTCGGGCACCCGCTGAACCTCATCAAGGAACACGTATGTTTTCCCGTCCTTGACGATGCGCGGCCTGATGTAGTTCCAGACATCGCGCCATGCCGGGAATTCCGGCGTGTCAGGATCCTCGAAGTTAAGAGTAACCATTTGCCTGGCTGCGACACCCGCCTCCCGCAACTTGTCGCGATACATCTCCAGCACCGTTGACTTTCCGCAACGACGAACCCCCGTCACGACCTTTATGAGATCGCGGTCCTTCCAGCGTTCAAGCTGCTGCGCATAGTATGGTCTCTTGATGTAGTCCATCTTCTGCATCCTTTTATTCACACCGTTGATATTAAACCATATTTCCGTCCGTATGTCAATGCGATTGCTAAATCATTTTAGCAAAGAATAAAAATACTATGCATCCGCTAATATAGATTAGCATCCTGCCTGCCACATTTTGCCTCGCGATTATACGTCTTCAATCGAAGTGCAATGCCAAAGTTAGACCGATGCGACTACAGTCGAAGACAGCAATCCACAGCCGCTTCTTCACCTGCGGCACAAGATCGCAGATGGCAGACTCGTAGATGGAGCGATTGGAGAGGAATAGCGTCATACAATTGCCTGATACACCTTCACATCTCTTTCCGAGAAGCAGCAGAAAACAACTTCAATCTCCTCTCTGCGCCTCGCGGATGCTTGCGCACCCTTCGGGTTCGGCTCCGCCGAATCTTCCCTCCGAAGCAAAGCTTCTTCGGCGCATCTCGTCCCTGCGCGAGATAAAAACTCCCTCACCTCTCGCACCGCGATCTTCGCCGCGTCTTCAATTGGATAGCCATAGACGCCGGTCGAGATGCAGGGGAAGGCGATGGAATGGCAGCCATTCTCCGCCGCGAGCGCAAGCGAGTTGCGATAGCAGGCGGCGAGTTTTTCTGGTTCACCATGCTGGCCGTCGCGATAGACAGGACCGACGGTGTGGATGACGAACTTCGCGGGCAGATTGAAGCCGGGCGTGATTCGCGCCTCACCAGTCGGACAGCGAACGCCAGGTCTCACCTCGGGCACCTTGAGACACGCTTCGTAAAGCGCGCGGCCTGCCGCGCGATGGATCGCCCCATCCACGCCACCACCGCCGAGCATCACCTGGTTCGCCGCGTTGACGATGGCGTCAACCGCGAGAGTCGTGATATCGCCTTGGATAATTCTGATCATCTTTCTTTCGCTCCCCCACCCACCGGCGACTAGGCGCTTGCTTATCGTTTCCATCCCGTTTATCGCTTCTATCGCGTCCATCCCTTCCGTCTGGCTATGCCAGCCGCCGTACGCCGGCAGGAAACGCCGGCAGAAAGCAACCGTCCCTTGATAGATCACGTCGCTTTTGCGATAGACCATGAGCTTTCTATAGCCTGAATGCGGCAAAACAACCTTGGTTGGCTCCTGGTTCATTGGCGGAGTCCTGTGTTCCGCGGAAAGAGATAGGCGAGATTGAATCGATGGAAGAGACAACTGGGATGAAAGGGATTATGGCGACAATGCGCAATCGCCTCAATCGCTTCCACCGCTTCGATTATACCACATTCCCCGACGCCCACGCATCGTCAGCCCTTCCCGGCGCAACAACGGCAATATGCCGCATGGGGCCGCAAAAGTGCCGCGGCTATCTATTGCCGGCGCAACAATCCTCCTCCGCCGCGCCAAAGGCGGAAAGAACCGCGGCGTCAAACCGACGCTGGACGTCGGGCGTCAGCTGACAATGGCCGGTGCCCTCGGACGCCGCATACTCGATGCGCCTCCCCGCCTTTCGCATGGCCTCTACGAAACGGTCTGAATGTCGCTCCTTGTTCACGGACTTGTCGGCCGTGGAATGCGCGACGAAATAGCTGATGTCGGGCATCTGCGGCACAAGGTCTACCGGCGAATGCGCTTTCAGCGCGGCATCGAAGTCCGGCGCATCGGCAAACGCGGTCGTCAACGTGCGCGGAAGGTCGGGGCGTTCCGTGTAGTGGTATGGCAAGTCGCAGACGGGGCAGTTCGCGACGACGGCCACAACGTTCTTGCGCGAATACTTCGCGTAGACAAGCGCGCCAAGCCCGCCCATCGAGCCACCCGTCGAACAGACCTTCGTGTCGGGCGCAAGAGCGTAATGTTCGATGACGCAATCCACGATGCGATCTGAAAAGCGCACCGCCGTGTCGTTCATCCAGCACCAGGGGTTGTAGTGCGGATGCACGATGACGATCCCCTTCTCCGCGAGGTCTCTCCGCCATCCGGCTTGTGCGCCGGGCTTGAACCAGACGCAGCCAAGTCCGTGGTGTTCCACGACGATCCCGCGCACGGGCTCCTTCACGTCCGCCACGTTGGAATGGCAGAACGACGAAAGCGTCTTCCACGTGATGCGCGAAGTGAAGTCGCCTCCCGAAGCAACCGCCGCGCATCCAACCGCCCCTGCAAGAATTGTCCCGCACAGTGTCTTCATATTCTCTTTCCTTCCGTTCCGTCGTTCGGATCGTTGTTGTCCTGTCAATTCAATCATCGCCGTGGCATTCCACCGTGGCGGCTATGCATCCTGAAGAAGCTTCGCGAACTCCCTTACCCCGGCGTGGTGCCAGGCGTCGAGGGGGACGCGCGCGCCGTCGGAGAGGACGAGCCTCAGGATGCCCTTCCGCCTCCACTGCGCGCGGTCGACCTCCTTGACGTCGGAGAGCGGATGCCGCTTCCCGCGCCAGACGAAGCCCGTTTCGTCCCATTCGAAGCGGAAGGCCGCGACCGAGGCGAGGTGAAGTCCGATCAGCGCAGAGGCGAGCAGGCACAGTGCCGCGAAGCCGTACTGCGAGCGGATCTTCTGCCGCTTGAACGCTTCGAGCGGAAAGCCCTCCGGCGGCTTCGCCCTTTCTATCCTCTCGTAGAGCGCCGCAGCGGGCGTCTTCGGATACGACACGAGCCCGTCGTAGCCGAACCAGCAGCCGAGGCCGAACATCAGAAGGCACACCGCGAGGTGGCGGAAGAGGAATTCACGGTTGAGCTTCAGGCGGTTCATTCGGGGTCTCCATCGTCGACTGGACGGCCGCGGCGAGGACATGCCTCCCGCCGGGCTCGAGGGTGCGTCCGCCCGGCCAGTCCGAGACGGGCTCGACGCAGACAAAACGGCGCCACGAGTCGGCGTCGAAGTCGGGAAGCGCGCACTCCGGCCCCGGGTTCCACACGACGACGCGGTCGTTTCCCGTCGACGCGACGGCGACAGCGCGGCGGAGCCCCGCGTCGACCACGGCGAACTCGTGCCGCGGCGCCGCGGGCAGCGTGAAGACGTGGTCGGTCGGATGGTCCATCGCGAGGTCGCCCGACTGGCGTTCCTCTCGCCCCGCGAAGCCGTTGAAGAAGCCGAGGCCGTCAAGCCCCCTCACGGACGCGCCGTCGCGCTCGCGCAGGAGGATGTACGGATGGAGCCCGCAGCTGAAGGCGAACGGCTCCTCCCCCGTGTTCTCGCACGTCAGCGACAGATTGAGCTTCATCGAGACGGAGACCTTGACCGTCAGCTCGAAGTCGTGCGGCCAGAGCGAGCGCGTCGCCTCGTCCGAGCGGAGGACGAGCGAGACCTCCGTCATCTCGTCCGAGTACTCGCTCGCCGCGACAGCGAACGGCATCAGGCGCGCGAAGCCGTGCTGGGGAAGCTCCTTCGAGAAGCGGTTGCCGAACTGGGGGAAGCAGACGGGGATTCCGCCGTGGAACGGGTCCCCCCGGTTGTAGTCGCGCCTCGAGGGGCGGAAGAGGACCTCCGCGTGGCCTGTCGGCCGGTAGGAAAGGACGTTCGCCCCCATGAGCGCGACCTCGGCCGTCCCGTACTTGTTCGCGAGGACGGCGTTCGGATAGCCGCAATGCCCGGGCCGGAACACGATGCGCCCCGGCGCGCCGTAGCGCGCGTTGAGCTGTTCGACCGTCATCACTTCGAGATGCGGTAGGTCCCGGCGGCGTAGCGCTTCGCAGCGGACTCGCCGGGAAGCGTGACGTCGGCCGTCGCGCCCTCGGGGACGGTGAAGTCCCAGACCCACGAGTCGCCCTCGTAGCGCCAGTGGCTCTTGACGAGGCCGGCGGGCGTCCTGTACTCGGCCTTCACGTAGCCGAGGCGTCGGTCGGGCCTTGGGGCCATGAGGACGTTCCTGAAGCCCGGCGCCTTCGGGTCGGGCGCGATGCCGGCCGCCGTCTTGTAGATCCACGCGAGAACCGCGCCGTAGGCGTAGTGGTTGAAGCTGTTCATGCCGACGGGACCGAAGCCCTTGTCCTTCGTGTAGCTGTTCCAGCGCTCCCAGATCGTCGTCGCGCCCTGGTCGACGGAGTAGAGCCAGCCCGGGAACGAGTGGTTGAGGAGGAGGTCGTAGGCGAGCGCGTCGAGCCCGTTCTCGCTAAGCGTGTCCATGAGGATCGACGTCCCGAGGAAGCCGGTGTGGAACGTGCCGCCGCTGGAGGCGAAGCTCGCCTTGAGGTCGGCGATCGTCTTCTCCTTCGCCTCGCCCTCGACGATGCCGAGCTTCAGCGCGAAGAGCGCCGGCGTCTGCATCCCGCGCAGCGCGGGGGCGATCATGCCGTCGGCCGACGCGAAGAACTCGCGCCTGAGGTACGCCATCGCCTCCTCGGCCATCTTCTCGTACTTCGCCGCGTCCTTCCCGAGCGAAGCGGCCATCGCGGACATCATCCGCGCGTCCCACAGCCAGTAGCAGCCGCCGAGGTAGTTCCAGTAGAGGAGGGTGTCGGCCTTCGGGCGCCCCCTGCCGTCGGGCCCCTTCTCGAACGCGCCGAACTCGGGCTTGTACGGGCACGACTCGAGCTTCGTGAGCGACAGCCAGTCGTTCCACTGGTAGTTGCCGCACTCGGGGAGGTTCTCGGTGCGGTACTTCGTCTCGGCGACGCGCGCCATGAAGCGCTCGATCGAGTCCCAGCTGTCGGCGGCGACCTGCGCGTCGCCGAACATGAGCCACATCTTGTACGGGACGATCACGCCGACGTCGGCCCAGCCGAGGCGCATCGTCTCGTTGCCGTACTGCGCGAGCGGCGCGACGCCGGGGAATCCGCCCGTCGCGCCCTGGTTGTCGCAGAGGTCGCGCATCCACTTGCGGAAGAACCGGCTCGTGTCGGCGTTGAACGCGCCCGCCTCGCAGAAGACCTGCGTGTCGGCCGTCCAGCCGAGGCGCTCGTTGCGCTGCGGGCAGTCCGTCGGGACGGAGAGGTAGTTCGACAGCTGGCCCCAGTAGACGTTGGAGATCAGCTTGTTGACGGACGCGTCGCCCGTCTCGATCGAGCCGATCTCCATCTCCTTCGCGATGGACGTGACGGGAATCGAGGCGATCGCGCGGATCGCCACGTCGTCCGTCGCCGTGACGGAGACGTAGCGGTAGCCGAAGAACGTGAACTTCGGCATGTACGCGGAGAACCCGTCGACCGGCTTCTCCCCCTTGGCGCCGGCGCCGAAGGTGTACACGACGCGCATGCCCGTGGCCGGGCAGCGCAGGTTCTCGCGGTAGACGCTCCCGGCGGGGCCGTCGTTGCCGCGCGAACGCTCGCCGTTGCCGTCGTTCAGCATCTCGGCGGGGAGGCAGGTGAGGACCGTCCCCTCGGCCGCCTTGAAGAGGAAGAACGGAACCGCCGCGCAGTTCTGCCCGAAGTCGACGACAAGCGTCTCGCCCTTCGCGAGCGTGCAGTCCTTGAACGTACCGTCCGCGACCGTGACGCCGCGCAGCCGGTGGACGCTTCCGAACACCTTGTTCGCCTCGTCCGCGCCGTCGACGCCCTTCCAGACGTACGCCTCGACGGGCGCGAGCGCCTTGTCGAAGCGCCGGCAGACCTCGCCGCCCTCGGACGGAAGGATCTCGCCCCTGAACTCGTCGTTGCGCTCGGCCGGCCCGAAGGCGCAGGAGCCGCAGGACGGCGGCTCGACGCGCGCGTCGTACTCCTCGCCGTCGAAGATCGCCGCGTGCGTGACGGGTCCGCCGATCCCGGCCTTCCACTCGCCCGCCTTCGTCCCGTAGACCTTGGTCGTGCCGTCGGCGAACGTCACCTCGAGAACGGAGCGGAACGCGCTCTTCTTCCCGGCGAAGTCGACGATCTTGTCGCGCCACCAGCCCGCCGAGACCTCCGCGGCGAGGACGTTCCTCTCGCCCTTCGCCCTGCGGAACGCCTTCGTGACGTCGTAGGTGAACGAGCGGCGCGTCTTCCTCACGTGCGTGAAGCCGGGCTTGAGCGCTTCGCCCTGGCCCACGGGCTTCCCGTTCACGTAGAGCTCGTAGACGCCGAGGCCGGAGGTCATCCACTTCGCGGACGCCACCTCGCCCTCGTTCTCGAGCTCGCGCACGAACCAGCTCGTGCCGTCCGCCGCGCGCGAGCCGTTCTCGATCTTGCCGGAGAACACGGGCGCGTCGGGCGCCGCAATCCATTCGCTCCGCTCCCAGAGCTTCGCGTCGAGCGCGGCGGTTCGCTTGCTTTCGGGGTCGCATCCCGCGAACGCGAGCAGGCACAGTGCCGCGGGGATGAGGAGTGTCGGTCGTTTCATCGTTTGCCTTTCGTCTTTCGTCGTTCTTTTGTTTTCGCTGGAAATCCGTTCACCTGTCGCCGCGCGCCCACGCGCCGAGCTCCTCGTAGAACCGGCCGAAGCAGGAGTGGGTCATGCCGAAACCGTGCACGATGGCCTTGTCGGGCGACGCGATCTCGTTGTAGGCCGCATAGACGGCGCAGGGCGCGCAGGTCGTGTCGGCGAACCCGACGGCGACGCGCACGGGGCATGTGATGCGCGAGGCGAAGTTGGCGCCGTCGAAGTAGGGGGCGTTCCGCTCGGCCTCGGCGCGGAGGGCGGGCGTCGACGAGTTGGCCTCGACGAGCCGCGGCCAGCCGCTCTGGCGTCCCGCGAGGTAGCCCATCGTGTCGGTGATCGCGGGCACGTAGAGCGCCGCGCGCGCGATGTGGCGGTTGAGCCCGCAGAGGTAGAAGCCGAAGCCCCCGCCCTGGGACGTGCCCTGGTAGCGGATCCGCGCGGGGTCGGCGTCGGGGAACTCCGCGAGCCAGTCGACCGCGCGGTCGATCCCGAGGAGGACCGAGTAGAAGTAGTACTCCTCGCGCGAGACGGCGATGCCGGCCGTCGAATAGCCGCTGCAGGCGTACTTCTTCGCGGCGGCCGCGTTGAGCTCCTCGTATCTCTTCGACAGCCCCCTCTCCTTCCACTTCCAGTCCATCGGCCAGTCGTAGACGGAGAACTGCGCGCAGATCGCGTCGGGACGCCCCTTGAGGTCGTTCGTCCAGTCGCCGAAGCCCGCGGCGTTCACGCCGAGGTCGACCGGGAACGGTCCCTTCGACTTGTCCTTCGGGACCGTGAGCAGCCCGTGGACGCGGCGTCCGTGCGTCGCGAACGAGACATGGTAGAAGTAGAACGCGTCCGTCGTGCGCTCGTCGACCGGCTCGAGGCGGGGGTCGAGAGGGACCTCCCGCGCAAGGCGCTCCCGCGCCGCCTTCCAGAACGCGTCGAAGTCGGCGGGTGAGGGGCTGCCCTTCCGGATCCGCTCCGGCTCGAAGCCGACGGACCACACCTTGCCGTCCACCGTCAGGCGCAGGAAGCCCGGCTCGTCGAGCGTGCCGGCGATCGAGAAGGCGTTCGTCTCGGCAAGGTCCCACTTCGCCTCGGCGATCTTCTTCGGTCCGAAGTTGTCGAGCCGCGCGACGAGCACGCCCCCCGTCGGCGCCGCGCCGTCCCGCTCGGTCACCTTGACGTCGAACGTCGCGCGCTCGCCGCAGCGGTAGAGGAGGTTCGTGTGGTCGTTCGAGAAACCGAAGACAAGGAGCGCGGCGAACGCCATGAAGCGCGCGCCCTGTACGGGGCGAACGCGTCCCCCGGCGAGGAAAAGATCCTTTAGCATAGGCCCATATTATACCATACCCGCCGCCGTCTCCACTACCGGAGGAAGACGGCGAGCCCGAGGGACGAGGAGTTCCAGTACGTGCGGTCCGTCGAGGGGACGTAGACGGCGTGGAAGACGGTGTTGGGGTTCGACGAGTCGACGACGCGCTCCGCGAGGGCGTTCCACGCCTCGGACTGGTCGCCGAGCCCGTAGAAGTTCATGCGCGTCGTCTTCCCGTAGATGCGCTCGCCGGACGCGAGGTCGAGCTTGCCGGTGGCGTCGACCGCGAGCGAGCGGCCCACCTCGACGTTCTGGCCGGCGACCTCGAGCGTGCTGCCGGGTCCGATGGAAAGCTCGTGGACGATCAGCTTCTCGCCGACGCGGTAGTCGTTCTTGTCCTCGCCCTCCTGCCAGGCCGAGGCGTCGTTCTCGTTGAGGAAGTCGTTGACGAGCCGCGCGTGCGACGACTTTGCGGAAACGCCGACGCAGAGATTGGAGATGCTGAACGTGTTGCGCTGGATGCCCGTTGTGGTCGAAGCGTCGCCAACCTCGTACGTGACGAGCTTGTCCGCCCCTCCGACGAGGTTGACGGTGGACTCGGAGAAGTTGAGGTTGTTCCTGTTGTTCACGCTGTTCGGCGCGAGGTAGAGACAGCGGCAATTGCTGATGAAGCTTCCGCCAAGGTTGAGGACCGTCCCTGCGTCGGCGCGAATGCCATAGGAGCGGTTGGGAGCGGCATTTGTTGCGCTGGCCACGACGGAGTCGATGGTGAAGTCCCCTCCGATGGCAAGAGTGGCATTCTGCGCGTGGATGAGCTTGTTGCAGTTGTTGCCGCCACTCGTGTCGGCCAAAAGCAGGCCCTTGGACAGCGTGAGCTCGTATCCGTTTAGGAACAGATGCCAGTAGGATCCAGCTTGATTGGATGTCTCAAGAATGAGGCTGTACTCCGTGGCCGAAGCCGGCAATGAAACGGTGGGCGGCGTGACACAGGCGGAGTCAAGCGTGACGTTTCCTGAAAGCCCCAAGCACCGGTTACGGAATGACGTGTTGCCGCCGCGCAAGTAGAGACTGCCGTAGGTTCCGCCAAGAATCGGCTGTGCGTCGACACCGGTATCGGACATCTCGACGCCGTTGGGGAGAACTAGGATGTTGATCTGCCCAAGGTTGTCGAGCCGACCACCGTCAATGGACTCAACAAGTGCGCGCGGCTGGGAGGAGGTGTTTGCCGCGGAGTGCATGTTCAGGGAGACATAGGCATTTGCGGCGGCCGTCCAAACCTGATCGGATCGGACCTTGAAATAGCAGTTTCCCGGCGCGATGGACGGTCCGCGAATCCCCTGATCTTCAAGATTGACCTTGGCTCCGGAAGTAGAGAATTGCACCGTGGAGTTCGCTGTAAGGGTTGCGTTGTCCTTGGCAACGCCTTCGCGAAGAACTGGATAAGAATGCCAGCGTTGCTGTCCCTTCGAGAATGCGATGTCGGAACCAGCGAAGTCAAGGACGACATTCCCCTGCGACCCGAAATTCAGAAGGCCCCAGTTGCCGTTGTTGGTCGTCAAGTCAAGTGCGTCGCCGTTGCCGGTCAACGTGATGGTCACGGGGTCGGATGTCTGCGTACCGACTTGGAGGCGGTGTTCGAAGTGCCATCCGCTTCCGCCGCCAGACGCACCATAAGTTTCCAACTTCAACCTTTCCAATGAAAGCGACTTGTCAAGATAGAGTCTCTGATATTGAGCACCGGCATTCCAGTCGGTCGCAGACCTGAAAAGGAGCAAGTCAGGAGCAAACGACGAGCTGGAATGAATGTAGAGGTCTATCGAATGGGCTGCACTGTACGCGATCTTGGCCGTGTCGCCGGCGGTCGGAACATGTCCGAGCGACCAGAGATTGGGATCGTCGATGTCTGTTTCCGTCGCATTTCCGGAGGTGGTGTTTGCTCCCTGCCAGACGTTCGTCTCGGCAAAGGCGCAAACGGCGAACGAGGAAAGGATTGTGAAGACGGTTGTTTTCGCTGCCTGGTATTTCATTTTTACAACATTCTGGTTGAGTCTGTAAGCCTTATCTGAGCATGATGGCGAGCCCCGGGAGGCCGGCCTTCGTCATGAAACTCCTTTACATCCGAAAGTATAGCATATCTCAGACATACGCGCAACGAGAAAAGCGCCTGCTATGGCATCGAGACGGTGACGCGGAAGAACCTGCATTTCGAATGGGGGGCGCGGAACGGCCCGGAGGGCGAGACGGAGCCCTCGAGCGTGTAGACGCGCTTGTCGCCAAGGTTCGGCTCGAAGAGGACCGTCGGCGTGTGTCCGACCGTCGCGGCGGGGATGATCGCGGTGATGCGGAAGTCCTTGTACTGCGAATCGTCGTCCGGCACGAGCCCGAGGACGAAGCAGTCGAAGACGCTGCGGTTCGGATGCCGCGACGCGGGGGCCGCGAGCGCCGCGTCGCGCGCCGCGTCGGAACCGAGGGCCGCCCACCCGGAGACGTGCGCCGAGAGCCACTCGTACGGAACCGTGACGCCGTCGTAGACATAGTCGACCTCCGCCAGCGGCTCGACCGCCGCCGTCGCGAACGCGGCGATCTCCGGACACGCCGCGCGCTGCGTCCACGCGAGTCGGCTCGGATTCTGCGCGCGCCATCCGGAGAGGATTCCAAGCGCCTCTCCGCCCGTCAGCCCGTTCGCGCCGAGCAGGACGAGCCCGGCGCTCTGCGCGGCGCCGTCCGTTCCGAACCAGTCCGCCGACGCCGTGCGCGCGACGCGAGTCGCCGAGTCGACCGTGACGGAAACCGAACCGTCGCCGGCGACCGTCGATCCGGCGATCGTGCCCGTGAGCGAACCCGACGAGGCCACGACCGAGGAAGCAATCTCGAGCGCCGACTTCTTTCCGGACCCGCTCTTCGCGAACTGGGCGCCCGCGATGCCGCCTGCGCGCGTTCCGCGAAGGCCGCACGCGACCATGGCGGCCGACAGGGTGAACTTCGGCGCGTTCTCGCTGTGCCCCGCGGCCCCGAAGACGCCTCCCGCGCAGCCGGCCGCGCCCGTCGCGACGACGTTGCCGCGGCTCAGCACGTTCGCGAACGCAATGTTCCTTCCCCCGCCGTTGGCGCGGCCCGCAATGCCTCCCGCGTACGCGCTCGCCGCCACGTCGCCGTAGTTCGCGAGGTCCGAAAAGTCCTCGGCGCCGTTTGTGTTGTCGACCTGCCCGGCCACACCGCCGGCGATCGTGCCGCCATTGGAGACGCCGCCGTAGTTGACGCACCTGGAAAGCCGCGTCGGGACGGGCGCGCCGGAGCTGTTCGACTCGACATGCGCGACGATGCCGCCGGCCGAGCAGGCCTCTGATTCCGCCGCGCCCAGCGCGACGTCCCCGTAGTTGGCGCAGTCCGTGACGTCGACGGAATATCCCCCGTCAAGGGGCGCGCAGGTTCGCCAGGCGCGTCCGAAGACGCCTGCGGCCGCTCCCTTCGCGCCCGCGTAGGTCGCCGAGACGTCGCCGCGGTTGGCGCAGTTCGAGATCGTCACGCACGCCGGCAGGGCCGTCGATCCGGTCTGGAGCTCGGCGACAAAGCCCGCGGCATAATACCCGCCGCCGACGGCGCATTCGTTCGTCGAGCCGACGATCGTGACCCGCGCGCCGCTCGGCTCGACCGCGGCGACGAAGCCGCCGGCACGTCCGCCGCGGACGAAGCCCGCGCCGGTCGCGTTCGTCGAGACCGTGCAGCCCGAAACCAGGAGCGGGCCCGCCGCGAGCGCCGCCACGCCGCCTCCGTCGACGGCGGAGAACGCGCCGCCGATGCGGCAGCCCGTGACGCGGCAGCCGCGGATCTCGCTCGCATCCCCGGCGACGCGACCGACGAGTCCGCCGACCTTGACCTTCTTGTTCATCGTGCAGACGCGCGCGCAGTCGCGCACGGTCACGGCGGAGAGGACGGAGTTGGACATCACGTTCGCGACGAAGCCAAACGGACGCTCCGCGCTCTCCGACTCCTTCACGATTCCCGTGACGACGAGATTCGAGACGGCCGCGCCGGAAAGGACATCGAAGAGCGACGCCTCGCCGAGCCCCCCGACAGTGTGGCCGCATCCGTCAAGAGTCCCCGCAAACCGGGCGGACGCGTAGCCTAGCCCCGAGAGGTCTATGTCCGCGGCGAGCCGATAGTCGCCTTCGACCATCGCGCCCGAGGGAAACGCCGCGAGGAACTCCGCGCCGCTCGCGATCACGACGGGACCAAACGGCTCGCCGCCGCCGAAGGCCGACTCTGGCACGAGCTCGGGATCGGGTCCGACGGCAATCCCCTTCGGCGCGAAGAGCGTCGCGACCGCCTGCGCGGAGATGTCGGCGTCGGGAGAATCCGCTACGACTGAGTTCGCGCCGTAGCCTACGCCGCGCGTCGCGTCCCATGAATCGATGCGCGACCAGTCGTCGGGCTGCGCGGCTGGCACGTAGTAGTTCGCGGCGACGGAGAACCTGGACGCGTAACTGCGGTAGCTCGAGCTCCAGTACCAGGTCCACCAGCTCGCCGAGCCGCGCACGACGTTGTTGGAGATGCCTACGGAAACCGGGAGATAGTATGTCTTGTCGGAGATCGGCGCATCGTCGAGATGCGAGTCGAAGCGAAGCGTCGAGCCGTCGAAGAGGTTGTGGCTGATGTCGGCGTTCCGCACGGCGCCGAATCCGAACGGCCCGCCGACAACGACGTTGTTCGTGAAGACGAACCGTCCCGTGTACTGGCACCATCCGTTCTGGAACCCAAGCTGCTCGAACCGGCAGTTGCTGATCTCGACGTTGTCGCACTGCTGCATCTGGAAGTTGTCCGCGTGCAGGCGCCTCCCGCCCTGGTGGAAGACGTAGCATCCGCGGACGAGGACGTTGGACGTCGCGTAGCAGTTCGCGCTCCCGCTCCCGGCCCAGATGCCGTTGTTCGCGTTCGAGCAGACCGTGCAGCCGACGACGGAATAGTTGAATCCGCCCCCGAACGAGATGCCATCGTTCGTGCAGAGCTCGACGCGCGTGTCGGCGATCGTGACGTTGCGGACTCCGCGCACGTTCACGCCGTTGTTGAGGATGTGGCGGATGAGGCAGTTCGTGACGAAAAGCCCCTGTCCCGCGTAGAGCATGTGCACCCCGTTCGTCGCCTGGTTGCGGATCTCGAAGCTGTCGATCGTGACAAGATGCTTACCGGACACCTGGAACCCCATGTCGAACTTCGTCGCGGAGACCTCCGAGACGTCGTGTCCCTCGGGCGGGATGACATAGAGCTGGTAGGGCGAGACGGACGTGTCGACGAAGTACTCGCCGGGCGCGTCGAGTATCTTGATGTGGTTTCTGAGGCACCACTTGTCGCCCGCCGCAATGCAGAACTCCGGGAAGGACGAACCGAAGGCGGGGCTCACCGTGACGGAGTGCGCCGACGGGCTGTAGCTCGCGATCGTCCGCTCCTCGATGACGTTTCCGTTGCCATAGCTCCCCTTGTAGTAGACGACGAGGTCGGCGCCCTTCCAGTAGTTCGCCTGCGTCTGCGTGAAGAACGAAGAGTCGATCAGCGTGGTCTTCGAGCTGGTCGTGTTCTCTGAGGAAATCGTCGCCATGCGCTCGAGTTCATAGGGATCGTCTCCGTTCACCTGCTCGGGCTCGTGCGCGAGCGTGAGGCGGCGGTCGCCGACGAAGACGGCGGGGGGAATCCAGTCGATGTCGCAGACCTTCGCCTGCACGCTCTGTCCCCGGAAGTTCGTGAGCGACACGTTGCGCCACCCGTTCGCGGGCAGCACGACGGAGCCGTCGATCACCGGACGGTTCGACCGGTCCTTCGCGCGGAAGACGATTGGCGCGGACGCAGTGCCGGACGCGGAGGGCGCGACCTGCTCGCGGTAGACGCCCGGCGCGACCATCACGGTGTCGCCGGCGCGCGCCGCGTTCGCCGCGGGGGCGATGCTGCGCCAGGGCGTCGACGCGGACTGCGCCTCAAGCGCGGTGCGGGAGTCGTTGCCCGTCGAGGCGTCGACGTAGTAGGTCTTGGCGCCCGCGGCAAGCGCCGCGCCTGCCGCGCCCGAGAGAAGAAGCAACCGAACTGTTGTCGCTGTCATCGTTTCCCACCTCCCGCCGAAGGCTCCTTCGGCCATTTGTGGCGAATGATACCGCAAACGGCATCCTCAATCAAGATTTTTAGATTCGTTTTCAAGCAAGAAAAAAGTTGACTATCGGGCAATCGGCCGTTGACGATTGCGCACGGCGTTGAAATCTGGTAAACTAAGGCGCATGGACACCGTGCTCTACATCACCGACCTCCACGTCGGTTCGCACGTGAACGAGTTCGCCGGCGTGATCGAGCGCGCGGCGGTGCACCGCTGGCGCGTCATCGAGATCGAGCTCGAGCGCACGACGCGCACGCTCGCGGACATCCTCCGCCAGTGGCGTCCGGCGGGCTGCATCCTCGAGGGCAGCCGAACCGAGGGCGTCGACCCGAAGCGCATCTTCCGCGCGACGCCCGTCGTCTTCTTCGACCCCGACCCGACGACGGCCGCGCGCGCCGCGCACATGGTGACGGAGGACTCCGCCGCGACGGCCCGCCTCGCCGCGCGCGAACTGGCGCTCACGAAGCCGGCGTCCTACGCGTTCGTCGGGTGGTGCACGCGGACGAAGTGGAGCGAGGGGCGCGCGCGGAGCTTCGGGGCGGAGATCGAACGCCGGGGCGCGGCGTGCGCGGTCTTCGACGAGGCGTGGGAGATCGGCGAGACGCTCGACGCCCAGCGGCGCATCGCGAAGTTCCTCGCGCCGCTGCCGCGGCCCGTCGGCATCTTCGCCGTCAACGACTACGTCGCCGTCCAGGTCGTCGAGGCCTGCCGGCGCCTCGGGTGGGAGTGCCCGGAGGACTACACGCTCGTCGGCGTGGACAACGAGGAGATGCACTGCGAGCTCAGCGAGCCGACGATCTCGTCGATCGAGCAGGACTTCCGCGGCGGCGGGCGCCTCGCGGCCGACCTCCTCGCCGAGCTGATCGCGAACCCGCGCCTTCCGCCGCGCCACGCCACGTTCGCGCCGACGCGCCTCGTCCGGCGCCAGTCGTCGCGCGCGCTCGTCCGGAACGACCCGCTTGTCGCGCGCGCGGTCGAGCGCATCCGCCGCGACGCGGGGACGGGGATTTCGGCGGCGGACGTGCTGGCGGACCTTCCCGTCTCGCGCCGGCTGGCGGAGAGGCGCTTTCTCGCGGCGACGGGGAAGACGGTGAACGAGGAGATACAGTCCGTCCGACTCGCGCACATCTGCGAGATGCTCAAGGCGGGCGTCCCGATCGGGCACATCGCCGCGCGCTGCGGAATGAAGTCCGATTCCTACCTGAAGCGCTTCTTCAAGGCGCGGACGGGGATGACCCTTCGCGCGTGGCGGAAGGCGAACGCCGAGCCGGGCGGCGCCTTCAGCCCTGCGCCCGTCCTGCGCGCTTAGCCGCGCGGCGGGCGCTCTCGAGCGTGTTCCAGAGCAGCATCGTGATCGTCATCGGCCCGACGCCTCCCGGGACGGGCGTGATCGCGCCCGCGACCTTCGCGCAGCTCTCGAAGTCGGCGTCGCCGACGAGGCGGAAGCCCTTCGGCTTCGTGTCGTCGGGAATCCTGTTCACGCCGACGTCGATGACGACCGCGCCGGGCTTGAGCATGTCGCCCGTCAGCGTGTTCGGGCGACCGGCCGCGACGACGACGATGTCCGCGTCGCGCGTGAAATGCCCGACGTCGGGCGTCCCCGTGTGGCAGAGCGTGACCGTCGCGTTCGTCTCCTTCCTCGCGAGGAGCGCGGCGACGGGCTTCCCGACGATGTTGCTGCGACCGATGACGACGGCGTGCTTGCCGCGGACGTCCATCCCCGCGAACTCGATGAGCTTGACGATGCCGTGGGGCGTGCAGGGGAGGAAGCACTCGTCGCCGACCATCATCTTCCCGACGTTGACGGGCGTGAAGCCGTCGACGTCCTTTTCCGGCGCGATCGCGTCGATGACGGCCTTGTCGCGGATGTGCCTCGGCACGGGCAGCTGGACGAGGACGCCGTGGATCGCCGGGTCGGCGTTCAGGCCGCGCACGAGAGAGACGAGCTCCGCCTCCGTCGTCTCCGCGGGAAGCCGTATCTCGCGCGAGAGCATCCCGGCCTCGCGGCACGCCTTCTCCTTCGCCGTCACGTAGCTCACGCTCGCGGGGTTGTCCCCGACGAGGACCACCGCGAGTCCGGGCGTCACGCCCGTCTCGGCCTTGAGCGCGGCCGTGCCCGCGGCGATTTCGCCGCGGAGGCTCTGCGCGAGCGTCTTTCCGTCGATCGTCTTCACTTCTTCGCTTCCTTTCTGTCCCCAACGGGGTCCTCCTCCCACTCGACGTAGCGGACGTCCTTGTCCTTCAGGTAGGCCTTCGCCTTCACCCTTCGCGACATGCCCATCGACTCGCACGAGATGGCGATCTCGAAGATGGTCGTGTCGTCCGGCTTGAAGAGGAGGTACTCGCCCGCCTCGTTGCTGACCTTGGCGTCGCCGTAGTCCGACACGCGCTGCAGGAGGTCGTTGAAGTCCTTGTACTGCCACCACGACTGCGTCTCGTCGACGTCGTAGTCGGGCATCTCCGACTTCGCGCCGAGGATCGCCCTGACGTTCTCGGTGCTCTGCTCGAGGTCCTCCTCGTCGTCGACGTCGAAGATGCCGGGGACCGTCAGCAGCTCGTCGCGCGTGCAGTCGTTGACGTAGACCTTCGCGCTGCCGACCGTGTTGAACATGTCCGCGATGCCGCGGACGACGATCTGGTCCTTCGGGTCCTCCTCGGGATTCAGCACGCCGCCCGTGAGGACGACGGGGAAGTCGCGGAAGCCGCGGATGTAGGAGAGCTCCCTGACGTCCGGCAGGGGGCCGTTGCGCGGGTAGCGCCTGTACTCGTCCTCGACGTCGTTGTCTTCGTACTCCTCCTCGTACCAGTTCGCCTCGGCGCCGCACTCCTCCCCGTCGACGACGTACGCCGTCTCGTCCGAGTCGACCCAGTCGACGAAGCTCGCGATGAGGAGGTTGATGAGGTTGTACTTGCCCTTCGAGCGGTGCTGCGCGTCGTAGGCCTCGACCTCGTAGTCCTCCGGGATGCCGTGGCTCTTCAGGAGCATCTCCCACCTGAGGCGCCAGTTCGAGTCGCCGCCGGGAACGAGCTCGTTGACGTTGAGCCCGCGCGTGATGCGGATGTCGACCGCGACCGTTCCGGACCCGGGGTTTTCGGCGTCGACGAGGATCGGCCCGATCACGCAGGGACGCCCTTCCTTCAGGGCTCGCTTCTCGAGGTACCAGCGGTCCTCCTCCAGGAGCTCCGCCGGGTCCTCGTCCTCCGTCCAGTCCTTCGCGTTCGCGTAGTCGGCGATCACGACCTCTGCGAGGATGCACCCGGCGTCGACGAGCCGGTTGACGCGGTTGCGCTCGCGCACGTAGACGTTGATGCCCGTCTGCTGGCGTGCCTCGTACGCAAACGACATCGCGATGACGGAGAGGACCGCGATGGCCCAGAGGGCGATGATAAGAGCGCCTCCCCTTTTCATCTCCTCATGCCTCCCCCGCCCATGCCGGGCCCCCTGCCGCCGCCGGGACGCTGCCCGCCGCCGGGCCCCCTGCCGCCGGCGCCGCCGGGACCCTGCCCGCCGCCGGGACCTCCTCCGCCGGCGCCGCCGGGACCCTGCCCGCCGCCGCGTCCGCCCGTCCCCCCGCCCGCGCCGCCTGCGCGGCGCCGTCCGGACGAATTGTTCTTCGCGGCCGCGGAGGGCGGCTGGGCGCCGTCGAGGGACTGTTCGTAGAGGGGGATGCGCACGATGCGCATGATCGGCGCCGTGTTGGACCGGTAGGCGCGGCCTTCGGGGTCGGCGAGGTAGAAGGTGAGCTCGACCTTGTAGGGGACGGCGTTGGACGTCTCCCACGTGTCCTCGAAGAGCGACCCGTCGTGCTCGGCCTCGACCTTCTCCCTGTCCTTGAGGACGCGGCAGTTGAAGCCGACGATTCCGTCCGCGACGAGGACGGGCTGGTACATCTCGTCGTTCTCGAAGGAGTAGTCGGTGTTGTCGGGATTGTCCTTCGGGCGGAGCGTGGCGTCCGGGCAGTGCCGCGCGTAGAGGCCGGTCACCTCGATGGGCTCGACGTAGTCGTGGTTGCCCTTCTCGAGGACCATCAGCTGCACGCGGTGGACCGTGTCGGCCGCGGCGCTCTTGCTGCCGACGATCGCCGTCCCGCGCTTGGACCACTCGATGACGTCGGAGCTGCCCGGATCCTCCCCGTCGCCGTTGTCCGTAAGGTAGAACCCGTAGGCGTAGCTCTGCTCGCCGCCGTGGGGGTAGTAGAGGCTGCGGAGGCCCGAGACGACCTGGTTGAGCGCGAAGTCGGTGCGCTGCATCTTGTCGAGGTAGTCGGTCGAGATCTGCCAGCCGCGCGTGACCGCGTTGAAGGTCATCATCGTCAGCGTCGTCATGACGCCGAGGAGGACGACGGCGAGGACGATCTCGAGGAGCGTGAAGCCCCCCCTGGCCCCGGCGCGCGTCATTCCTTCCGCCTCCAGAACGTCACGTAGCTCTCCTCCTCGCGCCGGCCGCCGCGGAGATCGCCCCCCCAGCGGACGATGACGCGCACCGTGTAGAGGTTGCCGAGGCGCTTGATGTCCTCCTCGCCGTCCTTCCGGTTGAGGGCGACGCGCTCCCACGTGTAGCCGCGGAACTTCTCCTCCTGCGCGTCCGACATCTTCGGCCCGTGCGTGCCGGCGACGATGTCCCAGAGCTCCGACGCGCGCGTCTCGCCGACGTCGAGGTCCTCGTCCGGGTCCTGCACGTCGGCGAGCGGATAGGCCATCTCGCCGAGGTCCATGACCTCCTGCGCCGTCTCGAGCGTCGACGACGAGAGCATCAGCTTCTGGCTCTGCGTGACCGAGACGAGGATCGCCGCAAGGCCCATCCCGAGGATGACCGAGGCGAGGAGGACCTCCAGGAGCGTGAAGCCGCGGCGCATCCGTCAGTCCTCCCCCTCCTCCCCGCTGCCGGGGAGGACCCTCGTCGCGCCGAATCGGTCGACCTTGATGCAGAGGCCGTCCTCGGGCGAGGTTCCGTCGAGGTAGACCCACACGCGATGCGGGTCGCAGCGCCCGTTCGCCTCCCACACGACGCTGACGGGCTTCTGGTCCTCGTCCGCCGCCGCGGGAGGCGCCGCCGGTCCGGACGGACCCTCCTCCTTCTCCTCGTCGGCGGCCTTCTTCTCCTTGTAGCGGCCCAGGAGGTAGTCGACGTTGGAGAAGACGGAGATGCGGTTGGCCTTCTTCTCCTCCGTCCGCTCCGACTCGAGCTTCTCGTCGCCCATCGTCACCTTGAGGCGCACGCCCTTCACGACCTCCGTCGCGATCGGCGTGCAGAGGATGTCCGCGACCGTCTCGCCGCCCTCGCCCATCGCCGACGCGCCGTCCTCCTCCGGGCCGTCCGCCCCCTCCCCGCCCGAGACCGGCTCGCCGGTCAGCGTCTGCACGCGCGGGCCCGGCGAGCCGTCGATGAGCTTCGCGCCCTCTGACGCGACCTGTGCGCAGACCTCGCCGTCGGCGCGCACGACCGAGTAGGTGACGACGACGGGCTGCATGAGGACGAGCGCCTTCGAACGGGAGTGGCGGATCGTCGCGACGATGTCGCGCGCCGCGCCGCGGATGCGCGCGGCGCTCTGCCCCGTCCGGATGCTGACGAGCCCGGCAACGGCCATCGTCGCCATGATGGCGACGACGATCATGACCTCGAGGAGAGTGAAGGCCCTGCGCATCGCGTGGGTCCCTGCGGCGGAAAGGTCAGTCGGCCCTTTCCTTCTTCTCGACCTTGTCGCTTCGGATGTCGTCTTCGGTGTCGAACTCCCCGTCGGGACCCGCCGAGACGACGAGGATCTTCTTGCCCTTCCGCTCGTACCTGTACTCGGTGTTCCAGGGATCCACCAGCGCGCCATCCCCGCCGCTGAGGACGGGCTCGTCGTCGTCGCTCTTGGCCGTGACGAGGTCGGACAGGGCCGTGGGGTACTTGCTGTAGTGGATGTTGTAGGTCAGGATGGCGGCCTTGATGTTGTTGACGCCCTCTCGCCCGGCCGTGACCTTCGCCTTCTCGAGGTTCTTCGTGATGTTGATCGTCGCGATCGTGCCGAGGATGCCGATGATGGCGACGGCAACGAGGATTTCAATGAGCGTGAAGCCCGCGCGCAGGGCGAGAGCCGCGCCGTTTTCGACTTTTCTTTCCATGGTGCCTCCTTTGTTTGGTCATATTATACCAATTATCCGCCGCTCCCGCCACCTGGCGCGGCGGCGCCGAGGAGGCGCAGCGCGTTCGACGTCGTGAGGGCGGCGAAGGACTCGAAGGTCGTGCCGCGGAGGCCGGCGAGGAACCTCGCCGTGTGGACGAGGAAGGCTGGCTCGTTCGGCCCGCCGCGCATCGGCACGGGCGCGAGGAAAGGCGCGTCCGTCTCGACGAGGATGCGGTCGTCGGGCACGGCGCGCGCGGATTCGCGGACGTTGTCGGCCGCGCGGAACGTCACGATGCCCGAGATCGAGATGTAGAACCCGAGGTCGAGAAGCGCGCGGCAGAAGGACGGGCTTCCCGTGAAGCAGTGGACGATCCCGCGCGACGGAATCTCGCGCAGGATGCCGAGCGTGTCGTCGTCCGCGTCCCGCGTGTGGACGACGACGGGAAGGCCGAGCCTCCCCGCCCGCTCGAGCTGGCGCGCGAAGAGCCCGCGCTGCGCCGCGCGCGTCCCGGGCGCGTAGTGGTAGTCGAGCCCGATCTCGCCGACGGCCGCCACGCCCGCGTAGTCGAGGTCGGGGAGGTCCCGCCCCGCCTGGTCGCGGTCCCAGCCGATCGCCCGGCAGGGGAATCCCTCCGTCCCTGCGTTGAGCGATTCGCTCCCGCCGACGGCCATGATGCGCGTCACGCCCGCCGCGCGGGCGCGCGCGACGGCCGCCGCCGTCTCGGCGCTTCCGCCCTCGAAGTGCGCGTGCGTGTCGAAGAGCTCGGTCATGAGCGAAGGGCCGCGGCAAGGACGCTGACCGCGAAGACGGCCGCCGTCTCGGCGCGGAGAACCGTGGGTCCGAAGCTCGCCGGCGCCGCGAAGGAGAGGAGCGCGGCGAGCTCGTCGGGCGTGAAGTCGCCTTCGGGCCCGACGAAGACGGAGACCGGCCGGCCGCCGGACGCGCCGAGCCGCGCGCGGACGGCGGCGAGCAGAGGAGGGGAAGGCGGATCGGTCAGCGCGCCCGCGAAGCAGACCGTCTCCCTCGCGAGGGCGAGCGCTTCCGAAAAGCCGACGGGCCCGTCGATCTCGGGGATCCACATCGCGTCGGACTGCCGAGCGGCGTCCTCGGCGACGCGCGTCCACCGCTCGCGCTTCGCGGCTCGCGCCTCGGCGGGGATGCGCACGATCGTGCGGGCCGAGACGACGGGCACGACGCGCGCGACGCCGAGCTCGGTCGCCTTCTCGACCGTCCAGTCCCAGCGCGACCCCTTCGTCACGCAGGCGAAGAGGACGAGCGGCGGGCCGGACGGGCGCGCGACCTCCTCGACGGGCGCGGACGCGGCGAGCGCGCCGCCCGCGAACGCGTAGCGGCGACGGCGGCCCCTGCCGTCGAAAAGCTCGAAGGCCTCGCCCTCCTCGGGGCGGAGGACCCTGAGGTGCCGCGCCGCCTCCGCGGGGAGCGCGGGCGACGCCTCGCCAAGGAGCGCGGTCTCGACAAGGAGGCGGTGCATGGTCTACCGGCGCGTGACCTTCACGTTGCGGAACATCCACTTGTTCGCCCGGATGTCGAGCGGCCTGCCGCTCGCGGTGCGGACGTTCGAGAGGACGACCTCCTCGGTCGTGACGTACGGGAACTTCTCGACGTAGGACGCGTCCTTCATCTTCCCGTTGAAGGTGCCGAAGATGTCCGGGCCCTCGTACCTCGCGGGATGGTTCCCGTCGTCGACGAAGAGCCCGTCGATCGTGATCCTGCGCGGCATCCTGCAGACGTAGCCGAAGTCGTGCTGCCCGTCGTTCCGCCCCGTGAAGAGGCTGCCGGCCTTCGGACGCCCCGCGTGCGGCACGAACGTGCAGTTGCGGATGACGAAGTCGCCGTCCCAGGTGCTTCCGTAGTCGGCGCGGAGCTCGACGAAGCAGTTCGCGGAGACGGTCGTGTTCTCGACGAGGAACGTGCCGCAGCCGATCGCGTGGATGCCCATGTAGCCGAGCTTCGAGTTGCGGATCGTCGCGTTCGCGACGCCCATGTGGGCGTCGAAGCGCGAGAACTCGCAGCCGTCGAAGAGGAGGTTCTTGCAGTAGTTGGAGCCGAAGATGCCCCAGTACCTCCCGTCGTTGACGTCCCTCAGCTGGCGGCAGTCCACGAACGAGACGTTGACCGCGTTGCCGACGCCAAGGTCGTAGGAGCCCATCGGCACGGGGACCTTCCCGGAGCCGATCGTCGTGTAGGTGCGGTGCCCGCAGAGCACGCAGCCCCTCAGCGTCACGTTCGCGCACTGCGAGACGGAGACGAACCCGCTGTAGGGCGCGCCGTGGTCGAGCTCGCCGACGACCTCGTGGCGAAGGCCCGAGATCGTCACGTTCGAGCGGTTCACGACGATGCCGCGGTTGTGGTAGCGGTACTTCGACTCGGCCCGGTTGGCGATGGTGACGAACGTGCCGCCCTTCACCGACAGGGGCGCCCGGTCGACGGGAAACGCCTCGATGCGCGTGATCTCGGGGTAGTCCCAGATGACCGGCGTCTTCGGGTCGATCTTTCCGGCCTTCGAGACGAGGAAGACCTCCTGCTGGGGATGCCCGCCGTCCTGGTTCGGCCCGAAGCGGATGTAGCGCTTCACCTTGTCGTCCACGACGTGCACGAGGCAGTCGGACGGCAGCGACGCGCCGAGGCTGGCCTGGCCCTTCGCGAGGGAGGACACGCCCTTCACGGCGAACGAGGCGGATCCCGCCTCGATGCGGAAGAGAGGCGAGTTGATGTTCTTCACCTCCGTGTCGTCGATGACGAACTTCGCCTTCCCGAAGTCGACGTCCGTCCTGACGACGGCAACGCCCTCGCCGCCCCCCACGTAGTAGGTCGCGCCGTCCCTCGCGCGCACGGGGGCGCCCGACTTGTTCGCCGCCTCGTGCGCCGCGACGATCGCCGCCCGGTCGTCGGACTTGCCGTCGCCCTTCGCGCCGAACTGCTCGTACCCCACCGGCGCGGCCGCGAAAAGCGCGCCGCATCCGATGGCCGACAGTGTCGCAAGGTGTGTCTTCATGCCGCTATTATACCATACCCGAGGCGCCTGCGTCAGTCCTCGGAGGACGCGCCCCCCGTCCCGCCCATGCGGGAACCGCATCACATCTTCGCCGCGAGCAGAATCCGGACGAGCCAGCCGGGCAGTCCGACGCCCGAATCGAGCATCGCCTTGACATAGCCCGCGAAGTCGAACGGGAGCCGCCGGAAGGCAATGCGCCCCGTGTCGGTGTCCCAGATCGCGTAGGTCAGGCAGAGGTCGTTGCGCGGATAGCCGACGGAACCGACGTTGACGATGTAGCGGCAGCCCTTCCGCATCCTGAAGCCGCGCGTCTCTGGCTTCACCGCAGGCGCCGCGAACGCGGCCTTCGGGACCGTCTCGCCGTCCTCCCCCAGCTCCCAGGCGGCCGCCACGTGCGTGTGGCCGCAGAAGAGAAGCCGCTCCGGACGCGCGCCGAAGTTCACCACGGCGTCCCTGCGCTCGTAGACGTACCTCCACGCCTTCGGATCGACGAAGTCGCCGTGCGCGAACGCCGCGCCGTCGCGCTCGCCGACGCAGGGGAGGCCGGCGAGCCACGCGCGGTCCCCTGGCGAAAGCTGCCGGCGCTGCGCGACGTCGACGTCGTAGTTGCGGCAGTTCCGCAGCACCCACTCGGGCTCCAGGCCGAGGCAGGCCGAGTCGTGGTTCCCCATCAGGACGAGGTCGAAGGAGGAACGGACGAGGCGGAGCGCCTCCCGCACCCCGTAGCCGTAGCCGGTCGTGTCCCCGAGCATCAGGAACTTCCCGCACCTCTGCCTCCGCGCGTCCGCAAGCGCAGTCTCCAGCGCCTTCGGATTCGCGTGCACGTCGCTCATGACCGCATATCTCATCTCTGCCTTTCCCGCAAGGCCGCGCGATTTTACCATATTGCCCGCCAAGTTGGCAAGACGCCCGCGGCCGCACGCCCCGCGGGGCGCCAGGCCGTCGAGCCGCCGGAGAAAACGCCGGAGCGGGAAGGCGGCCGTGGCGCGCGGCGGTCAGAACCGGATGAACGGGAGGATCGAGTGGAAGTCGTCGCGCAGGGGCGGGACGTCGCGGATCTCGCCGGACGGGATTTCGACGTGATAGCGCGCGTCGAAGAACGAAAGATCGGCGTCCTCGGTGACGAAAACCCAGCGCGAGCCGGCCGTGCGGGCGGTCGGACGGCAGTCGAGCGCGATGAAGCGCATGCCGTCCGCCGCGGCGAGCGCCTTGACGGCCGGAAGGAGGTCGAAGTGCCAGTTCGTGACGTGGAAGGCAAGGACGCCGCCCTTCTCCAGCCGGTCGCGGTAGAGGCGGAACGCCTCCTCCGTCACCATGTGGACGGGTATCGAGTCGCCGTTGAACACGTCGACGACGATCACGTCGTACTTCGGCTCGCCCCGCCCGCGTTCGCGCTCGAGCGCCTTGCGCGCGTCGTCGACGACGATGTCGTGGCGTCCGGACGATTCGGACAGGAACGTGAAAAGCCGCCGGTCGACGGCAAGCGAGCGGACGGCGGGGTTGATCTCGTAGAAGCGGTAGAAGTCCCCCGGCCGGGCGTAGCACGCCATCGTGCCGACGCCCATTCCGCAGACCGCGACGCGCATCGGCTCCCTGCCGCGCTTCGGGTGCCGCTCGACGGCGAGCCCGCCGGCCGACTCGACGTAGTACGCCATCGGCTCGGCGACGAGCCGTCCGCCGCGGACGCGCTGGAATCCGTGGGTCGTGCCGTTGCAGAGGAACTCGTTGCCGGGATAGGACGTGCCGTTGGCGAGCTTCACGCTGCGGCGGAGGACGGTGCAGACGCCGTAGGAGTTGCGGTAGCGAGCAAGCGCCCGTCCGCGCGTCGCGTACCCGCAGGCGACTCCGGCGGCGGCGAGGGCGGCGAACGCGGCGCGCGCCGCCCAGCGGACGGCCGCGCGCGCCGGCGGACGGCCGTCGCGGTCCGCCCAGAGCGCGTACGCGACGAGCGCAAGGGCGACGGGATACTCCGCGACGGTCACGGAGACGTACGGCATCGCGAACGAGCAGACGGCGCCCCCGGCGGCGCCGCCAAGCGCGATGAAGAGGTAGTAGCGCGTCAGCGCGCCGGCCGGAGGCCTCGACCGGTAGAGCCGCGCGTGGAGGCACCAGCCGCCGAGGAAGAGGACGGAGGCGCCGGTCGCAAGCTCCCAGCGGTAGTGCGCCGCGCCGACGAGGAGCTGGCGGAAGGCGGCGACGGCGCAGAGCGCGGCGACGGCGAGGCGAAGCCACCGGGGCGTGCGCGAGCCGCGCTCCGAGAACGCGAGGACGTAGCTCAGCAGATAGAGGGAGAGGAGCGCCGACCACATCAGCGGCAGCGGCGTGACGGCGAGGCTCAGGCGGGCGGTCACCGCGTCAAGGAGGTAGCAGCTCGCAAAGGAGAGGCAGAAGCAGAGCCAGCCGCGCGGCGGATTCGCCGCGGACGGCCCCGGAGGGGGCGGGAGGGGGCCGGACGCGCGGCGGCCGCGGAGGGACAGCGGCGCGAGGAGCGCGCCGTAGAGGGCGACAAGCGCGGCGAGCGCGAGCCACTGCGCCCTGAGCGGGAGGAACGGCTCGAAGAGGAGCGGATACGCGAGGAGGCCGGCGATCGACCCGGCGTTCGAGACGGCGTAGAGCCGGTAGCGCCCGCCCGCGAGCGACTGGACGAGCGAGCTGTTCGCCGAGAGGACCATGTACGGGAGCGCGACGAGGACGGCGAGCGCGAGGACGGCTCCGGGCGCCTGCGGAAGCCGGGAGAGGCCGGCGAGCGCGGCGGGGTGGAAGAACGCCGCGGCCGCGAGCCAGGCGGACGACGCGGCGACAAGCGCGAGGTGGAGGAGCGGACGGAAGCGCCGCCCGGACACGGCGTGCGCGTAGAGGTAGCCGGCGACGAGGAGCGCCTGGAACGCGGCGAGGGAGAACGTCCAGACGGACGCCGTGCCGCCGAACGCGGGGAGAAGGGTGTTGCCGGCCAGCGGCTGGACGAGGAAGAGGACGAACGCCCCGAGGAATATCGTCCAGGCCGCGGGCATCAGAACTTCAGCGACAGGCCGTCCTTCGCGAGCCGTCCGCGCATGCGCGGACGCGCCTTGCCGGCGAGGACGAGGTCGGCGAGCGGGTCTTCGACGTAGTCCTGGACGACGCGGCGAAGCGGGCGCGCGCCGAGCGCGGGATCGTACCCCTTCTCGACGAGGAACGCCGCGGCCTTCCGGTCGATGGAGAGGGAGATGTGCGATTCGACGAGCCGGTCCTGGAGCTTCGCGAGCTCGAGCCCGAGGACCGACTCCATGTCGGACTTCTCGAGCTTGCGGAAGACGACCGTCTCGTCGAACCGGTTCAGGAGCTCGGGGCGGAACGTGCGCTTCGCCTCCGAGAGCAGCTTCTCCCTGAGCACGTCGTAGCTCGTCTCGGCCGTCTCGGTCGCGAAGCCGAGCGTGTGCCCTTCCCGCGCGAAGTCGAAGCCGAGGTTCGCGGTGCAGATGACGATCGTGTTGCGGAAGTCGATGGCGCGGCCCTGCCCGTCGGTGAGACGTCCGTCGTCGAGGATCTGCAGCAGCATGTTCATGACGTCCGAGTTGGCCTTCTCGAACTCGTCGAAGAGGACGACGGAATAGGGGCGGCGGCGCACCTTCTCGGTGAGCTGCCCGCCCTCTTCGTAGCCGACGTAGCCGGGCGGCGCGCCGACAAGGCGCGACGAGGAGTACTTCTCCTGGAACTCCGACATGTCGAGCGTGATGAGCGACTTTGCGTCGCCGTAGACCCTCTCGGCGAGCATCTTGGCGAGGTGCGTCTTGCCGACGCCCGTCGGGCCGAGGAAGAGGAACGAGCCGATCGGCCGCCTGGGGTCGGCCATCAGCGCGCGGCTTCTCCTGAGCGCCCGCGCAATCGCCTTGATCGCGGGCTCCTGTCCGACGACGACCGCGCCGAGGGCCTTCTCCATGCCGAGCAGCTTCTCGGCCGTCGTCGCGTTCATCTTCTCGACGGGGACGCCGCTCATGGACGAGACGGTCTCCGCGACATCCTCCTCCGTCGCCTCGATCGCCTCCTCGGCGTGCGTCTCCTTCCACTTCTTCAGCGCCGCCTGGAACTCCGCCGAGGCGACGCGGATCGACTCCCGGTAGCGCGCCGCCGAGTCGAAGTCGCCGGCCGCCACCGCGGCGTCCTTCCTGCCGCGGAGCGTGTCGATCTCGGCCTGACGGTCGGTGAGGGCCTTCGGACGCGCCGACGCGCCCATGCGGAGGCGCGCGCCCGTCTCGTCCATCGCGTCGATCGCCTTGTCGGGGAGCTGCCGCGCGGGGAGGTAGCGCGCCGTCAGCTCGACGGCGGCGCGGAGCGCGGCGTCGCCGAAGCGGACGGAATGGTGCTCCTCGTACTTCGGGGCGACGCCCTTCAGGATGCGGACCGCGTCAGCGACGGTCGGCTCGTCGACCTGGACGGACTGGAACCGGCGCTCGAGCGCGGCGTCCTTCTCGATCGACTTGTGGTACTCCTTGAGCGTCGTCGCGCCGACGCACTGAAGCTCGCCGCGCGCGAGCGCGGGCTTGAGGATGTTCGCCGCGTCCATCGCGCCCTCCGCGCCCCCCGCGCCGACCATCGTGTGGATCTCGTCGAGGAAGAGGACGACGTTCCCCGCGCGCTTCGTCTCGTCGATGAGCTTCTTCAGGCGCTCCTCGAACTGCCCGCGGTACTGCGTGCCGGCGACCATCCGCGCCATGTCGATCGCGACGACGCGCTTCGACTGCATCTTCTCCGGCACCTCGCCGCGGTGGATCGCCTGCGCGAGGCCCTCGACGACGGCGGTCTTTCCGACGCCGGCCTCGCCGATGAGGACGGCGTTGTTCTTCGTGCGGCGCGAGAGGATCTGGATGACGCGGCGGAGCTCCTTCTCCCGTCCGACGACGGGGTCGAGGCCGCCGGTGCGCGCCAGCTCCGTCAGGTCGCGTCCGAAGGTGTTGATCGTCGGCGTCTTCTGCTGCTTCGGGGCGGACGCCTCGGCCGGCGCGGCGTCTGGCTCGGCGGCCGCGCCGGGCTCCGCGCCCCCCTGGGTGCCGGCCGCGAGGAACTTCTCGACGGTGACGCCGGCGTTGAAGAGGAGCTGGGCCGCCGCGTTCTCGCCCTCGCGGAGCATGGCCGTCACGAGATGGACGGTGTCGACCGCCTTCCCGGGGCCGCCCGCGACGGCGGCGGCGATGTCGAGGACCTTCTTCATGCGGGCCGTGAGCGGCAGCTGCCCGCGCTGCATCATCGGCTCGGCGCTCCCCGAGACCATCGTCCGCATGGACTCGGCGAGGTCGGCGAGCGAGAGCCCGAGCCGCTCGAGCCGCCGACAGGCCTGGCACTTCGGGATCGCCAGGACGGAAAGGAAGACGTGCTCGGCGCCGATGTGGTCGTGCCCGAGCTGGCGGGCGCAGCTCGACGCCGCGTTCAGCGCGTCGACCGCGTTCTTTGAGAACATCATGCTCACAGGAACTTCTCCTCGGCCCGTTCGTTGAGGACGACGTCCTCGAACCGGCGGTTCATCTCGTCGGCCCTCTCGGCGTCCGCCCGGTCGCGCTCCTCCTGGGTCCCGGCCTCCTCCTTCGAGCCGAGGTCGATGGACGCCAGCATCGCCTCGACCTCCTCGATCCCGATGCCGTCCAGCATCTTCTCGAGCGCCGCGAGGCGCAGGGGCGAAAGAAGGTCGAAGAGCTCGCCGGGGCTCAGGAGGCGGCAGTTCTTCAGGATCGCGAGCGAGCGGCAGAGCGAGTCGCCGAACACGCGCGGCATCTCCTCGAAGAGGCGCACGCGCGCGTTGCGCTCCTCGCGGAGGATGTCCTCGGCGACGCGCTTCGCGCGCTCGGCGGACCCGGCGTACATGAGGCGGAAGACATGGCCGGCGTCGCGCACGCCGTCCACCGTCACGCCGGAGAGCTGCAGGCGGAGGGCGCGCATCGCGCGGTGGACGGCCTCGAGCTCGCCGATCAGGTGGAGGCCCTCGAGGTGGAGGCGGTCGCCGATGCGGAACACCCCCTCGGCGCGGCCGCAGGGGAGCTCGACGAGCTCGGGCTCCCTGCCGGCCCTCCCGGCGTCTTCGGCCGCCTGGCCGAGGTCCGAGACGAGGTCGCTCATGGCGCTCATGATCGCCTCGAAGATCTTCGGCGCGGCCCCGTCCCCCTCGCCGGAGGGGGCGTCCCCGGAATCGGCCTTGCGCGTCCGCTGGCTCTTCTTCTGGCGGCGCACGCGTTCGCGGTTCGCGCACTCGCGGCAGACGTAGAGCTCCTGCTCTTCGCCGCGGCCTTTCACGTGGATCGCCGTCTCGGCGTCCTTCTGATGGCACAGTTCGCACTTCATCAAGCGGAGATTATACCAAAAATCGCTCAGGAGAACATCTGCTCCTGGGAGTAGTTCTCCTCGCCGCGCGTCGGGCCCATGAGCGCCGCCTCCGCCTCGGTCTGGTCGTTCGCGTCGAGCGGACGGTCCTCGAAGCGGACGTACTCGCGCACGAAGTTCGCCTTCACCTCGCCGATCTCCCCGTTGCGGTTCTTGGCGACGTCGATGATGGCGAGCCGCTCGTCGCCGGCGTCCTTCGACGTAGCCGTCCGGGACGGGCGCCGGAGGAGGAACACGACGTCCGCGTCCTGTTCGATCGCGCCCGAGTCGCGGAGGTCGGAGAGCTTGGGCTTCTCCTCCTTGTCGTTGCGCTGCTCGTTCGCGCGGGAGAGCTGGGAGAGGACGATGACCGGGATCCTGAGCTCCTTCGCCATCGCCTTAATCTGCTGCGAGATCATCGAGACCTCGATCTGCCGGCTGCCCATCCGGGCCGCCTCGCGGCAGGTGCAGAGCTGCAGGTAGTCGATGACGACCAGCTCGATGCCGTGCTGCTTCTTCGCGCGGCGGGCGCGGGCGCGGAGGTCCATGACGTCGAGTCCGGCCGTGTCGTCGACGAAGACCGGCGCGTCGCGGAGGTCCTGCATCGACTGGAGGAGGTTCTGCGTCAGCGCGTCCTTCTCGCGCTTCGCGCAGAGGCCGCGGTTGAGGCGCCAGGTGTTCACGTGGGCGCGGCCCGCGATCATGCGCTTCGTCAGCGCCTCGACGGGCATCTCGAGAGAGAAGATCATCACCGGATGCCGCTTGCCGCCGTCCGTCTCGACGGGCGGGTAGTGCCCGCCCTTCAGCGTGAGCATCTGCCCGAGCGCGCAGCTCTCGGCGATGTTCATCGCGAGCGAGGTCTTGCCGACGGACGGGCGCGCGGCGATGACGACCATCTCGGAGGGCTTGAGGCCCTGCAGCTTCTCGTCGAGGTGCGTCAGGCCCGTCGACAGTCCCTCCAGCGTCTTGCCGTTGGACTCGAACATCGCGTCGATGCGCTCGTAGCTCAGGTCGACCGCCCGCGACCACGGCATCGTCGCGTCGCCGCGCACCCCGATCTCAAGGAACGACTTCTCCGCGTCGCCGAGCACCGCCTGGGGATCGGGAAACTCCCGTTCGTCGTAGCACTTCTCGATCGTCTTCGTCGCACAGTCGATCATCGTCCGGCGCAGGTGCTTGCCCGCGACGATGCCGATGTAGTACTCCGCGTGCGCGGTCGTCGGCGTCTGGTCGATGAGGGACTGGATGTAGGCCGCGCCCCCGACGGCCTCGAGCCGCCCGTTCGCCGCGAGGTCCTCGGTGAGCGTGAGCGCGTCGAGCGGCTTCGAGAGGCGCGTCATCTTCTGCATCTCCGCGTAGATCGCGCGGTTGCGCGGGTCGAAGAAGGTCTCGGGGACGATCCCCGCCGACTGGCAGACGTCCATGACGCGCTCGTCGCGCCCCGTCGTGTCCAGCAAAATCGATCCGAGCACCGCCCGCTCGGCCTCCACGTTGTTCGGCGGCGTCTTCATGTCGTTCATGGGGGCGATTATACCAAACGGGTGACGGACGGGGCCGATCCTCTTGTCGACAACTGTCAAAGGGTTGTGAACAGGTTGTGCACACCCCGTCCGGAAGGCGCGGTCACTTCCGCGCCGCAGAGCGCCGCGCGCCCGCGGAAGGTTCACGTGGAAAGGGGACTCAGCGCGCCGCGTCGTCCTTGCGGCTCCGCGCCTTGGCGAAGATCCTGAGCGGCGCGCCCTCGAGTCCGAACCGCGCGCGGACGTTCTTCTCGATGAAGCTGAGGTAGGCGGGAGTGACGAGCCTGGGGTCGTTCACGAAGAGGCGGATCGTCTGCGGGTTCGTCGAGACCTGGAGCCCGTAGTAGATCTTGAGACGCTTGCCCTTGATCATCGGCGAGAGCGTCCGCTTCGTCGCCTTTGTGATGGCGTTGTTGAGCATCCCCGTCGGGATCCGCTCGCTGGCCGAGGCGGCGGCACGGTCGATCGCGTCGACGGTGCGGCGGATGTTGTACCCCGACTTGTTCGAGCAGAAGACGATCGGCGCGAAGTTGAGGAACGGCATCATCGCGCGGACGGCGGCGGCCGCCTTCTTCTCGTCCGTGATGCCCTCCTTGAGCGCCAGGTCCCACTTGTTGAGCATCAGGACGCACGCGCGGTGCGCGTCGAGGATCTTGCCCGCGATGCGCTTGTCCTGCAGCGTCGGGCCCATCACGGGGTCGAGCAGGAGGACGACCACGTCGGCCTCCTCGATGGCCTGCTCGGAGCGGAAGAGCGAGAAGTTGTCGACGGACGTCTTCGACATCTTCGTGTGCGGCTTCATGCCCGCCGTGTCGACGAGCGTGTAGCGCCGCGCGTCCGGGCCCGAGCCGATCGTGAACGGGACCTCCACCGCGTCGCGCGTCGTGCCGGCGATCTCGGAGACGATGACGCGCGGCGCGTTGAGGAGGCGGTTGACGTAGGAGGACTTCCCCGCGTTCGGGCGGCCGACGATCGCCACGCGGAGCGGACGCTTCCCGGACGCCTCTTCATCGACGGCGGCCGGCAGCCGCGCGACGACGTCCTTCAGGAGCGCCTCGACGCCGCGCCCGTGCTCCGCGCTCGTCGCGAAGACGGGGAGCCCGAACCGCTCGAACTCCGCCGCGCGCCAGTCGTCGCCCTCCGTGTCGCACTTGTTCGCCGCGACGACGCACGGGACGCCCGACCGGCGCACGCGCTGGATGACCTCCGCGTCAAGGGGCGTGATCCCCGCGCGCGCGTCGACGACGACGACGCAGACGGCCGAGTCCTCGACCGCGAGCGCGGCCTGGCCCTTCGTCTCGTCGTCGAGCGGGTCGTTCGTGACGCGGCGGTCGAAGGCGATCCCCCCCGTGTCGACAAGCATCACCTTCCTGCCGAGGACCTCCACCTCGCGCGTCACGCGGTCGCGCGTCACGCCCGGCTGGTCGAAGACGATGGCAACGCGCTTCCGCGCGATGCGGTTGAAAAGCGCGCTCTTGCCCGTGTTCGGGCGGCCGACGAGGGATACGACGTTCATGGGGACTGCCTCACTTGGAGGAGATTATACCAAAAAGCGTTCTCTTCGTGTCCGTCATCCGGAGGCCGCCTAGAGGTCGGCGAAGGGATTGCACGAGAACCCGCCCGCGCCGGACGACGGGCCGAAGGAGGTGCGCGGCTCGCGCCGGGGACGCGGCGCGCCCGGCGCCGCCGCGCCGCCGACCGTCGGCTTCGACTTCGCCGAAAGCGCGATGCGCCCGCGCGCGAGGTCGACGCCGATGACGGTGGCCTGGAGCCGGTCGCCCGCCTTGACGACGGACGCGGGGTCTGAGACGAAATTGTCAGAGAGCTCAGAGAGGTGGATAAGACCGTCCTGGTGGACGCCGATGTCGACGAACGCCCCGAACGCCGTGACGTTCGTGACGACGCCCTCGAGCCTCATGCCCTCCCTGACGTCCTCGATCTTCGTGACGTCGTCGCGGAACTTCGGCGGCTCGAAGACGGCGCGCGGGTCGCGTCCGGGCTTCACGAGCTCCGCCACGATGTCCTTCAGCGTCGGCTCGCCGACGTCGTTCGTGATGTAGCGCCGCACGTCGATCTTCTTCGCCGCGGCCGCGTTCCCGACGAGCTCGCGCACCGAGAGGCCCGCGTCCTCGGCCATCCTGCCGACAAGCGCGTAACGCTCGGGATGCACCGCCGACGAGTCGAGCGGATTCGCCGCGCCGCGGATGCGCAAGAAGCCCGCGCACTGCTCGAACGCCTTGTCGCCGAGCCCCTTCACCTTCTTGAGGTCGTCGCGGGAGGTGAACTTTCCGTTCTCGTTGCGCCATTCGACGATGCTCTTCGCGAGCGCCGGCGTGATGCCCGAGACGCGCTCGAGGAGCGGTGCGGACGCGGTGTTGAGCTCGACGCCGACGCCGTTCACGCACGAGACGACAACCTCGTCGAGCTTTGCGCCGAGGAGCGGCTGCGAGACGTCGTGCTGGTACTGTCCGACGCCAATCGCCTTCGGGTCGACCTTCACGAGCTCCGCGAGCGGATCCTGCAGGCGGCGTCCGATCGAAATCGCCCCGCGCACGGTGAGGTCGAGGTCGGGGAACTCCCTGCGGGCGATCTCGCTCGCGGAGTAGACCGACGCGCCCGCCTCGCTCACCGACACGACGATCGGCGTCGGGATCTCGGGGTGCTGCTCGCGGAGCGTCTTCAGCGTCTCGCGCACGAAGGCCTCCGTCTCGCGGCCCGCCGTTCCGTTCCCGACCGCCACCGCGTCGATGTGGTACTTCGCGACGATCATCGCGACGGTCTTCATCGCCTCGAGCCGCTTCATCTGCGGGAAGATGACCGTCTTGCCGAGGTACTTTCCCGTCGCGTCGAGCACCGCCACCTTGCAGCCGGTGCGGATGCCGGGGTCGATGGCGAGGACGGCCTTCTCGCCGAGCGGCGAGGCGAGGAGGAGGTGTCGCAGGTTCTCCGCAAAAACCTCGACGGCGGCGCGGTCGGCCTCGGCCTTCTTCTCGACGGTCGCGTCGATCTCGCACGAAGGGGCGAGAAGCCGCCGGTAGGCGTCGCGCGCGGCGAGGGCGACCTGTTCGGAGTCCTTCCCGACGATCTCGAGGATCCGCTCGACGACGCTCTCCTCGTCGAGGACGAGCTTTACCCACAGGACGCCCTCCTTCTGCCCGCGGCGGATCGCGAGATAGCGGTGCGAGGGAATCGTCGCAATCGGTTCCTCGAAGTCGTAGTACTGCTCGAACTTCGTCGGCTCCTTCGGCGCGGGGCTCGCGACCTCGCTCCTGACGCGCGAACGGCGGGCGAACTCGCCGCGCACAAAACCGCGCACGTCGGCCATGTCGGCGATCCGCTCGGCGACGATGTCGCGCGCGAACTGGAGGTCCTCGTCGCTCGGCGCGCCGCCGTTCCACTCGGGCGAGCGCCCTTCCCAGATCGCGTCCGCAAGCGGTTCGTATCCCTTCTCCTTCGCGACCTGGGCGCGCGTGCGGCGCTTCGGCTTGTAGGGCTGGTAGATGTCCTCGAGGCGCGACTTGACGAAGCACGCGGCGATCGCCGCGCGCAGCTCGTCCGTCAGCTTGCCCTGCTCGTCGATGGACTTGAGGACGGTCTCCTTGCGCGCTTCGAGCTCGGTATAGTATTCGAGGCGGTCCTTGATCTTGCCGATCGCCACCTCGTCGAGGTTTCCGTGGGCCTCCTTGCGGTAGCGCGCGATGAACGGAATCGTGTTTCCTTCGGCAAGCAGCTTTTCGACAGCGGAGATCTGCCGGGCGTTCGCCCCGACCTCCGTCACCATGCGGTTTAGTATTTCAGCATTCATCTTAAATTGTTGGTTTGTTTTCGCGCAGAGACGCAGAGGCGCAGAGATGTTAAGTTCGACGAACGATTCCTTCGCGGGGTTCGGCCTCGGGCGGGATCGTCAGCGGGGCGAGCGGCGCGTCGTCGCCGGGGAGCGACCTCCACGCGGCGTTGTAGATCGGGAGACCCTGCTCGCGGAACATCGTCTCGAACTCGGTCCAGACCTCCTTCGGACGCAGCATGGGCTCCACGCGCCCGTAGCGCGCATCCGCGGCAAAACCCTCGCACACCTCGTCGAAATACTCCTTGTGGTCGGTCGCGAACTCGAGCTTCCCGCCGACTTCGAGGCGCTTCCAGAGCGCGGTGCGGAAGAGCGGCCCGAACAGCCGGTGAGAATGGTGCTTCTTCTTCGGCCACGGATCGGGGAAGAACACGTAGACCGTACGCGCATGGTGCGCAGGCAGAAGATAGTGGAACGTGTAGAGCGCCTCGAGCCGCAGCACCTTGGCGTTGGCGAGGTTCGCCCGGCGGCACTTGCCGTCGAAGAGCCGCACGCGCTCGAGCATGCGCTCGATGCCGAGGAAGTCGCAGTCGGGGTTCTCCGCCGCGCGGCGCGTCAGGAACTGGCCCTTGCCGCAGCCGACTTCGATTTCAAGCGGACGCGAGAGGTCGATTTCCAGCGGCTTGCAGGGATCCGTAACGCGGATGACATGCGCTCCCGGCGCCTCGCCGATCAGTTCGCGGTGCATAGCTTGGCAAAGAAGAGAAGATAGACGACCCAGTTGATCGCGAGCGAATAGAGGTTCGCCACGAAGTCGTCGACGACGATGCCGCGTCCGCCGGGGATGGACTGGAGACCGCGGCACGGCCAGGGCTTGACGATGTCGACGAACCGGACGATGCAGAAGAAGGCGAGCATCGTCCACCAGGGAAGCTCGAGGATCGGAATCCCGACGAAGGCGATCGGGTAGAGCATCCACTCGTCCGCGACGATGCGTCCGTCGTCCTTGATTCCGAGGACCTTCTCCGCAACGTCGCAGAACGGAATCGCCAGGAGCGCGAAGCCGAGGCAGACGGGCATCTGGAGCCACGGCGGAAGCGCCGACACCGCGTAGGCGAGCGCGACGCCGGGAATCGACCCGAAGGTGCCCGGCGCGAACGGCGCGACCAGGCCGGTGCCGAATCCGGTCGCGACAAAAAGGCAGAATTTCTTCATTGGCGGATATTATACCAAATCGGGATTTGATATACTATCGTCCGTGCAGCGACTCGACAAAAGGATACTTGAGCTCCATCCCGACCTCACGCGGTCGCGGATCGAGGGCCTCGTGAAGTCCGGACACGTCACGGTGAACGGCGCGATCGCGTCCAAGGCGGGGGCGAAGGTCGCCGACGGCGACGAGATCGAGGTCGAGATCCCCCCTCCCGTCCCCGCGATCCCCGGTCCGGAGGACATTCCGCTCGACGTCGTCTTCGAGGACGACGACATGATCGTCGTGAACAAGGCGCCCGGCATGGTCGTCCACCCCGCGCCGGGGCACTTCTCGGGGACGCTCGTGAACGCCCTTCTCCACCACTGCCCCGACATGGCCGGAATCGGCGGCGTCGCGCGGCCGGGGATCGTCCACCGCCTCGACCAGGACACCTCGGGGCTCATCGTCGTCGCGAAGTCCCAGAAGGCGATGGAGGGGCTCGCCAAGGCGTTCGCCTCCCACGTCCACGTCGAGAAGACGTATCTCGCGGTCGTCCACGGCCGCCCGCGGCTCGACGCCGGGCGGATCGAGAACCTCATCGGACGCCATCCGGTCGACCGGAAGCGCATGGCGATCGTCGGCCGGAACGGCAAGACGGCGATCACGAACTGGCAGGTGGCGCCGCACGAGACGAGCCAGCCCGTCTCCTCCGTCGTCTGCCGCATCGAGACCGGACGGACCCACCAGATCCGCGTGCACATGGCCTCGCTCGGATGCCCGGTCGTCGGCGACAGGGTCTACGGCAAGTCCGCGCTCGACCGGCGACTCTCGCCCGTCCCGCAGCGGCAGATGCTCCACGCCTGGAAGCTGGCGCTGTGGCATCCGGCGAAAGGCGTGGAGCTGTCGTTCGAGGCGCCGGTCCCCCCCGACATGGAGCCCTACCTCTGACGGTCAGGCCCTGACGCGCCCCGAGGCGACCTCGGCGCGGTACTCGTCGACGGTGCGGCGCAGGCCCGAGGCGAGGTCGATCTTCGGCGCCCAGCCGAGCGAGCGGATGAGCCGCGTGTCGCAGAGCTTGCGCGGCGTGCCGTCGGGCTTCGTGCGGTCCCACGCGATGAACGCCTGGGAGCCCGTCGCCTCCTTCACCATCTCCGCGAGCTGGCGGATCGTCACCTCGCGGCCCGAGCCGACGTTGACGAGGTCGGGCGGATCCTCCATCCCGAGCAGGAAGAGGCACGCGGACGCGAGGTCGTCGGCGTGGAGGAACTCGCGGAGCGGCGAGCCGGAGCCCCAGAGCGTCACGGTATGGTTTCCGTTGACGCGCGCCGTCTCGAACTTGCGGATCATCGCCGGCAGGACGTGCCCGTGCTCGATGTCGTAGTTGTCGCCGGGGCCGTAGAGGTTCGTCGGCATGAGCGAGTGGTAGACGAGCCCCCTCTCGCGGCGAAGGAACTCGCAGAGCTTGAGGCCCGAGATCTTCGCGAGCGCGTAGCCCTCGTTCGTCTTCTCGAGCTCGGACGTGAGAAGCGCGGACTCGGGGATCGGCTGCGGGGCCATGCGCGGGTAGATGCACGTGGACCCGAGGAAGAGAAGTCTCTTGACGCCCGCCTCCGCCGCGCCCCACACGGTGTTGAGCGCAATCATCTCGTTCTCGTAGAGGAACCTGGCGTTGGCGGCGCTGTTCGCGCCGATTCCGCCGACGCGCGCCGCCGCGATGATGGCGACGTCGGGGCGCTCGGACTCGTAGAACGCGCGCACGGCGCGCTGGTCCATGAGGTCGAGCTCGGAGTGGGTGCGAAGGAGGAGGTTGCCGCAGCCAGCGGCCTTTAGCGCGCGCACGCACGCAGACCCGACCATGCCGCGATGCCCCGCGACGTAGATCTTCTTTCCCTCAAGTGTATCCATTTTTCCGGCTTCCATGCTGATATTATAGCAAAACTGGCCCGGCAAAAGGACGGATTCTCCCCTCCCCCATGATTTTTCCCCGGCGCCGGCAACGACGGCGCGCCACCCCTGCGGCTGGCAAGGGCGGCGCGCCACGCACGCGTGCCGTGCGGATTTGTCCGGGTCGCCTATCCGCGGATGAAGGCGCGGCCCGCCTCGACGGCCTTGAGGTTGAGGTCAAGGAGGTTCGCCTTGCGGGCGCTGATCGTCTCGCGGAGCGCAGTCTCGACGGTGTCGGGGTCCACGCAGCGGAGCTTCTCGACGATCGCGCCGAGGATGACCATGTTCGCGAGGCTCGTGGCCTCCATGTCCTTCGCCATCTTCGTCGCCGGGATGTAGACGACCTCGACGTCGGCGCGGCGCACCTTGCGCGCGATGAGGGACGAGTCGACGAAGATCGTGCCGCCGGGCGCGACCGCGTCCTCGAACTTGTCGAGCGAGGGCTCGTTCATCACCATGAGCACGTTCGGGTGCGCGATGATCGGCGAGCCGACGGGGTCGTCCGAGACGATCACCGAGCAGTTGCACGTTCCGCCGCGCATTTCGGGTCCGTACGACGGCAGCCACGAAAGCTCCTTGTTCTCGATGAGCGCCGCGTGGGCGAGCACCTTTCCGGAGAAGAGGAGGCCCTGTCCGCCGAATCCAGCCATTATCGTTTCGTAAGTCATTCCAAGTCCTTTCTTATTGCCTGATTGTTTGATTGTTTGAATTGTCTGAATTGTTTGATTGGTCTGGTCTGCTGATGATTTCAAACTATCTCAAATCAAACAATCTCAAATCAAACAATCAAACAATTACTCCTTGTCCTTGTAGCATCCGAGCGGATAGAACGGAATCATCTTCTCCTCGACGAACTGGCACGCCTTGTCGGGCGTAAGACCCCAGTTTGTCGGGCACGTCGAGACGACCTCGACGAGCGAGAAGCCCTTGCCCTCGACCTGGTTCTTGAACGCCTTCAGTATCGCCTTCTTCGCCTGCCTGACGTGCGCGACCGAGTTGACGGCGACGCGCTCGAGATAGGCCGGCGCGTCGAGGGTCGCGAGGAGCTCGCAGATCCTGATCGGCATGCCCTGCGTCTTCGGGTCGCGTCCGTACGGCGAGGTCTGCGTGACCTGGCCGATCAGCGACGTCGGCGCCATCTGGCCGCCCGTCATGCCGTAGATCGCGTTGTTGATGAAGATGATCGTGATGTTCTCGCCGCGGCACGCGGTCGAGACCGTCTCGCAGAGGCCGATGGACGCAAGGTCGCCGTCGCCCTGGTAGGTGAACACGATGCTGTCGGGCATCGAGCGCTTGACGCCCGTCGCGACCGCCGGGGCGCGCCCGTGCGAGGCCTCGATCATGTCGCACTTGAAGTAGTCGTACGCCATCACGGAACAGCCGACCGGCGCGATGCCGACCGTGCGGCCCTCGATGCCGAGCGCATCGATCGCCTCGGCGACGAGACGGTGGACGATGCCGTGCGTGCAGCCCGGGCAATAGTGGTAGGGAACGTCCGTGAGGGACTTCGGCTTCTCAAAAACAATGGCCATTACTTCGCCTCCTTCCTGATCGCGGCGAGAACTTCGTCGGCGCTCGGGATCATGCCGCCGACGCGGTTGCACATGGCGACCGGCTTGGAGCATCCGATCGCGAGCTTCACGTCTTCGTTCATCTGGCCCATGTTGAGCTCGACCGTGAGGAAGCTCTTGACCTTCGAGGCGGCCTTGGCGATGGGTTCCTTCGGGAACGGATAGAGGGTGATCGGGCGGATCATGCCGACCTTGACGCCCTCCTTGCGGGCGGCGGCGATCGCGTTCTTCGCGACGCGCGCGGTGATGCCGACCGAGACGACGCAGACCTCCGCGTCGTCCATGAGGTACTCCTCCCAGCGGCACTCCTCCTTCTCGAGCTTCGCGTAGCGCTCGAAGCGCTCGAAGTTCGTCTTCTCGAGCTCGTCCGGCTTGAGGTAGAGGGAGTTCACGATGTTGTGCGCGCGCTTCATCTGCGTGCCCGTCGTCGCCCACGGCTTTGTCGCGGGGATCGTCTCGGGGTCGACCGTGTCCTCGGGGAGGACGACCGGCTCCATCATCTGGCCCATCGTGCCATCCGCGAGCAGCATCGCGGGCATGCGGTACTTCTCTCCGAGCTCGAACGCAAGGCGCGTCATGTCGGCCATCTCCTGCACAGTGGCGGGAGCGAGCACGATGATGTGGAAGTCTCCGTGCCCGGGTCCGCGCGTCATGAAGAAGTAGTCGGACTGCGACGGCTGGATGCCGCCGAGGCCGGGTCCGCCGCGCTGGACATTGACGATGAGCGCGGGAAGATCGGCGCCCGCGAGGTAGGAAATACCCTCGGCCTTGAGCGAGATGCCCGGGCTGGAGCTCGACGTCATCGCGCGCCGGCCCGTCGCGGCGCAGCCGTAGACCATGTTGATCGCGGCGATCTCGCTCTCCGCCTGGAGGAACGTCCCGCCGATCTTCGGCATGCGCTTCGACATGTACGCCGCGATCTCGGTCTGCGGCGTGATGGGGTAGCCGAAATAGTGCCTGCAGCCGCAGCGGATCGCCGCCTCGGCGATCGCCTCGTTGCCCTTCATCAGTACCTTGGAACTCATAGCTTTTTCCTTCGTTCCTACCTTTCCACGGTGATCACGCAGTCGGGGCACATCAGCGCGCAGCTCGCGCAGCCGACGCACTCCTCGGGCTTCGTCAGCTCGACGGGCGCGTGCCCCTTGTGGTTCAACTTCGTCTTCGATATGGCGAGGATCTTCTTCGGGCACGCGGTCACGCACAGGCCGCATCCCTTGCACAGCTCTTCCTTGAATGTCAGCTTTGCCATTGCTTTTAACTCCTTAAATTCAGGTATTATACCATAAATGACGCGGGCGCGGGGAAGCCCCCGTCGCGGGCGCGGCGGATCACCCCTCGGACCCCCCGTGCGCGGAGGAGTCGAGCTGGTAGTAGAGGCGCTGGATGTCGAGGGGGAGGAGACCGGGGACCCTTCCGCGCAGCGCCCCTTCGAGCGCCGCCGCGCAGCAGGTGAGGCGGAGGGGTATCCCCATGGTCCGCGCGACCTCGTCCGCGTACGGCAGCGACTCGAGGACCGTCTCGGCGGTCGTCGCCTGCCCGAGGTTCGTGTTGTTGACGATCCCCGTGAACGGAAGCGCGCAGGCGGCCTCGATCTCGCGCAGGACGTCGACCGCGTCGGCGGGCGTCCGCGTGAGCGGACGCGAGGCGTTCACGACGGCCAGCATCTCGTAGTCGCCTTCCGCGCGGATGTCGTCGACGTAGCGGCCGAGCGCAAGCGCCCCGCGGTCGTCGCCTCCGACGTCGACGACGACGCGCGCGGAGCGGTCGGCGACCAGCGCGTACGCCTCCTTCGGCATCGCGGGGAAGTCGACGTTCGAGTTCGCGTACTCGCTGACGACGAGCTCGACCCCCGCCGCCGCGAGCGCCGCGGCGGAGTCCTTCGTGCGGAAGTAGGGGTTGACGATGTCGAGGTCGGCGACGGCCACGCGCGGCCAGCGGCGGCGAAGCGCCCGCGCGTAGTTGAGCGCGACGTTCGTCTTGCCGCTGCCGTAGTGCCCGGCGAAAAGCGTGATGCGCCTTTCCATGTCGACGCTATTATACCACATCCGCCCGCGGGGCTCAGAGCAGGTTGCGCTGGATCTTCCCGGAGATCGTCTTGGGGAGCTCGTCCCGGAAGACGACGATGCGCGGGTACTTGTAGGGGGCGGTGTGCTCCTTGACGTAGCGCTGCACCTCCTCCTTGAGGGTGTCCGTCCCCTGCACGCCCTTCACGAGGACGATCGACGCCTTGACGACCTGCCCGCGCACGGGGTCGGGCGCGGCGGAAACGCCGCACTCGAGGACGTACGGAAGCTCCATGATGACGTTCTCGATCTCGGCGGGGCCGATGCGGTAGCCGGACGACTTGATGACGTCGTCGGCGCGTCCGACGTAGTGGTAGTATCCGTTCTCGTCCTTCCACGCGAGGTCGCCCGTGTGGTAGAAGCCGCCGCGCCACACCTCGTTCGTCTTCTCGTCGTCGCGGTAGTAGCCGAGGAAGATGCCGGGGTGCGGGTTCTTGCGGTCGGTGCGGATCACTATCTCGCCGTTCTCGCCGGGCGGCACGGGGTTGCCGTCCGCGTCGACGAGGTCCACGCCGTAATCCGGGACCGGCTTGCCCATCGAGCCGGGCTCGAGCTCGTCGCCGAGGAGGTTCGCGAGCGAAAGCGTCGTCTCGGTCTGTCCGAAGCCCTCGGCGATCTCGAGTCCCGTCGCGCGCTCGAACTGCGTCCACACCTCGGGGTTCAGCGCCTCGCCGGCCGTCGTCGCGTGGCGGACGGACGTGAAGTCGTACTTCGAGATGTCCTCCTTGATGAGCATGCGGTAGATGGTCGGCGGCGCGCAGAACGTCGTGATGTTGTAGCGCTCGAACATCGGCAGCACCTTCTCGGCGTCGAAGCGCTCGAAGTCGTAGGTGAAGACCGCGCCCTCGCAGAGCCACTGTCCGTAGAACTTGCCCCAGAGCGCCTTGCCCCAGCCGGTCTCGGCGATGGTGAAGTGAAGCCCGCCGCGCTCGACGAGATGCCAGTACTTCGCCGTCACGAAGTGGCCGAGCGCGTACTTGTAGCTGTGGAGCGCCATCTTCGGGTAGCCGGTCGTGCCCGACGTGAAGAACATGAGCATCGGGTCGTTGCCGCACGGCGCGTCGGGCGTCCGCTCGAAGACGTCGGAGAATCCCGGCACCTCGGCGTTGAAGTCGTGCCAGCCGTCGCGCTTGCCGTAGACGAGCACCTTGACGAGCTTCGCGCCGATCTCCTTCTCCGCGGCGTCCGCCTCGATCGCGACGTCGCCGTCGCCGGTGCAGAAGATCGCCTTCACGCCGGCGGCCTTGAAGCGGTAGGTGAGGTCGTGGCTCTTGAGCTGGCAGGTCGCCGGGATCGCCACCGCGCCGAGCTTGTGGCACGCGAGCATCGACGGCCAGAACTGGAAGTGGCGCTTCAGGACGAGCATCACCTTGTCGCCGCGGCCGATTCCGAGCGACTTCATGTAGTTGGCGACGCGGTTGGACTGCTCCATCATGTCCTTGAACGTGAAGCGCCTCTCGCGCATGTGCGCCGAGACGTGCAGCATCGCGAGGCGGTTCGGGTCCTTCTTCGCGATCTCGTCGACGATGTCGAACGCGAAGTTGAACGCGTCGTCGCGTTCGAAGCGGATGTGCGCGAGCTTGCCCTCGCCGTCCTCCTCGCACTTGACGAACTTCTCGGCGAGCAGCGGCTCGTTCGGCTTGCGGCGGCGCATCCTGACCATCGGGAGCGCCTGCTGGGCGGTGTCGCCCGCCATGACCATCGCGATGAAGGTGCACTTCTTGCCGCCGACCGCGACCATCCCGTGAGGGGTCGAGGAGTTGTAGAAGATCGAGTCGCCGGTGTCGAGCGTCTCCTCGTGGTCGCCGACCCTGACGCGCATCGACCCCGAGACGACGTAGTCGAACTCCTGCCCGTCGTGGGTCGTCGTGTGGATCGGCATCTTCTGCTGGCGCTCGTCGTACTCGTACGTCACGAAGTAGGGCGTCGCGAGGCGGCCCTTGAACATCGCCGCCATGTTGCGGATGAGGATGCCCTGCTCGTCGACCGTCACCGGACCCTGTCCCGCGCGGTTGACCTGGAAGTGCGAGAGCTTCGCCGAGCGTCCCTCGAGGAGGGCCGTGATGTCGATGCCGAACGCAAGCGCGCACTTGTGAAGGAACGTGAACGGGGGGTCCATCCGCCCCGACTCGATGGCGATGTAGTCCCGCTCGGGGACCTCCGTGAGACGGGCCATGTCGGCCGTCGTCTTGCCGCCGATCTCGCGCAGCTCCTTTATGCGCGACGCTATCTCCTTCAGCTCGTTCATCTTGCCTTTCCTTTCGTTGTTCCCTGGCAACGCAAAGAGGCGAATCTCCGTTTCCGGTGATCCGCCTCTTTCCTGGGTGCTTCGGGTGAGCCGTCAGACTACGCAACGGAACCCCCGGCGGATTCGCACCCGTCGAGTCCAATAATAATTCGAATGATGGCAGTCTGGCTCATTGCCGGGTATTATACCATATTCTCGCCCGCCGTGCGTAACCACTCGCAACGATTTTAAAAAAAGACAGTTCAGTATTTAACGCAGAGGCGCAGAGACGCAGAGTGCGCAGGGAAAGAGGAATTGCTACGGGGCGGAAAATGCAAAAGGGCCAGACCCGAATGCCGCTAACTTAAGGTGATTTCGGGCGTTTTCCGAGGCCCAGCGTCGCCTTTGTCGGACGCTTCGAGCGACGGGTGTCCGGCGTTGTCCGGAAGATGACAAGCCGGGACAGCTCCT
>Ga0310690_10000286_pt1 | contig 116723 bp, 109 predicted proteins | sample AusTroGonzalo_MG_2_FD_207661 | JGI IMG/M metagenome (GOLD analysis project Ga0310690, IMG submission 207661) | Bovine rumen microbial communities from tropical cattle in Woodstock, Queensland, Australia - Gonzalo_04 (v2) (version 2) | ecosystem: Host-associated > Mammals > Digestive system >...
CTAGCAGACTTACACACCCATAGGCTCTGTTAGATTTTGGGCCCGCCTAGGTTCTGTATCATCTTATACTACTAATCTCTCATTTGATTACATATATATTATATTATATTTTTTAATAAAAATCAATAAAAACAAAATGGCGCCCCCTCAGGGATTCGAACCCCGGACACACGCCTTAGAAGGGCGTTGCTCTATCCTACTGAGCTAAGAGGGCAAGTAAAGCATATTATTTATGCTTTGTTTCAGTATAATTATATCCATTTTGTAACAATAGGTCATCAAATGATATACCCATATTATTAAATGGAACATACATTCTACAAGTTAATTCATAAATAATAGCATTATACTCTTCCTTTGATATTTCTTCACTTAAATGTTTCATTAATTCAACAGTTGGTGCTGTTCTTAATTCTAATAGTGTCATACTTTCTCCTTATCTTTTTGGTGCGGGAAGCAGGACTTGAACCTGCACGAACTAGGTTCACTGGTTTCTAAGACCAGCGCGGCTGCCGTTACGCCATTCCCGCATGGCGTCCAGTGCTAGATTCGAACTAGCGGACCGCATAACGGCCGGCACTTTAGCAAAGTGCTGGGTTAAGCCATCTCCCCCAACTGGACATTGGAGCACCCAGTAGGATTCGAACCTACGTTGCTGAAGTTGCAGTTCAGTGCCTTATCCAGCTTGGCTATGGGTGCATATGGTGCGGGATCTAGGATTTGAACCTAGGACCCCCGACGTATCAGATCGGTGCTCTAACCAACTGAGCTAATCCCGCATGGCGGAGAGCCAGGGACTCGAACCCTGAAGTCCGCAAAGACCAACGGTTTTCAAGACCGCCCGACTACCAATTATCACAACTCTCCATATGGTGGCACCGGGTGGAATCGAACCACCGACACAGGGATTTTCAGTCCCTTGCTCTACCGACTGAGCTACAGTGCCATGGTGGGTAACAGTGGATTCGAACCACCTCAACCTAAGGTAACAGATTTACAGTCTGCCGCGACTCGCCATCTTCGCCGATTACCCATAAAAAAACTTTTTACCACCATAGGTAGTGAAAAGTTAGTTTAAAAATATCTAATAACATATCAACTTTTTCATCAACATCTTTTGAGTAATCATAATAATGTTGTTCATAAAGTAATCCATCACTTATATCAATCATTAAATTAAGTAATGTTCCTAAATCATATTCTTGTTCCTTATACTCAAATTTATGAAATTTTAAATCAATAGTTTGACTTGCGTCTTCTCTAAATACTTTTAATCTTGTATTCAACCACTCTATGAAAGAGTAACTTACATCATAACATTCTTCTTTAATTTTTTGCTTTTTACTTTTAAATAACATAATATCCTCCTATTAATTAATTATTTGCTTGTGCTACTCTTTGTTCTATTTGGTTCATTTTTGCTTGTCTTTTCTTTCCGCTACCTGGAGGGTGTAATTTTACATACTCTGCGGCAGCCTCTTTTAGCTCTCTTCCTCTGGCTGTTAAATTCTTTTGAGCCATAGGATTTCTCTTTAATTTCTTATTAGTTTTACCTTTTCTATCTAAATTTAATTGCGTAATAAGATATTGAGATTCTCCACTACCAGATTTACCTTTCTTTCTTTTAGCCATTTTATTCCTCTCCTTTTTAAATTTTGGCAGGGACACTAGGACTTGAACCCAGATACGCGGTTTTGGAGACCGCAGTCCTACCATTGAACGATATCCCTATTTAATAAGGCTAGTTATATCATACTTCAGCTATCAATTCCCCGTCGGATGCGGTTCAGTTTCGTGCAATCACCATATGGCTGCTTCACATTAATAACTATTTCCAATTAACCTTAAATTCATATGGCAGAGGCTGTAGGATTCGAACCCACACCCCGGGTTTTGGAGACCCGTCTTTACGGTTTTGAAGACCGTTGTGCTACCATTACACTAAGCCCCTATTTAACTAATAAATATATGCCATCTTTAACAATTACATAGTCATGGTTTTCATCTTTTAACCACTCTTCAAATGTAATATAATCATTTATTTCTACATAATCGTTAATATCAATGTTTAAATTATTTCTTTCAATAAGATTATAATAATCTTTTTTTAAATCATCAAATAAAGATTTTTCATCTTGTCTAATAATAAAACCACTCTTTTGAGCTAATTTATCAATTACATCAAAAAAGAATTCTTTCCAATACCTATTTACTTCATATGTATATAATAAATCCATACCATATTTATTAATAAGTAATCTTTTTTTACCTAATTCTTCTAATTCATAATCTTCTATTTTCTTTAATTCCATAATAATCTCCTTTAATGGACCAGAGTGAGGGGATCAAACCCTCGCCTTCAGTGCCACAAACTAACGTGCTATCATTACACCAACTCTAGTATATCTTTACAAACCTTGTTAATAGGTTCGATTTCATCAAACATACCACATAAATATTTTTCATATAAATTATAATAACATATTTTTAAGTATAAATCATTCATTTTATCTTTATACACATCTTCAAGAGGTAATAATGTATAATCAGGTTTTAAACTTACAATCTTTTGCCATACTGAATCCATAGTTCTAATACCCCTATTTTTCATTTCCTCTCTTAAATAATATGCATATGAAATTAAATTATCATAATCATAATCTAAAACAAAGTTTACTAATACATGATTTGGTGTCCCATTCTTTTGAATAGCTCCCGCAATAGCAGAAACTTCTCGCCATTGAGCCACAAGATGTATTTTTGGTAATGCTTTAATTAGTTTTGTATGCCATAATCTCATAATTTTCTCCTATTTATACATATATTATATTATAAATAATTTAAAAAGTCAAATAAAAAATGGTCGGGGATGAGAGATTTGAACTCCCAATCTCTTGGACCCAAACCAAGCGCCTTAGCCAAATTGGGCTAATCCCCGACAGAAAAAGCTCTTTTCAGAGCCATATAAAACATAAATTATGCTAAAATTTGTGGTTGATAATTTTCAAAACCTTCTGGTGCTTCAACTTCATCGATATTAATATCTACTCTTCTAACAGTAGATGGACCAGTTGAAAGTTCTACAGGTACATCTTCTTCAGTTCTATTATATTTAAACCATTTTAAATTTCTAATACGAACTGAAAAACCTGAAGTTGTATCTGAAATAATAGCGTAATCATAATAACTATCTTCACCTTTAATAAAAATAGCATTCTCATTTGCCCTAATCTTTTCTTCTGCTTCTTCTTCATCACTAACATAACCTAGTGTTTTAAAATCTGTTACCTCTCCATCATCAATATTTAACATTGATAAAAAATACATACTCTTTTCCTCCTTTAAATTAAATTAGTAAAGCTCTATATTAAGGGCTTAACTAAATAATTTCTATGAATTTTTCTTCAGGCTCTTTAGCCTCTTTAGTTGCAATGGTAATATATAATAAACCATTTTTCATTGTAGATTTAATATTATCTAAATCACAAGCGTCAATGTCGCAAGAGAATTTAGAGTTAACAGAATATATTTTCTTAGTAATTTCATCTTCTGTTTTACCTTCAATCACAATAAATACTTTTCCACCAATTGTTTTTGTAGATAATTTTAAATCTTTCTTATCTAGTCCTAATACATTATGAACAATAGTAATAGAACCATCTTTGTTTTTGATTACTGAATAAGGATGCATATCCTTTTCATCTCTCATAAATTTGTAAAAATCTTTATCCCAATCAAATGGGTTAATAGGCCAGTCTAATAATGCTGGCTTGTCTAAAAATAAACTCATATTAAAAAACCTCCTAAAAATAAAATAAAAAATAAAAAACCTTAATATAGAGCTTACATATATATTGGCTCGGGAGGCTAGATTCGAACTAGCGAATGCAGGAGTCAAAGTCCTGTGCCTTACCGCTTGGCTACTCCCGAATATAATTGCGGCCGCCGGTTAATCATATGACGAACCGCGTTCCGCTAAATCTTTATAGTATTTAACTTTGTAATCCCATTCGCTTTTAACTGTCTTTTTGTCAAAGCAGCTGCAAGTCTTTTCATATTAGTTATTTTTTTAAATTTTTTAAACCAATATGAAGCAAGAATATCCTGACCATTTGCAATATAATCGCAATATTTCAGGAATGCCTCCTGTTCTTGCTCTAAAAGTTCTTGTTTTTCCATAAGTCCTACTTTCTTTGCATAACGCAATAAATTTCAAAATGGTGGAGAGCAGGGGGATCGAACCCCTGACCTCCTCGGTGCAAACGAGGTGCTCTCCCAGCTGAGCTAGCTCCCCATTAAGGTGGCTATTATACACCTGCCACGAGGCTGGTTTCATGTTTCTTTTTAAGGAGTTGGAACATCACCACCGCAGTCTCTCCATATAAACTAGGCATAGGAAAGGTGGGAGTCGAACCCATAAAGTACCGCCAATCGATAACCCCTCCCATATGTCTAGTTATGCCTATTTTGGTGGCTCAACTAGGACTTGAACCTAGAACCTTTCGGGTATGAACCGAACGCTCTAGCCAGTTGAGCTATAGAGCCATAATTGTTGCCTTTCTCACGGTCCACGCGGGTTTCCTGAGCTTTCACGGGCGGTCCTAAAACTTCCGAGGGCATCTATTCTAATTTGGTATTGAAGTCTTTTTTGTAATTTCTATCTTAAATATATAATCATAATGTTTAAATGATATAAACTTACCACTATTAACAGTGCAATCTACATTATTTTCTTTTAATTTATTTACTATCATTTCAACTATAACATCTTTTGTAGCATCTCTAAATGCTTTTTTACCATCATTCGCAAGTAATGAAGTTGCTTTTTTTAATTCAATATCATAGATTTTATTATCCATAAATACTAAATTATATATTCCATTACCTGATAATGAATACTTATGTTTATAATTATCTTGAAATAAATTTTGTAAAAAGTTGCTGTCAAAAGCCCATTCATACTCAGTTAAACAATCATTTTTAGCAAAAAACTTAAATTTTCCCATAAAATCATCACTTCCTATATAATAATTATATAATAATTTTATGAAAAAATCAATATATATAAAAAATGGCAATCTATTAAGTAATCCTATGTCTTAGGTCAAGTTGAGTTTCTCCAAAGATTACACTTCGTTACCAAAATTGCACTTTCGTTTTAAAATCTCGATATGCGGTTACCCTGCATATGACTTGATTACCACTTAGTACACACTTCAAACTTAATAAATATCGCTCTAGAAGTTTTCCTTAGCAATAATTTGCCTTATAACTAGAATAGCGTGCCATTTTTAAACAAATTGGAGCGGATAAGGGGAATTGAACCCCTACAAACAGCTTGGAAGGCTGTAATTCTACCATTAAACTACATCCGCATATGGTGCCAACTGTAGGAATTGAACCCACAACCTACTGATTACAAATCAGTTGCTCTACCTATTGAGCTAAGTTGGCATTAAAGGATGTGTTTCCACATCCGCCGCTCTTTTAACACTTGGTCAATGAGCTAAATCTTATGACAAAAGTCATAGATATGACTTATCTACCTCTTGAGTAGTAAGTATAGTAAGAAACTTTCCTAATTTATATTGCGGTATTCAGCCCTTCTTACTAAGTACCTGGTCCCGCCCTAATATTATTCTTCGTCGTCCTCTTCAGTATCGCCGGCAACGACTTTCTTAACTTTAAATTTTACTCCTGTAAAATCATTTTCATCAAGAATAATATCGCATTTATTATAAGCATGCTCAACTTTATAAATAGCCTCATCTTCACTTGGGGCTTCTACTTCAACCCTTTTTTTAAGAGTTTCTATTATAGTAACATAATATGTATTATTTTCTTTTGAATTCATATTATCACATCTCCTTTTTATATATTAATTATATTATATTTTTAATAAAAAATCAATATATAAAAAAGTTCCTCCTTAATACTTTTTCAAAAGTAGGTAAAGTAGAATATTTAAAAATACCCTTTTTATGTATTTTATTAAGTAAAAATACAACGGCGACCCTTTCTATATACGATCGCCGCATATACACTTTAGGAAACCTCCAATTCATTTTACAAATTACTTTACTGCATAAAGTAAATTATTTTTCTTAAAGAGCTACTCTAATACTTATTCATTTACTTATCGGAGGAGTCTGTGCTGCAGTTAAACCCTGACTTTTAGCAAAGAACCTGATACCAGGTCCGAGGTAATTTAACCATAATGTATATTTCGGTAAGTTTCCTTAAAAATAGGACTTAGGTTAAGATTTTACCAAACTTACAAAGATTTTCTTTAGCCCTAACCAATATTGATATTGCCAAATATTACTTAAAAAATAAAATCCATATTAAGTAAACCTATAAACTCTTTAGGAGCGTATCGCTTCCTCCTAATATTTCTTTTATTTCTTTTTTCATACTGACATAAATATTATACAATATTTTTTTTATTATATCAATTATTATAAACCTAATGCTTTAAGTAAATCATTAACATTGTTCTTTTCTTCTTTGGTTGCTTCTACAACAGGTTTAGTTGTCTTTGTTTCACTTTCAAAATCTATCTTTTCTGCGGCAGCACCTGGTACAGCATTGTCAGTACCTTGTTCAACATTTTCTTTAGCCGCAGTTAAAGCAACTTTAATTTGAATAAGTTCTCCATTTTCTTGAATTGGAATTCTTATTTCTTTACCATCATTATATAGAAAAGAACCCTCAAAATTACTCAATATCTTCTTTTGTATTTCCGCTTTCGCTACCTGTCCTCTCGCCATCTTCAAAATCCTCCCTTATGATTCTTAGTGGGGTTTCACCTAATGATTTAGCTAACGCAATAACATGATTACACATTCTACAGTTCCCGCCCTTCATACAGCTACGGCCGCATGTTATTCTTTTTTTACAAAATCTAGGAACTAAACAAGTGCTATCTAATGAGTTTTCTAAATCAATAATAATCTCTTTAAGGTCGCCCATCCACTTTTTATCTTTGCTATATATATCATAATATAAATTTTGTTTATTTGCATCTCCAAAGAATTCAAAAACATCTATATATGGTTCATAGTCCTCAACATCTTCAGGTCTGATCCAGAATTTTAATATATCATCTAATGCTTTATATTGTGATTGTGCTACATTAGGATATACCCTAATTTGAGCACCTTTATCATGAACAACTTGAGCTACTTTATCTAATTCAAAACCTAATTGTTCAACGATATAAACATCTGAAACACCTCGATCTAAAAACTCATATAGTAAATCCCAATCGTTTATATATAAATTAAAATATATTTTGCACTCAGGATATATTTTTTTAACATCTTTAAAATATGCTTCATCTCATTCAGGTAATCTAATCTTTACATTATATGAAGGATTATCTTTTTGAAAATCAAAAGGAACAAAGAACTTTTTATTATCTATTGCATCATCATAATTGTTAATACATAAATTAATTCTTTGGTCTTTATGAAGTTCACAATATTCTTTTAAATCCTCTAAATTAGTTTTTAAAATATCAATATTTATTTCATCAACTTCATTAAATATATCTAATTGTTTTCCCTGAAAATCAATACAATATTTCATTATCCACCTCTTATAAAAAGAAGTGTTGTTTCCAACACTTTTATTTATTATGCTAATTTATATGCTTTTCTAGTTTTTCCACTTTCATCTTTGATGTCAGTTTTTTCAACTTCACCTAAGTTAACTAATTGTGTTAAACGAGCAATAACTTTTGCCTTTGTAATTTCTTCATTATCAAGAGCAGTTACAATAGTTTCTACAGTTTGGAAATCATTAGTTAAAACATTCTTTACAGTTTCTCTTAACTCGTCTCCTTCAACCTTCTTTTCAGCAGCTCTTTCTTTTGCTTTTTCAGCTCTCTTATCAAGAGTGTCAATTTGATTTCTAACGAAGTCTACTAAAGCACTTGTTTCATCTGTTAAATCTGTTTCTGTTAAAATACTTAAAATTTCTTCATAATAATCTCTTTTTGTCATTTTCTTTTCGTTTTCCATAATCTTAAAATTTCTCCTTTTCTTAATTTTTTTACATTACCATTATACTATAATTTTTTCAGTCTTTCAACTGAACCCATTAACCTATCCAGCTCATATGAGATTGGATTGCCTCCAATAAATCATGTTCATCTGCAACAGTTAATTCATCTATTCTATAGTTATATGCAACTAACATTCTTTCTAGTATATCTAAAGCACTATCATTTTCATTTGCACAATAGATGTAATATCCAATGTGCGGCATTAATTCTTCTTTAATGCTAACACTATTACGAATATGAAATCTAACTCCATCTAAAAATGGATTATCTCCATCTTTACTTGGGTCTAGTGGGTTTTCAAATCTAAACATATCTATCACCTCTCCTTTTTACTAACCAATTATTATTTTTACAAAATAGTATGTTCCAAGACAAAAGATAACAAACATAATAACCATTATTAAAACACCAAACAGAGTTAAAAATAAATCAGTTGCATCAGATTCAAATTCTTTTCTCATTTCTTGTTCTTCTGCTTTCATATAATGTTCTGCTTCTCTTTTTTCTCTCCAATACTCTTCTCTAGTCATATCTACTATTTCCTTTCTACATTTATATTTTATAATATTTTTTATAAATAATCAATAAGTTCTTGCGGCGGCCGGTCAATCATTTCTTTAACCATGAGTGTACCCCAGGAAGGACCTGCGGCCGCATTTCTTTTATTGATTTTTATAAAAAAATATTATATAATCACGCGTGCACACGCGCGCGTATATTAAAATAAGGTTGGGTAGCGGCCACCCGCACCTTTTTATATAATTGAAAAAATTTTAAAAATATTATATAATATTAATATATGAGGTAAGAAAGAAAGGTGATAACAATGAATATATCTCAAAGCAGATTTTTTTGCACTGAATGTGGAAATGAAGGTATTCCTATAATGCGTCCTGCCGGACAACAAAGAGAGCCTGGACATTTAAAGAAACTTTATTGTTTACATTGTGGTAAAGAAGTAAATCACGCAGAAGTGCGAGAAATAGGTGGATACACAGAAGAAGATTTTAGAAGAGAATTTGAATTAGGTAGATTTCAAAACGGACAAAGAGTTGAAAACAAAAACTTGCTTCAATGTTCTAATACAGCTTGTCGTTTCAATATAAATGGTCGTTGCTGGAATAGTAATAATTCAAATAATTGTGGATATAAACCAATCAAGGAAGGTGATAAAAATGAGTAAAATGTATTTAATGGTAGGATGTGCTGGAGCGGGAAAATCATCTTTTATTAAAGAACATATTAAACCAAATGAAATAGTTATTTCAAGAGATAAAATTAGATTAAGTATGATTCAAGACGGAGATACTTTCTTTATAAAAGAAGATAAAGTTTATAAAGAATTTATTTCTCAAATTAATGCAGCAATCACAGCTAATTTAACTTTTTATGTTGATCAAACATCTCTTAATCAAGGTTCACGTAGTAAATTATTAAGTCATTTGGAAAAAAAGCCAGATAAAATTATTGCAATATATATTAAAAAACCGCTTGAAATTATTCGTAAACAAAATGCTCAAAGAACTGGTCTTGCATTAGTTCCCGAAAAAGTAATAGATGATATGTACAGAATACTTACTCCACCAACAAAAAAAGAAGGATTTGATGAAATATGGACAATAGAATAGAGGTGAGAAGTTAATGAAATCAATATGTAGATATTTAAAATTAAAAAAATTAAAATCAGGAGTTGCAAAAGAAAGTTGGGAAAAATTAGAAGGACAAGAATTTATTGTAGTCTTTTGGGATAATACAATAGAACATTGTATTGGTAGGGACGAATTATATCACTGTTTAGAGCAAGACCATATTAAAAAAATTCATTATATTTTTGATATGACAGATAGAATTGCTATAAACAGAGATGTAATTATAAATACAGATGAGGTATAATATGGAAAAGAAAATTTGGTTTACGAGTGATACTCACTTTGGACATGATAAAAAGTTTTTATATGGACCTCGCGGTTTTGCATCAATAGGACAACATGATTGGGAAATTATTCGCAACTGGAATTCTGTAGTAGGACCAGATGATGAAATATATCATCTAGGTGATATGATGCTAGTAGATAATGAAAAAGGATTACATTGTGTTGGTATGCTTAATGGACATATTCATATTATCTTAGGTAATCATGATACAGCGACAAGAGCAGAATTATATAGAAGACGCCCTAATGTTGTTGAAATAACTTATGCAACTCAATTAAAATATAAGAAAAATTATTTCTTTTTATGCCACTATCCAGTGATAACCGCAAACTATGATGACCAAAAACCGTGGGCTATGCATTTAATTAATCTATTTGGTCATACACATCAAAAAGAAAAGTTTTATAATAATAATCCATATATGTATAATGTAGGACTAGATGCACATAATAATTATCCTGTTGAAATTAATGAAATTATTGCGGATATTAAAGCAAAAAAATTAGAATGTGATAACTTACAAGATAGTATTGATAAGCAATAAAATTTTTAATATAATAACCATAGGAGAATAAAATTATGAAATGGAAAATTAAAAGTGCTGTTTTTGATGAAGAAGATGGTGTTTCTTGTGTTTCAATTTCAACTCATTTAGGAAGATTTGATGGTGTTAGTTGTCTTCACCCCGATGATAAAGATATTGCTTCTGAATTTGAAGGTTGTCGTTACGCAGAACTAAGAGCTGTTATTTCATTCTATAAAGCAGAAATTGATATTTTAAAAATAAAAATTGAAACTTTACAAGATGTATTACTAAATTTTAAAAATATGAAATATTATAGTGAAAATAAAAAAGAAGTAAAATGTGTTAGCACAAAACTTAATGATTTACTTGACAGAAAGAAAAATTTAGAAAATGATATAATTGCAATAAAAAAACATCTTAATTATTCAATGGAAAATTATAGAAAAGACCATGAACATTTTATAGAAACAATAAATAAAAACAGAGAAAAAAAGAAATTAGTTCCTGAGGACTAATTTTTTTATTAAGGAGTTGATAATATATGAGAAAAATTATTCGTTTATACACTGACGGAGCTTGTAATAACAATCCTGGTATCGGCGGTTGAAGTTGTGTAAGATATGACGCAGAAACTAATACTATATACGATGCTTATACAGGCGGAGAAGAGACCTATATGGATGGACACCTTATGCAAAAGAAAGAAACAACAAACAATCGTATGGAATTAAAAGGTCTAATACAAGCATTAGAATTAGCCACTACAAAATATCAAGATTGTGATGTATTAATATATAGCGACAGCGCTTATGTCGTTAATATGTTTAATACTTGAATATACAGTTGAGCTAAAAATAATTGGATAAATAGTTCAAAAGAAGAAGTTAAAAACTTAGATTTAGTTAAAAAAATATATGAATATACAAAAGTAGATTTCCCCAACTATGGCGTATATAAAATTGCGGGTCATAATAATGAAATTGGAAATGAACTTGCGGATGCCTATGCTGTTGCGGAAAAAAGCGGAGATGCAACAAAATTAGCCAAAATTTTAAAAGAAAATAATATTACTCTTGCCATAGAGTAATTTTTTGATTTTAGAGGAAAATTTTGATATAATTATATTAGATGATTTTTAGAAAGGAGAAAATATGGCGGATAAAAAGTTATATACTAAAGATAGTATTGAATCATTATCACCTCTAGAGTTTACTCGTCTTAAACCGGGTGTTTATGCAGGTGATACAACATATTCAACACAATTATTAGTAGAGATTGTATCTAATGCTGTTGACGAATATAGACTAGGTCATGGTGATAAAATCAATATTACCATTTCTAATAAAGATAAAGATACTACTGTTACAGTTGAAGATTTTGGTCAAGGTTTTATTCCTAATGAAATTCGAGATGACGGTAAATCTGTATTAGAGGCCGCATTCAGTGTATTAAATACTTCAGGTAAATATCGTGAAGATGGTACATATGAAGGAACATCACTAGGTTCATTTGGTATTGGTTCTAAAATTACAACTTTCTTATCTCATAAACTAGAAGTAACGACATATAGAGATAACAAATATGAAACTGTTATTTTTAAAGAGGGAGTATTTCAAGAAAGAAAAACTGGTAATTTAGTTCACCCATCTGGAACTATTGTAAAATGGTCTCCAAGTGAACAATTCTTTACACATACAACAATAGAAGAAAATAAAATTAAAGATTTATTTAACACTATCACTTGTTTGTGTCCTGGATTGACTATTAACTTGAATATTAATGGTGGTGAAACTTTAATTCAATATTATTCACAAAATGGTATAAATGATTTAGTTGATGAAGCAGTAAAAAATAAAGAAATTATAGCTAACAGATTTAATTTAAAATATGAAGAAGGTAAAGAAAAAATAGATATGGTATTAACATATACATCAAACTATTCTTCTATATTAGTTCCTTATGTTAATACAGGTCTTACAGAAAAAGGACCTCATATTACGCAAGTTAAATCTATAATTACAAGAGAATTTAATAAATTCTTTAAAGATAAAAAATGGCTAAAAGATAAAGAAGAGAATTTAACAGGTGATGATATACAAGAGGGTATGTATATTGTATTTAATATTACAGCCCCTAATGTTGCATATGATGCACAAGTTAAATCAACTGTAACTAAATTAGATATGAGTAATTTTGCTACTGTTATTGCAACAAACTTACAATATTGGTTAGCAAATAATGAAAAAGAAATAAAAATAATATTTGATAAAGCGGCGGCCGCACGAAAAGCTAGAGAGGCAGCTAAATCTGCTCGTGAACGAGTTAGAGAAAATAATAAGAAAAAAGAAAAAGCATTAAAATTTGATAGTAAATTAGCTGATTGCTATTCAAAAGATAGAAGTAAATGTGAAATCTATATCACAGAGGGTGATTCAGCAAGTGGAAACTTAAAATCAGCAAGAAATAATGAATTCCAAGCTGTTATGCCTGTTCGTGGTAAGATACTTAATACACAAAAGGCTAGTTTAGATAAGATACAAAAAAATGCAGAAATTATGACAATGATTGATGCCTTTGGATTGTATATCGATACTAAGACTATGACCGTTACTTATGACAAGAGTAGTTTAAGATATGGAAAGATTATTATTGAATCTGATGCGGATGTTGATGGCGCCCATATCAAAAACTTATTTTATACTTTTATATGGAACTTCTGTCCACAATTAATTGCAGATGGATATATATATGCAGGTGTTCCACCATTATATAAAGTAACAATAGGTAAAGAATATAAATATATTAAAAATGATGAAGAATTAGAAGAGTTTAAAAAGACAATAGGTGATAAAAAAATAACTGTAAATCGTATGAAAGGTTTAGGTGAAATGTCTGTTGATGAAACAGAAGAAACATTAACTGACCCTAACAATAGAATTATTAAACAAATTACAGTTGAAGATGCGGAGGCCGCAGATGAATTATTTAATGACCTAATGGGAACAGGAGTTGTTGCTCGTAAAGAGTTTATAAAAGCTCATAGTGAGGAGGCTACATATAATGCAGAATAATGATATTTTAAATGAATTAAGCACAAATTTTATTGAATATGCAGTAGCGGTAAACACAGATAGAGCAATTCCTGACGCAACTTGTGGATTAAAACCTGTAGCCCGCAGAATTTTATGGGGAGCTTTTGAAAAAGGATATACATTCTCTAAACCTCATGTTAAATCAGCTAAAATTGTTGGAGATGTAATGGGAACATATCACCCACATGGCGATAGTTCTATTTATGGAGCTCTTGTAAGATTATCTCAACCTTGGATTATGAGATACCCGCTTATTGATTGGCACGGTTCTAATGGAAACATTGATGGCGATGGACCAGCTCATATGCGTTATACTGAAGCAAGATTGTCAAAACTTGCGGAAGATGGTATGTTAAAAGGAATTAAAAAGAAAAATGTTGATTTTATTCCTAACTACTCTGAGGACGCTGAAGAACCAGTTACATTACCTGCAATATTCCCTAACTTACTATGTAATCCAAATACGGGTATTGGTGTTGCGATGGCGTGTAATTTTGCCCCTCATAATTTAAAAGAAGTTGCGGAAGCTATATGCGACTATATTGAGGGCAAAGATCCAATGTTACCAGGTCCTGACTTTCCAACAGGTGGTGTAGTAATTAATAAAAATGATATACCAAACATTATGAAAACAGGTCATGGTAGTGTAAAAATTAGAGCAAAATATAAACTTGAAGGACAAAATATAGTATTCTACGAGATACCGTATGGAACTTCAACTGAAAGTTTAATTGCGGAAATCGGGGAAATAGCTGAAAAGGATATTCCTGAGATTACAAATATTAGAAATGAAAGTAATAAAAAAGGTTTAAGAATTGTAGTTGAATGTGGAAAAGGTATTAATCCAGACTCAATAGCAAATAAACTATTCTTAAAAACTGATTTACAAAGTAGTTTTTCATACAATCAAGTTGCTTTAATTAATAAAACTCCAACAGAAGTTAATTTAAAAGATTGTATAAAATTATATTTAGACCATAATGTTAATTGTTTAGTTAAAGAATTTGAATATGATTTAAAAGCTGCGGAAGCCCGCCTAGAGATTGTAGAGGGCTTGTTAAAGGCGTTAGCAGACATTGATAATATAATTGCCTTTATTAAGCAGTCTGAATCAAGTGCAGCCGCACGTGATGGATTAATCAAAGAGTATAAATTTACTGAACCTCAAGCAAAATCTATTGTTGCTATGAGATTAGGTAGCTTGGCTAAATTAGAAAAAGTAGAATTAAATGAAGAAAAAGTTAGTTTAGTTCAAGATATAGAAGATATGAAAGAAGTATTAGGTTCAAAAGATATTCAAATTTCTATTATAAAAGATAGATTAAATGAATTGGTTAAGAAATATGGAGACGCTAGAAGAACTGAATTAGCACAAATAGACCTTCCTAAAGCTGAAAAAGAAGTTCAAGCAGTTGTTCCTGAAGATGTAGTTGTAATGTTATCTCAAACAGGTGATATTAAGCGCATACCTAAATCAAGTTTTAGAACACAAAGAAGAAATGGTAAAGGTGTAAAATCTGAAGATGATGCAACATTAGCCTCTATAAAAACTAATACTGTTGATAACTTACTATTATTTACTAATAAAGGTAAAATGTATAAGATATTAGTTGATAAGCTACCTGTTGGAACAAATGTTTCAAAAGGACAAAATATCGCTAGTTTAGTATCAATAGAGTCAGATGAAAAAGTGATGGCGGCAGCATCATTAGATAAAGGTGTGGACGCTGACTATGTAGTATTTGTAACTAAACAAGGAACTGTGAAAAAATCTTTATTAACTGAATATACAGGTCTTAAAAAATCAACTGGTGCTCAAGCTATCAAGTTAAAAGATGGAGATAGTATTGCTAATGTATTGTTTATGAAACAAGAAGATTTAATTTTAATATCTAAAAAAGGTATGATGATTAGATTTACAACCAGTGATATTGCCCCTATTGGAAGAGTAACAGCTGGTGTAAGAGGTATTAAACTTAATGATGGCGATGAAATTCTTGCCGGAGTAATAGTAAAAGAAGGTCAATCATTAGCATTAATAAATAAAAATGGAACTGGTAAAAGATGTGCTTTAACTGAATTCACTCCTCAAGGAAGAGGCGGTAAAGGGGTTAAAGGATGCGGTGAAGAGATTGCGGGTGCCGCATTAGTAAGTAATGAAGATAGTTTATTACTTATTGGCAAACCTAATAGCATATGCATCGAAGCTAGTGAATTACCTGAACAAAGTAGAACAACTATTGGTGTAAAGGTAGCTAAAAATGAAATTAAAAATGTTGTTAAACTATAACAACATTTTTTTATTGATTTAATTTAAAAAATATAGTATAATTTATATATAAGGAGATAAGTATGGATAAAGAAATTAGAGATTTAATTGATAAATTGAATTATTATACTAAGCTTTATGACGAAGGACATCCAGAAATATCTGATGCAGATTGGGACTGGATGTATTATCAGTTGCAAGCAAAAGAATTAGAGTCTGGTATTTTCTATGAAGATAGTCCTACTCAATGTGTAAATTATCAAGTTGTTAATGAACTTAAAAAAGTAGAACATAATCATCCAATGTTATCCCTTGATAAAACAAAAGATATAGATGTTATCAAATCTTTTATTGATAATAAAAAATATATCGCTATGGCAAAAATGGACGGATTAACTTGTTCAATTAAATATCAAAATGGTAAACTTATATCTGCGGAAACCCGCGGAAATGGGGTTATAGGTGAAGATATTTTACATAATGCTTTACAAGTTAAAAATATTCCTAATAAAATTAATTATGTAGATGAATTAGTTTTAGATGGAGAAATTATTTGCACTTATAATGATTTTGAACCATTTAAAGATGAGTATAAAAATCCTAGAAATTTTGCTAGTGGAAGCATAAGATTATTAGATAGTAAAGAAAGTGCTTCTAGACATTTAACTTTTGTTGTTTGGGATGTAATAAAAGGACTAGAATGGTGTGAAACACTATCAGAAAAACTATATGAACTACAAGATTTATTTGCTTGTTTCACAATAGTTCCATATTATACAGATGATACAATAGAAAAAAGTATTGATTTAATACAACAAAGTGCTAAAGTTTTAGGATATCCAATTGATGGAGTAGTATTCAAATATGACAAAAACAGTGATTATATTGCCGCAGGTAAAACTGACCATCATTTTAAAGGTGGTATGGCATATAAATTTTATGATGAAGAATATGAAACATATTTAAAAGATATTGAATGGAGTATGGGTAGAACAGGAGTTTTAACACCAGTAGCCATATTTGATACTATTGAAATTGATGGAACAGAAGTATCAAGAGCAAGTCTATCAAATGTATCAGTATTAGAAGATACATTAGGCACCCCTTATATCAATGAAAAACTTTGGGTTACAAAAAGAAATATGATTATACCAAAAGTTGAAAGAGCCGAAAAATTAGGTTATAATGAAGGTGTAATAAGGATGCCAGAAGTTTGTCCAATATGTAACGAACCGGTTGAAGTATTAGACAACGATGGTGTTAAGGTATTATATTGCGACAATCCGCAATGCCAAGGTAAGTTTATAAACCGTCTTGACCATTTTTGTGGCAAGAAAGGTTTAGATATAAGAGGGCTTTCAACGGCAACTCTCGAGAAACTTGTGAACTGGGGCTGGATTTCTAATTATGTAGATATATATAAATTAGAAAACAAGTCAAATGAATGGAAAAACAAAGCTGGTTTTGGAGAAAAGTCAGTAGAGAGGATCTTGGAAGCCATCAACAATAGTAAACATCCAACTCTTGAAGCAGTAATTGCGGCAGCCGGTATTCCTTTGATAGGACGCGCTGTTGCGAAAGAGTTGTGTAAATATATAAAAACCTATGAAGATTTTAGAAATAAAATTAATTCAGGTTTTGACTTCACCCAATATGATGGATTTGGAGAAGTAATGAATGACGCTCTATTAAGTTTTGATTATACAGAGCTTGATGAAGTTGTTAACTATGCTTTTACAATCCAAGAAGAAAAAGATGAAGAGGAAGGTTCAAAATTAAAAGATATAGTATTCTGTATTACAGGAAAAGTTCATACAGTAAAAAATAGAGATGAGCTTAAAGCATTAATAGAAGCGCAAGGCGGTAAAGTGGTTGGCTCAATGAGCGGAAATGTTAATTATCTAGTTAATAATGATATAATGAGCACCTCAAGTAAAAATATCGCCGCAAAGAAAATGAATATTCCAATTATTACAGAGGAAGAATTAAGGTTAATGTTTTAATACGTTGATACTATAAAAAATTTTGAATATAATAATAGTATGAAAGATGAAGAAAAAATAAAAGAAATAGCACAGCAGATTTTCAATTTAGAAACACAATATCGAACTACTCAAAATACAGATATTGAACAAGAAATTGAAAAACTGACCGAGACTCTTTCACTCGAAGAGCTATTAGAAGTAGATGAATATATATTTAAAAATTATCTATTGAGAAAATAAAAATTTTTAGTTATAATATTCATATATAAAAAAATAAAAAGGTTTAAAGAAAAGGAGACAAAGAAGATTATGTTAAAACCAAATAGTAAATTAGTTTATGACTATGTAAAAGAAAATGGAGACAAGAATATTACAGCTAATGATATCGCTGAAGGAACTGGATTAGCAGTTAGAAGCGTAAATGGTATCGTTACATCTGCATTCCAAAGAAAAGGATTAATGGAAAGAGTTCCAGCTGAAATTGAATTAGAAGATGGTACTCATAAAGCTATCAAATTAATCAAATTAACTGCTGAAGGCGAAGCATTCGATCCAGAAGCTGAAGATGACGCTGAATAATTTATAAAAAAGTTTTAAAAAAGGTTGAAGGATGCTATTCAATCTTTTTTTATTAGGAGAATTTATGCAAGATTTTATAACTATATTTTTGGGTATAATGTGTTGTATTCTATTTGTAATATTAATATTTAAAAAATGAAAAATTTATGAAGTTAATAAAGATATAGAAAATTACAATGAAAATTTAAGAAGAGAAAGAGATTTAATTACTGAAGATATATACACTTTAAATAACTCAAAATTAGAAAAAAGTAAAGAACTAGAGAAAATAACAGATATTACAAAGGATATTAATGCGGCCGCCTATGACGCTTTTACCCAATATTGTGAATCATTAGACACTAATTATAAATTAACAGAAGAAGAATATGATGAAGCTATTGATTCATTGCAAGAGGCTTATGATGAAATACAAAAAAACTTAATGGCGGAAACAGATAAAATCAGAAAAGAACTCGAGAAAATTTCATCAACCCGAGCTGCCGCAATGGATGCTCAACTTAAAGAACAAGAGGTTAAAGATAAACAAGCATTCTATTGTCCACAAGTTCCTGAAGCCGACCTTAAAGATGCTAAAACTCTACACGATATAGAATATAAATTAAACAATCCCCGCATCTTGCGTATGTTAATATGGCAATCATATTATCAAAAACCTATGAACCAAGTATGTGCTAATGTATTAGGCGGCAATACTGCAGAAAAGTGCGGCATATATAAAATTACAAATCAAAAAACTGATTTAGTATATATAGGTCAAGCTGTTGATATAGCCACTCGTTGGAAAAACCATGCGAAAGCCGGTCTAGGAATCGACACTCCCGCAAATAATAAACTATATAAAGCTATGTTAGACGATGGACTAGAATCATTCTCTTTTGAGGTTTTAGAAGAGTGCAGCCGCGATCAGCTTAATGAAAAAGAAAGATTTTATATACAATTATATCAGTCCGATAAGTTCGGCTATAACAGTAACACAGGTATAAATAAGTAGTTTTGATAACTATTTATTTTTTTTATATAATATAAGTATCTAAGAAAGATTGCTGAAAGCACCGGGATAGACACAGACTTGACATCAGCAAAATTTTTTGGTATAATTATTATGAGAATAATTGTAAATCATAAAGATAAATAAGATTGAGATTTAAAAATTATTTGAAAAGAAATTTAAGTAAAGGAGAAAAAGAAAATGAGAAAAGCACAAAACACAGAGAGAATTGAAGGTAGAATTTATCAACATGATTTAACAGTAAAGCAAGTTCAAAACCAAGCATCTGAAAATTTTGGTAAAGATTTCATTTCTGGTAATATTGAAGTTGCTACTGATGAAGAATTATTAAATGTTATCAAAGTTCACTTCACTTATGTAACTGAAACAAGTAAGAGTGGAACTAAAAATGCAACTTATGCAACTCTAAAGAAAATTATTGATGAAAATAAAACTTGCGTTACAGTTGGAAAGGATGCAGCAACTAAAGTTAGAATTGATACTGCATTAGCATTAAATGATTTCTATAATAATAATGATGAATTAGTATCTGCAAAGACAAATGAGGGTGGATTTGTAACTATCGTTAATGAATTAGGAGAACCTAAAGAGAGAAATACATTCTCAGTAGATATGGTTATCACAGGTGTAACACATGTAGATAAAGATGATGAAAAAAATGTTAAAGAACATGCATTAGTTAAAGGAGCAATCTTCAACTTCAGAAATGATTTATTACCTGTTGAGTTTAAAGTTGAAAATGAAGCTGGTATTAAATATTTTGATGATTTAGGAGCTTCAGGTTCTGAACCAGTATACACAAGAGTTTGGGGAAAGATTATATCTGAAACTAAAACTACAACTCAAGAAGTTGAAAGTGCATTTGGTGAAGCAGCAGTTAGAACTTATAGAAATACAAATAAAGAATGGATTATCACAGGAACTGCAAAAGTACCATATGACTTCGGTGATGAAAATATCTTAACTGCAGCAGAATTAACAAAAGCAGCTCAAAATAGAGAAGTATATTTAGCAGATGTTAAGAAGAGAGCAGAAGAATATAAAGCTAGTCGTGCAGCAGGAACAACTCCAGCTACAGGTACAACAGCAACTAAAACAGCAGAATTTAATTTTTAATAGGAGAACTTTATAATGGCTATAAATTTATTAGAAATTGAACCACATAAAGTTAGCCGAGATTTAAAGGGATATTCAGTATTCTTTTATGGAGAACCAAAAAGTGGGAAGACTACAACAGCTTCTCACTTTCCAAAGGCTCTATTATTAGCATTTGAAAAAGGTTATAATGCTATTCCTGGTATTATGGCTCAACCTATTAATAGATGGTCTGACTTTAGAAGTGTTCTAAGAGAATTAAAAAAAGAAGAAGTTAAACAAAAGTTTGAAACAATTATTATAGATACTGCGGATATCGCTTATGATTATTGCACAAAATATATTTGTGATAATGCAAAGCGTTCTGATGGCGGATTTGGTGTAGACTCAATCAGTGACATTGGATATGGTAAGGGTTATGGTATGGTTGGACAAGAATTCGATGAATGTTTAAGAAGTATCGTTCAAATGGACTATGGTTTAGTTATTATATCTCATGCAACTGATAAAACATTTAGAAATGAAAATGGTGAAGAGTATAATCAAATCGTTCCAACTTTAGACAAGAGAGGAACAAATATAGTTTCAAGAATGGCGGATATCATTGGTTACTCTAGAATTGTAGATACAGATGCTGGAGAAAAAACAATGTTATTTATGAGAGGAACTAATAGATATATGGCAGGATCAAGATTTAAATATACCCCTGACTATATTGAATTTAGTTATGAAAATTTAACAAATGCTATTGCCGATGCTATTGATGCTCAAGCTAAAGAAGATGGACAAGAATTCTTTACTAATGAAAAGAGTAATTTATATTTAAAAACTGAAAAAAATGAATTAGATTTTGACAAATTAATGTTAGAATTCCAAGACATTGTTAATAGATTAATTAAGAAAGCTAACAGTGAAGAAGTGTTCCAAAGTGAATATTCTCCAAAAATTACTCAAATTACTGATAAATATTTAGGTAGAGGTAATAAAGTTAGTCAATGCTCAAGAGAACAAGTTGAAGCATTATCATTAATTGTTGAAGAATTAAAAGAATTAGAAAAATAATAGAAAGGCGCGACTACATGTGCGTCTTTTTGATTATTTATAAAATAAGTAGTATAATATTATTAGATATAAATATGCAGATGGGGAGGTGCGGCAATGGCTAAACTACTTGCAAAATGTTATTATTGCGGCGAGCAGTTTGATAGAAATAAAGAAGAATTTGTCTCTGTCAATTCAAGAAGATACGCTCATAAAAAATGTCATGAACAAGCTCAAGCCGGAAAAAGTCAAGACGAAAAAGACTTTGAAGCACTAACTGAATATATTAAATTAAAATTTAATTATTCAACTATCCCCGCAAAAATAGCAAGACAAATAACAGATTATAAAAAAGCCTATAATTTTACTTATAGCGGAATGCTTAAAGCATTAAAATGGTGGTTTGATGTTCAAGGACACACGCTAGAGGGGACCAATGGCGGTATTGGTATTTTACCTTACATATATAATGATGCTCGAACTTATTATTATGGTTTATATGTTGCACAATTAGTTAATGAAAATAAGGATTTAGAGCATTATAAAACTAAGGTTGAAGTTATCGAAATCGCGCCTCCACAAGTGTATGTGCAACCGCCGCGATTATTTAATATAGAGGGAGAAGATGAATATGAGTAAGTATGTAGATATTCCAGCTATTGTTCAAGTTATAGGTAATATATATTTAAATCCGAAATTATTAGATAATGAAAAATATAAATTTTATGAAGAAGATTTTCCTAGTGAGTTTCATAAGATTATGTTTGGAACTATCTATAACTTACATACGCTTGGAGCTAAAGAAATAAATGTTAATACTATTGAAGATTATTTATATAATCGTCCTAAATCATATGGTGTATATCAAAGTAATAATGGACAAGAGTATTTACAAAAAATATCTGAAACAGTTCAGTTAGCAACTTTTGATTACTATTATAATAGAATGAAAAAGATGACATTATTAAGAATGTATAATAAAGCTGGACTAGATTTAAAATGGTTATATGACCCAGATAATATTTTAGATAGTAAAAAGAAACAAGCACAAGAAGATTGGTTAGATAATACCTCTCTTGAAGAAATAGCAGAAAAGATAGATAAAAAAATAGTTGATATAAAATTAAAATATGTAGATGGAACAGATGAAGAATATGTTCAAGCTGGAGATGGAATCACAGATTTAATTGAAAGATTACAGCGTAATCCTGAGGTTGGTTATCCATTATATGGACCTCTAGTAAATACAGTAACAAGAGGAGCAAGATTAAAGAAACTATATTTAAGAAGTGCGGCAACCGGTGTAGGAAAAACAAGGGCGATGATTGCTGACGCATGTAATATAGCTTGTGATGAAATATGGAGTGCGGAAACAAATAAATGGGAAGTTAATGGAACGAAAGAACCTACATTATTTATAACTACCGAGCAGGAAGTTGATGAAATTCAAACAATGATGTTAGCGTTCTTATCAAATGTTAATGAAGCACATATTATATATAATAAGTATGAAGCAGATGAATATGAGCGTGTTATGCACGCGGCAAATCTTATTAAAAACTCTCCGCTACATATAAAAAGATTACCTGATTTCAGTTTACAAGATATTGAAAATGCAATAAAATATGGTATTCACGAATGGGGTATTAGATATGTATTTTTTGATTATCTACATACATCATTAAAAATCTTAGGTGAAGTATCATCTAAGGCAGGAATAAAGGGTTTAAGAGAAGATAATGTTCTCTTTATGATAGCAATAAGATTAAAAGATTTATGTAATGAATATGGTGTCTTTATTATGACATCAACGCAATTAAATGCAGAATATACAACAGCACAACAATATGACCAGAACTTATTGCGTGGTGCAAAATCTATTGCGGATAAAATTGACTACGGTGCGATTATGCTACAAACTAGTCAAGAAGATAAGGAGGCATTAAAGCCAATATTAGTTAAGCAAGGCTTCCCTGAACCAATTATTAAAATGTCTGTTTATAAAAATAGACGTGGACAATATAAAGACATATTATTATGGTGTAAAGGAGACAGAGGTACTTGTAGAATAGAACCTATGTTTGCTACAACATATCAATATGAACTTGTTGATTTACCTGATTTAAAAATTAAGATAAATCCTAGTATGTCAGCAAGTGCATTTTAGGAAAGGAGAGTGCGGCAATGGATGATAAAGAACAATTAGAGCAAATAAAAAATAATTTATCTATTGACCAGATATTTGATTTGCTTATATCTTTAGGTGCGGATCCCGTGCTTAAGGATGATATAATCATGTGCCGTACAATCTGTCATGGCGGTGATAGTCATAAATTATACTATTATGATAACACAAAACTATTCCGCTGTTATACAGAATGTAGTGATACCTTCGATGTATTTCAACTCGTGGTTAAAGTACAATCGACCGGCGGCCGCACATTCTCATTACCGAAAGCTGTCAACTATATAATTAATTATTTTAATTTAAGCGTAGAAACTAAAAATTTTCCTGACGATAAAGATAAACTATCTGATTGGCAAATTTTAAACAGGTATGGCAAAAATTTAAAAGAAGAGGATAGCGAAAGAAAAATTGAGATAAAGTTTTATGATGATAAGATTTTATCATTCTTACCGCGTCCCCGCATTTTACCATGGGAGGCTGAAGGAATTAGTAAGGAAGTTATGAATTATCATAATATATGTTATAACCCTTCGTCTCAAGCAATAGTAATTCCTCATTATGATGTTGAAGGTAGATTAGTAGGAATCAGAGAAAGAACTCTTATAAAAGAGAATGAAATCTATGGTAAATATAGACCTATGTATTTGAATAAACAAATGTATAATCACCCGCTAGGATTTAATCTATATAATCTTAATTATAGCAAAGAAAATATAAAGCAAACTAAAAAAGCAATTATATTTGAAGGTGAAAAAAGTTGTTTATTATTTCCTAGTTATTTTGGACAAGAGAATGATATATCTGTGGCTGTATGCGGCAGCTCGTTATCTAGCTATCAAGTTCAACTATTATTAGATTTAGGAATTGAAGAAATGGTTATTGCTTTTGATAAACAGTTTCAACAACTTGGTGATAAAGAACATCAAGGTTGGGTTAAAAAATTAAAAGATATTAATAAAAAATATAGTAAATATATAAAAATTAGTTATATTTTTGACAAAGAAAATCTTTTAGGTTATAAGGATTCTCCTATCGACAGAGGTAAGGAAGTATTCTTAGAATTATTTAATAAAAGATTTAGTTTGGAGGAGGAATAAAAATATGAACGATAAACTCGAGTTATGAATAAAAACTTGAGACAATCCTACGTTCACGTTCTTTGGTTGAGTAACCGAAGCGGGGCAATATGCCGCTTTAAGTCAACTTGATGAAAATCAAGTTAAAGAAGCTATTATTATAACTCGTGGAGCCAATGACCAGATACGTATGGTTAATTATCGAGACTATGAAAACAAAGGCAAGGTGAGATAAATGAAATATAAGTTAATCAATGAAGTCGATCCAGCCCTAAGTCCTATTCAGCAAATATTGTTGAATAGAGGTATTAAGTTAAGTGATATGCATCATTACTTAAATACAACAGACGCAGATATTTTGGACGCGGAGATGCTCGGTTCTGAGAGCATCAAAGCGGCCGCTGCCGCATTAATTTTAGCGATAAATAATAATTCAAAAACATTAGTATTGGTAGATTGCGATTGCGATGGTTATACATCTGCCGCAATACTTATAAACTACTTATATGATTTATTCCCTACTTTTGTAACAAATAATTTAAAATATTATTTGCACGAAGATAAAACGCATGGTTTATCAGATTGTATGGATTACATAGAAAAAAATGATTTTAAATTAATTATTATTCCTGATGCCGCAAGTAATGATTATGAGTATCATCACAAACTAAAAGAAGAGGGTCGTACAATTATTATTCTAGACCACCATGAAGCACCAATGGTATCTAAAGATGCTATTGTGCTTAATAATCAATTATCAAATTATCCAAATAAACAATTATCAGGAGCTGGTGTCGTATGGCAGTTTTGTCGTTATTTAGATAAGATACGTGGTGGACATACAGCAGATGAATATATAGATTTAGCCGCACTAGGAAATTGCGGCGACATGATGAGTTTACGCTCAATCGAGACCAAACATATTATAACCAAGGGTTTCCGCAACGAAAATATAAAGAACCCATTTATATATGGTATGGCTGAAAAGAACGCATACTCATTAGGAAATAAAATAACACCAATAGGTGCAGCATTTTATATAGTTCCTTTTGTTAACTCAATGGTTAGAAGTGGAACTCTTGAAGAAAAAGAAATATTATTTAAATCAATGCTTAAAAATGAAGCATTTAAAATGATATTATCTAATAAGCGTGGACATAAATTAGGTGAAGAAGAAAAATTAGTTGACCAAGCACTAAGAACTGCAACTAATGTAAAAAGTAGACAAACAAGAGAACAAGATAAAGGTATGGCTCTTGTTGAATCTCAAATTGAAACAAATAATATGATGCAACATAAAGTATTAATATTCTTACTTGAGCCAGGTCAAATAGATCCTAATATTGCGGGTTTAATTGCAAATAAGATAATGGCTAAATATCAAAGACCAGTACTTATGCTAACTAAATGTGAAGTATTAAATCCTAATATGCAATTATTAACAATGCCACCTAAACCAGCTTATGATATATATTATCGCGGAAGTGCCCGCGGATATTCTAAATCTGGAATTGAAAATTTTAAAGATATATGTCAAGAAACTGGCTTAGTGGAATATGCTGAAGGACATCAAAATGCTTTTGGTATTAGTATTAAAAAAGCATATATTGATAAATTTATAGAATTAACAGATGAAGCATTAAAAGATTTACAAAGTGAACCATTATATTATATAGATTATATATTTAAGGGTGTTGATGTTAAAGCCGAAACTATTTTAGATATAGCTAATCTAAATGATATATGGGGTCAAGACATGGATGAAAGTTTAATCTGTGTTGAAAATTTAAAAGTGACAAAAGATAATTTAGTTTTAATGTCACCAGATAAAAAGCCTACTTTAAAGATTACATTACCAAATAAATTAAGTTTTATCAAATTTGGTAGTTCACAAGAAGAATATGAAAATTTATTAAGCGATGGCTATGTAGAAATAAATGTCATTGGTAAATGTAATCAAAATGAATGAATGGGAAATGTAACACCACAAATATTAGTAGAAGATTATGAAATTATAGGACAAAGTAAATATAACTTTTAATTGATAGAAATGTAAAAATATAATATAATATAAATGAAAGTGAGGCGGCAAATGATTGAGTTAAATAAGAAACAGCTTGAAGGTCTTAATCTAGCTGTAGCCAGATATAGAGATGGAGAAAAGACTACTATTATCAGCGGATATGCCGGTACAGGAAAGTCAACTCTCGTTAAATTTATCATTGCCGCATTACAAAATGATGGCATTGACCCAGATAAAGATGTTGTTTATACCTCATTCACAGGTAAAGCAACTCAAGTATTACAAAAGAAAGGTAATAAAAATGTAAGCACATTACATAAGTTATTATATGAATACTTTCCTAGAGCAGATGGAACATTTTATCGTAAGCCTGTAGCAATAGTACCATATAAAATAGTTATTGTAGATGAGTGTAGTATGGTGCCTAAAGAATTATTATTGCAACTTGCAAAATATCCTGTGCATATAATTTGTTTAGGTGACCCAGGTCAATTACCACCAATTAACAAAGATGAAGATAATCACTTGCTTGACATTCCGCATGTATTCTTAGATGAAATTATGCGTCAAGAGGAACAAAGTGAAATAATTAAATTAACTATGGATGTTAGAGCTGGTAAACCATTAAATCATTTTGTCGGTAAAGAAGTTCAAATATTAGATAAAGAAGAATTAACAACAGGTATGCTTATGTGGGCAGACCAAATCATTTGTTCAACCAATGCAACTAGAATAGCATTAAATAAACAAATGAGAGATTTATTAGGACGCGGCGATAATCCCGAAGATGGCGATAAAGTAATTTGTCTCCGCAATTATTGGGATGTATTAAGTGAAGATAAATCACCTCTTGTAAATGGAACAATAGGTAAATTAAATAATAGTTTTGAAAGTGCATTACACATTCCCGCATATATAACTGGCGGCAGGCTATCACAAATTAAGACTATTAACGGAACTTTTGAATCTGATGATGGAATAACTGTATTTAATAATTTAAGTATGGATAAAAAAATGATTTTAGATGGTGAACCAACATTAACAACTAAAGAAAATTTTAAATTAAGTAAAAATAAAAAATATATAAATAGCATACCATTAAATTTTACTTATGGCTATGCAATAACCTGTCATAAAGCACAAGGTAGTGAATGGGATAATGTCTTAGTTATTGAAGAAGGATTCCCGTTCCAGAAAGATGAACACATCCGCTGGTTATATACGGCGGCAACACGTGCAGCAAAAAAATTAGTTATTATAAGAAAGGATTAGGAGGTATAATTAATGAATAACAAATATGAAATAAAAGGTGTTATCAGTGATAGATGAGCAGTTTGGTATAAAGATTTTGATAAGAAAAGAGGTAATCGAATTGGTGTATATAAAATTGTAGACCTTCACTCTGGAACTAGGAAATGCAGATTTGCATTTAGATATAAACCTAGAGAAGGTCAATCTCAAGAAGTATCAGATTCATTAATTGTATCTAACTGCATTGGCAATTTTAATAAAACGCCATATTTAAATCCTAGAGTTAGAGCCAAAGGCGGAAGACGCAGCTCGTTCCCTCAAATGTAGGAGCGGCAGCCGCATGAAACTTAGATTATCATATTTTTATCAAATAAGAAATTTTAAACCAAATATGATTCCTATGTCGACGGCAATGTCTGATCCAGCCTGGTATCATGATTTTAAAGATAAAGACTATATTTTTACAGATAAACGAGGAATATTAAATGGACTTCGTCTTCATCCTATAATAGTTCAAGGTAATAATGGTTCTTGTGGGTGTCCCTGTGAAGAAAAAGACCCAACAAAATGTCTTTTTGTAAGTAATTATGAGCATGAATTAGAATTAATAGACCTTCCGAAAATGATGAAGGGTATTACAGATTTTTGTAACAATTACTGTCAACAAAATAATATTAAAGAAGAACCTATTGCAGTTTTAATAGTATATGAAGCTCCTAATAACCCTTGTAGTGAACGACATAGTTTAATTAATTATTTTAATTCGCATGGAATAGAATGTAAGGAACTAGACTACCCTATCAGGTAGTCTATTTGATTTCTATTAAATTTTATGCTATAATATATATAGATAGAAAATGAAGGGAGAAGAAGTATGATTAAGAGGTTTGAGGTTCATTCACATACACATTATAGTAATCTTCGTTTATTAGATAGTATTAATAGACCGAAAGATTTAATTAATAGAGCTATTGAACTAGGATTATCAGGTATAGCAATCACAGATCATGAATGTATTAGTTCTCATCCTGAGATTAATTTTTATCAGGCAGAAGTTCAAAAAGAACATCCTGATTTTAAAATAGCTTTAGGAAATGAAATATATTTAACTGACACAAGAGATAACGGACAAAGATATTATCACTTCATTTTAATAGCAAAAAATAAAATGGGTCATCGTGCATTGAGAGAATTATCATCAAGAGCATGGATGAATAGTTATTGGGACAGAGGATTAGAAAGAGTTCCAACATTAAAAAGTGATTTAGAAGAAATATTAGCAAAATATCCAAATAGTTTAATTGGAACAACAGCATGTTTAGGTGGGGAATTAAGTGTAAACACATTAGAATTAATAAAATGTGAAAAAACTAATGACACCAATGGAGCGGCAGCCGCACATAATAATATAGTTAATTTTTTATTGTGGTGTAAAAAAGTTTTTGGAGAAGATAATTTTTATATTGAGTGTGCTCCAGGAACAAGTCGTGAACAAATTTTAGTAAATAAAAGATTTCCAACTATTGCAAAAGCATTTGGATTAAAAATGGTTATTGGAACAGATGCACATTATCTTAAAAAGGAAGATAGATATGTTCATAAAGCATATCTTAATAGTAAGTTTGGAGAGCGTGAAGTAGATGAGTTCTATGAATTTGCGTATCTTCAAAATGATGAAGAAATATATGAACATTTAAAAGCATCTGATTTTTATGATGTATTTATAGATGAAATGTTTAGAAATAGTTATGAAATATATGAAAAAATAGAAAATTATAGTTTGGCACATGCGCAAACCATCCCGCATGTTGAAGTTAAAGATTATGAAAAAGTTAATGGTTTGCCCGATTATCCTATTTTATCTAGTATGTTATCATCAGATGATAAAATAGAAAGATATTGGGTAAATCAATGTTTAAATAGATTAAAAAAATTAGATAAATATAATGAAGAATATATAAATAGATTAAATGAAGAAGCAGACATAAAAAGAACAATTAGTGAAAAATTAGGTACAAATATGTTCGCATATCCGGTAACATTGCAACATTATGTTAATTTGTTTTGGGAGTGCGGAAGTATAGTTGGTGCAGGTCGTGGTTCAAGTTGTTCAGGTTTAAATCATTATTTATTAGGTATAACTCAACTTGATCCGATACAATGGAATCTTCCGTTCTGGAGATATTTAAATAAAGAACGTGTTGAGTTAGGTGATATAGATTTAGATTTATGTCCAAGTAAGCGTCCTAAGATTTTAAATGAAATTAAAAAAGAAAGAGGACAAAATTTTAAGGCGGAAATAGATGATTTAAGTAGAAAAAATCTTGGTTGTACATTGATAGCAACATTTGGTACAGAGGGTACAAGGTCAACAATATTAACTGCATGTCGTGGTTATAGAAGTGAAGAGTATCCAGATGGTATAGATGTTGATACAGCACAGTATTTATCATCATTAATCCCAAGTGAGCGTGGGTTCTTATGGCCGCTTAATGATGTTATTAATGGTGATGAAGAAAAAGGTAGAAAGCCAATTAAAACATTTATAAATGAAGTAAATATGTTCCCTGGATTATTAGATGTTATGTCTGGTATTGAGGGTTTAGTAAATAAAAGAAGTAGTCATGCTTCAGGAGTTATCTTGTTTGATGAAGATCCATATGAGTTTGGTTCATTTATGAGAACTCCAAAAGGTGAAGTTATCACAGCATATGATTTACATATGTGTGAAGCATGTGGTATGACAAAATATGATTTCTTAGTAACAGAAGTTCAAGATAAATTAGCGGAAGCAATTAAAATGTTGCAAGATTATGGAGAAATTGAAAGTGATTTTACATTAAGAGAAGTATATGATAAATATTTTCATCCAAATGTTCTTCCTATTGAAGATAATAAATATTGGAAAGTATTGCAAGACAATAGTGTATTAAATATCTTTCAGTTTGATAGTGATGTTGGAGGTCAAGCTGCAAAAAAGATTAAGCCAACAAATATAATGGAAATGGCGGATGCAAATGGTTTGATGAGATTAATGACCGCAGAAAAAGGTCAAGAAACTCCAATGGAAAAATATATAAGATTTAAGAATAATATAAATTTATGGTATAGAGAAATGGACTCATATGGTCTAACAAAAGAAGAACAAAAAGTATTAGAGCCATATTTTAAGAGTTCACATGGTGTTCCTCCAAGTCAAGAGCAGTTAATGAGAATGTTAATGGATGAAAAGATTTGTAACTTCACTCTCGCGGAAGCGAATGCCGCACGTAAGATAGTTGGTAAGAAACAAATGAATAAGATCCCCGCATTAAGACAACAAGTATTAGATCAAGCATCAAGTCCATGTATGGGTAATTATATATGGAAGTGCGGTGTTGGTCCTCAGATGGGTTATTCATTTAGTATCATTCACGCATTAGCATATAGTTTCATAGGTTTTCAAACAATGTATATAGCGACAAGATGGAATCCGATATATTGGAACACAGCGTGTTTAATAGTTAATAGCGGAAGTCTTGAAGAAGATAGTGATTTTGAAGAAGATGAAGATGGATATGTTGTTGAAAAGAAAGAAAAATCAACAGATTATAGTAAGATAGCAAAAGCGTTAGGAGATATAATTAATAAAGGAATTAAAGTTAGTTTAGTTGATATAAATAGGTCAGATTATAGTTTTCAACCAGATGTAGATAATAATGAAATATTATTTGGTATGAAAGCATTAAATAATGTTGGCGGTCCGATTATTGAACAAATAAAAACAGGTCGTCCATATGCGGGAATCGCAGATTTTATGTCAAAATGTCCATTAAATAAAAGTGCAATGATTAGTTTAATTAAAGCAGGGGCATTTGATAAAGTAGATAAAGATAATGCGGCAGCCGCGGGTGTAGAGCCTCGTATCTGGACTATGGTGTATTATTTAAGTAAAGTATGTGATGCAAAGAAAAGATTAACTTTGCAAAACTTTAATGGTCTATTGCAACATGAACTTATTCCTCAAGAATTAGATTTGCAAAAAAGAACTTTTGTATTTAATAAATATTTAAAAGCAAATAAAAAAGTTGGAAAATATTATGTATTTGATAGTGCTTGTGAAGAATTTTATAATAAATTCTTTGATGCAGATAATTTAGAAATAATAAATGGTTTAACTTGTATCCTTCAAACAAGATGGGACAAGATTTATCAAGATGTTATGGCGGATGCCCGCACATGGTTACAAGAACATCAAGAAGAAATGTTAAAAAGATTTAACACATTATTATTTAAAGAATGTTGGGATAAATATGCACAAGGAAATATCTCCGCATGGGAAATGGAATCATTATGTTTCTATTATCATGAACATGAGTTAGCACATGTTAATACATATAAATATGGAATTGTAAACTTCTTTGATTTGCCAACTAACCCTCCTATTGATTCAATGTTTAAGAGAAATGGTAAAGAGATTCCTATCTTTCAAACATTTAAAATAATAGGAACGGTTATTAATAAAAATGATACAAGAAACTCAATAACTATTTTAACGACAAATGGTATAGTAGTTGTTAAGTTCACAAAAGAATATTATGCAATGTATAATCGTCAATTAAGTGAGATACAAGAAGATGGAACAAAGAAAATAACTGAAAAAGGTTGGTTCACAAGAGGAACAAAAGTAATGATAACAGGTTTTAGAAGAGATGATATGTTTATAGCTAAAACTTATACAAAGACACAAACTCATCAGTTATATAAAATATTAGAAATAGATGGCGGCAATATGAAACTTGAACATGAAAGAAAGAATGCCGCAGAAGAATAGGAGAATATATGAAAAAGATTATTGAACATGGTTTTATGAATTATATGGAAACTACCTGTCCATACTGCGGCTGCAAGTTTTCATTTGAATGGGAAGATGTAATTAGTCCAACTTGAGGTCCAACTTGGAGATATGATAATACAAATATTACAGTTAGTGGTTGTTGTATTACTACTGGAACCGCACAAAGTTATGAAATTTTCTGTCCTGAGTGTAAAAGAAAATTTCCTATCTTAAATTGGACTTTTAACTATCCTAAAAATACTTGTCCTTTTACATATAGTGGAGAATTAAAAAATACATCTGTAACAAAATATTCCTCAGATTGTACCTGCCACAAATGTTCAGACAAACATGATTAATTATATTAAGCAAGAAATAATATTGTGATAGAGGTTAAAATCCTTGAAATGATTTATATACTAAGGAGGAGACTATGCAAGTCATTAAACGTGATGGTCGTTTAGTAGAATTCGACCCAAAGAAAATCGAGAGAGCTATTCTCGCAGCATTCGAGGATGTAGATGGTGAAATATCTGACTACGCTAAAGATAAAGCTGAAAATATAGCAAGTTATATTGAAGGATATTATTTAGATGTTGATGAAACACCTAATATTGAAGATATCCAAGACCTAGTAGAAAAAGGTCTAATGGCAACAAAAAGAAAAGATGTTGCAAAAGCCTATATTTTATATAGGGAAGAAAGAAATAAAATTAGAAATTCTAATAGTCAATTAATGAAGGCTATTAAGGAAAAGATTGAAGCATCAGATGTTCAAAATCAAAATGCTAATATTGATGAATATTCTTTTGGCGGCCGCATGGGTGAAGCCCGCAGTGAGTTAATGAAAGATTATGCATTAAATTATTTAGTATCTGATATGGCAAGAGAAAATCATTTAAATAATGAAATTTATATTCATGATTTAGATGCTTATGCTGTTGGTATGCATAACTGTTTAACTATTCCTTTTGATAAACTATTAGCAGAAGGATTTAACACAAGACAAACAGATGTTAGACCAGCTCGTTCAATCAACACAGCATTTCAATTAGTTGCAGTTTTATTTCAATTACAATCACTTCAACAATTTGGAGGAGTTAGCGCAAGTCATTTAGATTGGACTATGGTTCCATATGTTCGTATGTCTTTTAAAAAACATTTTAAAGATGGTATGAAATATTTAATGGGTGTTGAAGATGCCTACTATCCAGAAAATTTATCTATTGAAGATGTACTATATCAAAATGAACCAAAAGTATATCAATATGCAATGGATATGACAACAAAGGAACTTATGCAAGCTGTTCAAGGTATGTATCATAACTTAAATACATTACAATCTAGAAGCGGAAATCAATTACCTTTCACTTCTATTAACTATGGTACTTGTACTTTACCTGAAGGTAGAATGGTTACAAAAGCATTATTAGAGGGTTCTATTGAGGGTGTAGGAAAAGTAAGAAAAACTCCTATATTCCCTTGTGGTATATTCCAATGTATGAAAGGTGTTAATCGTGCTCCTGGAGACCCTAATTATGATTTATTTAAATTAGCATTAAAATCAACAGCTCAAAGATTATATCCTAATTATGTTAATATAGATTGGTCTACTAACGCAGGATATGATATTAATGATCCTAAAACATATGTTTCAACTATGGGTTGCAGAACTTATAATGGTGCGGATATTAATGCTGAACCTGGTACAAATCCTCAAACTAAAGACGGCCGCGGCAATATATGTCCAGTTACTATTGTAATGCCAACATTAGCTATGGAAGCTAAAGAAGAAGCTGAAAGATTTAGAGAGGGAGCAGATGTATATTTTGATAAAATTGAATTATTTATGACGCTATTAGATAAAAAGATTCATGAAGCTAGAGATATGTTAGTTGAAAGATATAAATGGATTATTAGTCAAAATCCTGAATCTGCAAAATTCATGTATGAAAATGGATTAATGCTTGGTTATGATGGTAAGACAGTTGAAAGTGCTATGAAACATGGAACTCTTGTAATAGGTCAAATTGGTATGGCTGAAACATTACAAATTTTAATTGGTTGTGACCATACAGAACCTAGAGGAATGGAGTTAGCAAAGAGAATTGAACAATTATTTAAAGATAGATGTGCTGAATTTAAAAAAGAATTACATTTAAATATTGGTGTTTATTATACACCTGCTGAAAATATGTGTTATACATCTATGAAAAAATTTAGAAAAAAATATGGAATTATTCCTAATGTAAGTGATAGAGATTATTTCACAAATAGTATTCATGTTCCTGTATGGAAAGAAATGAGTCCATTTGAAAAAATTGATATTGAAAGTCAATTAACAGGATATAGTAATGCAGGATGTATTACTTATGTAGAATTAGAGGGCGGAGTTAAACATAATCTTGAGGCTCTTGAAGAAATAGTTAATTATGCTATGGATAAAGATATTCCATATTTCGCAATAAATGTTCCAAATGATATATGTTTAGATTGTGGTTACACTGATGAATTCAATGATAAATGTCCAATGTGCGGCAGTACGCATATTCAACAACTTAGACGTGTTACTGGATATTTAACAGGAGATTATAAAACAGCATTTAATAAAGGTAAACAACAAGAAACTGAACAAAGATATAAACATAGTAAAAAATTGGAGAACTGGCATGATTAGAATTGCTGGGTTAAATGGAAATGATTTTGTCAATGGAGAAGGTGTAAGCGTTAGCTTATTCCTTCAAGGTTGTCATTTTCATTGTAAAGGATGCCACAATCCTGAAACTTGGAATCCTGAAGGCGGAGATGCTTGGTATGAAGATGAATTAATCGCGCATATTATTGAATTGATCGCCGCAAATGGAATACAAAGAAATTTAAGTATTCTTGGTGGTGAACCACTAGATACTGATGATAAAAGAGAATTTGTAAAACAATTAATATATAAAACAAGAGATAGATATCCTGATATCAAAATAGTAGTCTGGACAGGATATACATATGAAGATTTAATAAAAGAGAGTAATACAGACTACATTTTAAAAAATATAGACTATTTGATTGAAGGTCCTTTTATATTAGAAGAACGCGACATAACACTTAAATGGCGCGGCAGCCGCAATCAAAGAGTTATAAATATGAGAACAGGAGAAAACATCAATGATTAATTTTTTAAAAATATTTTTCCCAGCTCTTATGGTAACTGGGGCTGTAGGTAGTTGTGTTTTAAACATTGTTACTGATAGAGCTAATTGGCCTGTAACATTACAATGGTTTGGAGCTGCATTACTATATACAGCATTATTGTTTAGAAATAAATAAAAAGGAGGAAGAAATGGCAAGTTCTTATTCATTTTTTAAAGATGAGGTAGCTCAATATTTAAAAGATAAATTCCCTAAAAGTGCAACAATCTTAGATGTTGGACCTGGTTGTGGAACATATTCTAATTATTTAAGAGATTATTTTAAAGCAATGGATGCAGTAGAGGTATATCAACCTATTATTGATGAGTTTGAACTAAAGAAAAAATATAGAAAAGTATATAATAAAAATATTACTGATTTTAAATATGCTTATTATGATATTATTATCTTTGGTGATGTATTAGAACACTTAACAGTGGAAGATGCTCAAAAAGTTTTAAAATATGCTTGTAAAAGATGCAAAGAAGTTATTGTAGCAGTTCCTTACTTATATCCACAAGGAGCAGAAGGGGATAATGCTTTTGCAGAACATAAACAAGGCGACTTAACAAAAGAAAATATGTTAGAAAGATATCCTCAATTAAAATTGCTTTATAGCAATGATTTATATGGGTATTATGTAAAAAAATAAAATAAGGAGGTTAAATTATTAAAAATAAACAAATAATAATTTAACCTCTTTTTTCTATTGGAGGTTTTATGGAAAACAAGGAAATATGTGATAAAATTTATTACATGACTAAGAAAGGGCGTTCTTTTAAAGAAATATGTGAACAACTTGGATTAAAAGATTATGAAATCGTAGGATTAGTTACTCTTATGTCAAGAGAGGGTTATAATATTGATTTCATAGACGGAGAAATTGTTTTAAGGAAAGTTCCTAAACGCAATCAAGACACATATGAAATTCCGTATAATTTAGAACATTTAAAACTATTATTAATTAGTGATACTCATTTATGTTCTAAATACGATAGATTGGATATATTAAGATATTTATATGATAAAGCTGAAGATAAAGGAGTAAAACACATACTTCATTCTGGCGATTTTACAGATGGAAGATCTACCAGACCTGAACATATATATGAACTAAAAGAACCTTCATATGCAGGACAAGTTGAATATTGTGTTGAAAAATATCCTAAATTTAGCGGCAATACTTATGCTATACAAGGTAATCATGATGATTGGTGGTACAAGAGTACAGGAAGTGAAATTCTTAAATCAATCGCAAAAGATCGTGATGACATCAAATACTTAGGTGCGGATTCCGCAGACTTAAAAATTGGCAAATTAAAAATTAGATTATTCCACGGTGTAGGCGGGCTTGCATATGCTAAATCATATAAGTTACAAAAATATTTAGATGCAACTCCTCTTGAAGATAGACCAGATATTCTACAAACAGGACATATTCATCAAAGTTTCTATATGAAACAAGATAATACACATTGTTTTCAAACAAGCTGTTTAGAAGATCAAACACCTTATTGCCGTAGTCTTGGATTAGGTAATGATAAATCTTGTTGGTGATTAGATATAGATTTTAATGACAAAGGCAATATTTATTCTATCACTCCTGAATTAGAAAATTTTGGAGATAAGAAAGTTTATATAAAAAAGAAATAATTATGAAAACTAAAATAGAAAAACACAAAGAATTATTAGATTACTTACATAATATGTATATTGCAAAAAATCACGATTATGGTGATAGTGTGCATGATACATATAAAAAATATGGTATTACTTCTTTTCTTGTAAGATTAGAAGATAAATTAAATAGAGCTAGAACAATTAGCTCCAAATCTCAAATGGTAGAAGATGAAAAATTGAAAGATACTTTATTAGATATGGCAAATTATGCTATATTAGCTGTTTTAGAATTGGAGGAGGAAAAGGATGAGTAAATTATATTTTAGATATGGTGCTATGAATTGCGGAAAAACAACCGCATTATTACAAGTAGCCCATAATTATGAAGAACAAGGTATGACAGTTCTTTTAATAAAACCATCAATCGATACAAAAGGTAATGATACTGTTGTTAGTAGACTTGGTATTTCTCGTAAAGTAGATGTATTATTACAACCTAATGATACTATTATTCCACATTTGCCAGATAGAGATATTCAAGTAAATGCAATTATCGTTGATGAAGCACAGTTTTTAACACCTGCGCAAGTAGATGAATTATATTTTATTTCTAAAACATTGAATATTCCTGTATTAACTTATGGATTGAGATGTGACTTTCAAATGAAAGGATTTCCAGGTTCTATAAGATTATTAGAAATAGCTGATGATTTAGAAGAATTAAAAACTATTTGCTCTTGTGGCAAAAAGGCAACACAAAATCTTCGTTTGGTTAATGGAAGACCAGTATTTACAGGTGAACAAGTTTCTATTGATAATCAAGATGATGTAAAATATTGTAGTATATGCGGAGATTGTTATTTAAAACTTAAAGGAGAATTTGAATAATGTTTAGACTTATATTAACAACAACAGAGGGTGAAAAAATTGAAGAAATAAATGAAATGATAGAGCTCTCTGCGGTATTAGAAAAATATAAAGATAAGTATATTGGTATGCAAGCAATATATTTACCCGGGGAAGTAGTAAAAAAGATCCCAGAAGAAGAAATAAAAACTGAAGGTAAAAAATATAATACAACAACTAAAATTACTAATTTTAATGTTAATTGGAAAAATATTAAAGCAGCTTGTATGACAACTATTTCAAAAGATGCAGGAGATAAAGAACCTTCACACGAATGGAAAAGAAAACTATTATTATGTGAACACAGTCCTATTCGTAGAGGAACTGTAAGCTGGAAATGGGAAGAAATTCCTTATGCTATTTCAACTCACTTTGCAAGACACCACGAAGGCTGTGAAAAGTTTATTAGTACATCAAGACAAGATAGAACTGGTGTGGATAGAACGACTAGAAGTCAAATGGATCCAGTTAAAATGGAGATGGATGCTAATATTCAAGCATTATTAAATATTTCTTATAAAAGATTGTGCACTTGCGCAGATCCGCTTACTAGACAATATTGAACTTCATTAGTAAACGAAATTAAAAAATATGATGAAGATATTTATTGGGCTTGTGTGCCTCAATGTGTAAGATGTGGCGGCTGCCCTGAATATAAAAACTGTGGATTATTTAACAGTTTTGCAAAAGATTTAAGCACTTCTGACTTATTAGATATGAATACTAGATATGATTTATATAATGAACACAGACAAAAAGTGTTGAAAAAATAAAAAAAATATATTATAATATTTATATATATAATAAGAAAAGAGGAAATAAATATGATAAGACCAATTTTTACATATCCAAAGGATAAAGATATATTAACTAAAAAAAGTTTTGAAGTTACAGAATTTAATGAGGAAATAAAAAGTATTATTACAGATTTAATTGATACTTTAAAAAACTCTGGTGGAGCTGGGATATCTGCAATACAAATTGGTAAACCTTATCGTATTTGTGTAATAAATTGGGACGGAATCCATGTGCTAGTTAACCCTAGAATCACAAGGTCAAGAGGTATCCATACAATGAGAGAAGGATGCCTCTCTGTTCCAGGTCTTTTTGTTGACCATGAACGAGCTCAAAAGGTGTGGATTACTGCACTAGATGAGAACGGAAAGGAAATTGAGTATGCGGAAGGCGGAAATGGTAGCTATATCGCTCAACATGAGCTAGACCATTTTGAAGGTAAGTGCTCGTTATTCGACGCGTATGACCAAGCGTCCGCACAATTAACGGGGGTTGAAGAAAATGTTTAATTTTATAAAAAGATATAGACAAAGAAAAAAACAAGAAAAGAAATTTAACAATTATATTTTTCAACATAAAGCAAAAATGATAAAATTATTTTATGAAATATTACAATGGCAAGATTGTGAATGGATTACAAAAGATGTAAGAATATTAAATGAATTATGGTATAGAATTCTAGAGCACGATGATAGTTTATATAGTAAGGCGGAGTATAAAGCATTTAGAGCCCATTATTATCCTATTGATATTTATGAAAAAATAGATAATGAAGAAAAATTTGAAGAGGCTTTAGAACATCATTACCGCACTAATGACCATCATTGGCAATATAGAAAAGATTATAATGTTTTAACTCTAGATGTTAAATTAGCTTGCGTTGAAAACTTAATTGATTGGATTGCGAGAAAGAGCGACCCTTATTCAAAATATTATGATATAATAGATAGCTTAGATGTTCCCGTAACCCAAAGAGATTTTATGAAAGATTTCTTATCAATAATTGAAAAAAATATAAAGGAGCAAGTTGATGATTAATATGAGCCCAGCTTTATATTTTGTCTTTGGTTTTATTGCTTGTTTCTTATGTGCATGATTATTAACTTACATAGGTGATGACTATGATGACGATTTAGAAGAATACTATAAGGAGGATGACTGGGATGATTTTTCCAAAAAAGAAAAAAAAGAACAACACAAGTAGACAGGTAAGTTTAGGAACTTCCTTATATGATATGAATAAAAGTCTAATTGAAAAACAAATTCCTGATTTAACAGATGAGGAAATGCAAAATAAAAAAACATTAATTATTGATTTTATTAATAATACGGGCAATCAATATTATATGCTATTATGTAATGATAGAAAAGATTATACAATTTTTAGAAGAGAAATAAATGAAAATGATGATTTCTTAGATAATATTGAAGCACCAGACCGTGATAGATTATGGAATGTATTAATAGATGAATGTCTTCCTAACCGCGGCCGCACAAAATCAATAGAATTAACTGAAAATCAAGATGCTGTTGAAATATGGATTTCAATAGAGGGAGAAAGTTATTGTTATATGTTTTTCCCTTATGACACAGCTATCATTGAATGTTAGGAGGTGCAGTATGACAATTATTGCAAATTTAAAAACTTTTACTTTTGCTCATAACATTGTAGTTATGGATGGAGATAAAGTACTTACAACAACAAAGGCGGCTATGAAAAACCTTCCTGAGGTTATTAGTCAACTAGCTAATACTTATGAGTGTAAAAAAATATTATTATCAGGTAATAAAGTTTACACAAAAGGTATTGGTGATAAGATTAGAGAATGCTACAAAGCAAAATATAAAAATAATGAAGAATTAGAGATAGAGTGTATATAATCTATCTTTTTTTGAAAAAAATAAAAATATGTAGTATAATATAATATACGAGGAAATAAAAGGAGATAAACTATGAAATATTTATTAGAAACAACTGAGTCTTATAGAGTCAGTACAGAAGAAGAAGTTACTGAATTAATCGAGGCTGCAAAAAGAGATAATCACTATATATTAAAAAAACATACTTCTCAAGTAAAAGAAAGAAAACAGAAAGGTGAAGTAGTTGATATGTGGTATAAAGTTACTTTAACTAAATATTTTACAAATGAAAAAGAACCTGAAGGAACAACAGAAGTTGTTTATAAGGATGGGAGTGCATTTTAATTATGGATAATTTAGTAACTTATACAGTAGACAACTCAGATACTTGTATGACTATGAGTGATGTAAAAGTAATTGACGGAAAAATGAATTGAAGAACTGATGTTTATTATAAAAAATTAAAAGATGATGCAAAGGTTCCAACTCAAGGAAGTGGGGCTGCCGCAGGTTATGATTTGTATAGCCTAGAATCAGATGGATTAATCGAAATTGCTCCGCACACAACAGTAAAAGTAGGAACTGGAATTGCTATTGAATTACCATATAACACTTTTGGTGCAATATTTGCTAGAAGCGGACTTGCTACAAAACAAGGACTACGCCCTGCTAACTGTGTAGGTGTTGTTGATTCTGATTATAGAGGAGAAGTAATAGTAGCTCTTCATAACGATACAGATGAAGTTAAATCTATTGTAGGCGGCGATCGTATAGCTCAATTAGTAGTTATGCCTTATGTACCTGTTAGATTTACCGAAAAAGAAGAATTAACAGATACTGTTCGCGGCGACGGTGGATTTGGTTCTACAGGAGCTTAATATGAATGCGGGTCTTTTAGCTTTATTGATGGCTCAACGCAATACTATGATGACGCAATCAACAATAGCAAAGAGCCACTCACATAATTCAAATAATGATAACATAAAAAAAGAAGAATATAAACCAAAACATGAAGAGAAACACTATAAACCTAAACACACAAAAGAGGAAATAAGAGTAGTGTCTATATAAGGAGGAAAATATGAAATACTTGATTACCGGTAGCGGTTATTTAGCTAAGCATTTGATTTCCGCCCTATTAGAAAAACCTGAAATAGAAAAAATAAAAATATTTTCAAGAGCAGAGAAAGAACAATGGGAAGTAAAAACACATTTTAATAATAATCCTAAATTAGAATTTGTTATTGGTGATATTAGAGATTATCAAGCAATTAATGATGCTCTTGTCGGAATAGATTATTGTATTCATACTGGCGCAATTAAAAGAATTGAAGTTGCGGAAAAACAACCTATGGAAGCTATTAAAACGAATGTTCTTGGTAGTATGAATGTAATAAATGCGGCAATCGCTAATAAAGTTAAAAAACTTATACTTATATCAACCGATAAAGCGACCTCCGCAACAACTTGCTATGGAAGTACAAAATTCTTAATGGAATGTATGGCATATGCAAATGAAAGCGATACGGATATTATCTGTACTCGTTATGGAAACGTATTTGGTTCAACGGGTAGTGTTGTTCCAATATTTGATAATTTAGTAAAACAAAATAAACCATTAACAGTTCGTAATGGCAATATGACGCGATTCTTTATGCCTGTTTCCGCATGTGTTGATATTATTTTAGATGCTATTGACGCAGGTAAAAATGGAGAGTTGTGGGTATATAGAAGTAAGGCTTGTACAATTCAAGAACTAGCCAATGCGTTTAGTGATAATCAAATTGTTATAGGAACTGAAAGTATAGAAAAAAATGATGAGGCTCTTGTTACAATTAATGAATTAAATCACAGTAAAAAATATTATAGTTATTATGTAATTCATAAAGATTATATTAGTGATTATATATATACAGAACCTTTAACAAGTTATACTGCGGGAAGATTAACTCAAGAGGAAATTAAACAAATGCTTGATGATTGGAGAAAAGATAATGTTTAGTATTGTCGTAATGTCTTGCGATAAATATAAATGTTTAACTCCCGCTTTTAAGCATTGTATTGACAAATATTATCCTAATCATCCTGAGATATATTTTATATATGGACAAGGATGTTGAACAGAAAGATTGAGAAAGGGTTTAGAACAAATTCAAGATGAGTATGTTTTATTCTTTCTTGATGATATGTTAATTAGAGAGCCCGTTAATAAAGATTTAATTAATAATGCTTTTCAAGTTTTACAAAAAAATGATAAAATTGCTGTAATTAATTTTGAACATAATTATAGAGAAGCATTATCTTTCTCTAATTATTGATTAAAACAAAAACAAAATCAATTTTATTTACATAGTTGTCAACCAAGTCTATGAAATAGAAAAGCATTTATTAATAATTTACAAAAGAACGAAGATGCTTGAACTTGAGAACTAACAACAATAAATAATAATTATACTTATTTAATAAATAAAGATGCTAATATTATAAATATAGGTAAAAGAGACGACTTAAATTGAGGAATATCTCGCGGAACAATGTCAAAAGAGTTTCAAGATTTTTTAATAAAAGAAAATATTTATTCAGACGAGATTCAAGATTGCTTTTCACCATATAAAATTAGTATTATTACACCATATTATAGAACATTAAATTATATTCAAAAATTAGCAAATGTATTAGAACCCCAACTAACAGATGATATAGAATGAATTGTTGTAGATGATGGATGTAATGAAAAAGAATTAGACAAATTAAAAGCAAAAGTTATTCACTTAGAAAAGAATAGTGGCGGCGGTAGCGTCCCTAGAAATATAGGACTCGATCACGCGCAAGGACAATATATATTATTTATAGATAGTGATGATTTAGTTACTTCAAATTATATTTCTACTATTGTAAATAAAATTAATAATGAAGGACATACATTTAATTATTGTTATATAAGTTGAACTTCAGAATGAGGTGATGTCATTATTGAAAATGAACCTCCTGCAACTAATACATCAATTTGAAATTGTATTTATAAAAAATCAGAAATAGGAAATGAAAGATTTAATCCAGAAATTATTATTGGTGAAGATTACGATTTTAACTTAAGAGTGAGAAAAGGAACTCATGGCAATATAACAGATATTTTATATATTTATAACACTACCGTTCCAAACTCTTTAACTAAAGGAGGTTGAAAATAATGAAAGAAAAACAAAAAACAATTTATATATATCAATCTTATCTATGTCAAATAGGTGGGGTTGAAACATTCTTATATAACTGATGTTCTCAATTAAGAGATTATTATGATATAACAATTTTATATGAAAATGGAGACCCTCTACAAATTCAAAGATTAAATGATTTAGTTAAAATGGAAAAATATGATAAAAAGAAATCATATACTTGTGATATATTTATTAGGAATTCTGTATGGGGAACAGTTCCTGAAAATGTAACCTCTTTAGACAATAGATATATTGAAATGAGACATGCGGATTATGAATGATTATTTAATCGTGGTGTTTTATTTGAACAATATCATCCATTTAAAAAGACTAACGAAGTTATAGGTTGTGCAGAACATGTATCTCGTAAAAGTGATAAAGTATTGCATGATCATCCTATTACTATCCGCAATATATTAGGAGAAAAACATCAACGCAAATTAAGATTTATTAGCTGTATGCGTATAGACCCAGAAAAAGGATGGAAAAGAATGCTTCAAATGGGAGATATGATGCGCAAAGAAGGAATTGATTTTGAATGAGATATTTATACAAATAATCCTCAATCATCAGCACCAGAAGGCTTTAAGTTTCACAAACAAACATTTGAAATATGAGAACCATTAAGTAGAGCAGATTACTGTGTATTACTATCTAATGCTGAAGGATGCCCATATACAGTACTTGAAGCACTACAATATCAAGTTCCTTGTATTGTTACTGCAATTGATGGATGTAAAGAATTAATTAAAGATGGCGTTAATGGATATATCGTTCCACTAGATATGAATTTTGATATAAAGAAAATATTAAAAATACCAAAATGTCCTGTTTATGATAATAAAGCAAAAGAAACTTGATTAAAATATTTAGGCGGAGCTGTTTATAAAAGAAGACCATCTAGAGATGAAAAATATATATTAGTAGAAGCATTATCAACTTATCAAAGATTAGCTTTAACTGATGGTGAATTAGGCTTTACACCAAAACCAGGACATCGTTGATGTGTTTCAGAAAAACGTTTACAAGTTTTATTAGGTCAAAATCCTAGAAAAGTTGCGTTTGTAAAACGTGTTGAAGATGAAGAAACTAAATACAAAGAAAGTATTTAGTTTCTTTTTTATTTTATAAAAAGATTGCGTTTTAAAAAATTTTTGTGTATAATGAAAGTAGAGAAAAGAAGGTGTTGATTATGAAAATACTATCCTTAGATTTATCTACTAAAAGTTCTGGATGAGCAATCTTTGAAGATGGTTTATTAATAAAGTCTGGATGTATTACATCTGCATCTTTGGATTTAATGAAAAGAATTAAGATAATGACTGCGGAGATCCGCAATATAATAAATGAAAATGGCCCAATTGATAAAATTATTGCCGAGGAAGTTAGACCAGAAGGTACTGGATATGGTGTTGGAAATCAAAAGACACATAAAGCATTAATGTATCTTCAGGCGGCAATCAATTTCATGTTATATGATGACTTTAATAAAAAAGAAATGGAGCTTATCTATCCTAGTTCATGGAGGGCGTCCATAGGAATTAAGACCGGCCGCGGCATAAAAAGAGCTAGTTTAAAAGAAAAAGATATTCAATTTGTTAAAGAAAATTACAATCTTGATGTTAATGATGATGAAGCAGATGCTATATGTATTGGATACTCTTGTTCTCATGATGAAGAAACCGATATAAATTGGGAATAAAAATTTTATTTCTTTACGATACTTTTATCATAAAAGTATTTTTTTTACTCTACAAGCCAAAATTTAAGCACAAAAAAATAGCACAGGTATAAAAACCTGTGCTTTTTTATTTTTATAATTTTGTTTGAACCTGAGTTGCTGATATACTCATTGTTCCATTTATTGTTAATGGTATTGATAATGAATTCATTATAAAATCACCATGAATATCATTATCAACAGATTGAACTGTAATTCTTGTATTTGGTTCTAAGTGATAGATAGGAACAATAGATAAATTAATTGTGCTATTATAACTTGTATTTTCTCATAACATATTTTTTATTTCATTAAAACAACTATTATAATTACCACCTAAACCAAGAGCTCCATAAATACTTGAACTAACTTGACAATAATCTTGACCACGAGCTTCACATTCAGCACGTTGTTCTGCCGCAGAAGATCCAGTTTCGATAATAACAATATCAGGAATATCACCCTCAAAAACACAATTAAAATCTTTATTGTTTTTTGAAATACTTCTTCTTCCGATATTATTTACATTTAAAACTCCAATATCTGTTTCACTATCAATAAAATCTAATCAATAATCTATATTTCAAGGATTTTGTTTTACCTCATCATAAAAATCTCCCGTATAAAGAGTATATCCAGTTAAAGGATCTGTTTCAGCTTGAACTTGAAAATTATATAATTTAGGTCATTCCGCCTTTAATTCTTGATAATAATAATTGGTTTCTAAACCTAATGTTTCTGCAGTTGCTCCAGATAAATATAGTTCAGAGCGTCAATCAGTAGTTTTTAATCTAACCATTTCTTGAGCAATATATTGAGTGTATTCACCAAGAGTTAAAGTAATATTTTGCTTTTCAGCCTCATATAACTCTGTTCTATCTTCAATCTCTTGTTCAGATTCAGATATTATTAAATAATTACTTTGAATTATTTCAGTTAAATTTTCTTCTTGAGTATCAACAGCATCTAAAGTACTAGTCATTAATTCATCTAATTTTTGTTGAGTGTCTAACTTTAATTTTAGTTTTGCAACGTTACCAGGATCTTTTTCCAAGTCTTCATTAAGCAATTCTATCATTTTTCTATATTGATATTCTAATTTTCTTTCCTCTGCATATTGTTGTTCTAAAGCTTCAATTGCAGCGGTATCATCAATAATATATTGTTTTGAGTTTGCAATTCTCTCTTGATAAGGTCTTATACCATATGTATCATCATAGCCTTCATATTTTTCAGTTAATTCATCTATTTCTGCCATAACTTCATTATAATGAGCAGAGCCAGGAATTATTTTTCAAATATATCTATCAAAAGTTGTTTCATCTACATAGATAATACCTTCTTGTCCTTGTATTTCAGGATTATAGGTTGAATAAATAGAACCATCTAATGCTACATACTGCAATAATGTTGGATCTCATTTATAAATAAATCCTGTGCTTAAATCTAAATAAAATAAATCTTCATTTCCAATTGCAGGAAAACTAGCTTTACTTAAATATTTAAGAGGAACTTTAGGTTTCCTTATTCCATCTTCTGGGTCGTTATAAAAGAAAACTTCATATATATTTCCAACTTCTGGTTTTTCATCAATAACCAAATGATATCTAATAGGGAATTGATTTTTTGCAGCGTCTTCTTTAACTCCTCAAACAATATAATCATTTTTAATATTACCATAATTAGGATTGTTTGAATAACTACTAATTAATTTTGCATCTGTAAAATTATAAACAGATTTTCCTTTTGCGATATCTATTATATAATCTTCATTATTTATATTTTCTAATATAATTGTAGTTTGAGTTGTATTTAAATAATTTTTAATTTCTTGAAAAATAAAATTTCCATCTATATCAAAATAATATTCATAATTAGATAATAAATTTTTAATTTTATCTAACATAGTACATACAGTATCTCCAGCATTTGCAATCAAATCATTAGGATATACAAAATCTGTTAAAATAAAACCAATATCTTGTCCGTATTTAAAAGTTTGAATTTGATGTCCATATTGTTGAGCTTCTGCATAATTAGTTGTATATAAATAAGAACTATTATTATCTTTTGTTAAATACAATGGTTGAGAAGCAGTTCATTTCATAACCATTTTTATTTTTTCATCTATATCATTAATAAAAATTTTATCTAAAGGAATATTACCAAAATGATTTACTAATTCTTTTATCAATTGAGCGATAGTAACTTTAGTTGTAACCATCCCTCCTGTAGTGGGATCTAATGTATCATATTTATCTAGAATTACTGAAGAAGTAATAGTTCCGCCGCATTCTCCATTTAACAGACACATTTTATCTTTTAATTGTGCGGAAAGTGTAATACCTTGATCTATAGAACTACTTAGACTACAAGAAGTGATTACAAAAGTACCTTGTGGATATCATAAAACAGGATAATCTAAATATTGATTTGTAGTATTTTTAATTCCAATTTCTAAATAAACTTTTTTATTTATAGAAATTAAATTATTTACATTTGTAATTGAGCTATTGTTACTATCAACAGTCATAGATAAGGTGCAAGTTCTGCGGACAGCAGATTTTCCATTTATAGAAACGCTGCCGCTTGTTGCCATACCTTGTATTTCTTGAATTGGATTTTCATCTCAATCAAGCAATACTAATTTAATATATTGACTTTGTAATCTTTGAGTATCAACAGCGATTAAAAATTCTTCATCTTTTAAATAAGGATATATTACTTTCATAATTAATCACCGCCAAGAGAAATACCTTCAGCACTTTCAACTGTATGAGACATAAGATTGTATTTATTATAATTTTCAATAGAACATTCATCGACTTCATATGCAGTTGCTGAAAAAGACCAAAGGCGTCTACCCAAAGTCTGATTAGGTTGAAAATTAATATCCATAAGTTTTACTAAGAAATTTCCTTCTGTTGGACTGCGGAATAATTTAACACTATCTTCTTCTAAAAAGGCTTTAACTTTTTCTCTAAAGGCTTTTTCTCATACAAAATCTGAATAAGGTGAAATATTTTCATCTTCATTGTAATTTTTATATTCTCAATACATATTTTGATACGCTTCTTCTTGAGTAAAGAAAATACCATCTTCATCCATTTGAGAAAATATCATTCCGCCAATAGGAAATTGAGCATAATTATTATGACCACTTCGTTTTATATATGGATATTTACTTCCTATAGTATCAATTTTAACTTCATTAATAACTTGTTTAAATGAAGCTAAAGAAGGATTGAATGTAATTTTAATTTGTTTATCTGCGGTAGATAAAAACATGTCCTCTAATACCATCATTACTGGGACATTAAATTTTGACATTGGTCTTCTAATACCATTTGGATCTACACCTTGAACAGCATATTTATATCATACGCCGCTTTCAATAGTATAATCATGTCATATAAAATCTATATAGTTTACTGCATTATATTCTGCAGTATAAACATCTTTTCAAATAGCAAACCCGTCCCTATAATCAGCTCTTCTAATAACAACCTTACCTGTAAAATATCCTGTTGCACGAGACTTAGTAACTCTAATACCAAAATTACCATTTTCAACATCTTTATAGGCATCTATAACTACTGTTAATTGCGTTTTTGTAGATTCTATAATATTAAAATAATATTTTAAACTATCATTATATAAATTTTTAGTTGTATAATCAAGAATAAAATAATAATCATCCGCAACTTCAAAATTATATGGGATAGCATGATTAAAAGTATTAACATCAGTATAATTACTTGTATATAAAATATCAGTATCATATAATAGCTTATCTTCATTATTATATACTCTAATTCTATAACTTTTTAAAGTCTCAGTTTCATTTTCATCTGCAAACACTAATTGTCCTACAACTTGAGTATCCGCAATATTTTCTAAAATAGATGCGGCAGATGTAGTACTAAACCCTGTTAATTCAACTGTTGGTTCAGATATACCACGAATAAGGCACACAGTAGACCATTCACTAAAATATTTTTCATTATATGTTAATCAGCTATCTATTGCTTGTACAGCATCTGGATCTGTTAAGTCAATTTCTGGATCAGTTGCATCTCTTCCTGTAAAACGAATTTGAATTTTATAATATTTATCTATTTCAAAATTACAACCTTCTAAATCTTCAGGCTTAATCTCAACATAATATTTATCATTTGTTTCTCTTGTATTATCTTTTTTAATTTCTTTTAAAGCAATTTCACAAGGATATTTCTTTTTATGTAACACAGAGCGATTTGTTGCTTGATTTCTTATTGTAACTTGAGCATTTTTAATATCATACATTTTATTGTAAATTGACAATGCGAAATAAACTCTACATATATATTTATTATCTGTAGTAGTCGCAGTTTTAAAAGTTGTAGTAATTGTTCTTTCTACAACTTCTGGTTTATCTTCAAAAAAAGTATTTTCAATTTCTTCAGCTCTAGAACTTCCTGTAATCAATGCTTCAAGAGCAGTTTTAAATTCCAATTTTAAAGCATTGGCACGCGCAACATACTCAGGACCAGTTCCATAGGTTGCTTTTAATTCAGCAAGATCTTCTTCATACTGATTCCAAAGTTCTTCTACTCCTGATATACCAGAATTAACAATATTTTTATTTACATCTTTTTCATAAATTATCATATCTGCATATGACAAAGTTTTATATGTTTTAGTTACATTATGAGTTGTTATATCTCCAACTAAAAATGCTGGCATATAAGTATCTATTGTAGGTGGATATAAATTATTTAATACTGCCATATCAACATCTCCTTTTATCTCTGCGGCAGCCGGTCATGCATTTGTTTGACCGCGATCCCGCACAATTATTTATTTATATTACTATTTTCTTTTAAATAAGTTTCACTTCTTTTTGGTAAAGCGCGAATCTCTTCCATTAATTCATCAATAAAAGTATTTCCGCCCTCATCTTTATAATGACCATATCTTTTTTCAATACAATCTAAACTATAATCATCTATTCAACCAATTTGATAACAAAAATAATGATGTTTTTCTGTTATCCAAGCTTTAATATCATCTTTATCTGACTCTGTAAGTAAATTAATTGCTTTTTTAATATCGTCAATTGTATGTTTTAATTGAGTTTGACAACTATTAATATCATTTTTCATAGTTTCTTGAGCTTGAATTAAATTATTTACACTATCTTGTAAAGCAGTTTTTTTACTTTTTTTCTCAAAAATTTTCTCTCCTCTGCCTCTAGCTCAATCAATTCAAGATACTACACCTTTAATAGCTGCCGCTAATAAGACAATGAATAATAAAATTTGGTCAACTGAATATGTATTAAGTAAATCTTTCATTTATTATGCATCTCCTTTTCTTCCAAAGATAAACTTTCTTTTACTATTGTATATTAAAAAAACTTTAAGTAAATAAATTATTTTAGACCAAAATAAAAAAGAGTGATATTTGTTATATCACTCTTGTATTTTAATTTGTTGTCCATCCAGCAGTTTGTAATTGTGTTATTAAATCTTGTCCTACTGTTGTAGAATTAATTTGTTTATTAGATCCATATAAAGGACTATACATATTTGTATTAAACAAATTCTTTCTTGTTACATTTGAGGCAGTTAAACATACTTTTGCTATATATATTAATGATTGTGTTGAAAGATTATTACAATATCCAAACATATTAGATATATTTGTAACTGTAAATAAATTTCAATTTTGTAAATTTATATTTACAAGATTATAACATCTACCACACATTCCTCCTGTACTATTTACTTTTTCAACATTTCAATTTTCAATACCAATAATATTTTGCAAATTATTGCAATTGTTAAAGAACATTCATAACGTAGTAAAATTATTTGTATTTCATCCTGCTACATTAACATCTGTTAAATTATTACAATATCCAAACATAGTCATAGCATAATTAACATTGCTCATATTTCATTGAGATAGATTTAAATTAGTAAGATTTCAACAATTAATAAACATTTGTCCAGTATTTTTTACTTTATATAAATTTCATGTTTCTATTCCATCAATTGTAGTTAGTTTTGTACAACCATAAAACATTCCTTGTGCATAATTAAACTTAGTAACGTTTCAATTGGTAAGATTTAAATAGGACACATTGTTACAATTGTTAAATATACAACCTGCATTATCTACATTTGCTGTATTTCATTTAGATACATCTAAAACAGTTACATTAAAACACCCTTGAAACATTTGATATAAATTATTTGTTTTTTGAGTATCTCATTTAGAAATGTCCAGAGTAGTTAAATTAGTACAATTACAAAATATACCTGCAAAACTATTGGCATTTCCTGTATCTCATTTAGAAATGTCTAGAGTGGTTAAATTAGTACAATTATAAAACATACCTGCAAAATTTGATACTTTATTAGTGTTTCAATCAGAAATAGCTAAAGTAGTCAAATTATTACAAAAACTAAATATATTGGCAAGAATTACAGGTCCTATTCAGCTATCATTTCCTCCAACTTTTCATTTTGATACATCTAATGACTGTAAATTATAACAACCTCAAAACATAGAAACATAATCTTGTACTTTATTCATATCTCAATTAGAAACATCTAAAGTTGTTAGATTTTGACAATAACCAAAAATATTATTTAAATTTTTTACATTACTTGTATTTCAATTTGAAACATCTAAAGCTGTTAATGCTTGGCAACCATAAAATGCATAAGCTAAACTATTAAAATTAATAGTGTTTCATTTAGATACATCTAAAACTGTAATTTTATTACAATTACTAAAAATACTAGATAAATATTGAAAATTACTAGTATCTCATTCAGATACATCTAATGCAGTTAAACTATTACAATTATTAAATAATTGATTTAAAGATTGTAATTTATTTGTATTTCAATTAGATACATCTAAAGCTGTTAAGTTTTTACACTCTTTAAAAGTTGCAAAAGCACTTGTCACATTATTTGTCTTTCAATTAGAAACATTTAAAGCTAATAAATTGGAGCATCCAGAAAATGTTTGTGCCATATCAATAACATTACTTGTATCTCAATTAGAAACATCTAGTGTTGTTAAATTAGGACAAGTTGAAAAAGCTTGATTTAAACGTGTTATATTACTTGTATCTCAATTAGACACATCTAAGGTTGTTAAGTTTCTACAATTATGAAACATTCTAAAAACATCTGTTGCTTTATTTGTTATTCAATTTGATACATTTACACTTGTTAAATTAGAACAACTATATAGCATTTCACTAAAATTTTGAATATTACTTAAATTTGGATTGACGAAATCTAATGATTCTAAAGGACACGTACCTGTACCTTGTCAAGGAAGAAATCTTGCAAGGTTAGATTCATTTAAAAAATTAACATTTAAAGTAATATTATGAATTGTTCGTACAGATGGATAAAATCCATAAGTACGTCCTGAAAAAGTAGCTCCTATATTAATCATATTAATTTTCATCTCCTTCTTCAATAGTAATGTCTGTAAATTGTAATGTTGTATCTTTTATAAAATTAACTAAATCATTATAATTATTATAAGTTATTGTTGACGAACCTCCATTAGTATCAACATATGTTAAATTATAAATTGGAGGTGGATTATAAGTAACAACTAAATCAACATTTCCCACAGGCATTACTCCATTACACCAATAATTATTTCCTTGAATAGTTCAGTCAGTAATTGTTGGACTTTGAACATTATACTCTTGTTGATAATCATAAATACCAGAATATGCAGTTGCAATTTCTGTTCCATTTTTATCACAATATTTAATATTTAATCTTCATTGTTCATTTTCAGTAGTTCAACCACTAGCTCTTAATTGATCTATTAAAGAAACTCCTACTGTATTAGACATAATTTGTTTGCTAGATCCATAAAAAGGACTATATTGATTAGCATTCCTTAAATTTTTATAAGATACAGATACATTAGTAGCTGTTAAACACATATTACAAATATTTTTTAAAGAAGCTAGTGTTAAACTATTACAACCTCCAAACATTGCACTAAGATCTGTTGCATTAATAATATTCCAATTATTAACTAATGCAGATTGTAATTTTTGACAACCGTAGAAAGCATAACCTAAATTTATCATATTTTTAGTATCTCAACTTCCTACTGAGAAAGTTGTAACATTATTACAACTGTAAAAAGCTCCATATATATTTTGCATTTTTCAAGTATTTCATGTACTTGTATTCATAGTTGTTAAATTTTGACAATTGTAAAAAAGATAATTTAAATATACTACATTATTAGTTTTTCAATCATTAGGAACAATTTGAGTACTCTTTAATCTATAACATTGTAAAAAAGTTCCACTTAAATCTATAACATTTGAAGTATTTAAACCCTTGGTATTAATAGTAATTAAATTATAACAATGAGCAAAAGTTCAACATAAATTCGTTACATTACAAGTATTTCATGTATTAACACTATTAAATATTGTAATATTAGTACAATAAGTAAATGTATCATACATACTTGTAACATTTGAAAGATTCCATCATTGAGTATCAATTCTTGTCGCAGCGCGGCAATTATAGAAAGCTTGATCTAAATTTTTCATATTTAAAGTATTTCATGTAGATCCATTAATTTCATTAAGTACTAAACAATTTTTAAATGTACAAAACATAGTATTTATATTACTCATATTTCATAATAAAGTATTAATATTAACCAATTGTTTACAATTGAAAAAAGCTTGCGAAATATCAGTAACTTTATAAAGATTTCAATTATTAGTGGTTAAATTTACAAATGCTTGACAATTATAAAAAATACGATTTAAATCTGTAGCATTTATAAGATTTCATTGTGAAACATCAATAGATGGCATTTGATAACATTGTAAAAAAGCAGCTTGTAAATTTTGTACATTTTCTAAAGTTCATCTTCCAGTACTTAAGGCGGAAGTAAGACTTCATAAATGAGCAAAAGTTCAAGTTAAATTTGTTACTTTAGACATATCTCAAGTTCAAGTGTTTAATTTAGTCAATTTAGAACAATGATAAAATGTTTGTTCCATATTTTCCAATTCATCAAAATCTCATCCTGTTGTATTTAATGCAGATAAATTATTACAATTATAAAAACATTCTCCAATATGTTTAACTTTAGGAAATTTTCAATGAGAAGTATTTAATGTTAATAAATTTTGACAATTATAAAAACCGGCATAAAAATTAGTACAAAATTCAGGATCCCAACTTGACGTATTTAAACTTGTAATTTGATAAGCTTGGCAAAAAAGTCCTGCTAAATCAGAAACTCCTTTAATGTTTCATTGTGATGTATCAATTGATGTTGCTCCTCATAAATGAGCAAAAGCTCATTCTAAACAGTAGGCATTGCTAAAGTTTCAATTATACACATTTAAACTTGATAAACTGTTACATTTATAAAAAATACCATAAAAATTTTGTCCATGATAAACATTTCAATTAGCAACATTTAAACTTGATAATAATTGACAACCTCAAAATACATCAGCAAAATTTGTAACATTTGAAGTGTCTCAAGTTGATAAATTTAATGTTGTAAGATTATAACAATTATTAAACATAGAAGCCATATTTGTCAAATAAGAACTTGATTTTCATTTTGCAATATTTAAAGAAGTTAAATTTCGACATTCATCAAAAGCAAAATCTATATTTTTTACATTTGCTATATTTCATTGAGATAAATTTAAAGTTTTTAAATTATATGAGCCTCTAAAGGTAGAATTTAATTGTTCTACATTTGCAGTATTTCAATTAAATAGATTTAATCCTGTTAAATTATAACAATAAGCAAATGTATTTGTCATATTTTTAACCTTAGAAACATCTCAATTAATAAGATTTAAACTTGGACATGATATAATTCCATAAAATGTACCCCTTAAACTTTTTACATTACTTGTATCTCAATTAGATACATCTAAATTAGGCAATGCATAACAACCATCAAATAAATATGCAAAACTTTCAACATTAGAAACATTTCAATTAGATACATTTAATTCAGCTAATTTAAAACAATTAAAGAAACAAGAATATAAATTTGTTACATTTGATGTATTTCAATTAGAAGTATCTCCTATAGTTGTAAGATTAGTACAATTATCAAAACTACTTATTAAAGAAGTAACATTATTAATTTTTCAATTTGAAAGATTTAAACTTGTTAATTTACGACAATTTTCAAAAGCATTTGCCATAGAAAGCACGTTTATAGTATTTCAATCAGAAATATCTAAATATTGTAAATTTTGACAATTAGCAAATAGCATTTTTAAACTTGCAACATTATTTGTTTTTCAATTACCTATATTATTAACATATTGTAAATTATGACATTCATTAAAAAGCATTTGTAAGTTTTGAGAATTATCAAAATTTCAATTATCTATATTAAAAACAGTTGGCATATGACAACCATCAAACACTGAACCAAAATTAGTAACATTGTTAGTATGCCAATTATCCACTTTAAAATCTATTAAATTATAACAACCATCAAAAATACTACTTAAATTAGATACTTTATCAATATTTCAGTTAGATACATCTAAATGCACTAAATTACGACAATTTCAAAACATATGAGAAAGACTTTCTACATTTGTAGTATCTCAATTAATAAGATTTATATTTCTTAAATTATAGCATGCGCTAAAAGTCTTGTTCATATTTGTAACATTACTTGTATTTCAAGTAGAAACATCTACATCGGTTAATTTACTACATTGTTCAAAAGTTCCTGTTAAATCTTTAACATTATTTATATCTCAACTAGCAAGATTAAATTCTATTATATTAGAACAAGCTCCAAATGTTTCTGCCATATCTGTAACATTAGAAACATTCCAATTTGATACATCTAAATTCTTTATATTTCAACATTCTGCAAATAAACCATGTAAACTTTTTACATTATTAACAATTCAATTTGAAACATCTAATGTTTTTACTTTTCGACATCCATAAAAAGTATTTGCTAAATTTTGTAAATTATTTAATTGTCAATTTGAAAGATTTAATTCTCTTAAATTATAACATCCTTTAAAGGTATTTGATAAATTATTAATTTTACTAACATTTCAATTAGATACATTTAAATGCTGTAAATTTTGACAATTATAAAAAGCATCTTCTAGATTTGTTAAATTACTAGTATTTCAATTTGAAACATCTAAAAATCTTAATAAAGAATCATTTCAAAAAAGATTACTAATACTTGTAATATTACTCATATTCATTTGAGAAAATCCGCCAAGAGTTTTTAGAGATGTAAAATTTGCAAAAGAATAGTTTATATTAACAATATTATTTAAAGAATTTTGACTATCCCCCAATAACATAAGCTCGGTATTTATAGGAGCCCCTTCTTGTTGATTAATATCATCTGTAAAAATATCTAAACGATTATTTAAAGATTTAGATCAATCTAAATCTAATATTAGATTTTTACAATTTGGAATAGTAGAATTCATACTATTAAGTGATGATAAAAATAAATTTTTATAATTAAAAGGTGTTGCACTCATTACAATTACCTCCTTTTTCATTTTTTATCTATAAATATATGATTTTTCTATTAAAATAATAAATTACTTTAGACCAAAATAAAAAAGAGAGCTATTTACTCTCTTCTTCATCAATAGTATAAACATACCCTTCTTTACCAAGAACTCCAGATTTTTCATCAAGCTCTTTAACCCAATCAGGAAGTCTATCTCTTATTTCATCAAATTCTTCTTTTCCTCTGTAATCTTCAGTTTTTATTTTTTCTAAAAATTGAAAGAAAGTAATTTGAGGAATAATACCAATCATATCTTGAGAATGTCCTGCATATTGCATTGTATACATACTTTTTAAAATATTCTCATCAATTTGATCTTCAATTTGTTTATAACAAGAGTGATAAAATCTTTTAGCATTAAATAAATTTTCTTCTGCAAACATAGGTTTTTGCTCTAAACATTGAACATATGTAAAATATTGACCTATCATCATTTCAACAGTAAACTTCATAATACTACCATTAAAAGGGTTTTTCTTTTTACAAAATTTAATTGCATTAATAGACGCGGCAGTTGCTCCTACTTGACATAAATCTCAATTATAAAGTGGAGTACCATTATTCTCTTCAATACCAATTCGAGTGATAGAATGTTCAGAGCCTTTTCGCCATAAATAAACTATTTTTTCAACAAAATTAATTTTTACTGGGAAACCTTCAATAGAAAGACGGACTTTCCAATTTAATTCCCCATCCTCCATAGCTCTTAATTTTGAAAATCTAATATCATTTGATTTTAAAAATTGTAAATTATATAATCTTCCAAATACTCAAGGATGTCCTTCATCCATTCTTGGCATCATACGAACTTTCATAGGATTTGGATCAACTTCTTGACAAAATATCCCTCTTACTTCAATACAATCAGGTGTAATTCCATCTCTTAAGTTTTCAAGAGACATTGGATCATAAAATACATCATCTGCATCTATCCAAGTTATTCATTCAGTTTTTGCGGCGTCCGCACATCTTTGACGTGCTAATCCAGGTCCTGTATTTACTTCGCAATCTAAAATTGTAATATCTAAATCAGGAAATCTTTCTTTAACAAAATCATAGCTATCACCTGGATTATCATTTGCAATTATTATCGCAACATCATTTTTAATAGATTGAATTTGAATAGAAGAAAGACAATCACAAATATGAGGTTGTGCTTTAAAAGCTGGTATTCCTACCGTTATTAATTTTTTATTTGACATATCTTTTTTCTCCTTCTAAAATTATTATACAATATTTTTTAAAAAAAGTCAAAATAAAAAAGAGTAGTTTTTACTACTCTTAATTTGTTTTTCATCCTGCTGCAGTTAATTGTGTTATTAAATCTTGTCCTACTGTTGTAACATTAATTTGTTTATTTGTTGTATAAAGTGGACTTCTAATGTTCGTATTCATTAAATTTTTATAAGTAGTAGTCATATTTGTTAAATTTAAAGCAAATTTTGCAATACTCACCAAACTATCAGTAGTTAAATTATTACATAAGCCGAAAGCGTTATTTCAAGTTATTAAAGATGGTAAAGATGCATTTGAAATATCTAAATTTACTAAATTAATACATCCTCTAAAAGTGTTATATCAATTTGCCATGTTTGGTAAATTTCAATTACATATATTAACATCTGTTAAATTTTCACAACCTGTAAAACAAAAAGGCATTGAAGTTGCATTTAAAAATGTTAAATCAGGAATATTAATATCTTTTAAATTGAAACAAAGACCATAGCTGTCATATAAAGAAGTAACAGTATCTAAATTTCAATTTAATAAAAAATTAAGATTTGTAATATTAGAATTAAAAAAAGTATATGCTAATCATCACACATTATTAGTTTTTCAACTGTCTAAAAAATAAAAATTAAGATTTCAACAATTTCTAAAACTATTAGAAAGATCCATAACAGAAATAGTATTTAATGTTTCTGCTCCATATAAATTTTTTAAATTAAAACAATTAGAACAAAAATCAGTTAAGTTAGTATAGGTAGATGAAAAATTCATATTATCAATATTAACATTAACTAATGATTGTGCATTATTTAATAAAGGTAAAGCATTTATACTACTATAATTATTTCAAGATCAATTTGACATATCTAAATCCGTAAGATTAGTTAATCCATCAAAAAACCTATTTCCATCTCAACTAAAACTATTTGAAACATTTCAATTTGCAATATTTAATCTTTGTAAGTTAGTGCAGTAACTGAATATATTTCCATTATTAGCGAAATCAGTAATATTACAAAAATTTAAATCTTGTAAATTTACCTCTACTAAATTCGTACAATTCCTAAACATAGCACTAATATTAATTGCTTTTTGAAAATTTCAATAATTTTTTAAATTATCAATTGAAATTAAACTATTACATCCAGAAAAAGTAAATACAAAAGAAAGAACATTACCAGTATCTCAATTAGCAAGAGGATCAAGATTTTTAAAATATATAGTATCTGTAAAAGTTTGTAATAAAGTATGTACATTAGAAGTATCTCAATTAAGAATATCATCAAAATTAAAATTTTTACAATTTTGAAACATACCTCCTAAAGTAATTGGTATTCAATTTTTAATACCTTTTACAGTGTTTAAATTATTACAACCATGAAATAAAAAATTACACTTATTAGCAACCTGTTGAAAGTTTAATGTTTCAAGATTCAATTCAGTTATATTTTGACAACCATCAAACATTCACTCTATACTAACTGCATTACTTCAATTTCAATTAGATAAATCCAAGACAGAAAGATTATTATCATAATAAAACATATATGAAAAATCTTGTACCTTATTAACTTTTCAGTTAGATACATCAATTGTTTTTAAACTGTTACATCAATAAAGAAACCTATGTAAATTAATTGCATTATTAAAATTTCAAGTAGATAAATTTAAGGTAGTTAAATTTGTACAAGTACTAAACATCTGTGCGAAATTTTCTCCCGAAGAAACATCTCAATCATTAACATTTAAACTATGAATATAATTATCTCCATAAAAAGTAGATGAAAAATTATTAACTTTTGACACGTCTCAATTATTAATATAAATATAATCTGCTCATATTCTTGAAAGACTTGAAGATAATTTTGTTAAATTACAAGTATTCCAATCATCAATATTTAAAGTAATTAAACGTTGTAAATTATTAAAAACCCCTTGAGGAATATATGTTAAATTGCACACATTTCAATTTGGAATCTGTAAATTAGTTACATATTGACATTCTTTAAAAACATTATTCATAGAAGTCATTGGACTGAAATCTCAATTAGGCATACTAATTTTACTAATAATAGCATTATACCATAAATTATCTATATTTTTTATATTAACAGCAGTTCAATTTTCTATGTTAAATCTCAAAATATTATCCATATTTAAATTACTAAAAAAATTATAAAGACTAACACCATCTAATACTCAATTATTTGCATACAATCTTTTCATATTATTATGTATTAATCTTCCTATAGAAGAATTTGTAATATGCCAATTTTCTGCGTAAATTATATTAGGATATGATCCACTCATAGAAGTATTTATAATGGTTCAATTATTCATGTCAAATCGTACATTATTACCAGATCCAACTAAACTTGTAACATATGCATTGTTAAATACTCAATTTGATAAATTAATATTTGAATTTGTTAATCAACAAAAAACACTAGCAGCATAATTAAGATTGTTTGTATTTCATTTTGAAAGATCTAAATTTCAATTATTTCATGGACAAAAAGGGGTGTATAAATTTTTAAGATTACTAACATCTCAATTAGAAATATCTGGTGGCTGTAAATTATGACAATAATTAAAAGTATAATACATATTTGTTAAATTGCAAGTATTTCAATTTGAAACATCTAACATTGTTAAATTATTACATCTAGTAAAAGTACCTTGTAAATGTGAAATATTACTAGTATCTCAGTTGGATACATCTAAAGTTGTTAAATTATTACAATAAGAAAAAGTATATCATAAATTTTCTAAATTGCTAGTATTTCAATTTGAAACATTTAATGTTGTTAAATTTACACAACCCGAAAAAGTGCTCTTCAAATTTTTAATATTACTAATATCTCAATTAGCAACATCTATTTCATTTAAAAAATAACAAGTGTTAAAAGTTTGATCAAGATGTTCTATTTTAGAAAAATTATTCAAAATAATTTTTTTAGTATTAGCTCCATATGGACCAATATAAGAATTTTCTTCTTTCGGAATTAAGAAAAAATCATTCATAGATAAATCTTGAGCTTTTTCTCAGTTTAAATCTAAAAATCAATTATTACAATTATCTAAATAATTTTCTATTAAAATATTTTTATAATTATATTTTTTCATTGTATTATTTTACACCTCCTTATTCTGTAAAACTAATTTTAAATTGAAATTTATTTGTTGTAGAAGTTGAATTATTATAAATTCTATATTTAATTTCAATAAAATGTTCTTCATCATCTAAATCTGTATAAACGACTTTTTGTACTGCGGTAGATGAAGCTGTTCCAGAAAAACTTTTTTTAACATTTGTACTTTGTTCAGAACTATAATAATTTCGTACTAAAGTCTTATCAACATTAGATAAAATTCCAAAATTATTAGTAGAAGAAGTGGTTTGATTAATACAACTAACAACTAATTTTCCTGTATTTGTTTTAAATTTTACTTTACAAAGAGCATAACTATAAGATTTTCCAGTATTACCACTTGTATAATATCCAGTATTTGAATTTAACGTAAAATCATAAGGCGCATAATACAAACCAGTTTTATCAATAGGCTCAACAACATACTCTCCATCTATATAAGGAACAGATGTAATTTCAACATTTTGAGAAACTGTATTTTGTTCATCATCTTCTAAAGTAATATTTATTACTTCATTTCCCTCTCCAATACCTGAAAATTCAATAGAAATACAAGCATTGGTTTTATCTAAAGTAGAATTAACTGTATAAATAGAAGTTTCTTCAGGAGACACACTTATAGAAAAATTATTAGGATGATCATCAACTTCAAAACCTCCATATAAAATATTTAATGTTTTAGTTCTTGTATTCATAATAGTATAATTATTAATAATTTCTCATGTTAAATTTTGACATACTCTAATATTTGTTAAATCATTACGACTATTTAAAAACATCTTTTTCGTAAGAACATTAGAAACATATATATTACAATTATTCATAAGCCCTTCAAAAGCATACTTACATTTTAATCAATTGGTAGAATATATCGTATCAAACTGACAATTATTTAAATAAAGATTTTGTAAATTATTACAAAAACTAAAAGCATATCATAAATCAGCAACATTTTGAACATTTCAATTAGATAAATTTAATTCAGTCAAATTATCACAATAACGAAAAGCTCCATATAAATCAATTAAATTATTTGTTTGTCAATTAGAAACATTTAACTCAGTTAAATGATTACAACCAGCAAAAGTCCAACTTAAATTTGTTAAATTACAAGTATTTCAATTTGAAACGTCTAAATTTGATAAATTATTACATCAATAAAACATATATGCAATATTATTTAATCTAGATGTATTTCAATTTGAAACATCTAAAGTTGATAAATTATAACAGGAAAGAAAAGTATCTACCGCAGATTGTAATTTACTAGTATTTCAATTTGAAACATCCAAATCTCTTAAATTCTCACAATAGTAAAAAGCATAATTTAAATCAATTAAATTATTTGTTTGTCAATTAGAAACATTTAAAGTTGTTAAATTATTACAATAATAAAAAGTTCCATCTATTAATCTTAAATTACAAGTATTTCAATTAGAAACATCTAAATTTGTTAAACCACTACAAGAAGCAAAAGTATTATATAAAACTTTACAATTAGAAATATTCCAATTAGATACATTTAAATTTGTAAAGCTTTGACAACCTTCAAATGTTCGATTTATACTTTTTAAATTACTAGTATCTCAATTTGAAACGTCTAAATCTGCTAATACTCAACATCATAAAAAAGTATTATTCATATACTTTATGTTACTAATATTCCAATTAGAAACATCTAAATTTGTTAAATTAGAACAACTATGAAAAACACTATTAAACATTTGTGTGCTTTGTAAATTTCAATTTGATATATTTAAATCTGTTATATTATAGCAATACATAAAAACATTATCTCAATTTTTAATTTTACTTACATTTCAATTTGAAATATCTACATTTCTAAAATTATTACAACCATAAAAAATTCCATTAAGATTATGTATATTTTGTAAATTTCAATTGCAAAGATTTATATTATTTACCATATAGCAATTAGCAAACATATAATCTAAATTTGTAACATTTTTCATATCTCAATCTTGAAATTCAATATTATCTAACTGATAACAATAATAAAAAGCACGAGATAAAGAAGTATTTTTAGGAAAACCACTCTGAACATTAATATTTAAATTTGTAAGACCTGACATACCATTAAACATGAACTCTAATCCAGTAGAATGTTTTCAATTTAAATTTAAAATAATATTAGGACAATTTCAATCAAATAATGCATGCTGATATGTATACCTAGCATCCATTAATAAATTATTATATTCATATAGCATATTTTTCCTAACCTCCTTCTTCCTCATCTTCTACAATTTCATCTTCTATTATTAAATCAGCTAAAGCGTTTGCATAAGGTTGTAATAAATTTTGAACTTCACTAACAGAATTACAATAGGTTACAGTATATTCATCTTCTGCATTTGCACGATAACTAACTTTAAATCTGACCGTTGCCTCAGGAGGTTCTTGATTAAACACTAAAACTCCATCAAAATAACTATTATAAGTATTGTTTGTATTCATAACTAAATTTTCAACTAATTGTTGATTAAAGATAATTTTTGGATAAATTTTTCCTACAATATATTCATTATAAACTATTGGACCTTGTGACATAGTAATAGAAATATCTGTAGCTGTTAACATAGTTGGAGAATTAGTTTGATCAGTAAGTTTTTCAAAATCATCATATATTTCTGTTATAAAAGTTTGTCCATTATCTTCACTATATGTTAATTCAAAAATATCTTGACTTTCTAAAATTTTTAATTTTAATAAAGCCACTCCATTTAAATCTGTATCACTTACTCTTGGTGTTAATACTGCAACAGTAGGTTCTGATGGAGTAATAAATATATCTGTGGCGGTTATTATATCATTAGAATTCATTTTAGTTACTAATAAATCAAAATCATTATACATTTCTGTTGTAAAAGTCTGTCCACCATCATTACTATATTTTAAAACAAAAACATCTTCATTATTATTATTATTATTATTATTAGTTTCTGTTTTAGCTTCTAATCACTGAGTTCCATCATATATATAATATTTATCTAAAGTTATATTATAATAACAATCTTCTCTTACAGGATTTTCAGGTGCCATATATAAATTAGGCACTATAGGTACATCATCATACATATTAATACCTCCTTTATTAAAATATGAAAAAATGCTCCTCTCTATTATTTATTTTAGCCCAAAATAAAAAAGAAAGCAAGTTGTTACACTTACTTTCTAGGTATCTTCATAAAATAACAATAAACTTTTTCATCTATTGCATCTTCATCTTTTATAAAATCTTTACTAAACTTAGCATACCATTCTACATTTTCTTCAAATAAATCATGATAATCATTATATGCTGAATTCATTACAATTCAAAAATCAACAGGTCTAATTTCAGAATATCCATAAGAATTCCTAACACCTTCAGTGTCAGCTAATTCTCATTTTTTACCATATGGTTCCATACATTCAATAATTTCTCTTGCTTTATCCTCTGTTAAAACGCGGCCTTCCGCAATCTCATATAATTTTTCTTCAACTTTTTCTAATTCTCTATCTCCAACCATATCAATAATATATTCCATATAATCAGACATTTCATCTATCTTTTTTGAATCACCAGAACTAATGATTTTATTTATATATTTTTTGTAGTCCATCTTCAATTTTTTCCACCTTTCTTAATACTTCATTTAACAATCTATTTTGATATTCTAATTTATGTTCCATATCAAAAATAATTGTATCTAGCTTTCTACTTTGAGATTCATTTTCTTCATACGAATGAAGTGATATATATGACAATAATACAGTTAATAAATCTAATGCATCAAGATTTTCTTTCATTATACACTTCCTGCAGGTTCTGTCAATTGTCCTCTAGGTTTTACACAAGAGGTAATTACAAATTGACCATTTTCATAATTATCATTTCCGCTACCATACATAATAGGATATCTTACTCTTGTATTTAATTGATTTGCATACATAGTATTTCCAGCTTTACATAAAACAGGAATATCTCCTACATTAGTTCTTATAAAAACAGGTAAATTCGCGGCCGCAGCTACATTATTGCATATAACGAGTCCATAAGTTTCTGTATTAACTAGATTTTTTACTGCTCTATTAGGAATTAAAATTACTTCCTCCTCAGTAGTTTCTACAGTTGAGCAAAAAATTGTTTGACAGTAATTATTCATTTTTCAATCTCCTTTCTCAACAAAAAATAGCGGAAGCACCTGGCCTCCGCATGTCGACTTGCAAAAGCAAGGATTAAGTTAAACTAGTATAAAGAATTACATCCACAACCAGTATAGCAAGGTGGATTTAATACATATCTACCTTGTAAATTTAAAATTGTGTCTGTTGAGTTTTGTACAGCAGCAGTTAAAGTAGCTGTTTGATTTGCATTAGATAAAGCATCTCTTGTAGTTTGAAGTTTATCACTTAATTCTCTGATATAATTATCTTGAATCATTTGTCTTGTAGCAGCATTTTCAGTTGTTACTAAGTTTCCAATTGCGGCAATACTATTGCTAATTTGTTGTTGAATATCTTTCATAGCAACTAAATTACTATAATTGCTTGTTAAAACAGTATCAGTTAATGCGCATTGACCTTGAGCTAATCCTCTAATAGCATTATCTTGTGATTGAAAATATAAACTATTTTGAAGATCACTTTGTCCTAAAGCTGTTGCTCCATTATTCCAGAAACCACCATTTCCGCCAAATAATAGAATGAAAATAATAATTAATGAGAAAATTCCCATAGAACCACCAAATAATCCATCGTTATTATCTCTTGTTAATGCTAATACATCTGCAGCTGACATTCCAGTATTATCGTTCATCTTCTTCCTCCCTTTCCTTAAAATATTTATAATAAAAAGCTAGTCACGTGCCTATCTTCTATTACCATTAATTAAATTAATCATTTGCACAAATTGTTCTTTTGAAATTCCTTTTTCATTACACATTTGCGCAATACTTTCCGCTTGTTTTTCTGTTGGTTGGCTTTTAATTGTATTAAAAAGTTGTAATTGTTGCGGATTTAGTAGACTTGTTAGCGCTTGCTGTGGTTGACTTGATAGTAGCATCTGTGATAGTATGTTCTGCATGTTTATCATCCAATCTCTCCTCCAATTCTTTTATTTTCTTTTCTAATTCTTCAATCTTAATATCTTTTTCATCTTTAGGAACTATAATATTATAAACTTTAGATATATTTCCATCTACTTCCTTAATAGATATTTTAGAATTTGGTTCATCAATAAACAGAGTTTTTTTAGATACTATAATATTAGATATATCTTCATTAGGTTTAACATATCGTATATCCGTATCTGAATTACTACCTGTCGCATTAATAATATTTTGAACAGGCGGCTGCGTATTAATTCCCATATTTTGAGTATATTGAGCTATCATATTTTCAATATTCTCTTTTTGACGATACAATTGATTCATCAATCCCGCATTATTGTAATTATAAGGCATATTTAATCTCCTTTCCATTTTTTAAACAATATAAAAAAGCCAGGCATTAGGAAAATAGACCTAATGCCTGGCTATGATATTTCGTTATAATTTATCTATCCATTTGTTTCAATCCATTTCCCTTTATCAGAGTTTTCTCTCTGACATATATATTTTATTTTTAATTTAAATAAATTATCAAATTTGTCCCAAAATTTTATGCATCTGTGCTATCGTTAGTAATATATAATGTATGAGTATTAGGATCTAGTCTAGTTCTAATACCACCTGTTACATTATAATCTGAATTAGGAACAGTCATTGTTGATTGTCCTGTTTCAATAGTAATATTACCATATCCTAATAACGAAGTACCATTAATTGTTTTAATATTTGTCCCACTAACTAATTCTGCTTGTTTTTCATCCCAATAAGTAATTTTTGCATCTGTAATATCATATGCTGGACTTGCAGTAAATACAGGATCAGTTTCAGAAGTAATAAATCCACTGTCATTTGTTAAATCACTTACTTTTGTTGGAATTGTAGGAAGATTAATTAAATCATTATAATCTCCTGTTGTGGCAACACTAGCTAAATCAGAACTTAATGTATAATAAGTTAAATTATTAACTGCATTTGTAATATATCCCGCATTATTAGTTAAATCACTCGTATCAGTAGGTAAATCAGTCATTCTAGCTAATCTAACTGAGCCAGCATCTTTACCAGTTCCAGATGTAGAATCTACATATACATCTCCTTGATATCAAGCTTCTCCTGTTCAAGTTAAAGTATGTGCATTTGATCTTGCGTCATCCGCAGTACCATTACCAACTATATGAGCATATACATTTGACCCACTAACTATATTATATTTACCTTGAACATGTTGATTATTACTCAATGCTTCTGTATAATATCCTTCAGCATGTGAATAAATTCCACTTGCCACAGTATTATTTCCTTCAGCATGTGAATAATCTCTTGAAGCTATACTATTATTTCCTTCTGCATGTGAATAAGTTCCTGAAGCTGTACTACTATTTCCTTCTGCATGCGCACCCATTCCACTTGCAGTTGTATTATTTCCTTCAGCATGTGCTTGTGCTCCGCTAGCTTCAGTAGTTCAACCTTCTACATGAGAATAATTACCAGAAGCTTCTCCTGATGCTCCTTCTGCATGTGCAGCAGTTCCAGATGCAAGAGATGAAAAACCTTCTGCATGAGAATAATCACCAGAAGCTTTTGTTGAAACTCCCTCTGCAACAGCACCATTTCCAATAGTATAATTTGTTCCTTCTGTAGAAGAACCAATTGTTCTAACACTTCGTGGTTGACTGCCATTAATCCAATTACTATTTGCTAATGATGGATTTGAACCAGCTGTTACATGTCCTTTATTGTCAACAGTAACAGATGTATATGTTCCAGCAACAACTCCTGATGTAGCATGAGATAATGTTCTAGTACCACTAGTTGTAATTGCTAAATTATCATCAATAACAATTGGACCAGTTGCATTTAAAGTAATACTTGTAACAGTACCACTTGGTTCGTCACCAGATGGAATCAATATCCAGCCAGTTCCATTACTAATAAACATATCTCCTACTTTTGCATTTTGACTTGCATAAGTACCATCTGTAATAACTTTATATGTAAAACCACTATTTGCAGCTGCAGCCGCAGGTAAACTAGTTATCGTTCCTCCTGACCCTAAAGAACCTTTAAATACCATAAAACCAGGAAGTGCGGCAATAGCTGAATCTACATAAGCTGTAGTTGCAACTTTAGTTGAGTTATCTCCACTTTGTTGAGTCGTAGCCGTAACACCATTTGTAATAGCACCAGTTAATATTGAAGCTGGTACTGAAGTAATATTAGCTTGACCTGATGTAGCAACACTAGTACCATTAACCGCTACTTCTGTAATAGTACCTGTATTAGTTGTATATCCTTGATTAGTTGCGGCAGTAACTCTACCATAACTATCAACTGTAATTCCTTGATAGGTTCCTGCAGTAACACCTGAAGCATCTAAAGCTATCGTTCCTGTCGTCGTGATATCTCCACCCGTAAGACCAGTTCCCGCAGTTACTTTAGTTACGGTTCCTGTATTAGTTGTATATCCACTATCATTTGTAAATGCACTTATATTAGTTGGAATATCGCTTGTTTTAGCAAGTTTAGAAGAACCAGAAGTTTGACTTGTTCCTCCTACATAAACATCACCTTTATATCATGCATTACCATTCCAATCAACAGTGTGAGCATTTGAACGAGCTGATGTTCCTGTTCCATTACCAATTATATGTGCATATGTATTATTACTATCTAATATATTAAATTTACCTTCTACATGTTGATTTTGTCCAGTTGCTGTTGTGTAACGACCTTCAGCATGTGAAGTTTGACCACTTGCTGTAGTATAATATCCTTCGGCATGAGATCCATTAGTTCCACTTGCTGTAGTATAATACCCTTCAGCATGTGCTTGTGTTCCGCTTGCGGTTGTTGTATTACCTTCGGCATGAGACGCACTACCAGAAGCCTTAGTTCCAGTACCTTCCGCAAAAGCATAAGTTCCAACTGAATAACTTGAACCATCTGCCATAGCATAAATTGTTCTTAAACTACCTGAGGCATTTGCATTTACTAAATTACTATTTACTTCGCTTGTTAAAAATCCACTATCATTAGTTAAATCACTAACTTTAGTAGGAACAGTAATATTAGCAACTGCATCTGTATTTGAATTTGCTGTAAAATCAACTATTTTAGTTCCATTTTTTTGAATTGTTAATTTTGCATCATTAACAACAGGAATTGTAGGTTTATTTGTTAAATCTTCATAGTTTCCACTAAAATCACTTTTAGCATTTCACGCAGTTCTTTCTGCGGCAGTTATAAATTTATGAGTTTTATTAGTATCATCAACTAAATCACTGCTTAATTTATTTGAACTTGTTATTTCTGACTGTAAACCACTAACTAATCCACCAACAGGAATATCAATTGTATTACCATTTTGTAAGGTTAAAATAATCTTTTTATTTGTTGAATCATATTGACCACTGACAACAACAGATTCAAGAGGTAAATCAATAGTACTTGAATTTAACACTGTACCTGCACTATTTTTTAATTTTGCAGTAATCTTATAATCTGTAGTATTTACAGATAGTTCTATTTTATTACCTGTAGCAGTTTTTAATTCATAATTAGTTAAATTATTAACATCTTTTGTAATAAAACTAGAAACATCTGGTATGTCGCTAATATTTGCCTTACCATTTCAATAATTAATATTTGTATTTGTGATGGTTGCAGCAGGACTTCCTCAATATCCAGAATCCACACGTTCATAATGTGCATTACCATTAGGATCGTTTGCTGCGGTTACAAAGTAATAAAGTTGATATTTTTTGTCATTGGCTGTCCCAGAAGAAAGTTTAAGCGCATATAAAACATCATCTTTCCCATTCGCAACAGAAGGTAAACTATTAACAAACAATAATGCCATACCATTTCTTAAAGTAATATCATCAGGAGGTGTAATCATATCCATACTATTAACTATTGTTCATGAAAGAACGCCTTCTTGTGAAATAGAAGGAACAAAAATATCACCTTTATCACCTTTCGCATAAAGGTCTACCTCAAGATAATTTTTCCCCTCAATAGGATTACTCATAACAGAATTATTATCATCCATGCTATAAAACCTCCTTTTATATTTTTATATCATTTTTCTTTTTCTCACTATAATAATATTTAAAAATACATAAGATAAATAAATTATTTTAGACCAAAATAAAAAAGACAATGTTTCCATCGTCTTTTATTTTCCTTCTTTTCAATGACTATCAATTTTTTTATATAATTTTTCAACCCTTTTTCAAGCTCCATCTTTTTTATAAAGTAGATGTCCTTTATTTCAAATTTCATTATTTCCTGCAAACAAATCAGCTTGATTATTGGCATTTATAAAAAAAGTATCTGTAATAACATCATATAGACCAACCTTATTATCACGAATTCTTTTACAAGGGAAAAAATCTCTTATTATTGATTGTGTTGCAGTATCAATAATAGTTAAATGATAAAGTTTTAAATTTGCGGCAGATCCCGCAACAGGATATGTTGTTGAAGGATATTTATAGTTTCTTCCAAAAATATATAAATTGCAATCAGGACCTCCATAAGCATTTAATGACTGTTCTTTTATAAAGCCATCAATTTTTAAGCTTTGAACGTTTTGTTGAATAATTAACGAAACACGATGCCTTGTAGTATTTGCAACAATATCACTTTCAATAACACCATAATCGGTTGTGGTTGGACTTTCTGAACATGGATATTCAACTGTAAAACGATTATTTGTATTTATGGCTAAATGAAATTGAGGATTTCAAGTCCAAGTTCCTTCAGAGTCTCCATAAGCTGCCCCAATAATTGTTTGTCATCCATTTTGTCAAGCTCCAATTGTACTTGTAAATTGAATATCTGCTTCAATATTTAAATGACTATTGTAATCATTAGGATTAATACCCGTATCAATTCATTGTGCTGCTTGACTTTGAATATAATCTAATTTTTGATATTCTTCATAATTTCAACCATTTTTTATCATAATATTAGGAGAACTTCCTTTATATGTTTCAATATTTAATGCAGATGATCAATTTGTACCACCATTATTTTTTGAAGATATAAAGAAAATATATTTTGTTCAATTATCTAAATTTTCTATTTCCGCACTAGTGTTAGTTCCTAGATTTTGAGAATCTCAAGAGTCTGTATCATCTATTCTAACTCATAATTCTACATAACTTGAAATTGTATTAGAATCTGGACCAGGAATTCCAACTTGATTATAATTAGCAATAGCTCCAATTGCATATCACCAATTTCCAAAACCAATAGAACCATCTATATAAGAACCAGATTCTATTGTATATGGATCTAAATTAGTTCTCTCTAATCCACCTCAACCATTTCCACTTCAACCAATGTGAATACCCTCATAACCAGGTACTTTAGTACCTTGTCCAGTTCCAGTGTAAATATTACATGGTGAATCTGATTGTTTTCATCTGTTATACTCTTCTGAAAAATTTGGATAGCATAACATAAATTCAAATTTTCCATCATTACGTTTGTATGTATTATCATCTAATAAATATAAACGAGAATATTTATTTTCAGTTTGAGTATTTTTACATTCTTCAACAGTACTAAATAATACAGTTCCTTCTATATTATTATGATAAAAAATTCTTGCTCAACAAGAATTATCACTTAATTTTTTAATTGCCATATCATAAATAGGTTTAGCAGGTTTTTTCCTTCAATATAAAGTATAATTTGTAATATTTCCATTGGTATCTCCAGTAGCAGAGCAAGATAAATCTGTTGAATTATATTTTACATTTGTAGCATTAACATTTAAATTTTTAGGAATGTTAACTAAAGTTGTTTTTTCAACTCCAGAACTTGTACTTGAAAGTGTCTGTGCAGAATTTTTTGCTTCCATATATAAGCTATATTTTATTCCAGGTGTTAATCCTGTTAAAATATCCGTTCTACTAGTTCCAGAACCAGCAACAGTATATGTATGTTCTGAACCTCCTTGTGGAGTATAATGCAATATAAAAATTGGATTAACAACACGTTCACAAGAACAGGAAAAACGAATTTTAGTTCTAGTTACTTGTCCAATAGACAATTGTACTGAACTTGGTTGATCTTCTTCCCAAATAGCATACATAGTGTAAGTACCTGTAGGAGTATAACTACCTGTAGTCCCTGTTGTTGCAGAAGAACTTGTATTTCATCCTTTAAAAGTATAACCACTTCTAGTAGCTATTGGTAAAGTAATACTTGAATAAGAACCAGTAGAAGAACTAAATTGTGCATATAATGTTTCACTTGCAGATGGAGTATATGAACCTCCTGAAGTTCCTCGTTTTGTTCCACTGGATGATTGTGTCCATCAACCAGTCAATGTATATGTAATAGTTGCAGTAGAGTTTAAACTTGTTGTACTACAAGACCCTCCATTTGCGTTAAAAGTAACTGTTCTAGTTGCTGTCCCATTAGATTTTGTTGCGTTTGGTAAAGAAATTGCACTGTAGGTTCCAGTACTACTACTTCATTGTGCGTATAATGTTTCACTTGCAGATGGAGTATAGGAACCACCATAAGTACCTCTCTTAGTGCCTGCGGATGCTTGAGTCCATCAACCAGTTAAAGAATATGTAATGGTTGCCGTTGAAGTTTTTGAAGCAGTGCTACAAGTTCCTCCATTTGTTGTCGCATTAAAAGTTACTGTTCTAGAAGAAGAACCATTAGACTTCGTAGCGTTAGGAAAGTTAATTGAACTATAACTACCAGTACTACTACCTCATTGTTGATATAATGTTTCTACACCACTAGGAGTATAAGAACCTCCATTGGCACATCTTTTAGTACCACCTGATGTATTTGTATATCAACCATTGCCACTATAAGTAACAGTAGCTGAAGATGTTAAACTAGACGAACCTGCAGTTCCACCATTACCATTAAAAGTAACTGTTCTGGAGACACTAGTGTTTGACCTGCTTGCTGAAGGAGTAGTTATTGCTCCATTCGAAGTTGAAGAATTTCATTGGGCAGTCATTGTTGTTCCTTCATTTGCGGAGTACGTACCACCGCCACCATAAGTAGCTCCATTTGTAGCTTGTCATGAACTAAAACTATAAGAGGTTGTGTTAACCGCAGTTTTTGAAGTAGGACTAACAGAACCTCCATTGGCATTAAAATTAACCGTATATCCGTTAGCAGTTGTACTGTTTCGTGAAATAGCACTTGCTAAAGTTAAATTTGTTCCATATGTTTTAGTTTGAGCACTTGGAGTAGAAGATCCTCCGTTTGCATTGTAAGAAACTGTATATGTCGTATAAGACATAGGGATATCAAAATTAAAAGTTAATGTATTTGGAGTAGAAGCACGTGCCTGAACTGTAAAATTTAAAGTTACACTATTCCCAGTTAAACCGGTTCAAGTTAAAGTTTTACTTAATAAAGCATCTTGATAGCTAGTATTATTAATACGCACATGTTTAACAACAGCACTTTGTCCAGATCCACCACATGTAAAAGTTCTAGTTTGATCAATATCATAATATGCACCATAACCAGCTGATGTACTACTATAAGCTTTAAATTCTAGTTTAGTTAAACTAACAGTACCATTTTGAGCGGTATATGTTATACGAGCAACACCACCTCAGTTTTTTCCACTAAAGGTAACTCATTTTTCCAATGTAGCCATATCCTTTTACCTCCTATGAATCTATTAATACAAATAAATCTCCATCTTTTCCTAGTGAATCGCTAGGTTCAGTTGAACCACTATAAACAGTTGGAATTTCATCAATTGTAATTAATTTTTTACTACCTGCATCTTTATTCGTTCCAGATGCAGATTTTACATATATATCTCCTTGATACCATGCATTTCCATTTCAATCAACCGTATGAAGATTTGATGGTATTTGTGAAGTTCCATTACCTATGATATGAGCATATAAATTTGAAGAGTCTTCAATATTATATTTACCTTCAACATGTTGATTACTTCCTTTAGCAGTCGTATAATATCCTTCTGCATGAGAATTATCCCCTTCAGCTTTAGTGCCTTTACCTTCTGCAATTGAATTTTTCCCAATAGTATAAGAAGCATTTTCTTCTAAAGAATATATATTTCTTAAACTTCCTTCAGAATTTCCATTTCTCATATTTAATATATTAATTTTATTTTTAATAACTTCTTGAACAACACCTTTTAAATTTAGTGGGTATTGAATAGTAATAGGAATTTCTAATTGAGTTCCAATAAATTTTTCAGTTCCTTCTGTTCCTATTATATAATTAGTATTTTTATTTAAAATTTCATCTTTTGTATATTCTTGCGGATCTTCATCATAATAATAAACATATTGATTATCATAAATATATGACCAAGTAGAATGAGTTTTTATTGTTGGCAATTGACTAACATTAGCTCTTTTGATACGTTTATACATTTTTCCTTCTTTATAATTAATTTCATCCGCATAATTAGGAACTGCTAATAAACCATTAGGAAAAATTATTGTATTATTATTATCTTTTAAAGTATATTCTATATCAAAAACAAAATTATCTTCAATATATTCTTCATATTTTGTATCTTCATCTCCAGCTTCAGTTAAATGACAACATAATTTATCAATACTGTTTGTTGGTACTACACATAAATATCCATTAGCAGGTGGTGTATAATATTGTAAAAAAGTTGAATCACTTAATGTTTGTCCTCCTGGAATTGCAGTTGTTGTAGGAGAAAGTAATGTTAATCCACGAGAAGATGTTGTTGGAGCAGTAGCATTTCAAGCAACTCTATAAATTGAATTCTCATTTGCATCATAAATTGTATAAGTATTATTACCTAAACATTCAAATCATATAATACCATACGTATTTGTTGAAGCATCTGGTTTACCCGATGTAACATTCCCACTTGCATTAATATAATAATTTTGAATTCTTTTAGTTGTATCATTTTTATTAAATTGATTAAATTTTACACTTGTTAATTTTGTAGGTTTTGCAATAGTAATAGTACCAATATATTCAGGAATAAAATGTACTATAATACTATCTCCATTAGAAGCAACTCCTGTAATAGTAATTCCAAATGTTGAAGCCATATTTACAATTGTTCCGTTACGCTTTCAAGAACCTTGATCATAAATAAAAGTATAGTCTCCTTCATTATTTTGTACTGCACTTCTAAAAGTTGCAACATTAATTGTTGCTGTAATTGTAGTAGATTCAATATCCATTGTACATTTTTCTTCAATAGTTGTACAATTAACACTACCTCTAATACTATTTATAGTAGCTTCTCCATTTAAAACATTTTCACTACCACCAGTTTTTCTATAATTAAATTTAGTATCACTTACAATTTTACTACTAGAAACTAAATTATTTGCAAATCCAACTGTAGTAGTAGGATATACACCAACAGGATCTATTGCAGGATAAATCTCATTCTGCTTTGCTTCATCACTATAAAAATGAATTTCTGCCATAATTTAGCCTCCTTTTAATGAATGTCATAAAATAATCCAGTTGTTATTTTATCTCCATCTATTCTTCCTATTCCCTTTGTTTCATTTTGATTTTTTGTATAAGTTACTCCCGTTCCATAAAAAAAGCTATCACCAATTGAATCAGTACCACCAGTAAGATAATAAGTAACATTATTTTCTTTTGCCTTAATAATTACACTATTTGCATTAAAACGCTCAAAATGTCCAAAATCTTCATCTTCTTCTGGTAATACATAATAATATAAATCATGAAATCTTTTATCTATTTCTGAGTATGATTCTTGTAATTCTGCGGGAATTGCATAAAATGTTGTATCACTTGGATCTGTAATAGATTCAAGACTTTCAACAATTTGTATATCTAATGGACCAGGAATTCCTTGTGGACCAGTAATATTTTGAGTAGTTGGATTGGTATAACCTTTATCATTAGTCCAAGAAATATTTCCATTTTCATCTACACTAGGAATAAAAGTTGCACCATATCCAGATACTGTAAATACTGTTCTAATAACATCATTAGTATATATATATTCTGTCTTTGTTCATAAATATCTTTTATTTCCTGCAACGGGAACTGTATCAGATCAATCAGGAGAATCCTCATCAGGAGGATTAACTCCATCATTACTAGTCATATATGTTGTAATTGAAGTGGCAACACTTATACCATCTTCTCCACGAGCATAAATTTCTACATTTAATTGATCATCTATTAAGGGTCTTTCACCCATTGTAGTATCATTAACCATAATTATAAGCTCCCTTCTGTAATTTTACTTGCTTCAGGGTAAAGAACAAATAATTTTGGTCCATCTATATCATAACCAATTAAAGTTGTATTATTATTTAATTCAATCTCATATCAAAATCTCTTATATCCTGACTTAAAAGGTTCACATAAACTTTTAGTTTCTGCTGAAGTTAAAGATATATCCGCAACATCACTTGCTTCGGTGAGATCAATTCTTTTTGTTAATAAAGTATTTTCAAGATTATTTTCTTCACAAATTGATAAGATAATTCAATCTCCAGCCTTAAAGTCACCTGTCCTATTAACTAAATGAAGAGTTAGAGCATCTCCTCTATTAACATAAACATTTTTATTAATTATTCTATACATAATTTTCCTCCTTTTCTCTCCTAAGCATCTTGTCCATTATTTGTTATATATAAAGTATTTGTATTATCATCAAGTCTAACTTTTAATACCCCAGCAACAGTAGAACTTGCATTTTCAACTGTTACATTAGATACTGCTGTTTGTACAAAAGCTGTTGTAGCTATTTTTGTAGAGTTATCAGTAGATGTTTGAGTTGTTGCAGTAACACTACTTGGAATAGCTCCACTTAATTGTGTTGCATCAAGAGTAGAGCTTGATGTTAATGGAGTAATTGTATTACTTCCAAGAGTAATTGTTCCATTTTCTATTTTTGCATCAGTAATACCATAACCACTCAATGTAGTCGGATTTGTTCCAGCTGTGACATGTCCTTTTGCATCTACCGTTACACTATTATATGTTCCTGCAGTTACACCTGAAGTATCATGTTTTAAAGTTAATACACCACTACTTCAAGTACCTGTAATACCATCACTACCTACAACTTTTGTATAGTTTTCACGAACTGTAACTGTCCAACCTGCAGTTTTATCTAGTTTATATACATATGTTTGATCACCTTGTTGATTATTACTGTGTGAACTTACGCTTCTATAATATTGAAATTCTACATTTGTTGGATTTGTTTCATCATTAACATATGCCATAAATGCTAATCTTGTTTGGCTTCCAGTTGCTGGGTTACTATTACTACTTGCTCTAGTATAAACAACATGTTTTGCAGTATAAGCTGTAAGAAAATCGTTTCAAGTAGAACTTCCATATTTTAAAATTGTCATACCTGACATAAAATTAGCATCATTTGTTAATTCACTTGTTTTAGTAGGTACTGTAACACTATTACTACCTAAAGTAATTGTTTGACTTGAAATACTTGCATCTGTAATTCCATAACCTGCCAATGTTGTTGGATTTGTTCCAGCTGTAACATGACCTGTATCATTAACAGTTACACTTGTATAAGTACCCGCAGTTACACCAGAAGTCGCATGTGAAATTGTGCGGCTGCCGCTTGTAGTAATTGCAGCACTACTATCTATTGCAATAGGACCTGTAGCATTTAATGTAACACTTGTTACTGTACCTGAAGGCTCATCACCTGAAGGAATTAATTCCCAAGTATTTGCATTAGAAGTTTTTGTTAAACATATAAATGTATCCCCAACTTTTGCAGTCTTAGATGCATATGTGCCATCAGTAATTACTTTATAAGTATCTCCAATATTTGCACTACCATCAACAGGTAAGGCAGTAATTGTACCTCCAGTACCTAAACTACCTTTAAATACCATTGGTTCTGGTAGATTATCAATAGCAGTATCAACATATGCAGTTGTAGCTATCTTTGTAGAATTATCTCCTTGGGTTTGTGTAGTTGCGGTAACCGCACTTGGAATAGCTCCTGTTAAAATACTTGCAGGTACAGATGTAATATTTGCTACTCCAGAAGTAGCTATCGATGTTCCATTTACTGAAACACCTGTAATAGCATCTCCTTCTTTTAATAATTTTTTACTACCACTATCTTTATTAGTTCCACTAGTAGAACCTACATATACATCTCCAGCATATCAAGCATTTCCACTCCAATCTACAGTAGCAGCATTTGATCTTGCATTGTCAGCAGTACCATTTCCAATAATATCTAAATATGTTTCATTAGATTCAGAAATGTTATATCTACCTTGAACATGTTGATAATCACTTGCTGCAATAGTGTATTCTCCTTCAGCATGAGATTTTTGCCCTGATGCAACAGTTCCACTACCTTCAGCATGAGCTGCATAGTCAGAAGCTGTAGTATAATAACCTTCTGCATGACCATATTTTCCTGATGCTGTACTAGAACGACCCTCAGCATGAGCATATTCATTTGATGCAGTAGTTGAACGACCTTCCGCATGAGAATAAGCACCAGATGCTTCAGTATTATATCCTTCTGTATGAGAAGCTTGTCCTTGTGCAATTGTACTATAACCCTCTGCATGAGCAGCCCATCCTTTGGCTATTGTATTATATCCTTCAGCATGGCTGCCAAAATTAGCAGCAAGAGTGTCATTTCCTTCCGCATGAGCACCTCTTGCAGAAGCTACATTTCCTCTTTTGAAAAAATAAATTGTATTTCCAACAGAAAAGACACTCATATCAGTATCTGATGATAAAGTAATTTCATCATCTTCTTGATTTATAGTAGTAACAAGACGATTATATCCATAATCTGCAGTACTAGTTAAACTTACATAGCATCCAATTAATGTAAGATCTGGTTCTGTAGTAAGACCTAAAACATTAGAATTCTTTGAAGAAATAATTGCCGAACCAAAAGAAGTGTTAGTATCTCCATATCCTTCAGCATGAGCTCCTTCTCCACACAAAGCAATTGAATAGCTACCCTCAGCATGTGTAGCATAATCTAAAGCTTTTGTAGAATTTCCTTCTGCATGAGAATGACTTCCATCTGCTCGTGTACTTGCTCCTTCAGCATGTCCATTTGCTCCATTAGCCTGAGAATAATATCCCTCTGCATGAGATCTTGCCCCAATAGCTTTAGCACCATATCCTTCTGCATGAGTTGCTGTATTTCCTGCTGTAGTTTGAATTCCTTCCGCATGAGCACCATATCCTTCTGCTTTTGAATCTTGTCCTTCAACAAAAGCATAATCTCCAATAGTGTAATTATCATTTTCTACAAGAGTACCTATTCCTCTTAAACTTCCTGTAGCTGAGCCATTAACTAAATTATCATTAATTTCAGTTCCAGCAATTTCAATTCTATTTGAAGAATCTTTATCCAAATAAATCTTTTTAGTATCAGTAGTTACAATAAATTGTCCTTCTGTAACAGGGAGGCTACTCAATTGATTATCTTCAACTTTATACGGTTTAAAAATTGCCATAAAAATTCCTCCTTTTATTTCTTAATATTTTTCATTTTATATTGAACTACTAATTGTTTGCCATTCTAATAAATTTTCTGCATAATTTTTAGCACCATTAATTGTATCAGCGCTACCAGCATCTGAAGAGCTACCAATTAATGTAGTTTGAACATTACTTGCACTACCAGCAGCATCATAATCTGTTGTTGCAGTATATGCGGCAGTACCTAATCCATAAACACTAACTGCATCTCCTTTTACTTTAATAGTACCATTTGTTGTCCCCGTTGTGATATCTGCTTTTTGTAAAGCACTATCTGCGGCAGTACCTTGTGCAGCAGTTGCATAATCAGTACTTGCTGTATATGCAGCGCTACCTAAACCATAAACGCTAACTGCAGTACCATCAACTTTAATTGTACCATTTCCGCTTGTAGAATCTCCAGTTGTTACACTTTGAACTGCACTGTCCGCTTTTGCTCCTTGAGCCGCAGTAGCATAAGCATCTGTATTTGTATATGCTGCAGAACCTAAACCTTTTACACTAACTGCAGTATAATTAGTTCCGTCTACAGTATATTTAATTTCACCATTATTAGCACCTTGAGCAATACTTTGAACAGCAGTTCCTGCCTTAGCTAATTCTGCAGTAACCGCATCCGCTAATTTAGCACTTGTTACAGCTTTTGCATCTAATTTATCAGTTGTAACGGCTCCATTCGCCAATTCAGTTGTTCCAATACTACCAGCTACAATAGTTGCACTAATTACATTATTACTATCGATAGCTAATTGTACTTGTGTTGCATTTTGTTGTGCAGTATATACATCAACTAAATCTTTAGCTGCAATATATAATCTATCACTTGTCGCATTTGCGATAATTAACTTAATATATTTTCCTGCATCTGAAGCACTTGCAGTTCCACTTCCTTTAATAAGAGATGTAACATCAATAAGTCCATCATATAATTTACCGGTTGTGCTATCATAAGTAATATCAACTACAGTACCGCTTGATACTACCATATCTTTAGGAATATCAATATTAGCACTTAAACCAGTTGCAGTTTGAGCAATTGCATATCTTTTTGAATAAGGGTCTGTTGTTTGACCTGAAGTTTCTGTAACAGTAACGGTGTAATCAGTTGCCGCAGGAACACTTACATAAAGACCTTCTTCACCTGAACCTGTTTGTAAACTAATATTATTTCCTGTTTTTGCAGAAATTTGAACATTAATTTTATTATTATCAGTTACTACAATGGAATCATCTTTTGCAATTACTTGAGTTAAATAACCAGGAACATCTGTATTAGATAATTCAATAGTACCTAAATAAAATTTGCTACTATCTGTTAAATAATAAAAACAATCAGTGTCTTTGCTTAAAGTTGCATATTGAGCGGCTGTACACTTATAAAATTTAATCATAATTTTATCCTTCCTCTCTTTTTAACATTTTTTATAAATCTTCCCAAATAGCTCCACCAACTATTGTATCATATTGATTGGTTGCGCCATTTCAACGATATAAAGTAGTTTCTTGAACGTAAAGAGTATCACTCTCTCCTTCAACAGGCAAACCACTATCTGAGAAAATTAAATTGGATTTTTGTCCTGTCATTTGAGTCCATAATCCATTATAATAACTCCATAGAGCGTTTTCTTGTCTTACGTAATAGAAACCTTCTATAGGAAAAGGAAGATTCTTTCTGGTATTTTCATCTGGCACCGTCATAATCGCGGCATAAGTTGTTCTTTTTTTATTTGTATCTAAATAAATATTTCTATCATCTGTTGTAAAAATTAATTGCCCATCTCTAATTTTTATATCATTAAGTTTTTTAGATGTTGTGGCAATAAATTTCATTATTACTTTATTTGGTATAGCCATAATAACATCCTCCTTCTAAACATATTCGAAAAATAGGACAATTTACTTGTTAGCTTTTGACCATAATAAAAAGCAAATAAAAAAAGCTAGTTATTAAATAACTAGCTTAATTTTATAAATATTTTGTTCAATTATTTGGCAAATAAACTGTTTTACCATCATATAAAACTTTATCCCAAGTATATCCATCTGATTTACCTACTGCTTTACCAAGTAGTTCACATTTAGTTCCCTTTGGAATAACTTTATATTTAGGATTTTTAAATCCATATCCATTTAATCTACACCATACTCCTGTAGTTAATTGAATATATTTTTTAGTTTTTCCGCTTATAATTTCATTAACTCTATTTTGAACTTCACGATAATTATATCCTGCGGCTTCTAATCTTTTCTTTCTGTCTTCACCATTTCCCCATTTACCAGCAATAACTTCTTGAGCTATCTCATCAATGGTTTTTTTACTAGGATCTTGATCACTATAATCAATATATTTTAATTTTCCATGATAAGTCCAACGTAAATTTTTAACGCCTTTATAATATCTATAACCATTTTTATCAATATCACTAATTATAGCTTTTCCAGTTCCCCATCCAGTTGTATCTTCAAATACTTTACCGTTACCTAAATAAATTCCTGTATGATTATATTTAGTTCCTCTCATACATAAATATTCTCCAGGTACTAAATTACTAAAGTTGGTGCTTACATTGGTGCATGTTTCATAAACGGAATTACAAGTAAAATCAGGTACACCATTTGACTTATAAACAGTTCCACCTCTAAATAAATTTTTATCAGCTTTAAAACCCCATAAAATAGATTTTACAGATACAACACAATCAAATTGCCATTTACCATTTTTTAATGTTGATCATCCAGACCCACTATGGTATACATTTGGAACATCATTAACAAGCCATTTTAATTTGTCAATAAATTGTTTACTTTTAAATACTGCCATAAAACATCTTCCTCCTTATTTATATTTGAAAAATTGCATATTTTACTTGTTACTATTTGTCCTTGCTTAAAAATTTATACAAAATAAAAAAGACTAGTTATAAACTAGTCTATTTATTCATTACTTTAATAGCATCAATAGTTTCACCTATATTACCAGCATAACCATTTTTACTATCTTTAGTGTTATATCCAGTTACATATCCTAACCAACGATTAGAATTTTTCAAATGAACTTGATATTTATATTTGTCTGTTTTTATAGCAACAGCATCAACATCGTTAGGTAAATTACCCGCATAATCGCTAAATGATTTTACTGCAGGCAACCATTTTTTCTTAACTTTATCATGTACTTTATATTCAGTTACATCTTCAATGCGGAAACCGCTTATTCCATGACCTAAATTTCCTGCATAATCATTTGCATTAATTTTTACTTTAGGTAACCATCTGTTCGCATTATTATCATATGTTTGATAATATTTTACATTTGCGCCAGGTAAATCCGCATCTAAATATGGTTGAGGATTGATTCTTGTATCATTTGAAGTTCTTACTTCAAAATGTAAATGAGCTCCAAATGAATATCCTGTATTTCCCATATAACCAATTTGTTGTCCCTTAGATACATATTGTCCTTTTTTTACATATACTTTTTCCATATGTGCATAAAGAGTATAATATCCATTAGGATGTTTAATTTTTACGCAGTTACCATAACTTGCATTTCCAGTTGCTTTTGGATTGTTTTTATATCCTGTTTGACAAAAAACTACAGTTCCTTCAGTATGAGCTTTAATTGGGCAAGTTGCACAAGCCCATTTAACTAAATCAATACCTCTATGACTTGTAGCTGAATAATATTGTGTAATACGATAATCTGTACAATCTAAAACTCTACATCCTGTTAGTTTAGTTACTGCCATCTTCTACTGGTTCCTCAGCAGTTTGTTCTTCTGCCTCAGCTGGCTCAGTATCTTCTGTTTCATTAAATTCTGTAATGAATTCTTCAGGATTTTGAAGCTCGTGTCCAATATCTCCTAAATCTTCTTCTTTTTCTCTTAAATCAAATAATTTTCCACCAACTAAATATAAACTGATAACACCAGCTACTACGATAACACTAGCAGTGATTTTATCAATACTCCAACCCCAAATTTGGGCTAATCCTAGTAATAATGCGTTAATCATATTTAAAGCATTAACAGCATATTTACTAAATTTCTTGATTTTTTCCATCTTTGTCATTAGATTTATTCCTCCTCTTCTTTTCTATCTTCCTCAACTTCTTGTTCTTCTGAACCAGTTTCTGAAGTTCCAATAGAGGCTGCCGCCATTTTGTATTGATCGATTTGTTGATTATAATTTTGAGTAACTTCATTTAACAAATCTTTCATTACATAATAAACTTCTTCAACTGTTAACTGCGAACCATTAATAAGACGAACAAGTTGTTGTTTGAAGCTGTATAATTTCATATCCTTTTATCTCCTTTCTATATTAAACATCTATTGCACCAGAATATTTTTCTAGTGTTTTTAGATATTCATAAGCATCATCAACAGTAAGTGTATCATCATAATCAATTTCTTCCTCAGATTCTGCAATATACACAGTGTCTGTTTGAATACTATATTTAGGTTTATTTTTATCTCTTTCTCTTTCCTCTTCATTAACATAAGAATAAACTCTAATTATCGTTTGTTTATTTACAACATTTTCTATATCATATATTCTATGATATTCAGTAGGAATACCATTTGATTGAATAATTAATTTTTTTAAAGCCATATTTATTCTCCTTTTATCTCATCTATTTCAGCTTGCATTTCTTGAAGTGCTTTTCAAGTCATCATAACTGCAGAATATAAATCAACTGCATCTCGATCATGAGTTAATGCTTTTTCTGCATAGTGATAATTTCCACCTTCATCAGGAATAATCATTCCTACATGTTTCTTATCTCCATCATCTTCAAATTTCCAATTAAAATTAACAATATCCGTATTTAAAATTTGATTTAAACAACCATCATCTGCAACAATATTTTTCTTTTTAGATTCAAGAGAACCGTTGTTATATGAAGCAGCTCATACTCCCGTAGCCTTCATATATGCAGAATTGCTACCTTTTCAAATTCCTATATATGAACTATCATCTGATGATGTAAATTTAATAGATTTATTATTTGCAGTTACAGTATCTATTTCAAGTTTAATTGTTCCTGCACTATTTGAAACTTTAACATTTCCTGGGATAATCTTAGTATAATTAAAACTACCCGAAGATCCCGCACCTCTTGCTATAATAGAATCTTTACCAACACAATTTCTCGCATTCGTAAAAGTAGTATCATCTGTAAAATCAAAATCTCCAACAATAAAACCATTTTTACACTCTTCATTACTACCTTCAAGTACAATTGAACCTTTATTAAATTGACCTCCAGCAATCTGAATACCTTCTGTTTTTACATTACCTGTATTACTAACTTCAAATTTACCGAATTTTACAGAACCATCATTATTTAAATAAAAGTCATTTTTATCATCATATTTAATTGCTCCATCATTAATATATCATTTTCCAATTTGACCAGACGTAGCTTCAATATTACCTTTAATAGAAACATTTCTTGCAACTAACTCTCCAGCTTCAGATACTTTAAAAGCGCTACCTTGCGCATTTTCACCTGCAGCTCCAAGAGCAATTCCATTAGTTCCAATATAGAATCCTGATACATTTGCATCAATATTTACTTTGTCTCCAGAATAAATATAACTATACTCTACATAAGGATTTTCACCAATTTTAATTTTATTTCTTCCGCTACCAAAAGAACCCGCAGTAGCTTTAACTTCACCAGTTAAGTCCACCTCTGTTGCGGTTAATTTACCATCTTTATCAATAACAAACTTTCTATTTCCAAATCTAATTTCAGGAGTCGCTAAATCTATCAATAGACCGCTACCATCTAAAACAGAATCTACGTAACTACCACCATAAATTAATGCTTTTGAATCTCCTAAATTAATTCCTGGACCTGGGTCAAGAATAATTTGACCAGTACCCGCGCGTCCAAAGATAGCCTTTCCAGTATCAGAATCTAAAAATAAAGTTCTCTCTCCATGATGATATCCTAATAAACCAGATTCAATATCATCACTATCTTTTTCTCTAACAGAACCCATTAACAATCCTGTAAAACTATTATCCGCTTCCTTATGTCCAGCTCCTATTTGGGGAGTTAAAATAATACCTCCATCTTCATTTAAAGAAATAGAATTTCCATCTCATCCATTTAATGCAGAATGTCTGTATCTATCTAAATAAAGATATAAAGGAATATGTATTCTTCCAATTTCTATATTATCAATATCTAAAATTTTGACTTCTAATGCATTTGTAACATTTTGTCCGTCATAAATATCATTTGGTTTTAAAAATTTTTCATTTTTATTTAAAGAATTATCATTTTCAATAATAAAATTATAGTCATTAGCAAATATACCTATTGCATAGTTAAAAATTCTACCATGTCTATATCATTCATAATTTACAGCATATTCATTATTAATTATTGAAATATCTTCAAGCAATCCATTAATTTTTTTAGTAACTCTAATTGTAAATGGAGTTGAATTACTGTAAGCAGGAAAACGTCCATCATCACTATATTTTACAAATCTAAAACCAGTATTTTTCTTTAATTCAATAGCATAATCATTTTCTAAAGATACTAATTTAACAGTAATTACTGGTAACATAGCATAATGTACAACATTATTATATAAAATTTCTGCTTTTACAATATTCGCGGCATTCTCTTTATATCCCAAGTCTCTAAAATGATAACCGTTTTCATCATAAACAACTTTTATAGAAGACTCATCTTCTTTTATATCATTATAGGTATTTCTCAATATTGACCAATCTATATGAATATCTTCTGTAGAGTCAGAGCCACTAAAAAATAACTCTCCGTCTTTTCAAAGTTCTACCTTAAATCATTTATCAGTATTGTAATAATTATAATTTTCACTGCGTTCATAATTTAAACAGCCAAAATTAAAACTACCATTAACAATCATTGGATAGCAATTATTTTCATAATTTTCATCATCTGGTGAATTAGGTACAATTTTACAAACAATATCAGTTCCATTTGTACCAGGTTCTCCATCTTTTGTGAAAGTAAAAGTTGTTTTTTTCTTTAAAAACAAACCTTTGTATATAACATTTAATTCAATGTTATTGTTATATAATTTATTCTCATCATAATTATCTGCTAACTCATAATTAAGAGTCATCTCATTACTATCTTTTGCAATAATTAAAGTATTATCTTTAGGAATAATTCATTGAACACGACAAGTATTTAAAGCATCTCCAGATACAATTTTTCCATTGTTATCATATAACATTACCTTAAGAGGCTCTAATATAATAGGATTATTTAAAGATTGATTAGTTGGAGCAATACCATTTACTGTATAATGAAAAGTTTGAGTACCATTTAAAATATCAATATAATATTCTCCCTCAGTTTCTTTTTTATTGTATACAATATAGCTTGCTGTTCCCAATAAAATATTGTTATTTTTAATAACCGCACATTTAAAAATTGCCTGATCAATAACCTTTGTTAAATCTAAGTCATATAAAGTATTAGCTTCTACTCTTTGATTATGTTTTTCTATAATCGTTAATAAACTATCTAATTCTTCTTGGCTTGCGGCTGCCAAAGCCAATCCTGTTTCAACTCTAGATAATAACTCATCATATTTAGCTTTAGCTGTATTATAAATTTCGTTTTCTTCTATCGTTTCTTCTAATTGATGATATATATTATCACTATCAATATATCCTCAATTATATGTATAGGTGTCTTCATTATTAGAAATAATTTCTTCATTATTAATTAAACATTTTAATATTGGATGTCCATGATCAAAATAAAAAGTATCTCCTTCACTACATTCAATACTTAAATTATATATTGCAGCATAATTAGGAATCATAACTGATTGTGCGGCAATCACTTTATTCTTTTTAACCGCAACACATTTAATAATAGTCTCTTGAGATAATAAATCTGCTTTAGTAATTATCATTAAATTATTACTAATATAATATTTTTTATCATCTGTAATATTATAATCATTTAAACATTCCCATCCAGGACCGCCTTCTAAACAATATTCAGGCGATGTATTTGTAATAGATACATTTTCTTTAAATCAATAGGTTTGTATATTGTCATCTGTTACATATTGATTTTTATATAAAATTTTTGCATTTAATTTCATTTTTGTAGTATCTGCATCATATCCATCAAAATATTTTTTTCCATCAATTTGAATTTGTAAATCATATAAATCTTGAATATTAGTATCTGTTTCATTTAATAAACTAAATTCAAAATTTCTTGCAAATATATCATTTTCTTTTGCCACTTCTTGAAAAGGAAAATCTTTTGAAAATAAATATATTTTTTTAATACCTACGAAATTATCAACATTAATTTTAAAAATTTTATATTGACGAACAAAAGAAGAAAGACTATAAGGATCTCCCTTCATTTGATTAATATCTAAAACAAAAGAATTAGTAATTATTTCTTGTGTTGAGTCATTTAAAAAATCTATATCAAAAATAAGACCATAATTACCATTTTTGTGTTGTAATAAATCTAAATCAGTTTTAAATTCAGCACCACATAAAATATTATTTTTATCTGTTATATTCTTCTCAATAAAATCTATATCTATATTAATATTATTTTCATTAGTATCTCTATCATAAAGAACGCATTCATCATATTCTTTGTATGAACAAAGTCCGAATTCTTGAGATGCAGAAATACAATTACCACTTGTATTTAAATACTTATCCTCTTCTTCAACAATATTAGTATACTCTATTTGATTTTTATCTGCGGCACTTATAATCATTTTATCTAAATTAAAATCTCCATTAGGAACTAAAATATTTACCAAAGTTCCAGATGGATAATAAATTTCTGTATTATTTGAAAAAGCTTCAAATTCACTATCTTGATATTTAACAATATATTTTCCCAATAAACTGTTTACCGAATCAACAATAGTGGCTTGAATAGTTCTATCATATCCAGCCTTATTAATTGCATTTGTAGTAATTGTTTCAATAGCATCTAATATTCTATTTTCATAATCTGTACTATTCATTTTAAGGCCACACTCCTTTTTTCTCTAATTTCCTTTAAAATATATTAAGATTTATTAAATATTATTAATTATCTTAGACCAAATAAAAAAGAAGATAGCTTTCACTATCTTCTTTCATATGCTCTTTGACTTGCGGCATTAACTAAATTATTTAACGCTTCTTCAATCTCTGTAGCGTTTTTAACATTAGGGAATGTTGCATCTATGTGAACGTTTTGTTCTAGGATTCCATCACTACCAGAACTGCCTCCAGAGTATCCTGAAGCAGTAGCTCCCGCCAATCTAGACAACATAGTGCTTCCTAATGAATATGCTAATCCTCTCATAATAGCAACAGTATTTAACATATTTTCAGTATCTTTAGCATTTAATACAAGCTCTTTTTGATGTAACATAGCTAAACGACCTGAGTTATCTCATGAACCTGTATAACCACCAGTATCATATCCTGAAATTTGACTTTGTTTTAATCATCCATAAGCAGAATCTGAAGATTCAACATGAATAGGATAAGGTCTTCCACTAACAATTTTTGTAATTTTAACTTTTTTACCAGGTCCCCTGCTTCCAGAATTGCCCCCTCCATAAGAATCTGCATAATATTTACCACCAGTATAAGTAACTACATCTCCAACCTCAGGGGTTCCATTTCCAGTTCCTGTTTTTGGTGTATTATTATTATTATTATTATTATTATTATTATTATTATTATTATTATTATTATTATTATTGTTATTATCGGTTGTTGTTTGTGGAGTATTATCAATTTCTTTTTCATTTAATTTTTGTTGTTGAACATAATATTTATAAGCTTCTTCTGCCGCAGTTTTGGCTGAAGTAGCTTGTTTATCAAACATTTCTTTTAGTTCTTTAACTTTATCATAAACCTTTTTAACTTGTTCTAATTCTTCACCATATTTTTTAATAAGTTCATCATTTTTAGTAATTAAAGGAGTAATTTTATTATACGCTTCATTAGCTCCATTTTTAATAGCAGTAAATGTTTGACCTGAAGCCTTCTCAAGCTTACCAAGATCAACTTGATAATCATTTTCAGCTTTTTTAATTTTATCTCAACCGTCTTTAGTAGCTCCAACAAATCCACTTTTTCCATCTGCTCCTACAAATAAAGTTTTCATAGAAGAAATCTTTCCTGCAAAAGTGTCCTCAATAGCTTTCATTCCACCATCTTTTCCATAAATGAAATGTTGAACCATTTGAGACACTCCATTGTCTCATGTTGGAATAAATTGAGTGGCAAGAATATTTTTTTCATGTGCAGTTAAAGAATCAAAACCATCTTTAATAGCCTGAAAACTTTTACTTGTATATCCATCAACTTGATTCATTGCAGTCTCTGCCGCAGTTGCAATTTTTTGGAAGGTTTCATTAGAAATTCTATCTGCTCCATCAAAAGCCTCTGAAACTGTATTAGAAATATCATTAAATGCAATTTTAGTCTTTCCTTCAGCATCAGCAAGAGCAATACCATATTGATTAGTTGAATTATCTAAAGAGTCTGCCGTTAATATTGCCAAACTTGTAAATAAAGATTCTTGTAATGTATATCTTGCAATTTGATAATCTTGTTCAATTTGAGTCATTAATTCATCATATTCTGTTTGAATTAATAATTCTCTTTCTGCTCTTTCTTGAGGGTCATTTATCATTGCGGCTTCTGCCATTTTTTGTTGATACTCATCCCATGCAGCATAAGCATCGTTTAATACTTGATTATATCTTTCTTTATCAAAATTATATAATTGATTATATAAATCTTCAATTTTTTGTTCAGCTTCCGCAATTTTATCATTATTAGCAACGTATTGATATGTATAATTACCTTGACTATCTCTTCTAAGCCTCATTTGAGATTTGTTCATTTGAGCCTCTTCAAGTGCAAGTCTTGCTAATTCAATATCATATAATTTATTTGCTCTATCTAAATCATATTGAGTTAATCTATCTTTTTGTTTTAAATCCTCTAATTGCTCATCCATAATCTTTTTTAGTTTTTGTTGAGCATTTAAATTATTAGATTTATTTATTGCATCTGTATATTTCTTTTCAAGTGCTCTAACTCCATATGTTGCGTTAACAGTATCTAAATATCTATCTGCATTTTTATTAATTAATTCTCATTCTTCATTAACATAATCTAATCCAAGTCCACCTGTAATAGCATTATTTAAATTTTGGAAAATATCATTAATAGCATTTTGGAATTTATTTTTAGCATTATCTAAACCTTCTTCAAGAATTGTATTAAATTCATTAACAGCATTCATTCAATTTTCTTTAGCTTTATTCCATTGCTCAGAACCTTCTTCTGCAGCTTGCATTTCCGCATATCAAAAGTCTTTTTGTTGTCTTTGAAAATCTAATTGTTGTTCATAATTTTCTTGTTGTTTTTCATAAAATTTTGTTAAATCTGAATAAGCATTTTCCCCATATACCATTTGAATAACTTTAATATCATGATTAATCATGTCTCTTAAGAATTCATAACTTTCAATTTGTTCATCAAATTTTTCTTGAACTTTATCCATTTCATCAAGAATAGCTTGATATAGTTCTTCTTCTAATTCAAGTTCTTGAGTCATAGAATCCATTAAATCAGTATATTTTTCTTTTAATTCATCTAATGCCTTTTGTCTATCATCACCATAAACAGAACTTTGTCCAGTACTATCCATTTGTTTAAGTTCTGTTAATATTTTTGTAACTTGTTCTGTTCTAGCTTGAATATCTCCATCATTATCTTTATTAAAGTATGTAGTAAAATCTTGAAGTCTTGCTTTGGCATTTCCAAGAATATCATCTTCTTTAATACCATCAATAACTTTTTTCTTTCAAGTATTTCAATCTCTTGTTGCTTGATTCATATCTAAAATTACAGTTAATTTTAAATTAAATTTTTCAACGTTAATTTCAATTTGTTTATCAATAGCATCTTGAATAGATTGCTCTAAACCAGGAATTTCACTAGCCACTAGAGTGTCATATCTATCCATGTTTTCTTTAAATTTATTAAAATTTTCTTTTGCTTTATCTATTGTTTTATTATTGTCCCAAGTTTCTTGTTGTTTTTTAGATAATTTATTATATTGAGCAATTAAACCATTAACATAATCTTCTTGAGCTTGGAATGCTTCCATATAATTAGCAATAGTTCCATCTGCATTAAATTGAACTCCTTGTTTTGCTAATTTTTTAGCAAGCTCACTTTGTTCACCTTGTGCAATTTTTAATTTTTCATTGTAATTTTGAATTTGAGTATTTAATAATTGCCATTGTTTAGTTAAATTTTCTATTAATTTTGCACCAACTAATTTTTGTTGTTGTGATTGCACTTTTTTAAGTTGGTTATCAATTTTAGAAATTTGAGTATTAACTTTGTGATATCTATCTGCTTCATCATCAATTTTATCCATTGTTTTAGGTTTAGATGATGAACCGCCACCACCACCAGATTTTCCTTTGTTACTTTTAGGCGGACTATATTTAAAACTATTTTTATTCGCTCCTTTGAATCTTGTTTTTCCAGCATTAATAACAGGAATTTGAATAGTTCCATTTGTTTTTGTAGTAGCATAATTAGTAATAGTTTTCTTTTCTAAGGTTTTAGGATCTGTATATGTTAAAGTCGCCGTTTCTCCATTAGCTTCAGAAATTTCAGCTTCTACTTTATCTATATTAGGATCATATCCAATGCCAGATAATATTTCATTCGCTTGAGCTTCTGTAATTTCTAAATTATTTAATAAAGTTTGCAATTGATCAGCAACATCAACATCTAGTTCTGTTCCAATTTGAATATTTTCAAGATCTAAATTATCAATATAATTCATTAATTCTTGAACTTCACTTGGCATTTTTTCTCTTCAATCAGTATTAATATTTAAAATATAATCTTTAGCTAATTCTTTTTGTAAATTATCTAATACAGACATATCCCCATTAGCTAATTTTCTAATATCTTCTAAATGTTGTTTAACAAAATCTTCTGAAACATCTTTTCCTAAAACATCTTTTACTTTAGTAATACTTTCTCCAACTTTTTCCATTTCCGTTGGATCTAAAGCTTTACCTGATTTTCATTTATTCAAAACATCTTTATTATCATTTAAAGATGTGCTTAATGCATCTAATTTTTTTGCAAATTTATAATGATTTTCTGCAGCTTTAATTGCAAATTCATCATTTTCTTTTAAAGCTTTACTATTTTTAATTAATTCTTTAGTATATTCAACAAAACCATTTTTATCAGTTTCTAACGAATCTGCAGTAGCTTCTGCTTTTGATCTGAAATTTTGAGCATTATACTTATCAATATCAGCTTGAGATTGTGTTTGCATTTTAGAAATGCCTTTAACATAATCATCAACAGAAGATAATCCACTTTTTTTATCTGTGTCAGTATTTACTCCTATTTTCTTTAAAGATTCTTTTAAATCTGCACCAGACTCAACAATTTCTTTAACTTTATTAATTTCTTCAGGAGTTAAAGCATCTATATCTCTTGATAAAATTTTATCAGCTAATCCTTTATCAATACCATACTCTTCACTTAATGCAGTTTTTGCTTCCTCCGCCTGCTTCCTGATTTTTTCATCATTAGGAACTAAATTATATGATTTTTTAAGATATTCATTATAATTCTTTCTTGTAGCTTTTGACGTATCTGCATCATATATATCTGCTTCATCAAAAGTACCACCATTTTGAATATACGCGGCAATAACAGCAGCCATTTCTTGACGGGTCATTCTTTGTCCGTCATATTCATACTGTCTATTTGCATCTCCATAATCAACATTAGTAAATTTAGCTTGACTAAAAGCTTGACCCATAGCTTTCTGATACATTCTCATGAAAACTTGAGCATCTTCATCAAACTCTTCACTACTTGTATAAACACCTCATGATTCTGCATCTAAAAGATTTTGAACAATATCATCACTTTTATTATTACCCTTTCATAAAGCAGATGCATATCCACCACTTTGTTGTACTTTATCAGGTACCATTAAAGTATTAATATTTGCAACTTTAGTATCAATATTATTTAAAGATTTTACTATTTCTTGAAAAGTTTTTTGTTCATTTTCTAAACTATCAACAATAGGATTAACAACCTCTGAGGCATTAACACCAGTATACCCATGCTCAGCAGCATATGTGTTTGCAATTTCCTTTACAATGTCATTATATCCTTGTTTAGTTAAACCTACTTGACCTAATCTACGTTGATCTGCTTCAGACAAATTATAAGTTGGACCATTCGCCGCATAGCTAGTTTTTACATCAACTTCTTCTAAAGCTCTTTGTTTATCTTTTTCATATATTTTAGATTGATTTACAAGTTTAGCATAATTAACAATATTTAATGATTGTTCTTTATTACTTAAATATTCATTAAATTTACCTTCATCTAACGATAAACGTCCATTAGTATTTTTAACAATACCTTCAATATTTAATAAATCTGGATATTTTTCTATAATTGCTTCAACTTGACTATTGACTTCTTTTAATTTTTCTTTTCATTCTTCAGAAGTATCAATACATCCATCTAATGCATGTTCTGCATCTTGTAAAGATTCTCAAGATTTTTTTAAATCTTGAATAGAATTTGATAATTCCTCAGATTGTTTAGTTAAGTTTTCTTGAGCCTCTTGAAAGCTTTTATATTCTCTTTCATCTGCAGTGATAGCATTATAAATTAAATATGCTGCTCCTGCAATTGCGGCTGCAATAGCTACATAAGGTAAAATTGCAAGCATTGCTTTCGCAGCCGATGCCGCTAATGCTCCAAATGCTTTAGATTGTAGTGCTGTACTAATAGTCATTCCATTCAATGCTGCAGAAGCACTTGGAATTGTTGTCATTAATTTAACAAAACCAGAACCAATAGTTTTTGCACCCATTGCTAAAGATGTAAATCCCATAGATAAAGCAGAAATAACTTTTAAGAATTTTTCTCCTTTACTAATAGTATCATCTTTTAATATATCATCTATATTACTCAACGCTTGTAATCCTGCTGCAACCTGACCAATTCCTGATGCAACATTAAGAAAACCTTGTACCATTTGAGTTGTTTTTAAATTATCTATAAATTTATTATAACTTTGTTCAGCATTTTGAATTGCATTTTGTAAATCTTGAGTGCGACCATCAACTTCTTTATCAATAACCTCACCAGTTGTTTTCACTTTTTGAGTAATTGTTTCAGAAGCTTTAGTTACTAATTCAACTAATTTTTGAGATTTTTCTTCATAATCTGCATCATCATCAGGAATTTTAATTTCTTCCAAAATCTTTGCCATTTCAGATTTTAATTTACCATCAGACAATAAATTAGATTTAATAATTTTATTTGCAGCTTTTTCATATTGTTTTACTTGTTTTTCAATATTAGATCTAGTTGTTTTAGTAGATTTTACTTGTTCTTTTGCTCATGCCGCACTAAATTTTTCTGATGCTTCTTTAGAAAATTTTGAATATTCTTCAAGCATTTTTTGAATATTTGTATTAGCAGCATCTACTTGAGTTTGATCTTCATGAACATCATTTATCTTAAAACCTGTTGTTCTTTTATCTTTAGAACTTTCTTTATTGATAATATCATAATATTCCTGAGCTTCTTTTTTTGCTTGTTCTCATTGAGCATTAACTTGTTCTAACTCATTTCTTTGAATAATAAATTGATTTGTAGTTTTTTCATCTTCCTCAGTTGCTACATCTCTTAGGCTTAAAAATTCTTTTTCCATTTCAACAAGTTTTGCAACTGCTGAATCTTGAGTTGTAGCACCGCTATCTTCAATTGCTTTAATTGCTTTTAGTTTTGCACTTGCTAATTCAACTTGTTCATTATGTAAACGAAAATTAGTAATTGCAGTTCCGATACTTTCTGCAATTGTTTTTCCAAATACTTTAGTAGCAATAGAACCAAGCATTAATAATGCAGTTCCTCCACCACCAATAGATTCTAAGAAACCTCCAAATAGATTTGCAACTCCAGTAAGTTTATCTATAAAAGAATTAATTCCTTTATTATCTACAAATGCTGCTTTTATTCTTTCAACAGCAGCACCTAATTGCTCTAAATGCGCTTCAGAACTTTGCATATAAATATCTTGTTGTCTTTGTAATTCTCCTGTTGCATTATTTGCAGTATTAAGATTTTTCTTAAAAGTATCCCAATTATCCATTAAAGCCATTAATTGAGAATATTGTCTAATTCCACCAACAGTTTGAGCAGTAGCTACTTTTTGAGCATCTGTTAAAGATTGCCATTTAGAACCCATTTCTTCTAAAATTACATCCATATCTTTAAGATTGCCAGTTGCATCTTTAATATCTACTCCAATAACTTTCAATGCTGATGAATATTTATTTAAAGTAACTCCATCATCTAAAGTTTCTCCAAGTTTTAGCCCTTGTAAACGAGAAAATAATGTTTTAAATGCTGTACCTACTGTATCTGCACTTTGACGAGTTGTTGCTGTAACAGTTGCTAATGCTGCTGCCGCATATTCATAACTTAAACCAACAGTTTTTCCAATAGAAGCAAATTTTTCCAATCCTGTTGCAATTTCTTCTGAACTAGATGCGGTTGTAGCACCTAATCTAGTTAATACATCCGCAAAATGTTCAAGATTATCAGACCCATCTGCAAAATTGTTCCAAATTGCAGTCATATAATTAGAAACCTCTTCTGTAGAAGCTCCTAATACATTTGACATTTTCATTGTAATGTCTGCTCTTTTTTTAGCCTCTTCTTCATCTAAGCCTTGTTGATAATAAATTAAAGCACCTTTAGTGTAATCTAAAGTGCTTTTTCCCATTGACTGTGCGGCTTTATTTGCATATTTAGCAAAACGTTCCATGTCTTCTGCAGAAGCATTCGATACTCTTCTAATTGAATTTAAAGAGCTATCTAAATTTTTTGCATATGTTCAAGCATTTGAAATTGATCTTGTAATGCCATTAAACATTGCAGAAGATAATCCCCATTTAACAGTATTTTTTAATGTTGTATTTAAATTTTCTACTAATTTATTAGTTTGTGTAAAACCACTGTTAACAGTAAGAACTTCTGTTGTTAAATTTCTAAGAGCTTGTGAACCTTCAATGCCCGCAGCATTTAAATTTCTTACTAATGACTTTGCATCAATTTTATTAAAAGCTGTAGCAAATTTTTCAAGATTAACAGTGCCTAACTTTGTATTAAAAGATTCGTTTAAAATATTTTGTAATTGCTTAGCACTTTCACGAATCTCTGTCATTTGTTTTTTAGCATCTTCTAAAGGTAATCCGCTCTTTTTAGAAAAATCTGCAGCAGTTAAAGTTTGTATAGAACGAAGTTCTGATTGAATTGCGCTTAAACTTGATTTATCGACATTAAATTTAATACCATATTCAATTGTACCACCTTTTGCCATATCCTTTTGCCTCCTTTTACTTTCTTCCAAATAAAAAAATTCCTCTTTATCTATTATGATAAAAAGGAATGATTTATTAACCTAAAATACCCATGCAAAAATATTATTATTCTATTTCTCTTCCACCATTTGCAGCTTTTGCAAAATTAAGCACCTCTTGATATTTATTTTTATCAAAAGAATTAACAATTTGTTGTGCGGCCTCTGCATTTCTAGGTAAGTCATCTATTATTTTAGTAATAATTGCGGCAGCAGTTGTATTATATCTCAATTCATTTTCAATTTTTTCATTAACCATATTTAAAAGTCCATTATATTCATTTTCATCCATTGCCGCAATAACTTGATTTATAATTCCATTGCTTTGTAATGTATCATATAATTTATACTCATCTTCTCTTTGTTTGTCTGTAAAAGTAATATTTGTATATAAATATATTAAATTAAGATGAAAAAACATATCAACTTTAATAGGATTATATAATTTTCCTTCTTTTGCTTTTTGTAAAGTAATATCAATTAAATCTATTTTATCTTGAATAGGTAAATATTGAATAATTTCTATATCAGTATTTTCAATTTTTTTAATTTCTTCTTTTGTTTTTAACTTTAAACTTGAATAAGTAATTTTTGTCATACTTATTTCCTCCTTTTTTCTCTAAATATATTTTACAAGATATTTTTTATCTTGTCAAATTTTATTTAACTGACTTCGCATTTAAATGCAATGTACCAAATACATTAGCGTAATGACGATTTTGTTGAAGCTGCTCTAAAATTAAACTTGCAGTATCTTTAACATAAATTTCAGTACTATTAGGAACATTATATATTAAATATTTTGCAAATAATGGATTGTTTTGCTCGTCTAATAAACCTAAACCTGATAATTCATATATAAAACGCATATGTGTAAAATGTTCAGAAACTCTTTCTGGACTAGCACTTGGAGTTTTATTTGTTTTTACAATAATTTGCAAACCTCTATAAACAATATCTCTTTGATATTCTCATTTATTTCCAGGAAATACAATGTTCAATTCTGCCGTCAATGATTTTAATATATTAGTTTGTCCTAGTTTTAATCTTGTTAATCAAGTAGAACCTTCTTTTGGGTCTTTATAGTTTTTAATTGTAAAAGTAGCATCTTGTAAATATTTTATAACTTCTGATAAAAATTTATTATTAATAGTTAATTTACCATTAACTGAAAAATTACCTGCAGCAATATCTATTTTTCCACTTTTTTCTTCTTGAATTTGATCTGTACCAACAGTAAATTTATGTTTAGTACTTTCTTCTATTCTTTTTTTTAAACTGTCTGAAAAAAATTTATCAAGGTCATTAACAATACTATCTGTAATTTTAACATTGTCAACATGGGCAGAACTTTTTCCCATCATGATTTCTTGTGGATAAACCTTGTCTCCATTTTTTTCTTTTAAAGACATTAAAATAGCAGCCATTTCCTCTTCTACAATATCATCAACATTTTGATTATGTGTAGTAACATGTTCTCTACGGAATAAAGTTTCTGCTTTAATAGCTCCAAGTCCATTTGTGTTTCCTCTCAAATTTTTTTGTTGTGAAAAAATATCATCAATAAATTGTTTATATCAATCACTTAAGTCATTTTCACTTAAAACAAGTCTATCCATCACAGGAACAGAGTTTGGATTATTTTTAAAGCTTTCTGTTTGTTCATTTAAATATCTTGCAGTATTTTTAATATCTTGTAAAAATTTTTGTAATATATCTGCACCTTTTTTATCTTGCTCTTTTTGAATTCGTTCTACTAATTTAGTATGAACATCTTTTAAAAGAACATTATAACTAGGATAGCCATATTCATACGTTCGTTTTTTATTATATTGTTGTCCTGGACTTGCCATAATTTATCACCTATTTTTCTATAAAATAAAAAAGAGGAGGTATAAAAACCTCCTCCTCCATTCAAACCCTTTTTAAAATTCCCTTATTTTTTATAAAGAAGATAAGGTACTATAAACTTCTCTTATAAACTAACTAAAATATTAAATTGATCCGTATGGTTCTCCGTTAGTAGTAACTGAGTCATAAGCTGTTTGATCAATTTGAATTCCAGCTTCATGTTTCATAACTGTATCAATTTCTTTTTCACTAGCATTTGGATCATCAACAATTTGGAATACACATAATACTTTATGTTTGTTATCAAAATAAGTATATCCAGGGAATGCATCCATTGTGAATGTAAATGTTGAAGGATCTCCTGTAGAAGCCATAGAGAATGTAAAGTTAGATTGAATTTTTACATTTGGTAATGTAATTTCTGCAGGTAAATCTTTTCCTGTATTTTGATCTCTGAATAATGTAGAAGCTTCAACATAGTAATATCCACCAAAGTTTTCTGCATCAATTTGTAATTCAGATACTTTTGTAGAATCTTTAACAACATAGAAATCAACAAATACTGTTGCTCCTTTATTAGCAGTAGCTCCTTCTAATTTTTTACCATCATCAGAAACTGTTAATCCATCAATGATGTCTCCTGTAACAGATCCATCTTTTTCAGTAATCATAACGAATACTGGAGCAGTTTCATCAATCTCTTCTTCAGATGCTAATGCATCAGTTAAATCGATAACACCATCAGCACTAACGTTAGCTGCAGAAGTAGTGTGAACATGAACTTGAATTCCTTCTTTTTTGAATAATCCAGCACCTGATAATACTGAGAATCCAATTGGAGATAATAAAGCGTCTTCAACTGTGAAAGTTAAAGTTTTTTCACCTTCCCATGCAAGTAAACGGGTATTTCCTCTACCACCTTGTGCATATACAGTAGTAGCTGCACCTTCAACAGTAGAAGTTTTTGCTGTATCGATATATAATACTGGTTGTCCAGCTTTAAATTCAGTAGTTCCAATTTTAACAGCTGATTTAGCTTTGAAAACTACATTACATATTTCTCTTACACCAAATTTCATAATTTTCCTCCTTTTATAAATTTTTAATTTGTCCTTTTACCACTTAATAAGAATCGCTTAATTCTTATTACTATTATCATTTATTATTAGAGTTTGTTAAGACTCCGTTTTCATCAACATCAGAGTGAATATCTTCCATCCAGTCATCGACATCTTGTAAATCCTTTGCTCCTGCCAACTGTGCTTTAAGATGGACATCTCAAGCAATTTTCATTTGGTATCTTTTAAATTCATCAAATAATTGATAAATTGTATAATTAAGCAAAGAATTCATGTCTTTATTTTCTCCTACTGCAAGAATTGAAACATATCTACTCAAAATAGCAATTTTTTGATTATCTTTTCCCTTTGCTGCCGCCAATTTAGCTTGACGATCACGCAGCTTATCAGCAATTTGCCTTGCCAATCCTCCAGACGGGTTATAATCTTTTTCGCCGCCGCCCAGACAAAGTATTTCGTTCAAAAGCCTAATAAAATAATCATAATTATCTTTATTTAACTCAACGGTTATATCATCTTGTTTAAAAATAATTTTCAAATTCTTAGTATCTACTTGAACTTGATAAGTAGGAAATAATAGAGATAATACCATTTGGGCACAAGTTTTATTTATTTGTACACTTGGATTTTTTTCTCTCATTATTGACATTATTATTTCAAAATTACTTATATTTTCTAAACGATTTCTGTCCTCACTATTTAATCTATCTTTTGTAAATCGTAAAAATTCACATCCTGAAAAAAATTTATCCTCACCTATATAAGCTATTTCTTTGATTGTTGGTGGATGTAATAATAAATTGACTTCATCAATAGGGATATCATTTCCAGATAATAACAATAATTCATTAATCATTTTCTTCATCTGGAATACGGTCATCAGAACCATGAACCGCTCTATAAGATAATGTATATCCTGATAAAACTTCATCTAACACTAATTCATTACAACCCATAAAATTTAACTCTCCAATTCCAGTTAACTTAGAATTATTTAAAATACCATCTATATATCCAGCAATTTTTAAAGGTCTAATTTGAAAATCGTCCATTGTCCAATAATCAGTATGACAAACTATATCAAAATGAACTGTACAATCTCTAAATTGCGGATTGCGAGCATTTGGAGTGAAATTATCAAAAGAAATAATAATATAACTTTTAATTTTTTCATGCTCTGGCATTGCAATTTTTGGAGCTAATTTTATATAACCTTCTTCTATTAAAGTTGCTAAAGTAGTACTTCTTACTTTATCAATATATTCTTGCTTAGTTTGATTAGATAAACAATCTCTAGTTGGTATTACTAAAAGTCTAAGTAATTGACGATTTTGAGGTTGATTTTCAAAAAATAGTTTAGTTAAAATTCTTTCTATATCTTTTTCAACAGAAAGAAATGATGAGCTTAAACTAGGAATTTCAATAACATCTCTTCTCATAATATCCAGCTCCTTTTATCTCTATAATGACTTAATAACAACATTTTTAGTTGCTAATATTTCATTATCTTTTACATAATTTAATTCAATATTTCCGCTTTTTGCAGAAGTAATTGAAATTACAACAGAAGTATCTGTTTGTTCTATTATTCTAGCTTTTGAACCAATAATAACCCAATTGCCGCCATCTATACCATCAATAGTATAAGTAACTTTATCAAAAGGATAAACTGAATCATTACCAGAAATAATATATTCCATATTTTCATCTATTGGTTGCGTATTATTTTCATTTTCTTCACCTGCTATATTATCAGCAGTTTCAAACTCATTAGTAAATGCTTCTTTTAAATATATAATTAACATAGTTTCAGAAGTAATATCATTTACCATTTGAACTTCTCAAAGTCTATTATTAATAGTTACTTTTTTAAATCTATGAAAGAAATCTTCTGTTTCTTCATTTCTCGTTATATATAAAACAACCTCATATCCCATTTCACTCCAAGAATTCAATCCTTTTGTATGTCATAATGCGTCTTTAGACCATTTTCCAAGATAGCCATAATAAGAATAGCCATTAATCATGACTTCATCTTCAGCTTTTCTTATGGTACCTCTAAAATAAGCATTCTCTTCTAAAATTTCTTGAATAACAATTCATCTTGTATTTGTCTCTTTTCAAGTAAATACATCTCCTACTTTCATCCCAATATAAGAATACTTTTCAGTAGTAGAAGGCAAATTTAAACATACATCTTCATAAGGGATTGAAATAATTTTATCATCATAATCTTCTTTAAGTTTATCATGATTTATTAAACATCTAAACTCTCTACCATCTTCTAAAATTGCGGTTTGACCTTGATAAGAGTACCAAAGGGCTCTTCTTAAACTTCATAACTTATCATTATTCATTCTAGACTCTTGATTAGGTCCACCATAATAATCAATTCTATTTTTTAAATTATCTAGTGCTGACATTTTCCTTCACCTTATTCATTAAATTTAAACACTCAAAAATAGTTCTTCTAAAATCGAAAAAACTATCTTTTGCATTCAATGTAAATAGCCCTTCTAATTTACAAAGTAAAGAAAAAAGAATGTCTCCATCCATTTCTCCCATTAATCTATTCATTCCCGCAATTTCTTCTATGATAGTAGATAAAAGAGTTTGTCAGTTATTATCTTCTTCCTCTCTCATAGGAAGTAATTTATAAACTAAGTTAATTAACTGCTTTAATCTATTAGAAATATCTTTATTATCTATTTCAATATCATACTTTAATAACATAAAGACCTCCTTAGATAATGTTTAAGATAACATCAGCTTCGCGGTCATCTTTAACTCTAATCTTATTAGGTACATTCATAACATCTCCAAAGGTAGATCTGTATATCCCATTTTCATCTGCAAGTCTTCTTTTATAAAGTCTTTGTAAATGAAATCCTTCTCTCTCATAATCTTTTTTTATCACAAGTAATTTTTGCATATGATTAGCTTGAGATGTAAATTTAAAGTCTGTACCACTATATTTCATTCTAGTGTTTTCAATACTTGCTAATTGTTGTCCTAACCATTCAACTATCATATAGGTTGATAAAATATTTATTTCTTCCGCAGTTAACACATTATTAAAAAAGCCTTCATCATAAATGAAGACTGGGACTTCGATATTATCACTATCCACTCCTTGATAAGTTCCTTGATCAATAAAAGATTCATTTTCATAAGCATTTAAATTTACTCTAGGAAATTCAAATTTGTGAATAGCTGTCATTAACATTTCTTGTAACATTCTAAATGTATCAAGTTCTGTTAATTCCATATACATCTCATCGGTAATCTTAGATAAAAAACTATCATAAACAATAGAGAAAGGTGTAGTAGTTATTGCGTCCATATTACACCTCCTTGCCATCTACTTTGTAATTATAATAGGCTTAGCTTTACGACCAGTTTCTGTAGTTTTTGTTGTAACTGGTGTTGCTCTTCTCTTAGAAGTTGTTTCCTCTACAGGTTCATCTTCTAAAGCAGCCTTTTTCATTTCAACAGCTTTATCAACATTAAAATTTGTCTTTTTTAAAATTTCATCTCTCATAGCAACATTATTAACAGGTAATTCAACAGCTTCTTCTTTTACTAAATCAATAACACCTTTTGGCGCAAAATCTAAAGTATCTTGCAGTTGTTCTAAAGTACCTTCTGTTAATAAAGTTCTAACGGTATCTTTTGTATAATAATACTCTGGTTCAACATTTCCTAAAAGCTCTTCTGCGGCTTCTTTATCTTGAATAATTAAATAATCTTTTAATAAATTTAACCCACCTTTTACCCAAGCAAGTTTTTCTAACTCTTCAAAAGTGATTGTTTTAGTTTCTCCGCCAGAAAAAGTTCTATGTAAGTTTAAATCAGGAATTGTATAACCTACAGTACCATTATCTCTATTAGTTAATTTTATTTCACGATTTTTCTCAACCATAATATTAACTCCTCCTTTTATCTCCTAATTTAATTATATCAAATTTTTTAAATTTTTTCAACTATAAAAAAACTGGAGGAAGATTAATTATAATTAATCTTCAATAGCCTAATTATAATATTTCTTCCTCCAAAGTTTAATTATCTAAAAAATTAGATTGATGCTTCACTATCTAAAGAAGTGTTCTTATATACACAAATATCGTTAGTTACTAATGTAGCAACACCGAATTTTTTGTAAACTCTGATTTCTTTAGACCAATCATGATTGTCTACTTCTTTAACAGCAGTAGGTCCTTCGAATGCGATCTTAACTGGTTTTTCATTTGCTCCAGTAGGAATAATCCAAGCATATGCAGGATTGATAACTTTAGTTGTGTTAGTTTCATCTTCATAAGATTGTTCTAATACAATAACATTATGTCCTTTATAGTTAGCTAAATAACCATTATTCCATCTTTCATCTTTCATTCCATTAGATCTCCATCCAGCTTCTGGAACCATAGTTGCAGCAAATTCATATGTACAGTAAATAGTTGATTTTCCTCCGTATGCATCTGCAATTGAAACTAATCTATCCATTTCAGCTTCAACGAAATCATTTTGAGTTGTTTTATTTCCATCTTGTAGACTTTCAACTGTAGCAATTAATGCTTTTGCGATTTCTCTATAAACAGCTTCATCTAATCCTTCCATAACGATTTCAAGTAAATCAGCAAAATCTACTCTTCCATCTAAGAATTCTTCGAAACCGATTTGAGCAGCTCCACCATAAGCTTCAGTTTGAACTTCTAATACTCTTCCATCTAATTTGAATACTTCGTATACTCCAGCTAATCCAACTCTTGTAACGAATCTTTTTGCTCTTCTTCTAGCAGCAGTAGTGATTTTTTGAACGAAAATTGGTTTGTCACCTTGAGCAAAAGTTTTTACTTCAGCGAACATTCCATATTGTTCTAATACTTTTTTAGGTAATACATCACTAATTGTTTGTTCGATTAATTCGAAAATAGTATTTTTATTTTCTCTATATAAAGCGTAACTTCCAGCTAATTCATTTAATTCATTTCTTAAAGTTTCATTTAATGCTGAATAGCTTAAATTTGTATCTCCAAATGAATACGCTACTTTTGAAGAAGGGTCTGCGTTAGCAACTGCTTTTGCTAATTTAATTAATTCACTTTTAACTAATGCCATAATTCTCTATCCTCCTCTTACGCGATTCTTTGAATCTTAACAGCTTCTTGACCATCTGCCATTGTATAAACTTTTACAACTTTGAATTGAATATCGCTGTCTCCGCCTTTCTTTAAATATCCTGTGTTACTGTCGATTTTTAATACGTTACCAACTTCTAGGTCTTCCATTTCTGTAATTCCTTTATTAGAAGTAGCAGCAGCATATAAACAGTTAGTAGTATAGATATCTCCTACATTTGTTTTGAATACTCTTGGGTAAATAGCTCCGTCAGAACTATCAGAAGCTTTAAGAGCAAAATCTTTGTAAGTTTCTCTATAACCATCGTATAATTTAACTTCGTTGAATACTAACATCCATTCTCCAGCACCTGTTAAATTTACTTCTCCAGTTGCATAGTCATATTTAACGAATTGTCCATTTTCTAATGTTGTTAAATCTGCATTTGCAGGTAATTGAGCGTAAATTTGTCCAGTTCTTTGAGCTGATAAATGATTAGGTTCAACTTGTCCGTAACCTATTCTTTCCATAACTTATCCTCCTCTTTTAATTTTTGCTATTTTGAGTATTTATGCAAGCAGAAATCCATGCAGGAATTTCACTACCTTCATTATTATCAATATTGAAAGTAGCAACTGCAGAGTTTTCTTCTTCTACTTTATTATTATTTTCGTCTAAATTCTCTTTTTCAAAATTAACCTTATTTTTTACACAAATTACACATAATTTTGATTCGATTTCTTCTAGACTATACTCTGACATATGTTCTTTTACATCTTTTTTATCTTCATCAGATAACATATAGAAACTATCAATTAAATTTTGTTTCTTTTCCATTTCAACATTCTTTTTGAATTCTACTAATTCATCATATTTTGCTTTTAATTCTTCATATTCTTCTAAAGAATATTCTTTCTTTTTAGTTTCTACATCATCAGAATTATCTAAAGGTTCTTTGTCTTCAGATTCTTCTTCTTCATTTTCAGATGTTTCTTCTTCATTTTCAGAATAATCAGAAGGAGCATCTCCCTCAGCTTCTTCTTCAGTTTCAGATTCTTCTTCTTCTGAATTTTCCTCTTCGCTTTCAGTTGTTTCTTCTTCTTCCTCTTTTTCTTCAGACTCAGGTTCAGTTTCAACTTCAGCTTCTGTAGAAGTAGTTTCTGTTTCAATAGAACTTTCAGTTTCTTCAGCTTCAACTGTTTCAGCTTCAGTATTTTCAACTTCTTCTTCAACAGCTTCAGTAGTTTTAACTTCTTCTTCCATGTTTTTTCCTCCTTCTAATGCATATTTTAAATCTTGCATCATAGTATATAATGTTTGTTTAAAACTATCATCCACTTTACTGAATGAATTGCTTACTTGAGGGGCAGTAATACTAGCACCTTCAAAACAAGGTTCAACATCTTCTCCTAGAATACATAATTTAGAAAATATCGCATCGTTAATTATAAAAAAGTCCATACCATTATTAACATTAGTTGACCAATGTCCATCTAAAGAACTTTCATCAAGTTCCATAGACTGATTATTTCCTTTTTCAATAACTCTTTTTGCTTCTTCATATTGACCAGTCCATAGATAACCAGTAGTCATTAAATATTTTCTTGTTATTTTATTGCCAAAATCATCAGTATCTTCAAAATCTTGAAACCATACTTTTGCATCTGGTGCAACAAAACCATAAGGCTTTGTTAAACAATTAAATTTAACTCCCTCATCATCTAAAATAACTTGTTCTCCATGATCTGCAAAATCTTCTTTATCTTCTTTGTAGTATCCAACAATAGGAGCTCCTCTTAAAGTCTTTGCCATATCTTTGGCAACGTCTTCGCTTATATAACTATGATTTCTATTCTCTCCAACATATAAAACCTTAATCTCACATTTAGACATTAAAGGATTAATATCTAAAGGTTGAAGATTAATAAATTCAGGAGAGCTAATTGTTGCTATTGATTGGTGCATCATATCATATTCCTCCTTGTTAAAAACTTCTTTTAACTATAATTATATTAAATTTTAGTAAACCCAATTATTATTTTTTGACCTAACTTTGAGATTCCTTATTTTGTATAGTTTTTTCAGTCACTTCTTCACCTTTAGATTCATTTGTAGGTCTTCCAGCTTCCCCTTCTTCAGAAGAAACCTTTCCGCCTCTTTCTTGTCTATTTTTCTCATTAACTCTATTTAATACATCAGAGTTCATTGTACTAGACATCATAGGTGGAATAAATACATTAACTAAGTCTAAAATATCATTTTCAAAGTATGCATTTGCTAAAATAGAACTTTGAGTTTGACCAAGAGCAATTTGAGGTAACATTTTACTGAAACCAACTTGCATTTGTTCTTTATATAACTTAGCCATTTCTTTATAATTATAAATAGTTGTTGTTAAAAGTTGAACTCTATAAACAACTTTTTTATTTTTTCTATTAAACTTTTGAATAATTTCATTTAAAAAATCTTCAAATTGAACAAGTAAATTATACATAGAAGCTTCATCATTTAAAATTGATTTTTCAAGAGCAATATTACCATCAGTATTAAATTGCATTTGAGAAATACCAGCTTCATTAAATACTGTTCTTTCTACTTTTCCTAAATCATCAACAGTAGTTGTAGTATTTCTATCTGCCATATCCGCAACATCAACATCTGCAAAAGTAGTTAATACATCAATTCCAATTGCTTTTGATAACATATTAACTGCATTATTATGAAGTTGTTGAGCTTCATCTACATCAAATACTAAATCACCATTTTTATCAACTGGCATCTTTTGAATTATTATTTTTAATAATTTTTGAGCCATTTTTCTTCTATCTAAATCTTGTGCGGCATCTAAGTCAATAATAGCAGGAATTACCGCAATCATAATAGGAAAATCTTCTCCATTAATATTAAATTTAATTGTTTTAGTTACATCTAATAAATATCAACCATTTTGATCTCCAAAAAAGTCTGGTTGTAATTTACCTTCTTTAAATAATCTATAGCCTTGTCTAAATTCTTTTGGAAATAAATTTAATACTTTCATTCTTTGAGTTGTATCTTTAAATACATCATCAAAATATTTCATATTAAATTCAACCGCAGGTCTATTATTTACTTTATATCTAGATCTACAATATTTTACAGGTAGCTCTTGAATTTGAAGTTTTTCGCCTTCTTCAATAAGATATCCATAATAACATCCATTTTTAACAACTTTTAAAGCCATTTCTCCAAATAATCTTTTTACTTGAAAATCTTCTAAATAATTTAATACCTTATAGAAATTTGTTAATGCTAATTCCTCAGTTCTTTGTTTTTCATCATTTACATATGGAGTTACCATCCAATCATATCTATACATATAAGCTAAATATCTACATAATCTATTATAAATACCACTAGTTCTATAAAAGAAATTAGATACTTCTCTCATAAAAGGAACATTATTTTCAGCGATAGCTCGTAAAACTGTCTCTTTGTCTGCTAATCTTTTATCTATTCTGTGTAAAGAGCCTAAAGTTAATACTGCATCTTCTAAAGTTTTTACACCAACTTTTATTTTAGAAAAGTCAACAGGTCTATATTCATCAGAAATCCCCATCTCTGACATATCAGGACGCATAGAAAAACCTTTAGATTTTATTTCTTGCATTCTATTACTTATCATTTTAGACACCTCTCTTCTTACTAAAATCCTCCAAGTGCATAGTAAGAATTCATAATATAATCATAACTAATTAAACTTTCATCTGTATAAGGTATTGCAATTAAAATAATATTATGTTTACGACAATATTCTCTTTTAAGTAAATCATTATATTGTTGTCTCTTTAATCCACTCTTGCCGCCAAATTTACTCTTTGCAATATAATGTTGTATTCCTTGATACTCGAGTAAAAACATTAATTGATTATCATCATCGAAAATTGCAAAATCAAATCTTAAAAGTCTACCATTTGAGCTATATAAATCAGGAAAAGAATATTCTTCTTGAAAATTGACTCCATTAGCTCGTAAAATATCTTCGATTTTAATCTCTCCACGACTAGCTCTCATTCTCACTATCTCCTTATATATTAATATACACGGACTTTGTTTTCTATATTTGTATAAAAAATTAAATAATTAAATGATTAATTTTTGACCATACACCTATTTGTTTGTAAAAAACATCATTTCCGCAATATTTCTTTTCTTCTTTCTTTTATTTCTATCTTCTTCTTGTTTAATATAATATAAACCATATTCAAATGCGGAAAACTTATCTTTTGGAATTCCTCTACTAGATTGTTTTAAGATAATATTTGCACCTTCATTTTCTTCAACTAAATTTAACATTTGTTCTCTTAAAATAGTTGTAAGAGTAAAAGGCTGCAAGTATTCTTGCCTTTGTGCGGAATCCATATTTTGACCTATTTTAGTAGATAATAATTTTACTTTTGCTTGATTTTCATCTATTAAAAATTTAATTTTTCCGCTACCTAATTGCATTTGAACATAAGTATGAGCTTCGGTATTTATTGGTAAATTAGCTTTAATTAAATACATTGCTCCTTCTTCAACCCCTAGACCTTTTATATTTTTATAAGACTCAACAACATCATCTGTTGTTCCTCCAGCAACTCCAAATGCAGGAAGTTCTTCTCCTGTTTCTGGATCAACTTGTGCTTTTGTCATAAAATCAACAAATCCAACACCAAGTCCATTAGCATCGATTGCCGCAATTTTAGCTTTATATTTATAAAATAACTTTTTAATATTAATAGCTTGAGTTTCAAAATCTTCAGCTTCATAACTATATAAATTAACTAAAGTTTTTAATGCAGCTCCTTGAGGTTGTGGTGTCACTTTAAACACACAAACTTCAGTTGTGCATTTTAAACGACCAACATCGACTCCAAGTACATAATAAGCATTTTTACTACTTCTACCGCTATGTTCATACTCGGGCTGTAATAAAACTCTATATTTATCAAATCTTTCTGCAGAGAAGAAAGCGTTTTCCGCATCTCCACTCCACTCAGACTCATATTCTCTTGAAAATGAACTATCATTATAAGTTCCATCTAATTTTAAATTTGTAATAAAATTTCGAGGTTGTAATCCTTCAAGAACTGGAACTCTTCAAGTTCCGCCTAAAACTATTGCTTCTCCAGGTTCAATAATTTCTTGAATTAAAATTTGAATTAATTTTTCATAAGCAAAACCATTTTTCCAACCAGCTGTAGTAACATAAATTTGAGATTTATTTGCAACCTCCTCTTCATGTCTTGAACCATCTGAAAGACGTCTATCAACAACCATTGTTGGAATGATAACTTCATTTAATAATGTTTTGTCAATTAAGATACACTCTTCCATTAAACCACCAGTTGCACGTTTACCACGAGAACTTTGTTGAGCAGCCATAATATCAAAAACACTACCATTTTTAAATTTATAAGTTACTTCATTTTTACTAGATTTAGTTTGACCTCTTGTTCAGTCAATTTCATTTTTTAAACCAGGAATTAAACTACATAATTCTTCTACTTTTTCTCTTGTAATTCCAGCAGCTTGTTCCTTACCGCCAGTTGTAACAAAGAAGTGTGAACCAGGATAAAGAATACATTTTATCATAGAACCTAAAACCGCTAAAAATGATTTAGAATAACCACGAGGGAAAGTCGCATAGGAATATCTATGACGCATAATTGCTCTTAAAAATATTCTTTGATATAAATACAAATGAAAGTTTTCAGGATTACTTCCGCATAAAAATTCAACAAAAATATCTGGATAAGCACGTCAAAAAGCAACGTATTGTCTTAATACTGGAATTTGTGCTTTAATTCTTTCTTCAGAAATCCCAACCTTTTTAGAAAAGGTCTTAGATTCTGATAATTTCATTAAATCCGCCAATGCCATTATTGATCACCGTCGCTTATCATTTCCGCATCAAGTTCTTTTTGTCTTTCAACTTCATCAAGATACTCAACATAATCTTCATCTTGTAATTCATAATCTTCATTTTCCGCAGCTTCATTCATCTCTTTTTGAATTTGAATTTTCTTTAAAGCATCTTCAATTTGTTGACCAAAACCTAAATCTTGAGTAACCAATTTATGTAAATAATTATTCATATCTTTTAATGTAGCATCAACTTTATCTTGTGGAACATCTGTAACATATTTAGGGATAAAACCTTCTCTTTCACACATAGATATAATTTCACCAACACTATCAACAAAATCATTTTTCTCGTCTTTATTTTGAGCTGCTGTAAATTTTGCAGACTTTCTTAAAGAATCATAAACTTTTGATAATTTTTGATAACCATCTAAATCACCAATATCTAAAGCTTGGTTCATCTTTAAATTTGTTTTACAAATAAATAATAATGTATTAATTGTATCTGCATCTTGAATATCAAATGAACGAGTCATCTCATTATACATTTTTTCTAATTGAACCCATTCATTAGGTTTATATAATCTTCCTCATTTCATAGCAAGGAATATTTTATCATCTTGAGTTAATTCAGCTCCTGGGTCTCCAAGTTCTTCTTCAGACATAAAATCATCTTCATTGAAACCTACAGAACCTGGATTTTGGCCAGTTTGTCCAATTGCGGGCTCTGGTGCATCCGCATGTCGGGTTGCAACTGTAAGCATAGTCTTATATTCAGCTTCAGAAATTTCACCTTTATCAAACCTTTCTTTGGCCTCTTGCTCTCTTTCTCGAGCCTCTTCCTCTGACTTAGCAGCTGCCGCCGCATATTGTTCTTGTAGCATCTCAGTATCATCTCAACCATATTGACGCCATTGTTTTAATTTCATTTTAGATAAATATCTACCAAAAACAGAACCACTTTTTAATTTTGTCGGGTCTTTTTCATAAATTCTATCTCTTAAAGTATTTCATTCCGCAGGAATGTATGGAACATCCATCTTTTTTAATAATCAAGTATAAGTTTTTTCATCAAAATTATCAATGTGCATAGTCAAACACTCTTTACACATTTCTGTTTTAGTACCATCTTTATAAGTGAAAAAACTATTTTCACCCATTCATTTTCTACACTTTTCACAAAAAAACTTATCTTTTTCTTCTGTTATGATTGCCGCCATTATTACTCACCTGCTTCCTCTTTAGCTTTCCTATTTCTACATTCTTTACAAATAGAATAAAAACCATCTTTTGAAGTTTTATTCTTTGAGAAATAAAGATTGTGAGCTAATTTAACTTGACCACATCTAGAGCATCTTTTCCACTTGCCCTTTTCAACCATTGTATAATATCACTCAAGGTAATTTTTAACAGCTCTTTCCGCAATCAATTTAGGTATCTTATTACGCCATAATGAACTAATATATTCAACAGAATGTTTAATACCGTATTTTAATTCAAGTAGGAATTGGATTTCCGCATTACTCCTACCATCTATTTTATAAATTAACAAGTCGTAATATAATGGATAATCATCTTCAAGCGCATCATCTATTAAATTATCCAAATCTAACATCATGTAATAACAATCACTTTCAAACCTACCTCAGCATTCTTGCTTTAACGCAGAATAGTTGCACAATAGTATTGAAATATGTTTAGGATTAAAAAATGAACAAATACAATCACTAACTGGCATTCCGCTTTCATTAATTGTGATGTGCTCATCAAATCTAGTGTAAACAAAAGACTTAACCGCATTAGATGCAAACACTGGTTGTCTAACCATATTTTTAATTGTGTATTGCTCTTGATACATTTCAATTAGCATCTTTTTTAATTTATATTTATTTTTACCTGTAGCTTTTTTCTCTTGTCTCTTAACACTTTCAATCGAGTCCTTAAGATCTGCTAAAGCAGGGATCTCCGCAACATCCTTAGGAGTAATTGATACTTTAGGAGTTAATAAAACATTTTTATCATTTTCTATTGTTATATTATAAAGACCGTCTTCACCATTTTCAAATTTACTTACTAAACCTTGATATGAAGTTTCTCTCTTATTTATCGTTATTAATCTATTATCAGTCATTATTTCTTTTTTCTTTTTTTCATCTTTATCCATTGCCATTATTATATAATTACTTAATATCTCAATGTATTTTTCAGTTAATTGATTAGGAGAAGCATTTCTAACAATTTCTTCAACAAGCTTTTTTCTTTCCGCAGGATCTTTTAAGCTATAATCTAGTTTCTTTAAATCCATTAGCACTATTCTCCTTTTCTAAGTTTAATCTTTTTTGACCTTCTATAATAATATTCTAATTCAAAATTTTTCTTTTGTCAACCTTGGTTTTTACATCTTTTTGACAATTATAAAAAAATATTATATAATATTATTAGAAAAAGAGAAAAGAAAAAAATAAAAACAAGAGGTGTATAATGAAAGTAAAGTTATACCTAACGTGATTAAAAATAAAATTATTCTGGACAAGAGTAAAGAAGTATGCGTGAGTTGCGGCGGCTGTCGCCTTACTTGTGGCGGTCATGTGGTTAATATTTGCACGACCTGGTGCTTCCGCATACTATTATATAGATTGAAATGATAATCACGGAGTTGCAACTGATTGTTGAGTTGAGAAAAGTGGGTTGTATTGCACAAAGCAGTATGGCGGCACTGTTGCGGTTAAGCAATTCTGTGAAGTTAATGAGTAGATACACCGTAATTCACTTTCCTAGGTGTGTATAGATTTTTTGAGAAGAAGGTTCTGATAACTCCTTCTTTTCGTTTGTCCTAAAAATAGGGGTGGGTCGTGTACCGAATTTGAAAATGGATTTGGAAAGATATGTGTCGAGGTAAACGCCCTTTGTAGAATTAATCTAGATTTTTCCCAAAATACTACCGCCCACCAAAACATTACGTTCCGTAGCAGGCGGAAAGAATTCCTGGCGTTGATTAAAATCGCAGGAGCGTAAAGAATTGAAGCGATGCGAATTAGTTGACAGAATTTGACATTACAAATTTTCTCGTTTGACATTTGAACTTTACACAATTAGACAATTTTCCTAAAAATAAAAATAATTATTAAAAAGTATTGACAAACAATTATTATTATGTTATAATTAAAGTGTAATAAAGGAGATGTGGTAAAATGGAGCAACCAATGTTATTTGATAAAGATGAATATTTAGATACAACAATTGAATTAAAAAAGATGATTAAAACAATAATTGATTGTTATGAAGATGAAAATAGTTTAATGTATTGTGATACTGAAACAATGTTAAATTTAATAAAAATGTTAATTTTTTATTAAAAACCTATTGACAAACCTTAACAACTATGCTATAATTAAAGTGTAAAAAGGAAAGAGAGTTGATTAAAATGATAAAATATTTCATTAAAAATATAAATAAAAAGGTCGTATTTGAAAGCACTGACTATTGTAAGACTTTAGAAGTTTATCAACAATTACATCAAAATGCAAATGATTATTACATAACAACAAATTGGAAAATAAGATAAATAATAAATAAATAAATAAAACAATAAATAATAATTAAATAAGAAAGGAATTGATATTATGTTAAAATTATTTTTAGATTTAGATGGAACATTAGCAAAGTTCAATAGTAAGAAAAATGCATTAGAAAGATTTGACAAAGAGAAAGGTTTTTTCTCAAGTTTAAAACCATTTAAAAACATTGAAATTATTAATGAAATTGCTAAAAACAATAATGTAGAGGTTTACATAATAAGCGCTACTCCAAACGAGCAAGCAGACAATGATAAAATGATTTGGATAAAAACTTATCTAAAAAATATCAAACAAGAAAACATTTGTTTTTGTAGATTAAATGAAAACAAAGCAAAAGTAATCAAAGACAAACTAAACATTACAATTGACAAAGAATGTATTTTGTTAGATGATTACACAAAGAATTTAATTGAATGGAAAAATCTAAATGGAATTGGAATTAAAAGATTAACTTCAAAAGCAGACAATTCAAGAAAGATTTGGAAAGATTATTCAATTAGAAATCTAATTCAATTAACAAAAACACTTGACAAAATTGCAATAGAGAATTGTTAAGTGCAATGCGGACACCGATGCTACACGAGAAAGGTCTCACCTTAGAGAGTGAGTGAGCATCATTTCCGCATGACATCAACACAGCAAATGAAATAAAATAAAAAATAAATAAAAATAATAATTAATAATACAATAATAATGTAAAGTAATTTACATTATTTTTAATGTAAACTAAATGTCAACTCGGCGGCTCGGCGTGGGCTGTGGCGAGCCGCATTTTACACTAGACTTTACATGTAAACTTTTGTCAACC
>Ga0310690_10000287_pt1 | contig 116611 bp, 87 predicted proteins | sample AusTroGonzalo_MG_2_FD_207661 | JGI IMG/M metagenome (GOLD analysis project Ga0310690, IMG submission 207661) | Bovine rumen microbial communities from tropical cattle in Woodstock, Queensland, Australia - Gonzalo_04 (v2) (version 2) | ecosystem: Host-associated > Mammals > Digestive system >...
ACTTTTCAAGATCACCCATCAAATCTCCAACAAGTTGGTGATGTGGAGGAATAAACCGGGCATCTGCTATGGCATTGCCACCAATCCAGTTTTGGCTGGTACGGTATTCGCCGGGCATTTTGTGCTCTCCCCGAACACTGTTAAGCAATATCTTATGTGTAGAACGAATAAGCCGTGACGAAATCGGTAGCCTATCAAGATTTTCGATGGCGTCGTTGATGGCATCGACATAATTGCGTACTTCCTGCCAATCGTTTCGACGTTCCTCACGCACCTCTGACTGTGGTAAAAGGGCTTCAACCATGTGCGTCTGCGTGCCTTCAATACGGCTTGATAGCACGGCTTCTTTTGTGACGTGCAGTTGGATGAACAGGTCTATATTAGGCACAAGACGAGAGTATGAGTTTAGTTCTCCAAGTCGCAAGGATGCCTTTTCCAAGAGTTTGTTTATGGCCGGATCTTTCCACGTCCATTCGTCATCAATCATAGAGGGCACAAAGTATTTATACCCTGTTCCTTGCTCGTAATGTCCAGATTGGTAATTCTCTAAAGCAATCATCGTTTCAACATTATTTGGTGCAAAGATACGACTTTTATTTTACTTTCTGGCAAAAAAGTAAAACAAGTTTTGTTTTTATTTTACTTTCCGTAGCAAAAGTAAAATAACAAGGGGTGCTATTTTACTTTTCAGAGATATTTGCCAACATCATAAACCCTGAGCCGCGGTCGAACACCGCCAAGGGCGGGAAAAAGATGGATAGGAGGACGCGGGGGAGGGACATGGAAAGTTTATATTTGATTGTGAATTACATATTTCATTAGTTCAACCAAGGAAACACCTCTTGGCTCAGCACTTGAATGACCTTTGCCGAGAACTCCATCACTGATCATTTGTTTAATGTCCCATTTTACGTTTTTAAATTCATCTTCCGTTCCCATTACATTCAAATCGAATACTACATAATAAGGTAGAGAAGGCGAATACAATTGATGGCATGGTTTCTTTTCTAAATCCTCTTTTGGCATCATTCTTGGTCCTTCGGTACCCAATTTGATAAAGAATTGATTATCACCTTTATGTAGTAATAGATATTTTGCCCTTGTGATTTCTTGCGTCAAACGTACAGAACCGTTTTTGGTTCCAGTCCGCAAATTGTAAATGCCATTGTTGAGTATCCATTGAAGATGATTCTCGTCTTTGTATGAACCTAATAACACAAAGGTTTCTTCGGGTATCAAATCGCGGTTCTCTCCGTATGGTTCAGGCAAGGATTCACACACCATAAAAGGTTCATTCTTATAAGTCTCGTATGTGTGATATGCGATTTTTTCTCGCTGGGAAGTCCTGTTGAGCATGTGTTTAACAATGTCTTGCAAGAACGACTCCAATTCCTTCGAGTCGTTTTCAACACTATTGGGATTGAGGCAAAATGCTCCTAATCCTGGCAGGATTTCATGGAAACCTTTTAACTTTTTATGCTCGGTCCCAGGATAAATAATGTATGCTCCACTAGTTCGACGAATGGCATCCTTGTAGGCGTGCATTTTCAGCAAGTCTACACGTTTGTAAATACCTTTTTCTTCCTCGGCTTTTTCTTGGTTCATCAACATCTCTTCTTCGGAAAGAGTGTCATCGTCCTCGTAATCAAAATGCTCCTCGGCGTTTTGTTCGTCAAGGATGATTTTGTGTAGTTTGTATTTGGCATCAAAGTGGATATGGACTATCAAGTCTTGTTCTTCGGCTTCTTTTTCTTCGATGTTTCCAGGCCATATCGACAAAGTGTAATCGGGACGCATGGCCGTTGTCCACGAACCACTTTCTTCGATGGCTGTCGATTTGCTGAAAGTCCTGTTGTAATATAACCGAACCCTTAATGTTCGGGTGGGAGTTTTGTAAATCCCACCAATCATTATCCTATGACCTTGCCGCAACTCCAAGTTGATATTGTCCTTGTCTGTTTTGACGAGTTTTTCTTCGTCCGATTTGGTCTGCTCCAGATGGAAAGTGCTTTTTACGATATTCAGTAGCTTGAAAAACACCCAATATTCGTATAATGCCGCGACATTTCTTTTTCCAGCGTCATACACGTTGTCGCCACCTTTCCAGGTGATCTGGGCAGCCAGTTTTGACATCATCCACGCCTGCAAGACTTCCCGATAACCTTCTTTGCGTTGTAAGGCAGGGCTGTTGAGCGAGGCTATCTGTAAATTGGAGATTTCGCGGAAGAAATTATTGTTTAACTGAGTGGCCAATTTGTTGCCTGTCAGTTCTGCTTCGTTTTTGAGTCTTTGAGATGCTTTTTTGCATTGTTGTATGGTGCTGCAAAATGAGGAAAATGAAAGCAAAACGAACTTTACGAATTGGTTTTCGGGGACATCAACGGTGTCTTTTTTATAGGGAACGGTGATTCTCCTCGGTACACTTGGCAGGCTCGTATCAATGTGGCATCTCTCATCCAATGGAATCCTGTTTTTGCTTGAAGCAACCTGCTTCAACTCGTGCCTGCCCAATCGTTTAACGGAACAAATGTCTTTCTCTATCATTGTCCCAGTCCATTTACGGATGGGATTGTATAGGATTTTGTTCAAAGCGTCTTCGAAATCTTCGCTGTCAATCAACGATTTCATGAAAGCAAATTGTTGATAGAGTGTACGGCTGTCTTCATCAGGATTGACTTCAAATCGCTGGGTTATCGGAGCACCTTGCATCATCACCAACTCCGTGAAATGACGGGTAATGTCGTGAAGCATGGTCTTATAGTCGGTTCTGTAATCGACTTTTACGGAACGGACCTCAAATTCGATTTCGCCGATTTCGTTTTCTGCGGCATCAACAACCTTTAATGTCAGACAGCCAACATAAACTCCTGTTTTTATCAGACCTCTTGAGGCGTTGCTTTTTGAAGGGCTGACAAGTTCATGCGTTTTAAAAGCATAACTTTCTTGGGTAAATTCATATTCGTATTCTTCTCCCTCCACCAATTGCCATCTCGATTCACCAGAAGACAGGTCGTTTTCCTCAAAAACCTTGGCTTTCGAGGATTGCGGATATACGATCAATGTCAGACCGTTCCTTTCATTCGCAATCGGTATTTCGAGATAATCTGCCATTTTAATGTGTTGTTTTTGTGTTGAATTTACCTAAAACTCGCCAAATCGAGCCAAAATCCGTCTAAATTACACCTAACACCTAAATTATGTCCATTTTATGTTCAATTACACTTATCTATATGAATATCAAATAACTACAATAAAAATCTAACCAAAATCTAACTAAAATCTAGCCAAAATCTAACTAATCGATTGATTTTTGGTTGCTTTCCATCTAAGTCCATCAGAATATATAACCCCAGCTGCTTTTAGAGATTGGAGCAAATAACTGAGAGTTCGTTTCTTTGCTTCCATCGTTTTGTTGGATGACAATGTCTCTTGCATATACTCATAAATCTCATTCAGCATAATGCCCGCATCACCAGCATCTTCAACGACTTGCTGAAGCATATTCAATAGTTTGTTCTTGTCTAACCCTTTTCGCTTGGTATATTCCGGCACTTGGTGGGTCTTTTGGGCAACTGCTTGAGAGATAATGTAGTTGGGCTTGTGCCATTCTATAAGTTTTTTGCCCTTCAATATTCTTAATGCTTCCTCTGTGACGGGGCGTTTCTTTTGTATGGCATCCAGCCAAATGCATTCTTTTAGAGACAGTGAAGCGTCTCGCTTAAGCAAATCCACATATCGTTCATCAATAATCCTTCCGTAAATCTTCACATTTACCTCTGGAGCATTCTCGTTGATTTCATAATCGGGCATGGGAAAATGACGTTCCTTCTGCTTGTAAAACATAGTCTGAATGCCGCTACTCACAGTATCTATCATGTTGTAGCTCACCATGCCTTTGCAAAGACATTCATTCCGATAGAACTTTTGCTGTTTCAATGTATCAAGGGCATTCTCTAGCGTTCCCGGGTAGAAAGTGCCTGCATTGGAGTAATACAAATAATCTGGTCCTTCAATGAAATTGATTCGTTGGCAAAGTGTATAGTCCTGATGCGCGATGGCGTTATGCAACACCTCTCTGATAATGAAGTCATCGTATTGCATGAGTTTTTCAGGGAACAATGTTCCACCGGGCATTTCTCGCATAGTAAGATTACGTATTTTACCCAGCACCTCATCTACGGTTAAGATGAAAGGGATGGTAAAATGTTGGTAGTTGATTTTGCGCCCCTCCTCGTTCACCAAAGTCCATGTGATTTGTGGTATAGCAGGAGACAGTTTATATGCTACCGTCGGCTTGCCGAGTAGGAGAAGGGCTCCTCGTGTCAACTTGCCGTTGTTTAGTAAACCGCTATGTCTTAAGAATTCTTCCTGTGACCAACCGTCAACCAATTCCGGTGGCAGTTTGTCATGCACTTTCTTGAATTCAATACGTGCCTTGGCCAAAGCCAATTCATCCAAGTCGTTTTTGACTGTCGCATCCTCAATCACATGGGCCGACCAATCATCAACAGGGCGTTGTTGGCGTATCGCATCATACTTGTCTTGCGACAAGGGTTCAAGGCTTTCTCCACTACGCCCATAAGCGATTCCCTTCCATTTGGTGACTATATTCCTTGGCGCTGCCGGTATTTGAAACAACAAGACTCGTTTTCCATCAACCTCGATGGGTACAATGTCACGAAAAGTCAATCCTCCTGTGGTATTGGCAGAAATCTCATGCTTAAGCAATTGCCGTTTGGTATCGTCCATCAAGAATTGGGTTCCTATCGTTTCGCGATTGTTGTTAACACCCATCACGATCCAAGCGAAAGCCGTGTCACGTAAGTTCGCTTCGTTGCTTAAGGCGGAGAAATACTTGCCAAGTTTATCCCTGTCGTACTGATTTTCAGCCGTCTTGAACTCTATTACTTCATGTTCTACATTGGTAACGAGTCTTTGAAATATTGCTTTGTAGTCTTCCATCAACTTTTAACTCTTAACTGCTACGCCTCTGCAAAACTAGTAAATCCGTTGTCAATTACGGCATCGTACATCCGTTTGATTTTCTCGGCTGATTCCGGATACTTGAAGCCTTCTTGGAAATTGAGTTTCTCTGTTTCTGTATCTATCTTTGTGGCATTGCCATCGTTCAAGCAAATATCCCACAAAGCGGTCAACGTAGGAACGAGTTTCTTCCTGGATCCATGCAGTTTTGGCAGCAACTTTTGCAGAACGGCAGTGTCAATTGCTTCATCACCCTTTAGTCCATTCTCATCTTCATCGTTAAAGTGCAAATAACGGCTTATTTCGTTCACGGTGCGATAGCCAAACTCGGCATTGACTTTTTTCAACTCCTTGAAGAATGAGAGCAAGACATCTTTGTTTTTCTCATCTTTTTCAACTTGACTATTGGCTTTGTTTACAAAATCGACAGCCATGTTTGCACAAGCAGAATAAGCACTTTTAAGGTTGATATTGACTTTTTTGCCCAAATATTCATCCATCTCATCAGCGGCGATTTTGAACTCAATCACATTGGCGCGGTCGAGCACCTTGGGGCTGAACATATAGGTGGTTTCGTCCACGTTGATGGTGCCAATAATGAATACATTCTTGCTAAGGAATATTTCTTTGGGAACATCACCATTCTTATTATCCCAAAGTTTGATAGGTTCACCCGATTCCATGGCACTGAGGAAATCGGCAAAATAGCGTTCCACCACGCTAAGGTTCATTTCGTCGAGAATCAGGAAGTAGGGCTTGGTTGTGTCGGCATTGGCTCGAATCAAAAATTGCAGCACACCACTGTCGGGGTTCTCATATTTTCCACTTTGCAAAGCATTGGGATAACCTAGCAGCGGTTCCCTGTTGGTCCAATCGGCACCGATGGAAACCGTGCAAACTTGTTCCTCGATATTCTCGCTCAAGCATTTGGCAAAAGCCAAGGCCAATTGCGTCTTTCCCGAACCTGCCAAACCGCTAAGGATAACAAAAGGCTTGGCCATCAGCGAATAGGCGAGGCGTTTGATGAGGATGTCGGAATAGATTAGGCCGGTGGATTGAATTCTATCTATAACTGACTTTATAGAAAAGTTGGTCCAGTTGTTCTTTATATGACTTTTATTAGGTGAAAGAACTTTTAATGGATCTTTAATGGATGGCGAAATGCCCAGTGTATTTCTATAAATATCTAATAATACATTCACGTCATCATAGATGTCTGAAATATCAGAATCAGTTAATGCATCCGAATAGATACTAAAGATGTAACAATTATTATAATCAGGATTCTCAACCTCGACATTGATCGATTTAAAATATGTACCTATGGTTTGAGGAGAGTTGCCGTTTTTATCTAAAATGTTATTCCAGTTTTTTTCTGGTTTACGGGTGGCACTGATTCCATAAGTTACAATAATAGTGTGCTGTTTTAGATAACAAAGGATTACAGGGTAAATGCCTTTTTGTGGTTTTTGTTGAGGTCCAATAAAACCCATCCATGGTACAAATGCAGGAGCCCCAAATTGTCCAAGTCCAAGCTTAACTTTTATTTGGTCATCTATATAAAAACCAAAGTCTTTTCTTGAGAAAGAATAATCGTTTTGACCATTCTCTTTTTTCTGAAGATTTTCTCTTGCTTGAGAAAAAAGTCCTCTTAACTTGTTCCCAAATGATTTTTTATCGATAATCATAATAATTCTGTTTTATTTTTAGGCCATCGCAATTTGCAAGTTGTTATATCCTATAGATTGTTATATTTTTACTATGAGTTCTTCTTATTTCAAGGTTTTCTGGGAATTCTATGTTTTTTGAATGTGTCAACAGTTCATATCCAACCTGTTTTTTGCTCACGGTGTATTTCAACGGGAATCTGTATAAGTTAAAGTCTGCATACATTTCTCTTATTTGAGAAACATCATCGTAGGATAATACCCAATTAAAACGCGCTTCATTTTGAAGGAAATAGGCCAGTTCTTCATGATCCTTGACCTCATAATGATTCATGTACAAACTCTTTCCTTTAATGAAATATGGCGGGTCAAGATAGACAAACACATTGTTGTCTATTTGTCTCAAAAAAGACAATGCGTCTTCATTTGTAACCCTAATCCGACTTTTATTTGCAGCAATGATTTCTAACCGTTGTATCAAATCTTGCTTGTTGAAGCGGCAATCAATTTTATACTTAGCATTATTTTGTTTTTCCTCCGTTGATCCGCCAATCACACCGCCAAAAATCACCCCCGAACGATTAGTTCTAGACATGAAAAAAGCCGCAACTCCTAATTCAAAAGAAGGTTCGGTCGACTTTTGTAAAATATCTCTTTGCGTATACCATTCTGTCAAAGTCACGGGAATAGTGTTGATGGTCTGAATAAATCTATCAGATTCATTAACAAGTGCATTCCAAAAAGAATAAATCCCAATATTGGCATCATTGATGATGATTTCATTTACATGACCATTCAAAAGAAGATTGATTGCGGCTCCGGCTCCTCCAGCGTATGGTTCCGCATACACAATCTCTTGCAATCCATTTCTGTGAAACAGATCGACAAAGAAATTTGTCATCAACGACTTCCCTCCGGGATATCTTAACGGACTACTATTCATCTTGTAAACTATTCTCTTTTATGTCAAGTAATACTTCAAATAGCGGGAACAAAAAGTCCCAAAAGCCATTGATAAACTGTTTGTTCAAATAACACGAATCGTTGCTGTGTTGATAACCATTTAAAACATCAAGGCTGTACCCGTGAGAAGGATTCAATAATTGTGTAATAATGGAAGATGCTTTTTTCTCTTTTGCACTAATAGATTCGCCAACAAAGGTCAACCGGTTTTTTAATACAATATCTCTTAGGTTACAATTGTACTTTTTTTGAATCTCTTGAACCATATTCTCCGCTTGAAGCCAATTCAACACACTCAAATCTAAAAAAATACGAATAGATGCAGCTACTGCATTAGAATACGAATTAACAGACAGTTTTTTTAGTTCATTAAAAATGCCCTTTAGTCTGTAATTTGTGGTTTCTAATGTATAACAAGGCAAAATCAAGTGGTTACGATTAGGATCTCCTTTTAATACAACTTTTGACTTTTTCTCACAACTAGTTTCCTCTCTTTCTTGGCTGGTTTCTATTGAATAACTTCCGCTGATAGCACAAGGATCGTTCTCTGACAAGTTTACAGATGGTAGCTTTTCAAGGATGGAGTTTAGATCGGTAGTTATGGTACGAGTATCAATCTGAATTTCAATCTGATTGTCAACAATGTTCCTAATCAATTCTGCATAAGCAGTTAGGAAACCTTTTCGGTTTTTCAACTTGACATCTAGTCCATCAAACTCTATTCCCCACTTTTCTTTTACTAACTTATTCGCAAAAAATCTTTCCAAAACTGTAATTGGGAAATTATGCGAGGTGGCATCTTGATATTGTTTCTCAGTCAAAGCAGATTGGATTTCGGGCTCTTTTATCAAATCTACAAGACGTAAATTGCGAATATAGTTTTCTAATTCACCTTGCGACATGTTTGTTTTTGCAAGCAAGGTTTCAATATCATTACCATATTTCTTGTACAATTTATCAATCCACCTCTGTTGTTGAATGCGTGACCATTGAAGTTGAAGCGACGAAGCACTATTGCGCTGATTAATATACCATTCAGCATCTTCAAATGTGGGAGCCACACACACATTTATTTTTTCTAATCGAACTTTTCGATTTTCGGAGATTCTTCTAACATAGGCACGAATACTTTTCGGGGCTTTATCCGGATTGTTTAGAAGTTTCAAAGCTAATACTCGTCTGTTTCCTTCGGCCACATAATACTTTTGGTTAGGGCCTTGCCAAACAACAATTGGGTCAGCAGGAACATATTCCTTTGCAAGTGATTTTAGTAAATCGAAAAAGTGTTTCTTCTCGGTTTCATCAGCAATCATATCCTCCGTAAAGTCAACAATAGTGATGTGCGCTTCTTCTGGGTTCAACCTCGGATTCTCATTCCATAGTTTGAGTTGTTCGATGGAACGAGGAGTTCTTTTTTCTAACCAATTATAATTATTTCCCATAATACTCTCTAATCTCCAATTATAATCTATTTAAAACATCTTCAATGGCTCCAATCATTTTGCTTTCAAAAGCAAATGCAAGCGTCGGAAACCTTTAATTTGCAAAAATAAGCATTTTTCCCGAACCCCTTCCATTATTTCCGATAAAAAGCACATCCTATTACATTTTTCCTCTCAGCCCCTCAGCCCCAATCTCCATACGGCTGAAGGCGAACCATTTCTTGCCCAAGTCCTTCAGCGAGGCCCCGAGATGATAGACGGTGTCGTCGATGCAGAGGAAGCGGTCGTGGGCGTTTTGGAACTATCGCAAAATTTGCGACAGTTGCCTGTCATTAATATGGCTTGCTTCCACCATGCTTCGTTCGTGGCTGGCTCAACTTCGCGATGACGCAAAGCGACAGAAGTCGCAATAGTTGGGAATGATTAAAGTTTTATATCAATTTAACGACAAAACAGGATTGAGAAGCAAGGTGTCCACTAACGGATGGTAAACTTGTCGGTCGGTCACTTTGGTGATGGTGGTTACCTTTTTGCCTGCGTCCTTTGAAGAAGCTCCGCAATGGTAAATCTTCTCTGTTTTTCTACCGTAATCCACCACAATATAACGGTCGTGATAGATGCCGCATGTTTTACGAAAGTCCAGTTGGATTGGTGGGTATTGGCTATGGAAATCATCGTAGTCACTTTGATGTAAGCCCCGCCCAATGTTGTCACTGAAGACGGTTATACGTACATTGTGAGCTGTGTTTTTGAGCAGCACAAGCGTTTTCATGCCACTGTAATTGTCAATCACAAAGATGCTATATTTGGCAGCCTTGTAGATGCTGGAATAGGCCATGTTGGCTTCCACCGATTTACCATTAAGAATAAGATATTCGCGACGCGTATTGGGGTCGGTGAAATCTTGCACCACCTTGGCCAAGTCGGCTTTGGTGACCATGTTGTCTTTGATTTCGGCAATGTCAGATGTGTTTTGTGTAGTTTGCACCGAAAGTTGCAGCAGTTCGCGTTGTCCGATGAGTGCTGTGTTGTCAACCACAAAGTCTTTCAACGCTTTAAAGGCGCGAACCAAAGCCTTGCTCTGTTGCGTGGCCAATTCACCTTTCAAGACGGTCATCAGCATATAAACGCCTTGTTCGGTGAAGACGTATGGAAGATATTGCCGACCACCTCTTGTTTCTGCTTTTGTGGTCAAAAAATTTGACCTCGAAAACTCCAAATCATTCTTATTGTTTGAAATAGAGGTGGTTATGTCGTGGTCAAAGGTCAAGTTTTTTGACCTTAAAAACTCATCTAAATTATCATTCTCTGAAAAATGCGCGTTTGCATTAATTCTTGATGTCAAAATTTTTGACTTCAAGATTTGGTGATACTCTTCTTTGGTGAGTTGGAATCTGAAATCGGCATCAAACTTTGCGATGTTGTTCTTGACCTGCTGATTGAATGCCTTGGTTGTATAGCCATAGATTTCGGCTAGGTCGGCATCAAGCATAACCTTCACACCTCGGATGGTGTAGATTGCATCCTTGATAAAGTCAATGGATTCTGCTTTAGGTGGGCAAGGTTTGTCGCTATTGGCAACAACCTCAATGATGTCCGTGGTTTTCTTTTTCTTTTGGGCCATAATCATATGAATTTGAATTATGCCGCAAAGATGCAAACCTTGTCAAGACAAAGCCGTTGAACAAACGTTTGTTGTCGACAGTAGTCGTTTGCTATCGGGTAAATTGTTGATGATCAAAGTGATGATGTATATGCGTTGGACGGCTCCGTCAGCCATAGATCCCATGCTTTCGCACATGCCTCCGCAGGGATGACATGCCTGACGGAACCTGCTGGAACGGAAAAACTGAGATTTCTAAACTGGGATTACCAAAGATTGTCCGGGTTGGGCGCGCGGGCCACGGCCGACATGGCGGGGAAGCGCTCGCTTTGTGGGAAGGACCGATGATGTCGGCCTTGATTCTTTGGCCCTTTCTTATCAAGAAGAAAGGGCAGAGGAAAGTCGCTTATAATCCTCTAACAAATTCCAAACCCCATCCTCGCTGAGCACCCCGCGCTTGAGGTCTTTCGGCAGCTTGCCGGCTTCGTCGGCTTCGAAGTCCTTGCGCCATTGGGGAGAGGTGTAGTAGGCTTCCAACTTGGCGATGTCGGGTGCTATGGCGGCGAAGTCTTCGAGGGCTTGTTCCAAGCGATGGACGACCTCCTCGCTCTTGTCGAAGAGGGCCTCCATGTGAGTGATGCGTTCGATGCGTGTCATGGTGAAAATGGTTTGGTTTGACGGTACAAAAGTACACAAAAAAAGCAGGCCGCAGCCTGCTTTTTCGTTCGTTATCGGAAGAGCGTGACTTATCTCATGCTCAGCTTTTCCATGGCGCTCTCGGAGAGGGGCTTCGGTTCGAAGCTCTTGGTCTTCTTTTGGCCGTGGTCGGGGATGACGAAGGTCATCACGGGGTTCAGCTGCTCTTCGATGTTGTCGCCGCCGTGGTTGCTGGGCTCGTCGGCCGGGAAGGTGGCCGAGAAGGGGTTCGTGCCGGTTTGGGCCGCAATCAGGCTACCGCCGTAGAACACGGTGACGGTATAGGTCGTCGGGGCGTCTTGGGGCGAGCAGTTGGACCACATGTCGACATACACTTTGTAGGTGCCGGGTTCGACATAAGCCTCTTCACCGTAGGTGATGTTCTCGTTGTTGACGGGAATGGTAGGGATGGAGCAACCTGCATTGGAGTCGAGGTCGAGCTCACCGCCATTGTTGCTTATGGAGTTGCCGTAGTAAATGTGCTCTCCATTCGGCTCAATGAGGTGCAGGTCGACGTCCTTGTTCTGGTTGAAGGAAAGGCTCACCTGAAGGGTGCCGGTGCCGACTTCGATCAACTTGATCTCGTTTTCCCAAATCTCGCTGACTTTGCCGTCGTTGTCGATGATGGCAACGAGAAGCGGGAAGGTGGTGTCTTCACCCAGGTCGATGTTCTGGTTGATGAGCATGGTGAAGTTGACGGTCTGGACTCTCGAATTCGGGACGAGTTCATAGTAGCCAAACTGCTCTCTGATGCCGACCAGCACCTTCGAGATGTTCACGGGGGCTTTCACCGTGACGAAGGAGCTACCACCGGCGATCACGCTCGGGTTCATCATCACATCGAGGAGGGTCGATGAAGTGGCTTCGGGCATGGCCTTGCTAATCAACGAGGCATTTTGGATGTTGAAGAAGTTGTTGATTGTCGGTTGTTTGTCCTTGTTGCAGGCAATCAACAGAACGATGGCAGCCATAATCAAACCGCCGAGATAAAAAACTCTCTTTTTCATGATAGAATAGTTTTGGTGAGTAATAGGTGAATTATTTGTCTTAAATCGAATAATAGTAACGTTCAGGCGGCAAAAATAGGCATTTAATTTTGTTTTTGTATCGAAAAAGGAAAAAATTTCAATTTACCAAAAATAAAAGAAGCTCACCACGCGGCAAAAAAGTTCGCGATACCATGTTTGTTGCAGCTCCAAGTCGACGTCCTTGGTGCGGTTGCGGAAGATGTGCAACATATAAAATAGGTTGTGTGAGCGCCATTCGCGCACCTGCGACTCCAAATCGCGACGGTTGACAGCCATTTCGGGCGACGACTGCTCGCGCAGGGCTTGCAGATAGGCACGAATGGCGGCCTTGCTCCTAATCAGATAGGAATCAAGGATATGGGTGTTGGTCACGCTCGTTATGGCCTTGCTGAGATTCATCATTCAGCAGCTTTGAAGACGTGACGTTGCGTGAGCATGAGCACGAAAGCCAAGGCTGCGCCCAAAACATCGGAGATGGTCATCGAAGCCCAAACGCCCGTCAAGCCGTTGCCACCTGCATCGATGAACAGAATCGGGACAAGGTAAATCATGGGGGCGAGGAAAAGCACCTGCCGCGAGAGGCTGGTGACGATGGCAATCCAAGGCTTGTCTATGCTTTGGAAGAAATTGGAGTTGGTGATGGTGAACCCAACCAACGGGAACATCACCAGCATGAAACGCATGGCCGGCACGCCGATGTCAATCAGGCTCTGCTCTTTGGTGAAAGCACGGAGCAGGATTTGCGGCAGCGTCATGGCGAGCAAAGCTCCGAGAAAACCGATGAACACATTCACCTTGAGGGTCAACGTATAGACAGATTTCAGCCGTAAAGGATGGCCCGCGCCATAGTTATAGCCCGCAATGGGCTGCATCCCCTGACACACGCCAAGGATGAGCATCACGCTGAGTGCGCCAAAAGTGTTGGCGATGCCGTAAGCTCCCACGGCCAAGTCGCCGCCATAACGGATGAGCTGCCGGTTGAGCAAAGCCACCACGCCCGAGGCGGCCACGTTCATCAGGAAGGGGCTCATGCCGATAAGCAAGATGTTACGGAAGATGTAACCTTTTGGTTTCCAAGCGTGACGGCGGAATCGGATGAAGGAACTCCGTTGCAAGAAATGACTCACGGCCACGATGCCAGAAACGGTCATGGAGATGGTGGTGGCCCATGCAGCACCCGCAATGCCCCAGTCGAGGGCATAGATGAAAAGGGCGTCGAGAGCGATATTGAGGATGGCGCCGCCCGCCAAAATCCACATGGATTTGGTGGGATAGCCCGTGGCACGAATCAAACCCGTCAGGTTGAAGGTAACGGTGGTCATGAACATGCCGGGCAGCACGATATCCATGTATTCGCGCGCGTATGCGATGGTATCTGCCGAGGCACCGAACATGGTCAGGATGCGGTCCATGAACACGTAGCCGCCCGTGACGAAGAGGAAACCGAGCAGGAAAGTGAGAATCATGCTGTTGCCTAAGATTTTCTCCGCCCAATTGATGTCTTTTTTGCCTAAGACAATCGACATGCGCGCCGAGGAACCCACACCCACTAAAGAGCCAAAAGCGTGGACGATGTTCATGATGGGCATGGTGATGGCCAAACCCGCGATGGCGAGCGCACCCACGCATTGCCCCAAAAAGACACGGTCGACGATGTTATACACCGACGCGATAATCTGGCTGACGATGCTCGGCAAGGCATACATCCACAGCAGTTTGCCTATGCTTTCGGTTTCCAATTCTTTGGTGCGGTCAATCATTTCTGTCCCCTTCCGATTTGAGGCTGCAAAAGTAGTAAAAAAGAAAGTGCCAAATCCAAACAAATCCGTATTTTTGCACCTCGTATGCCTCAACCTCAAATTAGGTTTAATGAGGTTGTAACACAATGAGATTCAGGTTATTGTCCATAGTATCGACTTTCATTCTCTGCTTTGCGACGTGCAATTGTTGTGTGTCGTCGGACGCACACGTGGTGAAGAAAAGGCTGAAAGCGATGGAAAACGAACTCCCCTTGCCTTTTCATGACGACCTTGTGAAACGCATAGATTTTTATGCAGCCAAGACCTTCCCCAACACCTTTGCCGAGCTTGATACCTTCGTCGAGGCGGAACTGACACGTCGCGGTATGCCCTTGGAACTGAGGTGCTTGCCTTTGGCTTTAAGCGGCATGAGGACCGACTATCGGCAGGACGACCGTCGGGGCATCTGGGCCTTGCCCGTTTTGGTGGGGTTGCACTATGGTCTCGCCATCGACGAAACCACTGACGAGCGTTTGGACATGCAGGCCTCAACCCGCGCCGCCTTGGATTACCTCTCTGACTTGCACCAACAATACGGCGATTGGTGGTACAGCATCTTAGCCTATGCCAACAGCCCCAATTCGCTCCATCACGCCTTCGCAAAAAACGGCAACGAGCTGGAACTCTGGGACTTCTATGACCAAAAAATGTTGTCCGACGTGCAAATCATCAGGGATTTCATCGCCATGATTTATGTCTACAACGTCGGCGATTTGAGATTGGGAAAAGTGGCTGAAAACCAAAATATTGCACAAAAAGAACAGTCCCAAAAAGAGATCACGCAAACCGAGAAGCCAAAACCTGCACCGCCGAAGGAAACTACAAAAAAATATACCGTCAAGAAGGGTGACACACTGACTAAGATAGCGAAGCAGCACCATGTGACCGTGGCCAACCTGAAGAAATGGAACCACCTAAAAAGCGACATGATTCGCGAGGGACAAAAACTCATCATCAAGTCATGAAACCGATTAAAACGCTGATATTCATCTTTTCCGTCATGCTGCTTTTGGTGGTGGGATGGCTGGTTTTCCCCGCCAACGGTTTGCCTTTAGGTCAGCTCACGCTGCGTTTCCCCTCCTATGCCGAAAAACTCGGCGAGAATCAAGTGGAAGAAGTGGACGTGGACGCCGTCATGGACGATGTGAAGAAGAGCTTCGAGATGACTTGCTCGGAGACCATGTATGACAGCCTGCTTTTCTTTCGCGACTACCTCACCGAAAACCCCAACCGCATCTATCTTCCTGACGACGACTATACGTTCTTCGATTCGCTGTTTGCCCAGTTCGAGCGGGCCCAAGCTGAAGGCAAGACCTATCGCGTGATGCACTATGGCGACTCGCAAATCGAGATGGACAGAATCAGTTCGGTGTTTCGGCAGAAGTTGCAGGAACTGTTTGGCGGCTCGGGGCCGAACATGATTCCGGCCATACAGACCGTGTCCACCATTTCGGTGTCGCAACATGCCACGAACCTGAAGCGATACACGCTCTACGGAGATTCGACCACGCGCCGCGCCAACCATAACCGCTACGGCGTGATGTCGCAGTTCGGACAAGTGTCAGGACAAGGCTCGGTGTCGTTTTCGCAAACCAGTCATTCACAGGCGTTTGAGAAGGCAAAACAGATTTCTTCGGTCTCGGTGCTGCTCGGGCGTAACAGCCAAGATTTCACGGTCTCGCTGAAGTGCGACACCCTGACGACAGTCCCCAAAGTGCTCGATGCTAACGACAGCGTTTCGCTCGTCACGTGGCGCTTGCCCGTTAACGTCAAGAAAGGCTTCATCAATTTCAAGGGCAATGCCGAAATCTATGCCGTCCTCCTTGACGGCGATCCAGGCGTGGCTTTGGATAACGTGGCCCTACGAGGCTGCTCTGGCACCATTTTTACCCGCATCAACGAAGCCGTTTTGCGCCAGTCCTTCGACCTGCTCGACACACGTCTGATTATCCTGCAATTTGGCGGCAACCGAATGCCAGGCATCGCGGGGAGCAAAAACATCGCCTCTTACATGAACGAGCTTGAAAAACAGATTGATTACCTGAAACAGGTGGCACCACAATGCACCTTCTTGTTCATCGGTCCCGCCGACATGAGCAAGAGCTACAACGGCAAGATGGGCACTTGGCGCGGTCTGCCCGAGCTGAACGACTCGCTCCGCGCGATGGCCTTGCGCAACGACGTAGCCTATTGGGACATGTTCCACGTAATGGGCGGCGAAGGCTCGATGGCGCAATGGGTGAAACACAGTCCACCAATGGCCGGCCCTGATTATGTGCACTTTACTTTTAGGGGCGCGCAGGAAATCGGCTCGGATCTGGCCAAGTCATTCACCACGTATTATGACTTTTACAAACTGCGGCAGCACGTACCCAACCAAGAGGTCATCGATTTCGTCAACCGCGACAAGAGCGCAGATTCCATCACGATGCTGTATCGAAACGTGCCGCACTACGAACCATGGAGGAGGGTGAAAAAATGAGGAAATCCTTGATTTTTATAGGGTTGCTGTTTTTCGGATTGTTTGCCAAGGCGCAAGAAATGCCTTTGATGCGTCCCATCCCAGACCATAGTTTCGCCCATTTCGAGCGCAACCACCTGGTTTTCCCTGGCGACAACACCGCAATGGAGCGTTTCTTCGCCAAGATGGACTCTGTCATCTTCCTCGGTCAGGGCAATGTCAGCATCATGCATATTGGCGGCTCGCATGTGCAGGCGGGGACTTTTACCCAACAATTCCGCGATAACCTTTTCAGCATCAGCGATGAGCTGATGGGCGGTTCATATTTCGTCTTTCCCTTCACAGCCGGCAAGACTAACAACCCCTCGCATTTCATGGTGAGTTACACGGGCGAGTGGGAGTATTGCCGCAATGCCGTGTCACGTCCAACGGACAAGCGCATGGGCTTGGCCGGAGCCGCCGTCACCACCACCGACCCCGAAGCCAGCATCAGCATCGTGACGCGCGAACGCTATCCCTCTGATTTACAACCCGAATACACCTTCAATAAGGTCACCGTTTTGGGCTTCTCTGAAACCGAAAACGTGGTGCCCGTGGTGCATTGCGACAGCGTCACGATTCCAGGCCTATACGACGAGTGGCTTTCCACCTACACCTTCCAACTGCCCGATTTTACAGATTCCGTCTGCATTGGCTTCGACTCTGTGGCGGGCGAGTTCACCCTGACTGGCGTGCTGTTGGACAACGGCATGACGGGTGTCAGCGTGCACGGCGTGGGCGTCAACGGGGCGAGCGTGCCGTCTTATCTACGCTGTGACGACTTCGAGCGCGACCTCGACCTCATCCGCCCCGACCTCATTATCTTTGGTATCGGCATCAACGACGCGGCAGAGAAAAACTTTGAAAAAGAGACGTTTAAGCAAAATTACGGCGAGCTTATCAGCATCATGCAACGCGTCAACCCCGACTGCGCCCTGCTCTTCATGACCAACAACGACAGCTTCAAGCGCATCAAGAAAAAGAAATACGAGGTGAATCCCAACGGCAAAATCGTCCAGCAGGCCTTCATGGAGATGGCTGAGGACTATGGTGCCGCCGTGTGGGACCAATTCGACGTAATGGGCGGCCTCCGCTCAATGCAAAATTGGGAGAAGGCGGGCTTGGCGCAAAAAGACAAGATACACTTCACACGCGACGGCTACAAACTGATAGGCGACTTGCTCTATAACGCCTTGATTGAAAGCTATATGCAACATGTAAGACAAAACGCGAAACAATAAATGGAAGGTTTCCTCAACATAGTATCTGAGTTCTTCACGAACCTTTTCGCGTTCGACAAGGCGCATCCGTTGCTCTTCACCCAGTTCTATTTTTGGGCCTTCTTCGCCATCGTTTTCGCCATTTTCTGCCTGCTTAAAAACAAGTGCCTGCTGCGCAACGCTTTCCTGTTTTTCGCCAGCCTGTTCTTCTACTACAAGACTAGCGGACTCTTTACTTTAATACTGATTTTCATTACTTTATACGACTTTTTCGCGGGAAAATGGCTCCATTCACGAAAGAAGGACAGCAGCCGAAATCTCATCCTCGCGCTCAGCGTGATAGTGAATTTGTCCATTTTGTGTTACTTCAAATATGCCTATTTCCTCACCGACGTGGTCAACAATCTTTTCGGCACTGAGTTTCGCGTGTTCGACGTGTTCTCGTGGGTAGGCAACGAAATCACGCATTCCAATCGTTTCAGCGTTGACGAAATCCTGCTGCCCGTGGGTATCTCGTTCTACACCTTCCAGGCCATTAGCTACATCATGGACGTGTATCGCCGCCGCATCAAGCCGGTCAGCAACATCCTCGACTTTGGCTTCTACGTCAGCTTCTTCCCGCAGTTGGTGGCGGGTCCCATCGTGAGGGCCAACGAGTTCATCCCGCAACTGCACAAGCCTTATTTCCTCAGTCGCCGCCAATTCGGCATCGCTGTGTTTTGGATCATGAACGGCTTGGTGAAAAAAATCGTCCTCAGCGACTACATCGCCGTCAACTTCATTGACCGCGTGTTCGAAAACCCATTGTTATACACTGGTTTTGAGAACCTTATGGCGTTGTTCGGCTATTCACTGCAGGTCTACGCCGACTTCTCTGGTTACACCGACATCGCCATTGGCGTGGCCATGTTGATGGGTTTTTATCTGCCCAAGAACTTCAATTCGCCCTACAAGGCCAAGAATCCGGGCGAGTTTTGGAAACGCTGGCACATCTCGCTCTCGCGCTGGTTACAAGACTACCTTTACATTCCCCTCGGCGGCAACCGCAACGCCACCTTCGGCTCATTCTGCATCATCATTATGATTGCGGCCATCGCCACCTTCCTTTCGGGCAGTTGGTGGGTCGGGGCGGGTATCGGCTTGCTGGCGCAGATGATCGCTTTGGTGGCCATTTTCAAGCCAGAGAAACGTAAGAAAATCACCACTAACATCAACGCCATGGACACGATGCTTCTCGGCGGCCTGTGGCACGGCGCCTCGTGGAACTTCATGATTTGGGGCGGATTGAATGGTATCGGAATGGTGTTCTATAAGTTCTGGAAGGATTGGAGCGTGTATGGGCGTACTTTATTCATCTTGACAGTCACTTTCGGGCTACGGATGCTGTGCGTTTTCGTTCCGCAACCCGTGTTCAACGTGCTTTTCGTATGGTGCGCCATCATCCTTGCAGGCAATATTATCCGAATGATTTACAACCTCTTGGGTGGCAAGAAGACTTGGCAATGGCTGCAAGACGCTTGGGCCGTTTTCCAGACCTTCACTTTCATCACCTTCACACGTTTGTTCTTCCGCAGCGGCTCCAACCTCGACCCCGCCGAGGCCAACGAAACGGCTTGGAACACCGCCAAGAACATGGTCAACCAAATGGGCAGCCACTGGCGCTTGGAACAAGTCCCCGACATTGTTTGGCATTATCGCAATGTGTTCATTCTCATTCTGTTGGGAATGATTATCCACTGGCTGCCAGAGGACTTCAAGCGGCGTTATCGCCTGTGGTTCGCCCAGATGCCCTTGCCACTGATGGTCGTAGTTTGCGCCCTTGTTGTGTTCGTCATCTACCAATTCATCACCGCTGATTTACAGTCGTTTATTTATTTCCAATTCTAATCGAAACTACTATGCAGAATCTGAATATTGCTTATATCCAAGCTGACCTTAAATGGGAGGACAAGGAAGCCAATCTACAGCATTTCAGCAAGTTGCTGGAACAAGTTCAACCCAACACTGATTTGATTCTGTTACCCGAGACTTTCACCACGGCCTTTCCGGTGGAGCCGAGGCAGTTTGCCGAGACCGAAGACGGCCCGACGATGCAATGGCTTCAAAGACAGGCCAAAACGAAGAATGCTGTCATTGCCACGACATTTCCGTTGGAAAAGGATGGGCATTACTACAACAGCCTCGTTTGGATGCGCCCCGACGACAGCTATGAGTTATATTTCAAACGACACACCTTCACTATGGGTGGTGAGGATAAGTTGGTGGAACGCGGTGAGAAACAGCTTGTTGTAGAGTTGAACGGCTGGAAAATCAGGCCGATGGTATGCTATGACATTCGCTTCCCCGTGTGGGCAAGAAACCGTTACAAGGACGGGCAATATGAGTATGACTTGGGTTTCTATCTCGCCAATTTTCCTGACTCGCGGATGAACGTCTGGCATACCCTCCTTCAAGCCCGCGCCATAGAAAACCAAGCCTATTGGATGGGCGTGAACCGTGTTGGTGAGGATGCCAATGAGTTACATTACAGCGGTGATTCACAGGTGATTAATCCACGCGGTATAGTCATCTCCAAGGCCGAATCCTATCAGGAAGCTGTGATGCACTGCACCCTCGAGGCCGAGCCTTTGCTACGTTTCCGCACGAAATTCCCTTTGGGACCGGATTGGGATTCATTCAACATCAACTTATGAATAATTATCACAAAACCAGCAAAACCCTCAAAACCTGTCATGGGTTGAGGGAAGCACGCCAACTGGCTGCTTCCCAGCGGCGACACGGTTATGGAGCCGCCACACCCTTGTTTTGTATGTTTTGAAGGTTTTGTTCCAAAAAAGACAATATGTTGACCGTTTTCTCCGACGAATACTACATGAGGCAGGCCTACCAAGAAGCTGAGCGTGCCCTTGAAGCCGACGAAATCCCCATCGGGGCGGTAGTGGTGTGTAACAACAAGATTATTGCGCGCGCCCACAACCAAACTGAGACGCTTAACGACGTGACCGCCCACGCTGAGATGTTAGCCATCACTGCTGCGGCTAATGCTTTGGGTGCCAAATATTTGGAGGAATGTACGCTGTATGTCACCTTGGAGCCTTGCCCCATGTGTGCCGGTGCCTTGTGCCACGCCCATATCGGCAAGGTGGTTTGGGCTGCCGATGACCCGAAAAACGGTTTCTCGCGCTTTGGCACGATGCTGCACCCTAAGACGAAAACAGAAACGGGTGTGCTTCATGACGAATGCCTTGCCCTGCTGACGGAGTTTTTCAGGAAAAAACGATAGACTTTCTTTGTACTCTGATTTTTTAGAACGAATCCTGTTTCTTGCGCGAAAACACCGTTTCTGCGCATGATTAATTGCGGATTTACTGAGAAAAACGTATCTTTGCACGTTTTAGAAATAAACCTATGGCCGGACCTCAAATACTCATCGTAGCCGTCATCGTCGTTTTCGTGATTGCTTTCATCATCACGATGATTGTGGTGAATACTCACGCAAAAAAGATGATGTCGACCAATACGAGGTTGGTGGAGAAGCAAAACTTGTTGCTAGAACAGAACGAGTTGCGTGAAAATGAGCTGGAAAAGCGAATCGACGAGCTGGAGGAGCAATTAAAGCAACACATTGAGGATGAAGTGACACTGTTCCAAGAACAGACGCGCCAACATCGTGAGCGCATCGAACTGACCGCCAACATGAGCGATGAGGAACTAATGGCATGGGTGAATCAGGAGATGGACGAGCGACAACTTTACACCGATAGCAATTTGACACTGAAAACGATGGCCAATTCGCTCGGCCTGACACAAAAACGCTTGGGCGAACTATTCAAGAACAACGAGAAATACAACAGTTTGGGCGATTATCTGAACGAGAAACGTTTCTTGCTGGCGTGTCGTCTGTTGCGCGAAAAACCCAATTGGACCATCGAGGCCGTTGGAAAAGAGGCAGGATTTGGAGGTCGCCGAACGTTTCAGATGGAAGTGAAACGTCGACTTGGCATCACTCCCTTGCAATACCGGCAGGGCATGGAAAGTGCTATTCCACAAGAGACATCACCGCAAACGGAATCAGATTAATACCCGTCGCTGTACCCAACCATAGATGACAATGACGGCAATAGTAGGAATCTCCATGGGTAGGTTGGCCAAACCCGACTCGGGGCCGAAAAGCAGGAAAGATACAACAGGTATAATGCTGGAAATCAAAATATAAAGTATCATCCAGAGGCCGACTTGGCGTAGTCTCCCGCGATAATTATAGAATATGCCGCTACCCAAGGGAAGATAAACCAGCATTAACGAAACGGCCACGGGCAGGCCAACGCTATACATGATGGCTGGAACCAACTCTGTCACGAATCCAGCAAGATTCAGTGCAATGACAATCCACCACCACACCGTGAACGGACGATACAGCGGCTTCATGCCTCGCATCAGGCCGACATACATCACCACAGGCCCAAAGGTCTGGACGATGCCACGTGCCCACGAAAGATGTGCGTCATTCACCCAATGCAAAAGTGGCGCCCAATTGAGGACGGCTTGCAAGAGATAGCACACGAAAGCCACCTCGATGAGCCAGCGCGACAGGCCACTGTCCACGTGATTCACGAGCGCTTGGCTCTCAATGCTTTCCGCCTTTTCGATGTGTTTTTGCTTCGTTTCCATGGCTGCAAAAGTACAATTTTATTGCGAGAACAAGCAAAACCATCATTTGTCATAAAACAATTTGCCCGACCTCCATGATGTGAAAGTCGGGCAAATAAACGAAATATCCTTATTAGTGCTTAGTTAATCGACAAGGTATAACTATAGCTCATTAATTCGGGATGTTGGCTCATATATTCCAGGAATTTCTGTTTGGTAGGGAATGAGCGCACATAATGATTTTGAGGCACTTGAGTACCACCTCCTTTGATATAGACAAGCGGTTCAAAATTAATCCTATCCTCAGGAAGATCCGCCTCATTGTACGTCACAATTCCTTCCAGTTTGGCTTCAAAAGGAGCCGTCACTGTGATTTCCTTGCTCCAAGGCAAAGTGGGATCATTCACTTCAACCATGGTTCCGTTGGCGTCCTTGTAACTGAATTTGTAGTGGAAGCATGGCGAAATAATAAACGTAGTCGATTCTTGCGTATAGGTGTTATCCATTTTGTACTCCACGGTTTTTGTTGTTGGAGTTGGTGTAGGTGTTGGAGTTGGTTGCGGGTCTTTCTTGCAACCTGTCAGCATCATGCCACCGATAAGCAGGGTAGCGAGCAAAAATGTTACTTTTTTCATTTTTTTAGTGATTTGGTTAAACAAAAATTGATTAAAAGTGTTGCAAAAATAACGATTAAATGACATTGATTATTGTAGAATGGCCAAAAAATGGAGTTTTTTGCGCAAAGTCGGGTTTTTTGCGCAAAAACTAGATGAATCTCAATCTTCCGAAATCTCGCTCATCATATTGCGGTAGGCTGAAAACACGTTGGCGCGCGAGATGTAGCCCAAATACTTCCCGCCTTGGATGACAGGGATGTTATATTTGCCTGATTTCTGGAACTTGTGCACAATCTCCTCCATCGGCTCCTCGGGATGGATGATGTAATCAGGGAGGACGGCAAAGTTTTGTATGGATTGGTCGTAATAGCTCTCGTCGAAGAGGATGCCGCGCACATCGTCGAAAAGGACATGGCCGCAGAAAAAGCCTTCCTTGTCGACCACAGGGAAGATGTTGCGCTTCGACGACGACACCAAAGGCAACAGGTCGCGGAAGAGGCAGTCAGGGTCAATAAGGCTGAAATTGGTTTCAATCAACTGGTTGATAGCCATCATGTTGAGGATGCTCTTGTCTTTGTTATGCGTCACTTCCACACCTTTTTCGGCCACGGCATTGGTGTAAATCGAATGTTTGAAAAACAGTCGGTTGATGGCGTAGGCCAAGGCCGCGACAATCATCAGCGGGACGATGAGCGCGTAGCCGTTGGTGATTTCGGCGATGAGGAAGATGCCTGTCAGCGGGGCATGGAGCATTCCTGCCACGAGGCCGCTCATCCCGACAAGGGCGAACTTGGCCGGGTCGAGGTGTCCGAGGCCCAAATAGTTGACCAAAGTGGCAAAAAACAAGCCTGTGAAGGCTCCAATGAACAGGGCAGGAGCGAAGGTGCCGCCAACGCCTCCTGCGCCGAAGGTGAAAGCTGTGGCGAAGGCTTTCAGCAGAATCATGCCCGCAAAAAGGATGATGACCACGAGGTCAAGGTCCTTGAAGTGCTCGAACCACGAATTGCCGAAAACGGGGCTGTAGTCGCCGCGCAAGGCCGAATTGATGGCCTCGTAACCCTCGCCGTAAAGGGCTGGGAACAAGAAAATCAACACGCCTAACAACGTGCCTCCGATGAGGAAACGCATCCAAGGCGATTGCACCTTTTTAAAACGTTTCTCCACGCTGAAGGTCACCTTCAGGAAATAGGCTGAAACCAGACCGGCGAAGAGTCCCAAAAGCACATAGTACAGGGCGTTGGAGGGAATGAAACCTTCCGCGATGACGGCAGGGTATTCCACCGTCTGGCCGAGGAAGAAATAGGCGGTCAAAATGGCGACAAATGACGAACAAATGATGGGCACTATCGCGTTGAGCGACAGGTCGATCATGAACACCTCAAGGGCGAAAACGATGCCCGTGATGGGCGCTTGAAAAATGGCTGCAATGGCTGCCGCACCGCCCATGCCGATGAGCTGGATGGTGTGCTTGTAATCGAGTTTAAGCAGTTGCGCGATGTTGGAGCCGATGCTGCCACCGGTTGAGACGGACGGCCCTTCCAATCCCACCGAGCCGCCGAAGCCGACCGTCAGTGCGCTGGTGACGATGCTCGACCACATGCTGCTGCTACTCACCTTGCCCTTGTTTTTTGTGATGGCGTAAAGGATGCCCGGGATACCATGCCCGACCTCTTTTTTCAGGATGTACTTGCAAAACAGGATGGTCAGCAAGATACCGATGGCAGGGCAGATGAAATAGAGCAGGTGCGAGTATTGGAACTGCGCGTTGATGACCAAATCGCGGATGCCGTGTGCCAATTTCTTGATGACAACGGCAGCGGCACCTGCCAGAAATCCCGTCGGGATACTGAGAATCAGCATGAAACGGCGGTCTGTCATGTGCGTCGTTCGCCACGCGTTGAAGCGGTCAATCCATTGGTTAATCTTCTCTTTGAGCACGGTTTGGGTTGTTTTGCGGCGGCTAAGATAGGAAAAAGTAAAGTGCAGCGAAAAAAGAAATGGATTTTTCCCTATTTTCGCAGCGTAATCAATAGAGGATTGCTTCGCAAGAAATCTATCGAAAATCAATTTAAAAATCTTTCAAAAATCAAAGGACGATGAAAAATGGACACAAAAATGTCTTTTGTAAGATTTTGAAAAACAGATTTTTGAATGATTTCTACACGAAGTGTATCCCATAAAACAAACACTATGAAAATCGTCAGCTACAACGTGAACGGCATCCGCGCAGCCATCAACAAGGGCCTGCTGCAATGGATCAACGACTACCAACCCGATGTGCTCTGCTTCCAGGAGCTAAAAGCCACGCCCGACCAGATTCCCTTGATGGACTTCGAGATGATGGGCTACCATCATTATTGGTTTCCCGCCCAAAAGAAAGGCTACAGCGGCGTAGGCCTCATCACCAAAACGGAGCCCGACAAGGTGGTCTATGGCATGGACAATCCGCTCTACGACAGTGAGGGCCGCTTCCTCCGCGCCGACTTTGGCGACCTTTCGGTGGTGAGCGTCTACCATCCTTCGGGCACCACGGGTGATGAGCGCCAAGCCTTCAAGATGATGTGGCTCGACTTTTTCCGCCAATATGTCAACGAGTTACGGAAGCAAAGGCCGCAGTTGGTGCTTTCAGGCGACTACAACATCTGCCACGAGGCTATCGATATCCACAATCCCAAGTCGAATGCCAACTCGTCGGGATTCCTGCCCGAGGAGCGCCAATGGATGACCGACTTCCTCAGCGACGGCTATATCGACACGTTCCGTCACTTGGTGAAAGAGCCGAACCACTACAGCTGGTGGAGCTTCCGCGCTGGCGCCCGCGCCAAGAACCTTGGATGGCGCATCGACTACCACATGGTGACGGACAACCTCGAAAGCCGTATCGCCCAAGTGGGCATCCTGCCCGAGGTGATGCACTCCGATCATTGCCCCATTGTGCTTGATTTGAAATAGCAACCCAGTCTCCCATGTCATTCCTGTTGGGAATGTACGTAGGAAAGGAATCTATGGGAGGCAAAACGTTTTTCAAAAACACTTGCCATCGTTTCGGAAAAAATCGTACCTTTGCGGCGTTTTTTAACCCCAATGGCCTCATAGTTCAAGGGATAGAACGGAAGTTTCCTAAACTTTAAATCTAGGTTCGAGTCCTAGTGGGGCTACCACAAAGCAAATAACTGACTCTCAGTTGTTTGCTTGTTTGTTTTTGTTTTCGGTCTGCACAATAATACCACAAAATCCGCGTTATCATTCAGTAATTTTGTATTTTTACCGCCTCAAATTCATGATTATGCACAGACTCAAGATTTTTACCCTACTCATAGCTTCTTGCTTGGTTTCATCCTTCGTTCTTGCCCAAGAGGCCATCTCCATCGGCAATTGGCGCACGCATTTGCCTTATAGGAAAGTCATTGATGTTGAACCTGTTGGACAAATAATCTATGCTGCCACGGAATACGAGTTGTTTTATTACGACAAGGAAGACAACTCCATCAATATTATGAATAAGGTGAACGGCCTGTCGGACATTGGCATCAGCAAGATACGCTATAACGAGAGTCAACGAAAGCTTTTTGTGGCCTATACCAACGCCAATGTCGACCTCATTGACAGGGATGGCAACATCATTAACATGAGCGAAATCAAGGACAAGAACATCCTCGGCAACAAAAGCATCAACAACGTCCGCTTCGACGGCAACTTGGCTTATGTGGCCTGCGGCTTCGGAATCGTCGTTTTCGACTTGGCTCGCTGCGAGGTCAAGGACACCTATTATATTGGTGACCACGGCGATGCAGTCAACGTGACCGATATTGCATTTTTCAACGACTACATCTATGCCAGCACCACCGATGGCGTCTACCGTGCCTTGAAAAACGATTCCCATTTGGCCAACTATTCGTCTTGGAGCTTCCTCACCACCTTGATCCATCCTCATTTGGATTACAATATGATGGAGGTGTTTGCCAATAAGCTGTTTTTGAACCATGACGGCGGCTTCAAGGCCGACACGCTTTTTGTCTTCGACGGCTCCCGTTGGACTTACTTCGACAAGGAGGACGTGACGCAAAAGTTTGAAATCAGAGCTTACAATGATCGTTTGGTGATGACCAATCTCTACGACGTTGTAACCTTCAACAGAAACATGGAACAAACGGAGCAGATTTATTTGCCAGGCGGCTCCATCCAGCCTTTGTCGACGGCCATCGACAATGCTGGTATCTTCTGGATTGGCGACACGAGGCGTGGACTTATCCGTACTACGGATGGCTGGAACAACATGGACGTGTTGCCCAATGGCCCTGCTTCGAAAAACGTGTTTCAGTTGCAGTCATGCGGCGACCAGGTGTGGATTGCCACCGGAGGCTATGCCGCCAACTGGAGCAAGCGCTACATCAACGACGGTGTGGCCCGCTTCAACGGCATGTGGGACATCTTCGATGCAGGCAGCCTGCCCGCACTCAGCGGCTATTCCGATTTCATTTGCACCGCCACCAATCCTTCCGACCCGTCGGTCACCTATGTGGGCACATGGGGCGAAGGCCTCTTGAAAATCAAGGACGGTCAGTTGGTTGAGGTCTACAATACCGAAAACAGCACGCTCGACTATTGGACCTCCGACCCAAGTAAAATCCTCATCAGCGGCTTGGCTTTCGACAAGCATGGCAACCTTTGGGTGGCCAATTCCGGTGCCACCAACCTGCTTTCGGTGATGGAGCCCAACGGCACTTGGCACTCGTTCAACCTCGGTGGCAGTCTTGGCGGTATCGACATCGGGACTCTGATCATCGACAGCAACAGCTATAAATGGATTCTCAGGCGCGGCGGCGAGGTTATCGTCTTCAATGACAACGGTACGCTCAACAGCACTTCCGACGACCAAGTGGCCAAGCTCAACACCGCCTCGGGAAGCGGTGCTTTGTCTGGATCGGTTAACTGCTTCGCCGTCGACCGCAACGGCGCTGTGTGGATGGGTACCAGCAACGGTCCTTGTTACATCAGCAATACAAGGAAGATTTTCGAAGGTTCTCATTTTGACGCCGAGAAAAAGAAGGTGCCGCGTAACGATGGCACTGACCAATATGACTACCTTTTCGACGGCTCCAATGTGCTCTCGATGGTTGTTGACGGTTCCAACGACCTTTGGTTTGGGCTTGAATCGGGCGTTTACTTGGTTGCCCAAGACAGGAACTCGACCCAACTTCACTATTTCAACACTGATAACAGCCCCTTGCTTCAAAATGCTGTGAACACAATGGCTATCGACAGCAACGGCGAAGTGTTTTTTGGCACGGATAATGGTGTCATCTCCTATCGCGCCGAAGCCACGCCGCCCAGCCCCGATGTGAGCGATGTGGTGGCTTATCCGAACCCTGTTCATCAAGGTTATCAGGGTTATGTAGGCATCAAGGGCTTGGTGGAAAACTCGCTCGTGCGCATCACAGCTGCCGACGGGTCGTTTGTCACCCAACTCATGTCGGAAGGCGGTCAGGCCGTGTGGGATTGCACCACCGTCGACGGACGAAAAGTTGCCCCTGGCGTGTATTTCATCTTCACCAGTACCAAGGAAGGCACCGACCGTTTGGCCACGAAGATCCTTATCCTGAATTGATGGACGACAAGATTCAAGGCGTTGTCCTGCAAAGCCTGCGCTATGGCGATTCCAGCCTGATTGTGCGTGTGTTCACACGCAGTTTCGGCTTACGCTCCTATATGGTGAAAGGGGCCTTCCAAAAGAACGCGAAAAACAGGGTCGCGCTGTTCCAAAACCTGAATGTCATCAACTATGTGGAGGTGCGCAAAGCGGAGGGGACTTCCTTGGGCTACATGAAGGATGTGCAGCTTTCGATGGTGTATCAAAGTCTTCCTTTTGTGATGAATAAAAGCGCAATTGTGCTGTATGTCAGCGAATTGCTATCAAAAACCTTGGTTGGCCAAGAGCAAAACGAGCCTTTGTATGATTTCATTGTGCGGTCGCTCCAATGGCTCGATTTGGTGGAAGGCCATTATGCGAATTTCCCTCTGTTTTTCACTTTAGAGTTGACGCGCCATTTGGGCTTTTATCCCAAGACAAACTACCGTCCAGGCGACGGCTTCGACATGATGGAGGGTGTTTTCACCCACGACCAACCCGTTCATCCTTATTATTTGGATGCGGAATCGGCTTCATGGCTTCAGGCCTTGCTTTGCCTTGGCATTGATGAAAGTTGTGGATTGCCGTTTCAGTTGCAACAGCGTCGTGCCTTGCTTGACGCCCTCATTTTGTTCATGCGGCTCCATGCCCCCGTGATGAAGGATTTCCATTCCCACGAGGTGCTGCAAGCGGTGTTATAGGTGCCTTATTTCAGCTCAAACGAAGTCTGTCCGACCAGTTTTCCGCCTTGCTCATAGACGTCGACGAAATAGTAGCCAGGCTGCATCTGAACGTCTGACGGCTTGATGTAGTAGGCGCGCACGTCAGTTTCCTTGTTGTCGTAGTTGACCCTGACTTTCTCCGTGAACTGCAAGGTTTCGCCATTGGCGTTGAACGAGTATTCGTCGCCAGTGCCTTTGCAGATGATGGATTTGGTCGGGTCGGCGATGCGAACGTAGAAAATCTTGCTTCCGGCTTGCACCAGGTCGTTTTGGGCTAGGGTGAAGTCGAGTCTGATGCGTTCGGCGCGGTTGGCACGGTTGGTTTCGGTTTCCTTGTTGCCACCCTTGAAGAACACGGGATGAGCCGTGAGGCTGTAGATTTTCATGGTGGACGCCATGTTCACCTTGTTGGCCAGCTCTTCTTTTTGTCGTGTCAGGTTGGAGTTCTCGCGACGTTCGGCTTGATATTCCTCACGGATGCGTTCGTTTTCGGCCACCAATTCACGGTTGACGGTGTAGAGCGAATCCATCTGCCGGACATATTTTTGTGAAATAGCTTGCAGCGAGGCCACTTTCTGCTTGATGCGATTGTAGTCCCATTGTGAGTCAAGGAGCTTCTTGATTTCAATGGCATCGGCTTGGATAATGCTGTCTTTTTCGGCCAGTTCGGCACTCAGTTCGCCATAGCTTTCCTTCAGTTCATTGTGGACGCGCAAAAGGCTGTCGACTTCTGCTTGGAAATCAAGACGTTGCATCTCCTTTTCGTTTTCCAATTGTTTCAGGTCGCTTTTCGTCGATGAAAGCTTTCCAATCATGATGAAAAGTACGACAAGGGCTACCGCCAACGCTGCGAGCGCCGCGATAAGGATGGTTTTGTTGTTTTTCTTCTCTGATTCCATATCTCTGTTTGTTGTTATTCTCAATAGTTTGCAAAAATACTACAATTCACTGAAACGGAGCTTTTTCTTGTCAAGTTTCTGCTATCGGTTCAATTTTCGTCCTTGGAATACTGACGGAGATGTATTGTCCGACAGTCTCGATGTAGACAATCAAGTGTTTCTTGCTCTTCACCGACTGCAGGCGTCCGATGAGGCCCATCATCGGTCCAGCAATGATTCTCACCATCTGACCTTCTTTCAGTTCGGTGTTCTTCAGGGTGTTTTCCTCTTCCTCAAAGTCATCGATATAGCGCTTGATGGCAATAATCTGGTTGTCGGGTACGACGACAGCCTTATGTTCGAAGGTGACGAACTTCACCACGCCATAGGTGCTCAAGACTGAGTAACGTTCCTTCTCGGTGGAGTGCACGAAGACATACGACTTGAACAACGGCTCTTCCACCTTCTTCTTCCTGTCGCTCCACTGCTTGATGCGGGTCACCAAAGGCAGAAATGCTTCAATGCCCTTATCCTCAAGCTGCGTCAGCACTTTCTTCTCCGCCCTCGACTTGACATAGAGCGCATACCAATGCTTGACAAGGTTCATTTCTTGCTGCTGCTATGGTGATGATGGTGGTGGTGCTTCTTCTTGCCTTTGAAGATGCGCTTGATAAAGCCTTTGATGCCTTTCTCTTCTTTTTCTCCGCCTTCACCGTAGTATCCGGTGCCATAGCCGTATTTGCCGTAGCCATAGCCGTATGCGTAGCCATAGCCGTAGCCGTAACGGTAGTTGCCGTAACGGTAGCCGTAGCCCTTGCCCGACTCGATGCCGTTGATGACGATGGAAGCATCGAGGCCGCGGTCTTCAAGGTCTTTGATGATGCTGCCGAAGATGTTCTTGTTGGTGTGGCCTTGGCGCACGATGAACAGGTTGACATCGCTGAAGCGCATCAGCAGGTAAGCATCGGTGACGAGGCCCAAAGGCGGCGTATCGATAACGATGTAGTCGTAGATTTCCTTCAGTTCTGCGAAAAGTTCATTACACTTTTCGGAAGCGATCAACTCGGCCGGGTTGGGCGGGATGGGACCGCTAGTGATGATGTCCAAGTTCGGAATCTTGATGGACGGCTGGATGGTGTTCTCAAGCGGCTCTTTGTTGGAGAGATAGGAACTCAAGCCGACGTTGTTGGTCAGGTTGAACTCTTGGAACAGTTTTGGCTTTCTCATGTCAAAACCTAACAGCACCGTCTTTTTGCCATAAAGGGCATAGATGGAGGCCATGTTGATACTGTTGAAAGTCTTACCGATGCCCTGCATATCGCCAGTGACAAGGATGGTGCTCTTCGACTTGCCTTGTGTGATGAACTCGATGTTGGTACGTATCGAACGGAAGGCTTCGGCGATAGGTGCTTTCGGCGAGTTGATGACCACGAGCGGGTCTTTGTCTTCCACTTGTGCCACCTGACCGATGATGGGGAAGCGTGTCAGCTTCTCGAGGTCTTTTCGGTCGTTGATGGTCACGTTGAAGAAGTCCTTCAAGAAGAGGTATAGTGCCGGGATTAGCAGGCCGATGATCAGGGCGATGAGGTAATTCATGCTGGAGCGGGGTTTCACCAGCCTGGTCGTCTCCAAGCGGGCAATGTCGAGAATCTCGTTGTCGGGCGTGTTGGAGGCCTTCAAGATTTGGGCCTCGGCGCGGCGCTGCATCAAGAACTTATAGGTCTCATCATTCAAGTTGAAGTTACGCTGATAGCTTAGCAATTGGCGTTCTTTTTCGGGCATGGCTCTCGACTGCGATTCAATCTGGGAAATACGTTTTTCGATTTCCTTGAGGCTCAGCTCGGCATTTTGCACCAAATTGTTCACGGTTTCAAGTAAGGTCTTTTTGGTGGTGACAATCTGCTCATCCAACTTGATGATTTGTGGGTGTTGCTCGGTTTGGGTAAGCATTTGCGTGGCCTTGGTTTGAGAAAGTGTGACCAACTCCGTGACCAAGCGGTTCAGCAGCGGGTCGTTGATGCCCATGGCACTGGGTGCAGCAAGGCTTTCTGGATCGTCAATCTGCTCTTTGATGTAGTTTTGCAGGCGTTTGTAAATCATCACGTTGACCTGCATCTCGGCGCGTTCTTTGTCCAAATTTTGCAAGGTCGTAAACACTTGGTTGGCTTGCACATCAAGGTTCATGAACTCGTTCTGCGTGCGGAAGTCTTTAAGTGCTTTCTCGGCAGTGCTCAACGATTCCTCAATAGTACCTAGTTGCTGGTCGATGAAATCAATGGTGTTTTCATAGACAATGTTTTTCTTTTCCAAACCTCTTGCCACATATTCATTCAAAAGCGTGTTGGTGAAATCGACGATTTTCTCCCTGTTAGTTCCCGTAGAGGTGACGTTCACCACCGAGGCTAGCTTGTTGATGGAGCTTACGTTGAAGGTCTTCATCTGCTTGATGAGGCTGGGATAACTGTTGAGCCAGAAACACAAATTCTTATTCGAAAGATTTTCAGCATTGTATTTCTCCTTGAGGACGATGCGCATGTGGTTGAATCCAGTCTCAAACCATTCGCCTTGCTTGAACTGGTGGGAATAGATGATTTCCCCAATGGAGTCACGTACTCTTTGGCTGAGGATAAAATCATACCAGCTACAACCTTTTGAATTGACACTTAAGGTGAAATGTTGGTCGTCGAGGAATTCAATGTTATAGACAAGGCCTACCGCTTGCGGCACGCTGCGATCAAATTCGACTTCAAAAGGAGTTTCTTTGTAAAGTTCGCTGTTTTTGATACGGCCTTTGCCCATATAAGTGACCTCAATGCCCATCTTCTTAACAACGCGCTCGGTGAGCGAGTAGGAATTGAGGATGGCAATTTCGTTATCCAATTTCTGTTGGCTGCCGAAATTAATGTTGGTCATGAGGGTAGTAGGGTCAAGGCCCTGGCGTCCATCCTTCACGATGATGGTACCCGTGGTTTGATAGACTTTCGTGGTGTATCTTGTGATGATGAAGCCAATAGCCAAAGCCACGACGGCTCCGATGAGAAACAGATACCAATGCCCCAAAAAGATGAAAATCAAATTCTTTATATCAACGCCTTGTTCTTCGTTGTTCTGTTGCGGATTGTTGTATGGAGTCTCGTTTGCCATAATATATAATTTTTGTTAATGATGTAATTCTTCCAACTAGTATTTCTTCCAATTCAATTTATTTTTATTTCTTCCAATAATTGATATTCATGTAAAGTGTGATAAGTGTCACTGCCAACGAAGTTATTGATACCACTGTTGAATACGGGAAGGTGGTGAAGCCCCATTGCTTGGCGGCCATCGGTTCGACGTAAACGATGTCGTTGGGTTTCAAATAATAGAAATCTGAGGAGAGAATGTCGGCTTGACCCATGTCAACGGTGTGGATTTCGGAACCGTTGTCAGTCTGGCGGATGATTTTCACCTCGTCCCTCTTGGCGAAACCAGTCATGTTGCCTGCCATGGAGATAGCCTCAAACAGGTTGATTTGCGATTGGTACACTTTGTACATACCAGGTTTGGTCACTTCGCCGAGCATAGTGACGTTGAAATTGGACAGCTTGACTATGAGTGTGGTTTGGTTGACATACTGGTCAAGCAAGGCTTGGAGCTTGTTTTTAGCTTCGTCGACAGTCAGGTTCTTGACTTCTACCTTGCCTATCAAAGGCATTTCAATAAAACCTTGTTCATCCACCGTGTAGGATTGGAGGTAGATGCTAGCATCATTGGACATGTTGTATGAACGATTGGTGACTTCTCCGTTAAGTGCTGCGGCATTTCTTTCGTCAACGACGTTGAGCGCGCGGATGTAAAGGTTGTCACCTGGCTGAAGTTTGTAGTTAAGTGTTCGGTCGTTGACATACTCCTTGGAAAGGTTCTCTGTGAGCATTTCTGCGTCTTTAAGATAGAGCATCTTCTTTTGAGGTACGCACGAAGCGAAGATGATGGCAAAAGCAAGCGATGCAATTCCCAACTTGGTGAACTTGTTGAATTTGTGTAACTTTTTCATATCTGATTATTTAATATTTTCGTCGTATAAAGTCAACTCCCTGACACCCATGATGGGGGTCTTGGGGATTCGGTATTCGATTTGGAAACAATAGCTGCCCGGGTCGGTGATGCGAAAATCCTTGTTGATGGGCAGCGTGAAAGTGTAGCATCCGTCAACCAGTTTTGAGTTCCAGTTGCCTTCGTCGTCTTTCAGCTTGAACTTGTAGCCTCGGGAGCGATACGGATTGCCATAGGCATCGAAAACGGTGAAAACCATCGAGAAATAGTCGTAGGCGTATGTGTCGGTGAAGCTGATTTCCATGCTGAGGTCAAAGGATTTTTCCGCCTTGATTTCGATAGTGTCGGTGACGAAATCAAAGCGCTCCCAAGTGTCCTCGTAAAAGCTTCGGTGCAACACGATTCCTTCATCGGCCTTTCTGGAGCAGGCAGACAATACCAATAAAGCAAACGCCATTATGACTGGTATCCGTTTTTTCATTTCAACGTTGAAAATTGCGCAAAAATAAAGAAAAATAATATACCGACAGCTGTTTTTCCGAACAAAAATAAAAAAAAGGAGAAAATCTTTTTTTGAGGTGATAGGCGAAATGGAAAATACACTACTTTTGTACTCTGCTTGAACAGGGTCAAATCCAAGGGCTGACATACGATGAAATCCAAGAATAACAATCTGAGAGCAAGAAGGTTACTGGTCTATGGCATTTTCCTTGCCGTGGGTTTGGCTTTTGTTGTCAAGCTGTTTTCACTGCAGGTGCTTGATAAGAAATACAAGGTATTGGCCGACAACAATGCCTTGCGCTACGTGACGCAATATCCCGCCCGAGGCAAGGTGTACGACCGCAATGGCGAGCTGTTGGTGTTCAATGAGGCCGTTTACGACCTGATGGTGGTGCCCAAACAAGCCATCAGCAGGGACACGCTCAAGCCTTTCGACACCGCGGAGTTTTGCCGTCTGCTCGACATCACCAAGGAGTCTTTCGTTGAGCGGATGAACAAGGCTCGGTCGTATTCATACGTGAAGGCATCCTCGTTTGTGACGCAGATTCCGAAGGAAGACTATGCCCATATTGCGGAGGTGCTTTATCGCTACCCGGGGTTCTATTTCCAAATCCGCACCTTGAGGCATTATCCGCTGTCCATAGCCGCACATACTTTAGGCGACATCGGCGAGGTGAATCAGGCCGAGTTGGAGAAAGACCCTTATTATCGCCAGGGTGATTATATCGGGAAGTCGGGCATCGAGCGCTCGTACGAGAAGGAGCTGAGGGGCGAGAAAGGCCTGAAGGTGGTGCTGGTCGACGTGCACAACCGCGAGATGGGCAGTTTCATGGACGGCGAGCTTGACAGCGACCCCGTGGCCGGAAAAGACATCTACCTCGGCATGGATGCCGAGCTGCAGGCCTACGGCGAACAGCTGATGGTGGGCAAGATTGGCTCCATCGTGGCCATCGAGCCCAAGACGGGCCAGATTTTGGCTTTTGTCTCCAGCCCCACTTACGACCCCAACCTCCTTGTGGGGCGCGAGCGTGGACAACATTACCGCGAGCTGCAGCAAGACCCGATGAAGCCGCTCATCAACCGAGCCATCAGCGGCACCTATCCGCCTGGCTCCACCTTCAAGACGGTAATCGGGCTTATCGCCATGCAGAGCGGTAGCATCACGCCGCAGACCGTGTTTCGCTGCAATGGGCCTGGGTCACTGCCCATCAAATGCACGCACCATCACGGCGGCGCGCCCGACTTCGCCAATGCCATCATGAACTCGTGCAATCCCTATTTCTATGAGTCGTTCAAGGCGACGCTTAACAACCCCAAGTTCGGCGACATCAAAAAGGGTTACGAGTATTGGAAAGACATGACCTACAAACTGGGCCTCGGACATACTTTCGACACCGACATTCCCTATGAGCTGAAAGGCAACATTCCAACGCGCGAGTATTTCGACAAAATGTACAACGGACAATGGAACTCTGTGACCATCCGTTCGTTGGGTATCGGACAGGGTGAGGTGCTGCTGACGCCTTTGCAGCTGGCCAACATTGCGGCCACCATCGCCAACGAGGGCTATTACTATCCGCCTCATCTCATCAAGTGCTTTGGCGACTCGACGGCCATCCCTGCCGTGATGACCACCAGAGTGGACCCAGGCATCGAGCAGCGGCATTTCAAGGTGATGAAGAAAGGTCTGCGCACCGTATTCAGCGGCCCGGCGGGAACGGCGCGACGTTATGAGGTGAAAGACCTTGCCCAATGTGGCAAGACAGGCACGGCCCAAAATCCGCACGGCAACTATCACTCCAATTTCATTGCCTTTGCGCCTGAGGAGGACCCGCAAATTGCCATCGCCGTCATCATCGAGAATGGCGGATATGGCGCCACTTGGGCAGCTCCCATCGCCAGCCTGATGATTGAGAAATACATCCGAGGCTACTCGGAGCGCGAAGAGCTTGAAAAACGGATGATGGAAGGTAGAATCACATACAAGAATGAGAGATGATCAACGAAAACGAATACTATAGGAATAAAATCATCGGGAAAATCGACTGGCTGACGGTGCTGATTTACCTCGCTTTGGTCTTGATTGGGTGGTTCAGCATCTTCTCGGCCAAATACGACGAGCTGCACCCAAGCATTTTCGACTTCACGAAGGAATACGGCAAGCAGTTGGTTTGGATTGGCATGGCCTTGCTCTTCGGGTTTTTGGTTTTGCTCATCGACGCGAAGTTTTTCAACGCCTTTTCGCTCTGGATTTACATTGTCGTCTTAGCGACGCTTTTTTTGGTTTTAGTATACGGCAAGGCCACCAAAGGCGCCACCTCGTGGATTGAGTTCGGGCCAGTCAAGTTCCAGCCTTCGGAATTCGCGAAGATGGCCACGGCACTTGCTTTAGCGGGCTATCTCGACCGTCTCGACGTCGACATCCGTAAGAACAAGGACCGCCTCATTGCCTGCTTGCTTATCCTGATACCGATGGCTTTGGTGCTGTTGCAAAACGACACCGGCTCGGCCATCGTGTTCGTCTCGTTCATTTTCGTGCTTTTCCGTGAAGGTATGCCTGGGGCCGGTGCCCTGATGCTCTGCGGCGTGGCGGGCATTTTGCTTTTCATCTTCACTTTGCTCTGGGGCCAAAAGACCATGTATATCATCCTTGGCGTCTTGTTCTTGCTGACTGTGGCGTTTTATCTGCTGACTCGCAAGCGCGGCTTCATCGCCATGTTGGCCGTTTTCGCCTTCATGTTTGCCTTTGTATTCTCGGTCGACTATGCCTTCAATAAGGTGCTTCAGGACCATCAGCGCTCACGCATCGAGGTACTCTTGGGTATGAAGGAAGACATCAAGGGCGACGGCTACAATGTGCACCAGTCGAAAATCGCCATCGGGTCGGGTGGCCTGACGGGGAAGGGGTTCCTGCAAGGCACTCAGACCAAGTATGACTTCGTGCCCGAACAGCACACCGACTTCATCTTCTGCACCATCGGCGAGGAAGGCGGCTTCTTGGGCACTTCTGTCGTGGTGTTGCTTTATGTGGCCTTGCTGATGCGCCTCGTCTATCTTGCTGAGCGACAACGGTCGACATTCAGTAGGGTGTATGGCTATGGCATCGCCGGAATCTTTTTCGTGCATGTGGCCATCAACATTGGCATGACCATCGGCCTGATGCCGGTCATAGGCATTCCTTTGCCCTTTTTGAGCTATGGCGGCTCCAGCATGTTGGCCTTCACCATCATGCTGGCCATTTTCGTCAAGCAGGACGCCAACCGCCTCAATATTCTCTGACGGCGCGAGAAAGTGTCGCATAGTTTGAGCTTTTGTAAAATATTTGTCTTATCTTTGCCGTTTCTTTTTAAAATCTGATCTGCTCATGAAAAAAACGCATTTTATACTATTGTTACTGTTGCTGCCGTCCATAACGCTGTTTTCGCAATCGTTTGACCCCGAAGACCCTGAACCTGACACCTTGGATGTGGAGAATTACAACGAGCAGGAAATCAAGGACTTGAACTCGGGAAAGGCCGTTGTGGAGGAGTCGACGGTGCTCGAAATGCTGGATATGGTGAGCAGCATCAGCTATTTCAAGGACGTTTACCTCGACATCGACTCCGCCGTGATGAATGTCTATGGTTACGACAAATATGAGGTGCCCGTTTTCGACGACTCGGTTTACATGGAACGCATCGAGGCGCTGGCCCGCGAGACGACAATTCCGCTGACGTTCAACACGCATGTCAAGTCGTTTATTGAGCTGTATGCCAACCGTTTGCGCAATCAATCAAGCCGCATGTTGGGTCTTTCCTACGTCTATTTCCCCATGTTTGAGGAGCTTTTGGACAAATACAACCTTCCGCTCGAATTGAAGTATCTGGCCATGGTGGAGTCGGCGTTGAATCCCACAGCAGGTTCGCGCGCGGGTGCCAAGGGCCTTTGGCAGTTCATGTTGGCCACGGGCAAGGATTACGGCCTACGTGTCACCTCGCTCGTCGATGAACGCTACGACCCTTTGAAGGAGACCATCGCGGCCTGCCAATACCTCCAAAGCCTATACGCCCGCTATGGTGACTGGTTCCTTGTGCTGGCGGCTTACAACTCAGGTCCGGGCACGGTCAACAAGGCCATCCTGCGCGCTGGCGGCGTGAAGAACTACTGGGCCATTTGGCCTTATCTACCCAAGGAGACGCGCGGTTATGTGCCGGCTTTCATCGCTGTCAACTATGTGATGAACTTCGCCACCGAGCACAACCTCTATCCCATCAATCCGGGCCTGCTGCTGCATGGCACCGATACGGTGATGGTGCACGATTATTTGGAATTTGACCAGATTAGCGAGTGCGTGGGTGTGCCGATGGAAGACATCGTTTTCTTCAACCCGCAGTACACCAAGAAAATCATTCCTGCTTCAGCCGACAATTTTTGCGAACTGCGCCTGCCCATGAAATATGCCCTTCGTTTCGTGCAGCTTGAAGACAGCATTTACGCCTTCAAGTCGAAGGCTGAGGTGCAGCGCGAGCAGATTGTGGAACAGGTGAAGGAAGTGAGCGACAGCTTCATCCACGTGGTGAAGAAAGGCGAAAGCCTCGGCAGCATTGCCAAGAAATATCACGTCAGCGTGTCGAGCATCAAGAGCTGGAACCGGCTGAGACGGGATACCATCCAAGTGGGGCAGAAACTGACTATTTACCGCTCGGGTGCCCCGATGGCACAGGCGGGCAAGTCGTCCAACAAGTCGAAATCTTCATCGTCGTCCACACAAGCTACGACCAAGACCCACACCGTGAAAAAAGGCGAGACGTTGTCGTCTATCGGGCGGAAATACAACTGCTCCGTCAACGACATCAAGAAATGGAACGGACTGAAAGGCAACAATATCCGGGTGGGACAGAAACTGAAAATCAAGAAATAAGCCATCGTTGGTGAAGTTTGACCTAGCTCCACGGAGCCATACTACCATAACCGTAGGTCGCGACCTACAGCACCTCGACAGGCAACACAAACATAAACAACATAATCATGAAAAAGCACTCTTCATTACTGATGGTAGCCATGGTGGCACTCAGCCTCCTGACTGCCTGCTCCGAAAAGCCGCGCACGGCCAAGAAAGACCGCTCGGCCGGCGGCACCACTGAAATCCTCGTCGTCACCCAAAACGACGAGCAATGGAATGGCATGATTGGCGATTCCATCCGCCATTATTTCCTTGCCTATCAATATGGTCTGCCCCAACCTGAAGCGCAAAACGACTTGGCGCACATCAATGTCTCGGGCTTCTCCGACATGTTCAAAAAGCACAAGTGCATCCTCGAAGTGGAAATCGACCCCACGTTGGAAAAAGCCAAGGCCGAGACAGCTGTCGACCTGTGGGCCGCGCCGCAGCGTTACGTGAAAATCACGGCACCCAACAGCCGCGCTTGGGTCGAACTTTTCGAGGTGCAGAAAGAGGCCTACAAGCGTTGGTACGACAAGGTAGAGCGCGATCGCATCATGAACGTGTTTCGGCCTTCGGTCGACAACAGCATTGTCGATGCCATTGCGCAGAAAATGGGCTTCACCTTGACCGTGCCGCAAGGCTTTTTCATCGCCAAGAACGAGCCTGACTTCATGTGGATTCGCAAGGAACTGGAACGTTCCAGCGCCTGCATTGTGATTTACCGGACGCCTTATCAAGACACGGCACAGTTCAATACCAACAGTCTCGTGGCTATGCGCAACATGATGCTGCAGAAGTACATCCCCGGGCCGTTGGAAGGCTCCTACATGAGCACCGAGACCGAATTTGTGCCGCCTTTGGTGCAGTATGTCCCCGATTTTCCGGCCGGTTATGCCCTCGAGATGCGCGGTATGTGGAAGGTGGAAAACGACTTCATGGGCGGACCTTTCGTGTCGTACACCTTTGCCGACGACCGCACGGGCAACCTTGTCACGGTGGAGGGCTACTACTATGAGCCCAACCAAAAGAAACGCAACCAGTTGCTCCAGCTTGAAGCCATACTTTACAGCCTGAAGTTCGTGGAAGAATAAACTAGTTCTTCCGATAAACGACAACAATATCTCCCAACGGCGAGGTCGTCTTTGTGACGATTTCGCCGTTTTTCCATTGCCCGAAAGGTGCGTCTTCAAGGAAAAGGTTGCCTTGCTTGTCGGTGGTCACACGGCCTATCATCTCCATTTCTAGACTATTGAAGACCAACACAGAATCTTTATCGATGGTGAAATAGTTGTGTTTTTCCCTCTCGCCGATTTGCTTCACCATCTCGGGTGTGCTGCGGCTTTCGTCGAAGTGGACGTTCACTTTGTCGGCCTCCCATTTGCCGATGAGAGAATCCGTTTTTTGGTGGCAGGCGCAAAGCGCGAAGGCAAGGCCCAAAAGGAAAATAAATGGTTTTTTCATGGGGCAAAAGTAAGAAAAAGTTTTTAGTTGTTTAGTTGTATAGTTGTCATTGCGAGCAAAGCGTGGCAATCTCTTTAGCTGGATTGATGAATTTTGCTTATCTTTGTCGGCACAAAACAGCCGTTATGGAGCCACAAAAGTTGCAATGGTTCAAGACCGAGGCGCGCGAGGGCAAGACTTTCGTCTTCGACCCGCTGCGCAAGCGATGGGTCGCGCTGACGCCCGAGGAGGAGGTCAGGCAGAAGGCGCTCTATCTCTTGGTGGAGCATCTGCACGCGCCGGCAGGCCTCGTGGCGGTGGAATATTCCGTCAAAGTGAATGGCTTGGACAAGCGCTGCGATGCCGTCGTTTTTGGCCCTGACGGACAGCCCCTGATGATTGTGGAGTGCAAGGCGCAAAGCGTGAAAATCTCCGCAAAGACCCTCGACCAGGCCGTGCGCTACCATGCCGCGCTGAAACCCAAGTTCCTGCTGCTTTACAACGGCGCGGAATGCCATTGCTTCAAAACGGAGAACGGCGTTTTGCGGCCGATGGATCATTTGCCGGATTTCCAACAAATTTCCTTATCTTTGCAGCCATGAAACGCCCCGTTGTCATAGGATTGATTTTGTTGCTGGCTCTCACCGCCTGCCACCAAGCAGTTAAGGTCCCTGAGCCTGCAGTCGCTGAGCATAGTCGAAGCATCGAAGGGCCGACCCAAATGGATTTGGCATCCCCAGAACTGTCCGCCATCGACAGCCTGATGTGGCGGCGGGCCGACAGCGCCTTGATGTGCCTGATACCCTGTTTCGACACCTGTAGAGACGGTGTGCACACCGTCTCTACCGATTACAACCGCCATTACGCCAACCTTCTGTTGGCCGAATTGCTGTATAAAAACGATTATGCCCAAACCAACCGCGCGGAATTGCAACAGGCCGTGGCCTATTTCGACAGCCTCGTGCGGCCAACTCCCCCTACGTCATTGCGAGCAAAGCGTGGCAATCCAAGGGGGCCGGGGGGATTAAAAACACCCAACCCAACTGACAACCTCTTTTTCCTCTCCGCCCGCGCCCATTACATCAATGGCGTAGGCCATTACGAGCAAGGCCAAGTGGCAGAAGCCTGCGCCGAATACCTGAAGGCCTTGGAGGTGATGGAAAGCCATTTTGGAGAAAAGGAACTGGTAGGGAAGAAGGCGAAGTTTATGGCCTACACCTTCAACCGCCTTGGCGAAATGTTCTCCGCCCAGTTCATGATGGAACCGGCCATTGCCTGCTACGAGCAATCCTTGGTCTACAACAGGATAGCGCCCACCTCGCCTTTCGGCGTTTCCAACACGCTTCTACGTTTGGGCATTCAGTATGACAAGTTGGGGCAAAAGGAGAAAGCGATGGAGTATTACGAACAAGCCCTTGAAGCCCTGCCAGCGATGGGAGGCCCTCGCTATTGGGATATCATTGCGAGCAAGGTCTTTTGCGATTACCAGCTTGGTTCGGGAATGGAGCAACCCTTGAATACGTTAAGGCAAGTCCTTGCACAAGCTGAGAGCGAGAAAGAGGTGACAGGTCGTCGCCTTCCCATTGGGTATATTTTCTTTGAAGAGGAAATGTATGATTCCGCTTTGGTGTATTTGGAACCTGTGTTTGAGCACGATGAGAATCTGACCCGTCGGATTCAGGCAGCGGATTTTTTGCGCATCATCTACGACAGCATGGGGCAGAAAGACAAGGCGGGCGAATGTATGCGTTTCTTGGCGACCCACAAGAAATCCGAGGGCGAGAACAAGGCCTTGGTCTCCCAGCTTGAGGGTTTGTTCCAAGACTATTTGAACCAGAAACAGGAGCAAAAGGCTGCGCAGGAGAAAAGGGAAGCCGTGCGGAAAACGGTGAGAATCTTGGTCCCGATAGCCTTGGCGGTGGCCGCCGTTGTGGTTCTGGTTGTCAGGAAAAGGGGCAAGAAACGCTTGGCCACGCAAGAGCAAACCCATCGCATGGAACAGGCCGAAATCAAGGCCAGCCTGCTCCGCTTTATGGAGCAAAACAAGGAGCTGACCAAGGAAAACGAGGTCGTCTCGCAACAAGCGCAACAGGCACTTCGGCGGCGCGTGATGGAGCTCTACCATTCGAAGGAAGAAAACAAATGGGAGCGCATCCTCGCCGAGTTTTCGGCCACTTATCCCCACGCCATGGAAAAGCTCCAATCCGCATATCCGGAAATGACCGAGTCCGAGCGCAACATAGCCATTCTGTCGTTCTTGGGTTTCAGGACCAAAGAAGAAGCAGACATTTTGAATTTGAGCCTCTACACGGTGGAAAAGTACCGCACCAACGTCAAGAAAAAGGCCAATCCAGACTTGTTTTCCAATCTGTTCAAGTAAGAAAAACCCGTACTTTGGTTTTTTACAACACCTTGTTTATCAAAAATTTACCGTTTTTCGAAAACAGAAAAACCCGTACTTTTGCCCAAGCTTTGAAAAATTCGCGGATTTTTTGTATACTTTTGCGGCGATAACCTTTAAAAACTAATCGTCATGAAAAAAGTTACCTTTATCCTCGCCATTCTGATGGCAACAACGTGGGCAAAAGCCCAACAATGTAATGAACTCCACACAGGAGTAACAGAAAGCTTCTACGATGTCTGCTGTATTGATGTCAATACGGTTTTCTTTTGTGGACAAAACGGGGTGATCATCAAGACCCATGATGGTGGCCAAACATGGGAGCAGAAAAACAGCCATACCTCTACCCATCTCCAACTGATTAAGTTTGCCGATGAACAAGTTGGTTTCGCCTGTGGCGAAGAGACCCTTCTGAAAACCACCGATGGCGGTGAAAGCTGGATTGATGTGGAAACCAATCCCGAAATGGGTTTCCATTACGGTTATAGCTATTTAAGTCAACCCAATTTGTTTATGGTTGATGCTGATACCATTTATGTTACAGACAGTTACAATAATTTATGGAAAAGCATCGATTGCGGAGAAAGTTTCGAAAAGGCACTTGACTTGCAAGACTCCATGGAAGATTTCTACAAGTTTGACCTGTATTTTGAAAACAATGTCGGATACTTGGTTGGATACGACTCATGGCTTTTCCCGTTGGGACTGACGGCTTTCAAGACTCTGGACTACGGAAAAACCTGGGAGGCCATCGAGTTCACGGAATGCGAAAGCAGGTTGTCCGCTGTCCATTTTGTGGACAAGGACCACGTCAGGCTTTTTGGTTATTTCGCCACAAGTCCCGATGAGTATTATGGCATATTGGAAACGTCAGACGGACTGGGAAGCTATTCCCTGCTCCAGCCTATAGAACTATGGGCGGGCTTCCCAGACCCATGGGGCTATGGTGAGTTTTTGGCTTTTTCTTCGGAAAAAACAGGGTGTTTCGTTTATAGCCTAACTAGTGTAAAAGGACAATCCGACATCCAAAGCTTTGCATTGCTCACGCACGACAACGGCGAAACTTGGGCGCAAGCTCCCACCGGCATCAACGAAGAGAACTATCTTTTTTCCGTGGATGGCGTAGATTCCGTGTTCTACATTGCGTCAATAAATGGATATGTCTACAGAATTGACGACATCAATTACGCCGGCATTAACGAAAAGGTTGATTGTGTGAAAGTTTTCCCCAATCCCGCCATGGACATCGTCTACATCGAAGGCGCAGAAGCCGCCGAAGTGCAGGTCTACAACGCCTTGGGTCAACTGGTGAAGACCGTCCAAAACACCAACGAAGTCAACTTGGAAGGCTTGCTGCAGGGCGTTTACTTGCTACGCGTCAGGGATGCGGAGGGAGCCGTTTTTGTGAAACGTGTAACTGTTTGCAGATGAGCCATGAAAAAAGTGACAAAAGCCCTCATCCCTGCCACCACGGCGGTAGCCCTGGCCGTCGCGGGATGCCAACAAGGGAGAAGCAAGGAAAACGCCAAACCGCCTGAAGTGCAGGAGAACCTCCAAACGGACACCATCGAGGAAGACACCATGGACGCTTTCATCGAACGGATGCAACGCTGGGAAATCCTCCATGGCGGCATCTACCACACCGAACTCGACAAGTGAATGGTTTGTATGGTACTTGTGGATGCAAAAAAAAGGTCGCCGACATCACTGCCGGCGACCACCATTATGAAGATAAAAAAACAACTGTTTTCGTTGGTTATCCGCACTTGGAATAGCCGCAGTTGCGGCAGTGCTTGCAGCCGTCCTCGAAGACGAGCTTCTCGCCGCAATTGGGGCATTTCTCCTTCTCGTCCACCATGCCATCAGGCACGTATTTCTTCAGTGCGCGGGCGATGCCATTTTTCCACGTGTTGATGCTGTCTTCCTCCACGTTGAGGTTCTGCACCAACTCAATCACGTATTGGATGGGCATTCCGTGGCGCAAGATGCCGGAAATCAGCTTGGCGTAGTTCCAATATTCCTTGTTGAACGAGCGCGAGAGACCCTGCATCATCACTTCATAGCCGTCCTTGTCGGTGTAGCGGAAGTCGTAGCGTGCGCCTTTATTTTCAGTTTTCTCTTTGATAATCAGCCCTTTCTCGACGTATGGCGGCAGGAAGAAGTCCTCGGCTTTGCCCAAGAAAATCTCGTAGGGCTTGCCGTGCAGCTTGCCCACGAAGGCAATCCATTTCTCGTAGTTGTTCTGGAAGCGCACGATGTCGCATTCCAGCTCCCTCGGGCGAGGCGGGGCTGAGTTTTCATGGATGTCGTCGGGGCGGCCTTCTTCGTGTTTCGGGGCTTCTTTCTTCTCTTCTTTGGCCACGAGCACGCCGTCGCGCGAGCCGTCGCGGTAGATGGTCATGCCTTTGCAGCCACTTTCCCAAGCAGTCATATATATCTGACTGACAAGGTCTTCTGTTGTGTCTTTCGGTACGTTCACCGTCACGCTGATGCTGTGGTCGACCCACTTCTGCATTGCGCCTTGCATCTTCACCTTGTTCACCCAGTCGATGTCGTTGGCCGTGGCCTTGTAATAGGGCGACTGCGCGATGACGGCGTTGAGTTTCTCGTCATCGTACTGCAGCACCTCGTCCACGTTGTAGCCGTTCACTTCGAGCCATGTGATGAACTTGTGGTGGAAGACGTTGTATTCTTCAAACGAGTTGCCTGTCACATCGGTAAAGGTCACATGCACATCTTTGTCGTTGGCGTTCACCTTGCGGCGACGCTTATAGGCCACCATGAAAACGGGTTCGATGCCCGAAGTGGTTTGGGTGCAGATGCTCACCGTGCCCGTCGGGGCGATGGTCAGCATGGCGATATTGCGCCGCCCGACGCGGGTCATCTTTTGATAAAGCTCCTCGTCCAAGGCGCGCAGCCGTTTGATGAAGGGGTTGTTTTCCTCGCGTTTGGCGTCGTACATGGGGAACTTGCCGCGTTCTTCGGCCAAGTTGACGGACGCGCGGTAGGCGTTGTAAGCCAACAGTTTCTGAATCTCGGTCGAGAAAGCGATGGCTTCATCGGTGGCATAGCGTTTACCCAAAGCGGCCAGCATGTCACCCTCGGCGGTGATGCCGATGCCCGTGCGGCGGCCTTGTAGGCACTTCTCACGGATGTTTTTCCACAGGTTGACCTCGGTGCGCTTGATTTCGTCGTCCTCGGGGTCAGCGGCAATCTTGGCCAAGATGGTATCGACTTTCTCGATTTCAAGGTCGATGATGTCGTCCATCATGCGCTGGGCGATGGCCACGTGCTTCGAGAACAACTGATGGTTGAAGCGGGCCTCTGGCGTGAAGGGATGGTCGACATAGCTGTAGAGGTTGATGGCGATGAGGCGGCAACTGTCATAGGCGCAGAGCGGAATCTCACCGCAAGGATTGGTGCTCAGAGTCTTGAAGCCCAAGTCGGCGTAGCAGTCGGGGATAGACTCACGGATGATGGTATCCCAAAACATCACGCCGGGTTCCGCCGACTTCCATGCGTTGTGTATGATTTTGTTCCACAGGGCGCGGGCGTCAATTTCTTTGGTGTATTTCGGGTTGGGCGAGTCGATGGGGTATTGCTGGATGAAGGGCTTGTTCTCCTTCACACATTGCATAAACTCATCGGTGAGGCGCACTGAGACATTGGCGTTGGTGATGCGTCCTTGGGTCATCTTGGCGTCGATGAAAGCCTCAGAATCAGGGTGTTTGATACTGATGCTCATCATCAAGGCACCGCGACGACCGTCTTGCGCCACTTCCTTGGTCGAGTTGGAGAAACGTTCCATGAACGGCACTACGCCAGTCGAAGTCAAAGCGCAGTTCTTCACGGGACTGCCCGTCGGGCGGATATGCGACAGGTCGTGACCCACGCCACCGCGCCGTTTCATCAGTTGCACCTGCTCTTGGTCGGTCTTCATGATGCCGCCGTAAGAGTCGGAGTTGCCTGGGTTGCCAATGACGAAACAGTTTGACAATGAGGAAATTTGGAAATCATTCCCAATGCCTGCCATAGGGCTGCCCTGCGGCACGATGTATCGGAAATCCTTCAGCACCTCAAAAATCTCGTCTTCGGTCATCGGATTGGGATAGCGGCGCTCGATGCGGGCTATCTCGCGAGCGATGCGGCGGTGCATGTCGTCAGGGGTGAGTTCGTAGATGTTGCCGTCGCTGTCTTTGAGGGCATATTTGTTGGCCCACACGTCACCAGCTAACGAATCGCCGTGGAAGTATTCTTTTGCGGCAGCCTTCACCTCATCCAAAGGGTAGATATGGTATTCGATTTTCGGCTTCTCCTCCACGACGGGCTTTTCCGCCTTGGATTCTGTTTTTCCAACCAGTTGAACTTCTTCCAAACCCACGAAATTTTCGGCCATGAAACTGACATTTTTCCGTGATTCCAAAATCTTGTCGTATGAAACAGGTTCTCGCTGCTCCAAATCGGACTCTTGCAGGCCGCTGAACAAGTCTGCCTCAAATTCGGTGGATATGGTGTTGGGTTTCATCTTGCTGATATTTAAAGCGTTATGGAAAACAGAACAAAGGTTTTTTATCTTCTCATTCAATTTGCGAAAATAGCAAAGAAGTAGGGATTTTGTGCAGAAAAAATCGCGTTTTGGGTCGAGTTTTTTTCAACAATTGGTGTTGATAAGTCATTCCGTTTTGAAAGTCAATCGGATAGGCCGAAAAACGGGAATGGGCACTTTTTGTTTTTCATGGAATTAAAATAGTGAATTTGTAAATTGTTGATTTAAAACAAACTATCCGACAGCAAACGTTTACAGTCGACTACAAACGTTTAATCAACGGCTTAGTCTTGACAGGTTTGGTTTCTTTGCAGCGAAATAACTAATCCTATTGCATTATGGATAATGAACATTTTAACATGGTACGCAAAAACACTAAAACTTCCAAACCCCACAAAAAATGAAAAAGAATTCTTACTTTAGCCCAATGAACGCAATCCAAAGCATGGCGCAACAAACCTTTGTCAACCAGAAACTTGACTTCGTTGAGGAGCTGGTGCTCTACACCGACGCCCACATTTTCCTCACAGGGAAAGCGGGCACGGGCAAGACCACTTTCTTAAAAAGCCTGCCGACAAAGACCTACAAACGTATGGTGGTTGTGGCGCCCACGGGTGTGGCGGCCATCAATGCGGGCGGACAAACCATCCACTCGTTTTTCCAACTGCCTTTCGGGCCGCAGCTGCCCGAGGACGTGATGGGCGGCAAGGCATGGGGTGGTGCGGCTTCCAAGTCGTTGGCGGCGCAGTTCCAGAAGCTCAACAAGAAAAAGCTCAACCTCATGCGTAGTCTCGATTTGCTCATCATTGACGAAATCAGCATGGTGCGCGCCGATGTGTTGGATGCCGTCGATGCGGTATTGCGCCGTGCCCGACGCTCGCAAAAGCCCTTCGGTGGCCTCCAGCTCCTGATGATTGGTGACGTGCACCAATTGGCTCCCGTGGCCAAGCCTGAGGAATGGGAGGTGCTGGCGCCGTATTACGACACGCCTTATTTCTTCGGTAGCCACGTGCTGAAAAAGGTGCCTTATGTCTGCGTGGAACTGGAACACATTTATCGTCAGCACGACGAGGATTTCATCACCTTACTGAATAAGGTGCGCAATAACCGCATGGATGAGAAATGTGTGCAACTGCTTAACACGCGCTTCAAGTCCGACTTCAGGCCGAGGGACGACGAGGGTTACATCACCTTGACAACCCACAACTACCAAGCCGACCAAATCAACGAGACGAAACTGGCGGCCATCAAGGAGAAAGCTGTGATTTTTAAGGCAGAAGTCCATGGAAATTTCCCCGAAAACACCTACCCGACAAAAGAAGAGCTGGAACTGAAAATTGGGGCGCAGGTGATGTTCGTTAAGAACGACCCGAATCCCGAGAAGGCTTTTTTCAACGGGAAAATCGGGCGCTTGATTGGCTTAGACGAGAAGGAAGGCACCGTGATCGTCGAAAGCAATGGCGAACAAATCTCTGTCCCAAGGCTGAAATGGCAGAATATGGAATATGTTATCAATGCTGAAAACCAAAACATTGAGGAGAAGGAAATCGGCAGTTTCACCCAGATTCCGCTGCGTTTGGCTTGGGCGGTTACCATCCACAAGAGCCAAGGCTTGACCTTCGACAAGGTCATCGTCGATGCGGGCCAGGCTTTCGCCCACGGGCAGGTTTACGTTGCCTTGAGTCGCTGTACCTCCTTGCAGGGTTTGGTGCTGAAAACAAGAATTTCGTCAGCTGCCTTGATCAATGATTATTCGGTCGACAAGTTTGTGGAAAAGATTCCTGAACTTGAGCCAACGCAGGAGAAAGTCGACGGATTGCGCCACGAATATGAGCTTGAGACAATGCTCGAACTCATTGGTTTTGATGGCATTTATGACGATTTCGTGAAGTTGGTGAAGGTGATTTACGGCAACGACAACCTATTTGAAAGCACTTTGATTCAAGACCTTGCCCAGCGGCGCAACCGTATCCACAAGGAACTGTGCCAAGTGGGCAACAGGTTTGAAGGCCAAATCAGGAAACTTCATGCCGAGGCACCGTCGTGCGAACAGAATCCAGCCTTGCAGGAACGGCTGATTAAAGGTGTGGTCTACTTTGACGAGCATTTGAAATCCATCTTCGAGGGACTTTTCAAGCTTCCTTTCAAAACCGACAATAAGGCTGTGAATGAGCAACTTACGGAAGCGTTACAACGCCTCAAGGAAGATGTGTTCCTGAAGGCCTGTTGCTTGGATGCTTGCAAGGGTGGTTTCAGCGTCAGGGAATACCAGAAGACCAAGTCTGTCAAGGTGTTGGAGGCTGCCAAAAGCGAGAAGAAAAAAGTGGAAATCAAGGATGACACGATGGACAAGAGTCCGCTGTATGCCCGTTTGAGAGCTTGGCGTTCGCGCAAGGCCGACGAACTCGACACCGAGCTTTACGCCATCATTCCCAACAAACCACTGAAAATTATCGCTCAGGAGAAACCCGTTACTTTGGCCGCCTTGAAGGAAATCGAAGGCATGGGTACAAAGCGTGTGAAGGCATACGGTGCTGAAATTCTTGATATTGTGCTGAAATTCATGGGCCAAGGCCCTGATGCCGTCGACTTTGGCGAACTACCTGAAGAACCGACGAAAGAGAAGAAGCAAAAAGGGGAGACTTATCTCAAAACCAAGGAGATGTTCGACAGGGGAATGTCGGTTAAGGCCATCGCCAAGGAAAGAAATCTCGCCGTCAGCACCATTTTCAGCCATTTGGTCCGCTTTGTAGAACAAGGAACCTTGGAGGCTTCCCAATTCGTTGAAAAAGAGAAGTATAACGAGATTTTGGAGTATTTTGAATCCACTTTCGACCCGCAAATCAACGTGGCTCGTGAGGTTCTCGGCGAGGAATACCAATATGGTGAAATCAAGGCTGTGCTTGTGGAACTGCAAAAGGAAGGCTTTTTCGAGTCCCATCCTTCCTCTGACGAAGACTGAAAACCAATGGAAAAAATGCCTCTTTTGTCTTGTTTTTTTGAAAATCAATATCTTTGCAAGGCAAATCTAAGAGAAAAAGACAATGGAAGATGTAACGAAAACGAGACCGGAAATCACGGAACAGGACAAGATGTTCATGCGTGAAGCCATCCGCCTTGCCAGCGAAAGTGTCGCGACCGGAGGCGGACCCTTTGGAGCTGTTATCGTGAAAGACGGCGAAATCATTGCGGGAAGCGCGAACAGTGTCACGATTGACAACGACCCTACGGCTCATGCCGAAATAAACACCATCCGAAAGGCCTGCCTGAAACTGGGCACTTTCGACCTTTCGGGATGTATGATTTACACCTCGTGCGAGCCTTGCCCGATGTGCCTTGGCGCTATCTATTGGGCACACCTCGACTGCATCTATTATGGCAATACCCACCAAGATGCCTTCGAAATCGGCTTCGCCGATGATTTCATTTATAAGGAATTGCGCAAGAGCTTGAAAAACCGTACCTTGCCCACCATCCAAGTGCTTCGGAAAGAGGCACTCAACACTTTCCGCCTATGGAGTGAAAAGGAGGACAAGATGGAATACTGAGACCACGCTCACTTTATTTCATAGGTGTTCACGATGCCAATGGCTTCTTCCAACACCATTCTCGTCAACATGTGGTCCGACAGGCGGTAGGTTAGTTCCATCGAAGAATAACCTCCTTTTGGCACTTTTCCTTTGACCGTGAGAACAATGTTTCGGAGTCCTTTGGATTCCTTGACGGTAGCCTCAGCGTTGTTGTCCAAAGCGGCTTTTTGCCAATTACCTGAGAGACAGTTCAAAAGCGTGGCGCGTTGCAACTTAACCATGGGTACCTTCTCGGCATCCAATTCAGCTTTCTTGCCGTCCATGTTGATTTTCACCATGTCGCCGTCGATGATGAAATAATCGCCTTCGGGTGTAGTATACGTCATGGTGAGATGCTCGTCGCCGTCGAAAACGATGTGGCCGGCTTTGTCGAACGTCTTACCCGAGACTTTCATCATCTTGGTGTGGGTGAAATCGGTATCGTATTTATGCTGGGCAAATGCTCCAACGGAGAGAAGCATTGCAATGATAATCAAGGTAATATGTTTCATCTCGGTAGACTGTCTAAAAATTGAACAACATCGCCAACGGTTTCGAATTTGGTAAGTTCTTGGTCGGGGATGACCACGCCGTAATCGTCTTCGAGGCGCATCAAAAGTTGCAGAATATCAACGGAATCAGCACCAAGATCTTTCTTAATTTGGGCCTCAAGCGTGACTCGCTCGGGCGCAATGCGCAGTTGACGCGCAAGGATGGTTTTTACTTCTTCGTACATATTTTTGATTTAAAGATTTAAAATTCAAAGATCTAATATTCGTAGTGTTCGTAGCGCATGATGATTTCCTCCATCTTCGCAGACAAAGAACTGACTTCCATCTTATAGGCTTGCTCGATGCATTTTTCCACCGCTATGGCCTTGCTTGAGCCGTGTCCCTTCACCACCGTCTTCGAGGTGCCGAGGAGGACGCTTCCACCGTAGTTTTGATAGTTCATGAACTCTTTTTCCTCCATGAACATCCGTTTCATCAGTAGGGAGCCGAGTTTGTAAATCGTCCTCGAATAGATGTCCTTCTTCAACTTCTTCAGCAGTTCGAGGGCCGTTCCTTCTGTTGTTTTCACCAGCACATTACCCGAAAAGCCGTCGCAGACCACCACGTCATAATTTCCCGAAAGGAGATCGCGGCTCTCCATGTTGCCCACAAAATGGATTTCGGGTGTTTCACTTAGCAAAAAGTGTGCCTTTTGTCGGATTTCATCGCCTTTTTCTGCTTCTTTTCCAACGTTAAGTAATGCAATGCGCGGATTTTCAATGCCATAGACTTTTTCCATATAAAGGCTCGACATGATGGCGAATTGCCTCAAATGTTCAGGTGTGACCTCCACATTCGCGCCACTGTCACAGATGCCAACGATGCCTCCGTTCATGGTGGGGAGGATAGGGCAGAAGGCAGGACGGATGACGCCTTTCACGCGGCCGATGCGGGTGAGGGCGGCTGCCACCAAGGCTCCGGTCGAGCCGGTGCTGACCATTGCGTTGATGTCGTCGCGGTCGCGAAGCAGACGCACGGCTTTAATCATCGAGCTTTCCTTTTTCAGGCGGATGGCATCGATGGGACGTTCCTCGCAACCGATGACTTCTGGCGCGTGAACGATTTCTATGCGCGAAGCATCATAGGTTTTGGTTTTCAGGTAGTTTTGAAGCGTAGCCTCGTCTCCGGTCAGGATTAGATGCAGGTCAGGCATTTTGGCCATGGCGGCCAAGGCGCCGTCCACGTTGGCCTCGGGGCTGTGGTCGCCACCGAAACAGTCTATCAGTATTTTGATCATAATTTCTTAGTATAACACCTATGTAGCTTGATTTTCTGTTCGTCGAAGCGCTTCCATTGGTTCTGTATCGCGTAGTTTTCCTCAAGATTGCCGTTGGTTTCGGCGTAGAGAACGCCATCATTACCAAGCATTTTCATCAGTCCGGCACTGACGACAACGCTCACGCCACGATTGAGCCATTCAGGGTCGACACCGATGAGGCAGAGGTCGATGACAGAGGGCTTTTTCAGGACCTTGAGCAGTCTTATTAATGTAAGAGGTGTGAGCCGACCGCCCGAAGGACGCACTGCATCGGCGATGCCAGGGAAAGCTAAGCCGAAGCAAATCATCTTGTCGTTTTCATCGAGGATGACGGCCACGTTCTTCACGTCGATGACCAAACGGAAGTTATCGATCATCATTTTTTTCATGCCATCGGTGAAGGGCACGGTGCCGTAAAGCAGTTCGTAGGACTTGTCGAGCAACTTGAAGATGCCGTCGGCGTATTTCTTGAGGAATTCATTGGTGTTGCGCGCCGTGCCGAGGTGCAGGTTGTAACGTTTCATCACAAAAGCGGCCAGTTTGTCCACCTCGCCGTCATAGTCCTTGGGGATGCGGAGACGACTACCCGTCCAGTCCACGTCTTTTTGGTAGCCGAAACGTTCTATAAAGCCTTGATAATAAGCGTAATTGTAGCTTTCTTCAAAGGTTGCAGGATAGTCGAAGCCTTTGATGAGCAGGCCTTCCCGTTCGAGGTCGGAGTAGCCCAAAGGACCAATCACTTCATTCATGCCTTGCTGGACGGCCCAATCTTCCACCGTTTTGAGCAACATTCTCGCAACTTCCTCATCCTCAATAACGTCGAAGTGACCGAAACGCACTTGCCGTTTGCCCGTTTTCTCGTTGGCGGCCTTTTGGAGGATGCCGGAAATGCGCCCCGCCATTTGGCCATCCTTGTAGGCGTTGAAGTGGACGGACTCGCACATATCGTTGTAAACGAAGTCCTTACGGAAGATTTTCTTCTCGTCCATGTACAATGGCGGCGTATAGCAGGGATTGCCCTTGTAGAGCTTCAGCGGGAAGTCCAAAAACTCCTTCTGCTGCTTTTTGGTCAAAACTTCTTTGACGGTTATCATTTAAAGCTAATAGTTATTCAGTTGTTTAGTTGTTCATTTGTCGCTTCTCGTCATTGCGAGGAGGAACGACAAAACAATCTATCGCTAGATTGCCACGGCCTGTGGCCTCGCAATGACGCTAATCGCGTCTGGACAGTTATCTATGTTTCGCATGGAAGCAAATACCCATACCGTTAGGCCCGCAGTGGCTGCCGATGGTCGGGTTGACGACGGTGGTAATCACATTGAGGTCTTGGCCGAACTTCTCTTTCAGCAAGCGCTCAGCTTCGGCAGCGATGTCGGGGCAGTCGCTGTGGCCGATGACCACGCGGTGGGCCTTCACGTCCTCGCCGAGTTCTTCAACATATTGCACCAAGCGCGCAATGGTTTTGGCGCGACCTGTTTCTTTGCCGATGCTCACCATCTTGCCTGCGTTGTCCAGATAGATGATGGGTCGGATGCCGATGAAACCGCCCATTGTGGCGGCCAAGCCGCTCACGCGACCGCTGCGACGGAAGAATTTCAGGTCGTCGGCGAAGAAATACATCGGGAACTTTGGCACTTCCACCTTGGCCCATTCCACGATTTCCTCCGCAGTCTTGCCTGCTTTCAGCAGGTCGGCCACTTCGAGGACGATGTTGTAGCACAAAGCACTGATACCCAGCGTATCAACGGTGTAGAACTTTCTTTCGGGATACTTCGCTTTCAGTTTCTCCACCGCCTGATTCATGATGGTGAAGGTGTTCGACAAACCTGACGAGAAATGTACGTAAAGAATGTCGTTACCAGCCGCAAATTCAGGCTCAAAGTGCTGGATATAAGCCTCTTCGCTCATGGCGCTGGTGGTCGGCATGGTGCCGGCGCGGAGCATGTCGTAGAACTTGTGGGAATCGAACTCGTCGAAGTCGATGTAGGGATAAATTACCTGATCCCCAACAGTGTAGGGCATACTAATCATCTTGATGCCATACTCGGCACACTCCTTGGGAGTGATGTCGCAATCGGTGTCGCTAAAGAATGTCAACATAGTATGTGTTTTTATTTGACTTCAGGACTTCGGGACACGGGACTTCGGGACGTTGCCCGTCTCACAGTCTCGTAGTCTCGCAGTCTCGTGTCAAAAGGTTCATATACAAACGATTATATAATCATAAACCGGCTGTGCGCCGTTGTTCAACATAATTTCAAGGTTCTTATATTGGTTTTGCAGGTCGGCGATGAGTTTTTCTGCTTCATTTTGAGGCACTTCCTCGCCGAAAAATACCAGCATCACATCGCGGGAGCCTGCGCCAAGGCGCTCAATAAGGGCTTTGGCGGCTTCCTCGCGATTGGGGCTGTCGGAGAGGAGTTGTTTGCCGCTATAGCCGACGTAATCGCCCGTGTGGACGCTCACCTGGTCGCCTTCGGCATCGCGGATGGCGGTACTGACCATGCCCGTCACCACGGACTGCATGATTTCCGTCACGCTGGCGATAACATCCTCTATGTCAGGGTTGTCGCGGTCGATGTAGCCGATGCCGTAGTAGCCCTCGCCGATGGTGGTCGACGGTAGCACGTGGATTTCAGCCTTATCGTACATCTCGGCGGCTTGGTCGGCGGCCATTTTGATGTTCTTGTTGTTCGGGAAGACGAGGATGTGTTGCGCGTTGATTTTGGCGAAAGCGTCCAAGAAGTCCTGCGTCGAGGGATTCATCGTCTGCCCGCCAGCAATCACTTCGTCGGCGCCGATGCCACGGAAAGCCTCGATGAGGCCTTCGCCCGAGGCCACCGTCACGGTGCCGTATTTCTTCGGCGGCAATTTGAATGAGGCGTTGTCTTGGTTGGTCGATTGATGGTGTTGCAGCGCCATGTTCTCAATCTTGATGGTCAAGAACTCGCCGTATTTTTGCATTTCGTTGAGAATCATGCCCGGTGTGAAGGTGTGCACGTGCACTTTCACAATCGTGCCTTCGCGGAACGCCACCACCGATTCGCCCACTTTATTTAAATAGTCGATGATTACCGCTTCATCGAAAGTGTCCAAATCAACCTTGGAGCGCATCAGGCGAAGCAGAAACTCAGTGCAATAGCCAAATTCGAGCGTGCTGTTTTCGTCAAACTTGTTCAACTCGACCGTCGGGACGGGAGTGGCCGTCGTCGGCTCAATCTCCTCATGGGAAATGTTACCGTTCAAGGCATCGTTCATGCCTCGGAAAATGCTCACCAGTCCAGCACCGCCGCTATCGACCACGCCCGCGTCTTTCAGCACTTGGAGCAGTTCGGGCGTATGGTCTAAGGAGGTCTGCATGGCCTCCAACAGGGTTTCAAAATAATGGTTCAGGTCGTCTTTAGGGTCGGCACCAGCTGTGCCTTCGCGCAACACGGTGATGATGGTGCCTTCAACGGGTACAGGTACGGCCTTGTAAGCCTCCGTAACCGCCGCGTCCATTGCCTTGGCAAAGGCTTGGGTATCAGCCACAATCACATCTTTCAAGCCTTTGGTTAAGCCTGCGAAAATGCGCGAAAGAATGACGCCGGAATTGCCTCTTGCGCCGAGCAGCATCCCCGACGAGGCCGCCGAAGCCAATTCGGACAGCGTTCCCATGTTGTCTTTCAGGGCCGCACAGCCCGCCTTGAGGGTCATGAGCATATTGTCGCCCGTGTCGCCGTCGGGGATGGGGAACACGTTCAGGTCGTTGATGACCTTTTTGTCCTTACACAAGGAAACGGTGCCTTGCCGAAGCATGTCGGCGAAAACGAGGCTATCAAGTTCAAATATAGGTTGCATCATTTGCGATTTCCATGAAAACCGCAAAATTACCGTTTTTTTCGATTCAATTGGAATTTTTGGCCAAAGAAAGGCCTTTTTTTCAACTCTTGCCGAAAAAACAGGGAAAAAACGAGTGCAAATCCAGCTTTACTTCTTCATCACGCTCCGCTTGTACCACGGCCACTTCATCAACTGCCAGAAGGCGAAGGGCTGGAGCACGTAGGAAATCATGATGGTTGAGGCCATGCCGATAAGGGTAATCAAACCTATCGAACGGATGGCGGGATGCACGGCAAACAGTAGCGAAATCGTCACAATGATAAGGATGGCCGCCGAGAAGAAGATGGCCACCTTGTGCCAGGTGAGGATGTCGTGGCTGCCCGTTCGTGCTTCCGAAAGCAGGCCTTCGGTGATGAAGATGCTATAGTCGACGCCCACGCCAAAGATGAAAGTCGAGATGATGATGTTGATGAGGTTGAACTCCAAGCCGAGGATGGCCATGTAGCCCTGCACCATGAACCAACTGAGCACCATCGGGAGGAAAGAAAGGAGGGCCGTGATGATGTTGCGGAACGAAACCAGCAAAATCAGCAGCACGAACAGCGACGAGATCCACACGGCGATGTTGAAGTCGTCATGAATGACTTCAACCATGCTCTTGCAGTAGTAGAAAGGCTCAAGTACGAAAGTCTTGGGGTTCAGCACCAAAGCGTCAGTCACGATGTCTTTCTCGTCAAAGTGCATCGAAACGTCGGTGAAGACCATGTATTGGTTGTCGTTGTTGCATTCGATGAAGTTGCCCAAGAGGTTTTCGGGCACCACGCCGCTTTCCATCAACGAGGCGGCCTCATAGTCGGCATTGAGCAGGTCCTTGAACTCATAGAACATCATCGGGTTGAGGCCGAACTCATGCGCGCCCTTGTCCACCATGCGGATGGCTTCATTTTTCCGCTCTTCGGTCCAATAGGCGTTCCAGGCGGCAATGCGCTGTTCTTGGTCGGCCATGGTGACGAAGAGCTTGGGAATCATGTTGGTATAACTGTGGACGAGCTCTTTTTGCTTCAAATCTTCCAAGGCAATCATCAGCGACTTGTCGGCTTCCAGTGCCTCGTCGATGTCGGTGCTGACGGTGGCGAAATAAAGGTGGAAAAAGCCGTCGTTGTTCTTTTCGTTGAAGAGGCTTTCGGCGGTCACTTCGGCGGGCGAGTTGTAGTCGAGGTTGCGCAAGTCGCTGTCAAACTTCACCTTGTTGGAGAAGATGATACCCACTGCGAGAATAACCACAATCAGCGCGAGGAACCAAGGCTTTTTGTCGAAAGGCAGGTCGTTGAGTTTCGAGATGCGGCGGAAAGCCTTGTCGTCGGCCTTGGCTTTGCGTTTCGGCAAGAAATGCGGCAGGAAAACCAAGGCGAACATAGTGCTTCCTAACAGGGCGAAGGAGGCAAACAGGCCAAAGTCGCGAAGCAGGTCGCTATCGGTGAACAGCAGGCTGCAGAAAGCGCCCACAGTGGTGATGCAACCCAAGAACACGGGCTTCGATTCGTCAGCAAGCAACTTCTCGGGATCGCCGACGAAGAAATGGTGGATGAGCACGTGCAGGCAATAGCTGATGGCCACGCCCAACACGATGGCACCCAGGCCCAAAGCCATGAGCGACATGCCGCCTTTGATCCAGTAGATGCATGCCATGGAAAATATTGTGCCGTAAATGATAGGCAACAAAAGCTCCGAGATAAAACTGAAGCTTCTGAAACAGAGGCCGATAAGTATCAGGATTAGGATGATGGAGATGCCTACGGTGACGACGAGGTCGGAGCGGATGCGGCCCGCGTTCGACACGCTTCCGATGGGGTCGCCGTGGGCGTGCACCTTCACATCGGGATGGGAGGCCTCAAACTCTTTCTGCGTCTTCGAGAGCATCTTGGAGAAATGAGTTGCGGACCACGAGTCCAACGAGCGGAAGGCCGGCGCAAGGTAGGCGATGGCCACGGTGCTGTCGGGACAGAAAAAATGCCCGTCGATGATGTTGAAACTGTTCTGTGCACCTTGGAGGGCATCGCCAAGCACGGTTCCTCTTAGGTTGAGCGGGTCGTAGGCGATGGCTTGCGTGATATCGCCAATCTCGTCCTCCATCATCATATTGTAGTTGACCCACATCTGCCTCTCGACGGCTTCCGGTTCCATGGCCTGGTCGAAGTCGTGGTAGGCCGACGTGTCGATGAACGAGGGCAGATGGGCCAGCACGAAATCAAGGGCATTGAGGGCCGTTTCTGGCTCCATCTTGTGTAAGACGTTGGAAATGAAGTGGGTTGCCGAGTCTTTTTCAAATAATAAGTCGATGAATTCATCGGTACGTTCGGCCAAAACCTCGGGCGACAAGCGCTCACCTGACGAAGTCACCTGAATGTAAATTTTGTCTTTCAGTTGGATGGAACTGAAGGCCAATTGGTTCTCAACGCTCGATTCGGGCAGCAGTTTGGAGATGTCTTCCTCGAAGTGTAGCTTCAGTCCAAAAAACAGGAAAACCACCGATGATACGACTATCATGATGTACATCAGTGCTTTATGCGACTGGAAGAAGCGATATATGGATAAGAAAATCCTTTGCATGGGGATAATTTTAAAAGCTGCAAAATTACCACTATTTTTCTTCTTAGAAATGTTTTTTCTTCAAATTTTGCAAGATTGCGTATCTTTGTAGCCGAATTATCCTAAATCTATATTGATAATACTATGAAAATCACAAAGATTCATGCAAGAGAAATCCTCGATTCGAGAGGCAACCCCACTGTGGAAGTGGAAGTAACATTGGAAAATGGCGTGATGGGTCGCGCCAGTGTGCCTTCGGGTGCTTCGACGGGCGAAAACGAAGCCCTTGAGCTTCGCGACGGCGACAAGAACCGCTATGGCGGCAAAGGTACCCAAAAGGCTGTCGACAACGTGAACAACATCATCGCTCCGGCACTCGTCGGTGACTGCGTGTTCCAACAGCGCGCTTTGGATGCCAAGATGATTGCCTTGGACGGCACGCCCACCAAGAGCAAGCTCGGCGCCAACGCCATCCTCGGCGTTTCGTTGGCCGCCGCAAGAGCCGCTGCCAACGCGCTCCACATGCCGCTTTACCGTTACATCGGCGGTACCAACACCTACACGCTGCCCGTCCCGATGATGAACATCATCAACGGTGGCGCGCACTCCGATGCCCCCATTGCTTTCCAAGAGTTCATGATTCGTCCAGTGGGCGCGCCTACTGTAAAGGAAGCCGTGCGCATGGGTGCCGAGGTGTTCCATGCCTTGGCCAAGTTGCTCAAGAAACGCGGTCTTTCCACTGCCGTCGGCGACGAAGGCGGCTTTGCCCCTGCCCTTGAAAACACTGAGGATGCCTTAGACATCATCTGCCAAGCCATCCGCGAGGCCGGCTACGAACCTGGCAAGGATGTGAAAATCGCCTTAGACTGCGCCGCTTCGGAGTTTGCCTTCAAGGAAAACGGCCAATATTTCTACGACTACAGCCAACTGAAGGGAGGCAAGAAGAAAGACCCGAACGGCAAGAAACTCTCTGCCGACGAGCAGGTCAAGTTCCTTGAGGAACTCATCACCAAATATCCTATCGACTCCATTGAGGATGGTCTTGATGAGAACGACTGGGAGAGCTGGGTGAAGCTTACCAAGGCCATCGGAGACCGCTGCCAGCTTGTGGGCGACGATCTCTTCGTGACCAACGTGAAATTCCTCGAAAAGGGCATCGCCATGGGTGCTGGCAACGCCATCCTGATTAAGGTGAACCAAATAGGCTCGCTGAGTGAAACCCTCGACGCCATCGAGATGGCCCACCGCCACGGCTACAACACCGTGACCAGCCACCGTTCGGGCGAAACCGAAGACACCACCATCTCCGACATCGCCGTGGCCACCAACAGCGGCCAAATCAAGACCGGCTCGCTGAGCCGCACCGACCGCATGGCCAAGTATAACCAACTCATCCGCATTGAGGAAGAGCTTGGTGCTCAAGCTGTTTATGGCTACAAGCGCATCAGATAATTGGTTTTCAACGCAATGAAAAACGCGGGCAGGCTTTTAGGCTTGTCCGCATTTTTTTATAGGTATTTGGCAAACAAAGCGGCCAGTTCATCACCGCGTGTCAGTCGGCCGTTTATCATGCAGACGGTTGAAACTGAGGCCGAAACGCAGAGTTTCATGTCCGACTTGCGGTAGATGTCCTGCTCGAAAATGAATCGCGCCCCGTCGCGGCGCACGTTGAGGCACGAGAGGAAAGCCTCCTGCCCATGCAGCGGCGTCTTGTATTTCATCGTGATTTCAGCTACCACCACGTCCATGCCGGCCTCGTGCCATTGCCGGAACGACTGCCCTTCCTGTTGCAGCCATTTGTGGCGCGTCGCCTCAAGATAGTGCTGGTAGTTAGCATTGTTTACGATGCCCTGAATGTCGCACTCATAGTCGCGTGTCTCCATTTCCAAAATGTAGAGATAGTTTTTCATCGGTAACAATTTTTTGCCGCAAAGATAGTTTTTATTTCGATTTCCTCAAAATGTCCGTAATTTTGCGGCATGATCAATCATGGCATCTTTTTTGTAAGTGAGAAACAACAATAACATTAAAATTCAGATAAAATGAAAAAAACTATTTTGGTTTTAGTCGCTGTTTTCGCATTGTGCGTCAGCGCATCCGCCCAAAGGCGTTCGGTGCCTTACGCGGGTATTGGTGTCATGTCCAACTTCCATAACGCAACTGGCGTAGGATTATCCGGTGGTGTCCGTAACTACAACCGTTACTCTTTCATTTCCTTTGGGTTAAGTGCGGAACTCTTGGGTTATGCCATTCCTAACCCTACCGCAGCCCAATTTGGCGTGTTTGCTGTTCCTGAGGTTGGCGTTGCCATCGGCCCCTCTGTCTTCAAGGTTTATCCACACTCTGGATTTATGTTCGGCTTCGATTCCTTCTCGAGAGGCTTCCATTGGGGCGGCAAGAACGGAGTGGCCTTAGACTTCGGCAGGCATATCACGGTGGATTTCTCGACCTATGTACCGAGGTACAACTTCACTGCGGCATCCTATGCCGTCAACGTCATCTGGCGCTTTGGGATATAGCCCTATCGTCTGGATGACGTGATTATCCACAGCCACTGAGACCGTTTTGACTGGGTTCAGTGGCTTTTTGTTTGTCCGTTATGTGGAAGAAGGAACTTCAAAAACCTCATTTCTTGTTGAAAGCCTCCAATACCCGCTTGGAGTAAGTCTTTGAAACGGGCACCGATTCCAGTCCTTCGCGCTCGAAATCGACGACAAAGCCGTCGGCCTCGTTGTGGAGCACGCTCACCTTATTAATATTAATGATGTAGGAGCGGTGGCAGCGCATCAAGCTGCTGGAATCGACGCAGTTGTCCTCGATGGTTTTCATCTTGCAGCGCAGCATATAGCTCGAGATGGCGCCGCTGCGTTGGTAAAACACATTAATGTAATTGTCCTCCGCCTTGATGTAATAGAGGTTGTCGAGCTTGACGGACAGCTTCAGGTTGCCGTTGTTGTCCATCAGGTTGATGATTTCGGTGTGTTCGGGCATCACTTCATCGTCTGATTCCACCGTGTCGCTCTTGGTGAGCATGAGGCGTTGTCGCGTGTCTTTCAGCAAGATAGCCAGTATGGTGACGGTGTAGGGTACGGCCAAGGCGACAAAAGTGATTAGTACGCTTTTCGCATAGAGATAGCCGAAACTGTGGTCTGTGGCCTGAATCTCAAAATAGGAAATCAGCGTGTGGCACACCGCGATAATCATGATTTCGAAGAACAGCCAAAGGAGATAAAACCAAAATGGGAAATGTCGGCTCTTTCGGACGACCCAATTCATCAGTATTCGGCTCAAGGCAAGGAACAACATGCCTGAACCGACAAACGCGGCGGTGATGAAGAAATAGTGTCCTTTTCCCACCTGAAACCAAGCTGTATCCGAAAACGGGACGTAAGCAGTCAGAAACACCAGTGCAAACAGCGAGGAAATGATAACATTAAGCATCTGGCTGACAGGATCCGTCAGACACTCAGGGGTTTGTGTTATCAGTCGTTTTGGAAATCTCATCGCAGTTTGTCGAAATTCGCTGCAAAGATACAAAAACTTGCTAAAAGTCCAAATCCTTCACCACTTCCCAAACCAAGGCACCTTCAAAGCCCTTCTGTATGGCGTATGCGGCCAATTTGCGTTTCTTCTCAAAATCGTTTTCGGCCTTCACGGTCTTGGATTTAACTTTCAGAATGTCAATTAGTTTTTGGCGATAGACTTCTTCGTCGGTCTGTCCAAGGGCTTCGTCGATGGTTTCCTTGGCGATGCCTTTCTGCATGAGGTGAAAACGGATTTTGTTCAGTCCCCAGCCGCTTTGGTTCACCTTGCCGCGCACAAAACTTTTGGCAAACCGCTCATCATTGACAAAACGGTTATCCAACAGATAATCAAGGATTTTGTCTTTTTCTTCTTGGGGGAGGTCGAGGGTTTTCAGCTTGTCACGAACATCCTTCACGCAGCGTTCCTGATAGGCGCAATATTTGGCCATTTTGTCCAAAGCATCCATCAGCAGTCGATTTTTAAGTCGCCTTCATGAATCCAGCCGATTTTTCTGAAAACCAAGCCGAAAAGCCAAGTCAGCACGGCAGGCAGGATGAAGCAAACCAAAGCCATTCCCATCCACATATTTGTGCCGCCTTCGGGCATGGCGGTATAGATGCCGATTGGCCCGACGAGGCCGCAGGTGCCCATACCGGAGCCGATGGGGATGTTTTCCAAATGAAAAACACAAGTCGAAATCGGGCCGGTGATGGCGGCAGTGAGCAACACAGGAATCCAAATGCGTGGATTCTTCACGATGTTCCCCATTTGCAGCATCGAGGTGCCGAGACCTTGCGCGATGAGTCCGCCCCAACGGTTTTCCCTGAAACTCAGGATGGCGAAACCAATCATTTGGGCGCAGCAGCCAGCTGTGGCCGCACCACCCGCCAGTCCGCCCAAACCGATGGCAAGGCAAATGGCCGCCGAGCTGATGGGCAAAGTCAGCACCATTCCGATGACCACCGAAACGACGATGCCCATGAGGAAGGGTTGCATTTGCGTGGCGTTCTCAATGAAGGTGCCGAGGGCGGTCATCACCCTTTGGATGGGCGCGCCCACGGCGTAGGCCACCAAAACACCGCTGATAATGACCACGGCGGGCGTGACCAAAATATCGACTTGGGTCTCCTTGTAGACCATTTTGCCCAACTCAATGGCCACAATGACAGCGGCGTACGCTCCCATAGGGCCACCGAGTTCGTTGCCCGCGATGCCCACAGCAATGGCGCTGAAGAGCACCAAGCCCTCGCAACCCAGTTTGTAGGCGATGGCCACCGCGATGGCGGCTCCTGTGGCGGCCTTGGCATATTTTGCGATGGTCGCGAAAGCCTCAATGCCGGTCTTGTCGCCCAAGGTTTGGAAGATGGTACCAATAAGCAACGAGGCAAACAGTCCCAAAGCCATAGCGCCAAGAGCATCGACAAAATAGGCGCGCCAGGTGAGGTCGATGTTTTTGCGTTTCAGGAAGTCCTTGAAGTTTCCCATGAGTTATTATGCATCGCTTTGCGTCACTGCGAGGCACGAAGCAGTCCAGAGTTAAAGTTCAATAGTTAGTATTACTCTGGATTGCTTCGTCGTTCCTCCTCGCAATGACGCGAAGCGTGTCAATTAGAATTCAATACCTTGGATGCCGTTTTCCTTCATCAGGTCGGCGAGTTTGGTGTCGCTGTCGTCGACGGCGGCGAGGCAGTTGGTGACGATGCGCACCTTTTCGGCGGGATAGAATGCAATGAGATCCTTTGTGGTTTCGTACACGCAATAATCGGTGGCGATGCCGCAGATGTCGATGCCTTCAAAATGCTCGAACTCCTCGATAGTGCGGCGCAGTTTCTCACCGCTGTGCTCGTTTTGGAAGATGCTAAATTCTTCCTTGTCGGCTAAATTGCCCTTCTCCATAAAGTGGATTTGAATATTGCTCCCGTTGCTCATCAGGTCGTCAAGAACCTTAAGCAGGCTGGGATAGACATTCATGCCTTCGGTGCCTTGCACGCAGTGGGGCGGGAACACGCCGCCTTGTTCAACAAACGAGCAGTGGTTGGCGGGATGGGCGTCTTGCGTGACGATAATCCAACCGTAGTTTTTCCAGGCGCCTTCGTTGAGTGCCTTGGCGAGGTAGTCCATCGCAGCAGGACCTTTGGCCGTGGCCAAACTGCCCGTGGTGAAGTCGTTTTGCGGGTCGACGATGATGAGCAGACGGTTGGGAAGCTTGGCTTCTTCGGTGACGGTTTCAGCGGCTTCTTCCTTGACGTCTTCTTTTTTCTGGTTTTTGTTGCCGCAGCCGACAAAAGTGAGGGCGGCGATGAGCACGATGGCTCCGATGAGGTGCTTTTTCATTGCGTATTAAGTTTAGAAATTTGCTGCAAAGGTAGCGATTATTATTGATTTAAAGATTTAAAATTTAAAGATTCAAGATTTGGCGAACAGCTTCTTAATCCATTCAGGATGACCAATCTTGCGCAAAGCGTTTTTCACCCATTCGCGATTTTCGGGTTTGTACCAAAAGAAAAAACGTTGTTGGGCAAGTTTTTCCTCTTTGGTTTTGGCACAGAAAACGGGCTCCAAAGTGTAAGGGTCATAGCCGGAATAATAGATTTCGGTGGCCAAGGTCATGGGGGTGGGGGTGAAGTCCTGAACCTGCTCCAGATGATAGCCTAACGTCTTGGTTTTCACTGCTAAATCGGCCATGTCCTCAAGGTAGCAGTCGGGGTGTGAGGAGATGAAATAGGGGATGAGTTGCTGGTTCAGGTGTTCCTTCTCGTTGATTTGGTCGAACTTCTTTTTCAGCTTTACGAATAGGTCGAACTTGGGCTTGCGCATGAGCTTCAGGACGGCATCGGAGGTGTGCTCGGGCGCGACTTTCAGTCGTCCGCTCACATGGCGCGTCACCAATTGGCGGAAGTATTCATCATAGCCCATCGCCTTGTTTTCCTCAGGGGTGCTGTCGTGAAGAAACAAGTCGTAACGGATGCCCGAGCCGATGGTGGCTTTTTTGACTTTTAGATGCGCGTCCACCGCTTTATAGATCTCAATCAGCGGATGGTGGTCGGTGTTGAGGTTCTTGCAGACGGTGGGTTGCAGGCAGGTCGGTCGGGCGCATTTCTCGCAGAGACGTTCGTCTTTGCCTTTCATGCGGTACATGTTGGCCGAGGGTCCGCCGAGGTCGCTGATGTAACCCTTAAAGTCTTCCATTTCAACGACTTTCTCCACTTCGCGCATGATGGATTCCTTGCTGCGCGAAGCCACAAACTTGCCTTGGTGCGCCGAGATGGTGCAGAAGGCGCAACCGCCGAAGCAGCCTCGGTGCAGGTTCACCGAGTGTCGTATCATCTCGTAGGCAGGGATGACGCCGCGCTTGGCGTATTTGGGATGCGGCAGCCTTGTGTAGGGCAAATCAAAGGAAGCGTCAATCTGCTCTGTAGTGAAAGTCGGCAAAGGCGGGTTGATGACAAGCCTTTGGTTGCCAATGTCTTGTATCAGTCGTGCCGCGTGTTTTTTGTTGGATTCTTCCTCGATGTGGCGGAAGTTGGAGGCGTATTTTTTCTTGTCCTTGAGGCAGACTTCGTGCGAGACGAGTTCAATAGTTTCGCCCTCGAAATTGGGAAGCGGCTGCTTCTTGTCTTGCAAAAAGAAGGTCTGCTTGATGTCGGTCAGCTCGCTGATTTTCTTGCCGTTTTGTATGGCTTTGGCGATTTCCACCATGGTGAGTTCGCCCATGCCGTAAACTCCGATGTCGGCCTTGGAATCAACCAAAATGCTGGGTTTCAGGCTGTCCGACCAATAGTCGTAGTGCGTCACGCGCCGCAGCGAGGCCTCGATGCCGCCGATGACGACGGGCACATCGGGGTAGAGTTGCTTCAAAATGTTGCTATAGACCACCGAGGCATAGTCGGGACGGAAGCCCGCCTCGCCACCCGGGGTGTAGGCATCGTTGCTGCGCAGGCGTTTGTTGGCGGTGTAATGGTTCACCATCGAGTCCATGCAGCCCGCCGACACGCCGAAAAACAACCTCGGCTTGCCGAATTTCTTGAAGTCGCGCAAGTCATCCCTCCAGTTGGGTTGCGGGATGAGCGCCACGCGGAAGCCGTTGTGTTCCAAGACTCTCCCGATGACGGCCGCCCCCAAAGCCGGATGGTCGACATAGGCGTCGCCCGTGACGAACACGATGTCCACCTCGTCCCAACCGCGCAGGTCGGTCTCTTTTTTCGTTATGGGGAGCCAGTCTAAGAGGGAACTCATTCTAAGCCGCCTTCCAAACGTCCGTGGCAGTTCTTGTATTTCTTGCCGCTACCGCAGGGGCAGGGGTCGTTGCGGCCCACTTTTTTCTCCACGCGGATGGGCTGAGTGACTTGCTTCTGTTGCGTGTCGCTATGCGACTGCGCCAGCAGGTCTTGACGTTGCTCGCGGATCTTCGACTTGTCGATGCCCTGGGCGCGATGCTCACGGACGGTGTTCGGGTCTTGTGTCGGGATGTCGGCGCGCATCAGGAAGGAGATGACGTCTTCGTTGATTTTCTCCAACATAGCCTTGAACAGGTTGAACGACTCCAACTTGTAGATGACCAGCGGGTCTTTTTGCTCGTATGAGGCGTTTTGCACCGCTTCTTTCAGGTCATCGAGTTCGCGGAGGTGTTCCTTCCAAGCGTTGTCGATGAGGCCGAGGGTGATGCTCTTTTCAATGCAGAGGTTCACCTCACGGGCACCATTTTCGACCGCTTTTTTCAGGTTGACGATGACATTCATGCCACGCTTGCCGTCGGTAATCGGGATGGCAATGTTCTCGAAATGGCTTTGGTTTTCGTACACGTTCTTGATGACGGGCAAGGTCTTCTCGCCGATGATGCGGGCCTTCTCGCGATAGTGTTCCAAAGCGGCATCAAAGAGTTTTTCAGCCAGTTCCTTGGTCTTCATGCGGTCGAATTCCTCCTCGCTGAACGGCGCATCGATACCCATGCTCGAAAGCAATTCCATCTTGAAGCCCTCGAAATCCTTGGCGTCCTGGTATTCCTCGATGAGTTTCTCGCCAAAGTCCATCATCATATTATTAATGTCGATGGAAAGGCGCTCCCCAAACAGGGCGTGACGGCGTTTCTTGTAGATGACCTCACGCTGCGAGTTCATTACGTCGTCGTACTCCAGCAAATGTTTACGCACGCCGAAGTGGTTCTCCTCGACCTTCTTCTGTGCCTTCTCGATTTGCTTCGTAATCATCGGATGCTGAATGACTTCGCCTTCCTCAAGGCCCATGCGGTCCATGATGCCCGCGATGCGCTCGGAGCCGAACATACGCATCAGGTTGTCCTCCAAGGAGACATAGAACTGTGAACTACCCGGGTCGCCTTGACGGCCGGAACGACCGCGCAACTGACGGTCCACACGGCGCGACTCGTGGCGCTCGGTGCCGATGATGGCCAGACCGCCGGCTTCCTTCACACCAGGGCCTAACTTAATATCGGTACCACGACCAGCCATGTTGGTGGCAATGGTCACCGTTCCCGCCTGACCCGCTTCCTTGACGATTTGGGCCTCCTTAAAGTGCAACTTGGCGTTCAACACATTGTGCGGGATATTCTTGCGTGTCAACATGCGGCTGAGCAATTCGGAGATTTCCACCGAAGTGGTACCCACCAGCACTGGACGACCCGCATTGACCAAACTCTGAATCTCGTCGATGACGGCGTTGTATTTCTCGCGCTTGGTCTTATAAATCATGTCCTCTTGGTCGATACGCGCAATGGGGCGGTTGGTCGGGATGACGACCACATCGAGTTTGTAGATGTCCCAGAACTCACCCGCCTCGGTCTCGGCGGTACCGGTCATACCAGCCAACTTGTGGTACATGCGGAAATAGTTCTGCAAAGTGATAGTGGCGTAGGTCTGCGTGGCGGCTTCCACCTTCACGTTTTCCTTGGCTTCCACGGCTTGGTGCAGTCCGTCGCTCCAACGGCGGCCTTCCATGATACGGCCCGTCTGCTCATCCACAATCTTGACCTTGTTGTCGATGATGACGTAGTCGACATCCTTTTCAAACAAGGTGTAAGCCTTCAGCAATTGCTGAACAGTATGCAGACGATCCGATTTCTCGGCGAAGTTACGCATCAGTTCGGCCTTGCGCAGCACCTTTTCATCATTGTTCAGATTGGAGTGCTCCAACTCGGCGATTTCACTGCCTACGTCGGGAATGATGAAGAACGACGGATCATTGTAGGCTTGTGCTAGTTGTTCGCTGCCCTTGTCGGTAAGGGTAACGGTATTCAGTTTCTCATCGATGACGAAATAAAGTTCGTCGTCGATGATGTGCATGTTTTCGTTACGGTTCTGCATGTAGAAGCCTTCTGTCTTCTGCATCAGCGACTTCATGCCTTCCTCGCTGAGGAACTTGATGAGGGCGTTGTTTTTCGGCAGACCACGATAGGCGCGGAAGAGCTGGTCGGCACCGTGTTTCTTCTCGTCCTCGGTGGCGTTCGGGTCTGTGAGGATGCGCTTGGCCTCGGCCAAGATGCCTGTCACATAGCGTTTTTGGGCTTCGTACAGTTTCACCACATCGGGCTTCAGGTTGTCAAATTCCTGTTGGTCGCCGCGCGGGGTGGGACCGCTGATAATCAACGGAGTACGGGCATCATCAATCAACACGGAGTCGACCTCGTCAACGATAGCGTAGTGATGCTTGCGTTGCACCAACTCTTCGGGGTTGCCTGTCATGTTGTCACGCAGGTAGTCAAAACCGAACTCGTTGTTGGTACCATAGGTGATGTCGCAGTTATAAGCGCGGCGACGTGCGGCGGAGTTAGGCTCATGCTTGTCGATGCAGTCGACGGTAAGGCCGAGGAACTCATACATCGCGCCCATCCACTCGGAGTCACGTTTGGCCAAGTAGTCGTTTACGGTGACCACATGCACACCCTTGCCCGCCAAAGCGTTAAGGTAAACGGGCAAAGTGGCCACAAGGGTCTTACCTTCACCAGTGGCCATCTCAGCGATCTTGCCTTGGTGCAACACGATACCGCCGATGATCTGGCAGTCGTAGTGCACCATGTCCCAAGTCACCATGTTGCCACCGGCCATCCAACTGTTTTTGTAGTAGGCCTTGTCGCCCACGATGTTGACGTGCTCGTATTTGGCAGCTAGTTCGCGGTCAAGGTCGGTGGCGGTCACCTCCACGGTCTCATGCTCGCAGAAGTATTTGGCCGCGGCCTTCACAACCGAAAACGCCTGCGGCAGAATCTCGTTCAAAGCCTCCTCGATGTGGTCGAGTTCTTGTTTCTCAAGCTTGTCGATTTGGTTGTAGAGTTTCTCCTTCTCGTCGGGATCCATGTCGAAGTTGGCTTCGGCCTTGGCTTTCAGTTCAGCGATTTCGGCCACCTCATTGGCGGTCTTGTTCTTGATGTATTCCTTGAATTCCTGTGTCTTATGTCTCAGGCTGTCAATGTCTAACTTGACGATTTCCTCGTATGCTTTGAGGGTCTTTTGGAGTATCGGTTCGAGGGCCTTGTTATCGCGTGAGGCCTTGTCGCCGAAGAGTTTCTTTAGAAATCCCATTTATTTTAGTTTGTAAAAAGTTAATAGTTTGCAGTTAAAATGCCTGCTTTTGGTCAAAAAGCGTGCAAAGGTACGGATTTTCCGTGAATTGGGGAAAAATTGTGCCAAAAAGTCAGAAAATGCCCGCCGTCAAAGGGTGATCTCAATCCCGCCCCAGCTCCTTCAGCATGGGCACAAACTTGAAATCACCGAATTCTTCCTTTTGGAGCGTGCCATCGTCCAACTTGGTGATTTTCAGCATGGTTTGTCCCTCTCCGTTGGCATTGTCGATGGGGATGACCATGATGCCGCCTGTTTTCAATTGTTCGACAAGGACTTCGGGAATGCTCGGAGCACCCGCCGTGATAATGACACGGTCGAAGGGCGCATAAGTAGGCAAGCCCTCGAAGCCGTCGCCGAGGAAAGTCTTCACTCGGAAAGGCAGTTGTTCCAGCAGTTCCTTGGTCTTGAAATAAAGGTTGCGCTGCCGCTCGATGCTGAACACCTTGGCACCCATCGCGGCCAGCACGCAGGCCTGATAGCCTGATCCGGTGCCGATTTCGAGCACCTTCATGCCCTTTTTCAATTGCAGAAGTTGGGTTTGGAAGGCCACGGTGTGGGGTTGTGAGATAGTCTGTCCCGAACCGATGGGGAAGGCCTTGTCTTGATAGGCGAGTTCAACGAAAGAGGAGTCCAGGAAAACATGGCGCGGCACCTCGTTGAGGGCCGAAAGCACGGCCTCATCGCTGATACCCTTGTCGCGCAATGTGTCGACAAGTTGTTTGCGCAAGCCTTTGTGGCGGTAGTTGTCTTCCAGATGGGTGTTCATAAAACGGTTTCGGCCCTTCGACAGGCTCAGGGACCTATTATTTCGATTTTGCGGCGCGAAAATACAGCAAACTTCTTTTCGACAAGCCCAACGACTGCAAAAAAAACTTATTTTTGCCGAAATTTTTTGTCCGGTCGCTGTGCATTGTCGAAGCGCCGGCTTAACAAGAATCTTTGCAATATGCTGAAAATAGGTGTTTTAGGTGCAGGACATTTGGGAAAAATCCATCTCAATTGCATCAAACAGATTGGGGAATCGCCCCAACCCTCCTTAGAAGGGGGATATGATTTGGTCGGTTTTTACGACCCCATTGAGGAAACGGCCAAGCAAGTGGAGGCCGAAATGGGTGTGAAATGCTTCGACTCCATTGATTCACTGATAGATGCGGTGGATGTGGTCGACATCGTGACCCCCACTATCCGTCATTTTGAATGTGCCTCGAAGGCTTTGCAGAAGCGCAAACACGTCTTCATCGAGAAGCCCATCGTGGCCACGCCCGACGAGGCCAACGCCCTTAAGAAGCTCGCCGACGAGGCAGGCGTGAAGGTGCAGGTGGGCCATGTGGAGCGCTTCAATCCGGCCTTCATCGCGGCGGAACCTTTCATCGGCGAGCCGCTGTTCATCGAGGCCCATCGGTTGGCCTTGTTCAACCCGAGAGGAACGGATGTGCCTGTGGTTCTTGACCTTATGGTGCACGATTTGGACATTCTGCTCACCATCGTCAAATCGCCCATCGCGCACATCAGCGCGAGCGGCGTGAGCATAGTCAGCCCCACGCCCGATATCACCAACGTGCGCATCGAGTTCGAGAACGGCGCGGTGGCCAACCTCACGGCTTCGCGCCTGTCGATGAAGAACATGCGCAAGACCCGCATCTTCCAAAAGGGAGCCTACATCACCATCGACTTTTTGGACAAGAAAGCCGAAATCTTCCGCATCCATGACGAGGTGGACGACAGCAACCCGTTTTCCGTTACCCTCACCTTGGCCGACGGCACCGACAAGCAAATCACTTTTGAGATGCCTGAAATCCACCCGATTAACGCCATCAAGACCGAGTTGGAGAGCTTCTACAGCGCCATCGTCCACAACACCACGCCCACCGTCAGCATCGACGACGGCATCAACGTGCTGAAGCTGGCTTACCGCATCCTCGATGCTGTCAACGATTCGAGCGCGCGTGTGAAATAAATCCTGAGACGAACAATATAATCCCAAATCGTTCGTTTTCTAATCCTAAAGAAACAGCTCGCTATGAAAAAAAGTTTTACCCTTCCCTTGCTGTGTTGCATCCTTTTGATGGCCTTTGCCTCGTGCAACAAGTTTGAAGGCTCGCAAACCGTTCCCGCATACATTCGCATCGACTCGATTAAGGTGGCTTGCGATTATTACACCTATGGCGCCAACACATCCAACATCACCGATGCATGGGTGTATGTCGACGACCAGATCATCGGCTGCTACGAACTGCCCGCCACTTTCCCTGTCCTGAAAAAGGGTCCTCACAAGGTGAGCGTCTATGGCGGCATCTGCATGGACGGACGTGGCTCCGCTCGGGGTCCCTATTCGTTCTACAAGCCCAACGTCTATGAGGCAGTGAATCTGGTGGAAGACAGCATCATAAACCTCAACCCTGTCGTTGTGAACTATTATCCTATTGGCGAGGGTGTCATGGTGGGCTGGATGGAAGATTTCGAGACTGGGTCGGCCTTGGTTCCTACGGCTCAAAGTGACACCAACGTCATACGCGTTTCGGGCAACGAAGCTTGGCGCTCTGTCAATTCTTACTATTCGGGTAAGATAGTCCTGCCGCCCGACTCGTTGGACTTCACCGTGGCCACCGCCGAAGAGCTGACCTGCCACACCGGACTACAGGGCGAGAAGCCCCTCTTTTTGGAAATGGACTACAAGACCAACGACACCATCTTCGTCGGTATCATATTCAAGGTATCCAACCAGCTCATACATTGGCCCATGGTGAAAGTGCTGCCCACCGACACCGAGCACGACGTGCCGCAGAAGTGGAAGAAAATCTACATCAACCTCGGCTCGCTGATGCACGAACACGAATCGGCGAGCTTCTTCAAGGTGTATTTCACCTCCGACCTGAGCCTCTCCCCCGAATACGGGGAGCCCGACTACGTGCATCCCAGCAAATGGAGATATTACTATTTCGATAATCTGAAAGTGTTGTACCGCCAATGAACAAGAAGAAACTGGCCTGCCTTTATTTCTTCGTCGATTGGATGACCTCCATTCTGGCGTGGACGCTGTTCTATTTCTTCCGCAAGACGCACGAAGACCTCTACATCAACTATTGGGACCGCATCACCTATTCGTTGGGGACGACCAGTTTTTGGCTCGGTGTGATTTTAATTCCCATTTGTTGGCTCATCCTCCATGCCGTGACGGGTGCCTATGAAAAGGTGTATTTCAAGTCGCGCCTAAGGGAGTTGGGGCAGACCTTCTTCATCACGCTTTTGGGTGTGGTCATCCTGTTCTTTGTCGTCATCCTCGACGATGAAGTGGTGACATACAAGTCCTATTACCAGTCGTTTATCGCGCTTTTCACCTTCCAGTTCGTCTTGACCTACATTCCGAGGCTCATCATCACCACGACGGTCATCTCGCGCATCCGCAGCAAGAAAATCTGGTTCAACACCATCATTGTGGGCAGCAACGACAACGCCTGCGCCATCTTCAAGGAAATCGAGGAAGAGGTGAAGCCTTCGGGGCGCCGCATGATTGGTTTCGTCAACGTGTACGACAAGAGCGAATACAAGCTAGGCGAGTATTTGCCGCATCTCGGTTCATACCATAACATCAAGAACATCGTAAAGGAAAACGACGTGGAGGAGGTCATCATCGCCATTGAGCGTTCAGAGACGCAGGCCATGAGCATCTTGCTTTCCGTCGCCGACCAAACCAACGTGAAAATCATCCCCGCCATGCAAGACTTGGTGTTCGGCACCGTCAAGCAGTCGGCCATCTGGCACGCGCCTTTGGTGCAGGTCACGCCCGAACTGATGCCCGTGTGGCAAAGGGTGGTCAAGCGCGCCTTCGACATCCTCGCCTCGATTTTCGCCTTAGTGGTGCTTTCGCCCGTGTTTTTAGTCTGTGCCATCATCGTGAAAACCACCTCGAAAGGTCCCGTTTTCTATGTCCAAGAACGCATCGGCAAAGGCGGCAAGCCTTTCAAGATGGCCAAGTTCCGCAGCATGAGGGTGGACGCCGAGTCGAGCGGCACGCCGCAGCTTTCGAGCGACGACGACCCGCGCATCACCAAGTTCGGCAAGTTCATGCGTAAGGTGCGCTTGGACGAGATTCCGCAGTTCTGGACCGTGTTGAAAGGCGACATGTCATTGGTGGGCTATCGTCCCGAGCGGCAGTACTTCATCGAGAAGATTGAGGAGCGCGCGCCCTATTATCGCCTCCTGCTGATGGTGAAGCCAGGCATCACGAGCTGGGGCGAGGTGAAATACGGCTATGCCGAGAACGTCGACGAAATGGTGGAACGCCTGAAATACGACGTGCTCTACATTGAGAACGTCAGCCTCGCATTGGACATCAAGATTTTGATTTACACGGTTCTCATTGTTATTCAAGGACGAGGGAAATAAAATAGAGACGCATTGCAATGCGTCTCTACAAATCATGTCAATCCGTAAAAATCCGTAGTCTCAGATCACCCCACGTTCCAACAGGGTCATGATGGTGTCGATTTCGTCATCCTCCGGGTTGTTGTGCGGGTCAAACTCGGTCTTAAGGTTGTAGCCCCACAGCCGCGCAAAGCCTTGGTAGAAGAAGGCACGCACCTTGCCGCGTAGTTCCTGTACCACTTGGAAGGAGGTGCTGCCTGTCTCGCGGTCGATGAGGCGCACAAGGATGAGACCCTGCGTAATAGTCAGGTTCTTTATGTCCTCGGTGTATTTGTCGGTGATTTCCTTTTCGGCTTGCTTCATCAGCATGTGGCGGTCGAACTCACTTGTCACGTTGGCTAAAATCGAGTCGTATTCCTTCATCTTTTCGCCAGCCAGTTTGGCGTAGGGATACACTTTCCTCACGTTGTTGGCCAAGCGGCGACCTTTGTTCGTATCAGTGATTTGCAGGTAGCGTTGCATCAGGTCGATGTCGACCTCGGGCAGGTAGACAATCAATGTGGTATCGCCGTTCTCGTCGATGCGACCGTAAACCACGGTGCCTGTGATCGGCTCGGCGGTATCGGAGAAGTCAATTTTAGCCGAAACAGGCGCTTCCTGCACCGTGCGCTTCACGGTGATAGTCTTGACCTTCTTGTCGAGCACTTGTGCAAATCCCGCGAATGTCATTAGGGCAATCATGACGGTTAAGGCAATTCTTTTCATGGCGTTTTCTCCTATAATTAATTGTTCAACGCTGAACACTTTGCAAGTATTGTGCCAAAACTGAAAATCTAACACCTCATTCCAGTTTTTTTGACCTATTTTGAGGTTTTCAACACCTTATTTATTAAAAAAAAGTACTTTTGCCGCCTGAAAAACGTATACTTAAACCATGTCAATCAATCAAACATTAAGACAATGAAAAAGAATAACAAATTTTGTTTCGCGAAGGCAACCCTAATGCTGTTTCTCGCGCTGTTCACGACTGTGAATGCTTGGGCGCAAAACCAATTTGTTGATTATTTAGAGATTTATTCGGAGGCCGACTGGAACGATTTCGCTGCAAATGTAGCCAATGGCACGATATACACCGAGGTGGTTCTGATGGCCGACATTGATGTCTCGACGATGGTGGGCACTGATGAGCATCCGTTCGAAGGCAATTTCGACGGCAGAGGCCACTCACTCACCATTAGGTTCGGTTCGGCTGAATCGCCTATGACGGAGGAAAACGTGGCACCTTTTAGATATGTCGATGTGTATATGAACTTCAGTTCAACCTCGATAAACAACCTTACTGTTGTCGGTTATATTTACACTTCAGCAAAATATGCCGCTGGCATCGTCGCACAATTTCGTAATGATGGTAATGCATATGGTTGGTGCACCCTCGAGAGTTGTGTCAGCAGTGTTGTCATCAACTCAAGCGTCAACGGCGACGGCACTCATGGCGGCTTGGTGGCGGTGAACAACTGTAATATGCTCTATATTAATAATTGCCTTTTCGACGGCAAACTGCTTACCACCAACGGCACAACAAAATGCGGAGGCTTTGTGGGATGGAACAATTACTCGATCGACCTGTACCATTGCCTCTATGCACCTGCCGAAATCCTTAGTGGTGAGACGGAGATTGGTGGCGACGACACCTACACTTTTGTCCGTCGGGATTCGGATGAAATCGATTTATATAAATGCTATTACCGCCGTCGGTTGGGCAATAATGACCAGGGTGAACAAGCTGGAAATGACGAATGGGTGGTGGATGCCTTCACGGAACCGGATCCCTATTGGCCTGGGACATATATACAATATTGGAGCCTCATAGCAGGCAAAGTGGAGCCCAGTGGGGCTTGGCAGTATAACTTTGATCTTTATGATGGCGATGGCAGCGAGGATTATCCTTATTTGATTAAGAGAAACGAAGATTGGCACACTTTGGTCAACTGGAGCAAAAAGGGCATTAACGGTGCTTTCCATTTCAAACTGACCCAAGACATAGGCATTAATGACCCGAACCATAATCTGACTGTAGGCTCGGACATTTATCCGTTCAGTGGCACTTTTGATGGCGGCAACCATAAAATAGCTGACATCGATATCATAGAAACGAACCATCAAGGCACGGCGCCTTTCCGCGAAATCAGGGGTGCCACCATCAAGAACCTGACCGTTGAAGGCGTCGTCAGGGGAGGCACCTACGCGGCCGGACTTGTGGGCATCTCGCATTTCGCCCCAGGTGGCAATGTCATCGACAACTGCCTTGTCAGCACACATGTCATCAACTCAGAGACAAGTGGCGACCGTCACATTGGCGGTGTGGTGGGCAATGCTGAGGCTTCGAAACTCACCATCAGCAACTCCGTGTTCAACGGCTCGCTGTCGAACACGGGCGACTACGCCGGCGGTTTGCAGGGCTGGAGCGGCAGCAACACGCTGACCATCGAGAACTGTATCTCAACGGCTATTTTCGTGGGAGGTGCCACGGGAGGCTTCCATCCGGTGGCCATCAAGAACGCGGGCTCTGCCGTCACGCTGAGTGTGGAGGGCTGTTACTATACCGCCGACCCCTCGCTGACCAACGAAGCTTACATTGCCGCTGCAGGCACGAAAGCCAGCACCACCGCTCCAACAGGCATCATCTATAAGACCATCACGGTCAAGGGCGTGACGGTTTATGTGGAAGACGGACCGCTTCATATTACAGGCCATGGCGACAACACCAGCAATGGGGGTTGGTATTTCATCGCTTCGCCGTTGAAGGGAAGCGTCGACCCGTTGTCCATCGAAAACCTAATTGGTTCGGGGTCGGGTGGCGTGTACAATTACGACCTCTACCGCTTCGACCAAAGCGCGGATTTGGAATGGGAGAACTACCAAAGCCATACGGGCGATTTCGCCATCACCAACGGCAAGGGCTATTTGTATGCCAGACTGTTCGATACGGATGTGACATTTACTGGCGAATACAACACAAAGGATACGCAGGATGTGACCCTCGATTACGACCCCAATGCCGATGCTCCCGGCTGGAACCTTGTGGGAAACCCCTTCCCGACCAATGCCTACGTCAACAAGCCTTATTATAGGATGAATCTTGACGGCTCGGATATTATCCCAGTTGCAAGATATTGGATTTTTGACCTTCCAGTGTATACTGGTGTGATGGTTCACGCTGAAAATGAAGAGGATAACAAGGTTACCTTCAGCAAAGCGGAACCCGAGCCGAGAGCGATGGGTGAAGGCTGTCTGCTGGTCACTTTGACGAAAATAGACACTAGCAATGTGGAGCATGACAGAGTCATCGTGAACTTTAATGAGGGTATTGAACTCGCCAAATTCGTCTTCAACGAGGATCACGCCAAGATCTGCATTCCCAAGGACGGCAAGGATTACGCCATCGCCTACACCGAAAAGACGGGCGAGATGCCGCTGAATTTCAAGGCGGTGTGGGAGGGTCAATATACGCTTTCCGTGAGTCCCGAAGCTGTGAAGACGACCTATCTGCACCTGATTGACAATCTCACCGGCACGGATGTCGACCTTTTGGCTACGCCTGTCTACAGCTTCACCGCTAATGCAAGCGACGATTACACTTCGCGCTTTCGCTTGGCCTTCAGCGCCAATTCGGTCGACGAGAACGGCGCTTCGACAAGCTCAGCGGCTTTTGCCTTCATCAGCAATGGGGAAATTGTCATCACGGAGGCGAGCGACAATGCAGTATTGCAAATTGTGGATATGATGGGGCGTGTGGTTCGCACTGTAGGGCTTTCACAATGTGGCAGCCGCATAACCACCAAGGGAATGCCAACAGGCATTTATATCCTTCGCCTCATCGACGGCGAGACAGCGAGGACACAGAAGATAGTCATTCAATAGTACATTTTTTGCACACTATGAAAAACATAAAAAATATGAAAAATAAGAACAAATTCCCACGCACAGTACTGACGCTGCTTGTGTTTTTGATGAATACTGTCAACGTCTTTGCGCTGAGTGGCAGTGGCACGCCTGAAGACCCTTATCGAATCGGAAGCTATTACGATTTTAGGGATTTTGGCTACATCCTGATCGGGTACCAGTGTACCGCAAACCCTGGCGCTTGGGCTGTCCAGACGGGTGATGTCTGGACGACTGCTTACGACTTTCCACCTCTTGGCTTCGACGGGGAGACAACCGTTCCTTATACCGGAACTTACGACGGGCAGGGACATGAAATAAAAATCAATCCCTATATCGGCAATACTCCATATTGTGCTTTATTTGGCCATGTCAGTGGTGGAACAGTGAAAAACATCGTAATGCTTACTCCGTCTTATTCCACTTCGCAAGACAACGCCTATTGCTCGGCCATCGCTGGCATTTTGTCTAATGGCGCAACAATCGAAAACTGCATCGTCTACAAGCCTGACCTCCATGCTACGGGCAGCAATTCAAATGTTGGTGTATTTGTTGGCACCTACGAAGGCACAGGCAACCTTGTCAAAGACTGCTATTTCTATGACTCTAACAATCAAAACTATGAAATGACGGGCACGACAGGTTCGGGGCTCACTCTCACCAACTCGAACCGTATGTTCGAGGTCTTTTTCTCCGCTTACGTGACGACCAGTGCACCGAGAATCTTTTACTACAGCAATCGCAGTTATTATGAAAGAGATGTGGAGATGACTCTGATCAACGAAGGTTATGTCGCAGATTATTATACCGTGAACAATGTCGCGATCGAGGGCAACAGTTTCATCCTTACCTGCGACTGCAACGTGAACGCGGTCAACCTCACCATTGATCCCACACACTTCTCACAAGACGATGACGACACCTACACCATCCATACCAATGGTGGCTGGAATGTGTTTTGCGATGCCTTGAAAAATGAAAGTACCTACCACCGTTTCGAAGGGAAAACTGTCAACCTTGATGCCGACATCGCCACCAGCCGTACGGCTTCGGGAATGTTCGCGGGCATCTTCGATGGCAACGGACACACGCTCAACGTCGACCTTTTTTTCAATTCCCCAAATGAGTATTGCGGTCCGTTTGCCTACCTGTACAACGGCACGATACAGAACCTTGCCGTCACTGGCACTGTGACCACCGTTACCGGCCAGAGCAGCGGTCTCGTGGGTTATTGCAACCACACGACGAACATCATCAACTGTCATGTCAGCACTATCATCACCTGCACCAGCAACGACAGCTTTTGTGGCGGAATCCTCGGCAGGGCTTGGGGCGACAACACAAACGAAGTCACCACGATCACAGGCTGTGTGTTCGACGGCAAGTTGCTTACCACTGGTGGTGCTAAATTTTGGGGCGGAATCGTCGGCCAAAAAGGCGGCAATGGTGTACTGAAGATCAACAACTGTCTCTATGCTCCCGCCGCCTTAGGAGGAAACGAGACGGAGGCCACTACTTCTTCGGGCACTTTCTGCACCAACGACCCTGACGAGAACTTCATCATCAGCAACAGTTATTATACACGTACCCTCGGTAAAGACCAGGGCATACATGCCCATAGCATCAAGGCGGGCCTGTATGTCACCATGGATGTCTTGGGCGACACTACCCATTACGCTGTCGGCAGTGTCTCTTTCATAGGCTCGAGTTTTCTGTATCGCGATGTGGTTTACGCAGGCCCACAGGCTGTGGTGAATCTTAATCTTGCCAATGCGGTGCCTCCGCCTTATACTTTTACCGGCTACACTTCCAATACAGGCACCTTGAGTGGCACAGGCAACCCATACACGCTCACCATGACCGACGCAGATGTCACCATCAACGTCAGCACCGTTCCCTACTCCCTCACGATATGTGAAGGAACGGGGAGCAACCAGTTTGTGCCTTTCGCGGGAAATTGGGCCAGCGACAGTGAGCAGGAAGACCAGATGATCTATCCTGCCTCCGAGCTTACGGACATGGTAGGAAAGTACATTTCCTACATGGTATTCTATGTTGACATGAATGCCAACAACGGACCGGAAACAGATCCTGAATTTCTCGGAATTTGGAAGGTTTCGTTGGCGATGACTACTAAAACCTCACTCACTGCCATCGACCATAACATTCCGCTGACCAAGGTGTATGAGGGCTATCTCGACTGCAGTACGGGAACGTTGATCCTTGAATTCGACAACGAATTCTACTATACAGGAGACAATTTATTGGTTGATTTCTACCATGTCGGAGAGAAATACCATTACAATGCGTGGTATTTTTATGGTGTGTCCGCCCCTGGAGCCTCCTACGCACAGTGGGGAGAACGCAACTTCTTGCCTCAAATCACCTTCCTTTATAGCAATTGCCTTCGTCCCAGAAACGCATCGGTGGATTACACGGGAGGCACTGAAGCCATCGTGAACTGCACTAGTGACGCCACCACATTGAATATTAAAGTAAATGGCATTGTGACAGAGAATATCACTGTCCCATACAATCTCACTGGTCTCGACTATCTCACCGACTACGAGGTGAAGTTTCAGTCGAGCTGTGGAGGCAACGAATACAGTATCTGGAGCGACCCTGTCCATTTCCGCACGGAATGCGGGACCAAAGCCTTGCCCTATTCCTTTGGTTTCGAAGCGGACATTGAATTCACGGATTGTTGGAGAAGGGTGGACTGTGCCGATGGAAGCACCGCCACAACGGAGGCGGCCCGTTCGGGTTCCAAAGGATTCACGTTCAGCAGCAACAACAAGCCAGCACAATACCTTATCTCTCCTGAGTTGACGGGAACGGAAGATGGTGTTCAGGTGACCTTCTATTACAAGCAGAAGGATGCCGAGCACAACGCTGAAACCTTTACTTTGGGCTATTCCACCAATACGGACGACATAGACGCTTTCACTTGGAACACCTATACGGTTTCAACAACGGCCGATTGGGCCGAGTATTACGGCGTTTTCCCAACCGGGACAAAGTACATCGCCGTCAAATACTACAATAACAATGTCATGTATATCGACGACTTCAACTTCATGGTGGCTCCAGATTGCGTCAAACCCACTTATTTGGCCTATAGCGATGTGACCAACCATGCCGTCACCTTGAACTGGATTTCTGATGCCAATGCTTGGCAGGTTTGCATCAATGATGACGAGGAGCACCTCATCGACGTGACGGAGAATCCTTACACGCTGACCAACCTTTCCGGAGAAACGGACTACACGATGAAGGTACGCACCAACTGTGGTGGGGAAGTCAGCCCTTGGAGCGATGCCGTCAGCTTCACCACCTATCCCAATTGCTTTGTCCCCACTGGTCTCACCACCACCCGTGTCCTGCCCCACTCAGCCGTTCTTAACTGGACCCGTGTCCAGGACAGCTACAATGTGCGCTATAGAACCGCTGCCACCGAGTTGTTTGAAGATTTCAACAACAACACCATGGGCGAAGGATGGACCATCCTTGACTTGGAAGAGTCCTGCGGCTTTTACGACGGTGCATTTGTTTTCAAAGCGTGGTACACTCAACCCCAATATCTTATTTCTCCGGAGTTGAGCTCATCCGACGGCACGTCTGTGTTGAAGTTCGATTATTGCGCAGATTATTACTGTACGGAGAATTTCCAGGTGGGCTTCTCTTCCACGAAATCCCTCGACGATTTTGTTTGGGAGGAAATGGTTACTACTGAATCTGTACACTGGATAACTTATTATACAACGATTCCCGAGGGCACCAAATATATTGCCATAAAACACTACTTTTATAACTATGATTCATACAGGCTCTATATTGATAACTTCGGTGTTTATGGCGGAAGTAACTCTGGCCAATGGGAGATTGTCATGACGCAGGCTAACTCCGACACCCTCACTGGCCTTCAATCGGAAACCAATTACCAATGGCAGGTGCAAGGCATCCATGACGCCTGTGATGACGGTGTCACCGAATGGAGCGGTCTTGTCCTGTTCACCACCCGCAATGGCAATCTCTTCCTTCACGATGGCGACTGGAACAACGGAGACAACTGGATGGATGGCATTGTACCTTCTGCCGGCTCAAACGTGTTCATTTTGGCCGATGCCGTCATTCCGAGCGGTTACACTGCAGAAGTGGACGAGGTCAATATCTACGACATAGGTTCCATCCTTATCAAAGACGGGGGCCAGTTGGTTTGCAACACCGATATTTGGGTCACGATGGAAATAGATATTAAAAAGTACCAGTATGACGGTTCAGGCCCAGAGGCGGCAGATGGCTGGTATTTCATTGCCCCGCCTGTTGAGGCTTATTGGGGAAGCTTTTGGCCATACGATATCCCTGGGCTGACCTCCAACGTCTTCGACCTCTATCGGCTTGAAGACAATGTCTGGCAGAATTTCAAGTCAGTCGGGAATGACTTTCGATATCTTTACAACTCCGAAGGCTATCTCTATGCCAATTCTGAGGATGTCACCTTGAGTTTCAGCGGCTATGCATTGTCATTGCCGGATATGAACGACACATGGCCTGTCTGGAAGGGTTGGTGTCTCATCGGCAATCCCTATCCCTGCAATGTGTATGCCGACCGTGTCTTTTATCGAATGAATTCCGCCCGCACAGACATCGAAGCGGTGGAATCCTACGCTACCACTCCCATTCCGCCTGGCACAGGTATTCTTGTCTATGGCGATACCAACTATGATCGCATACGGTACTCACGCGAGGCGCCTTCCTCTATGGCTGACCAAGGCCACTTGCAAATCTCCGTGGCTCAGTCAGACCGCCAAAGTAATTCAACCGGCATCCTCGACAAAGCTATCGTGAGTTTCAACGAAGGCGGCTTGCTACCCAAGTTCCGCCTATTCAACAACGCAACTATCTATATTCCTCAGGACAGTGAAGATTATGCCATCCTATATGCCGAAAAGCAAGGGGAATTGCCCGTCAACTTCGAGGCGGAAGCAGATGGGGAGTACACCATCAGTGTGAACTTTGACCAGGTCTGGATGGATTATCTGCATCTGATCGACAATCTCACCGGAGCGGACATCGACCTTCTGGCAACACCATCCTATACCTTTGAGAGTTCGACATCCGATTATGCTTCGCGATTCAGGCTGGTGTTCAGTGTTGGCGACGATAACGGAAGCGGAAACTTCGCCTTCACCAGCGGCGGGGAAATCATCATCAAGAATGCGGCAGCTTTCCAAGGCGCCACGTTACAAGTCATTGACATGTTGGGGCATGTCATCCTTAGCAGGGACCTGATTCAGCGGGTCTCCACGACAGGACTGACTTCTGGTGTTTATGTGCTACGCCTCCTTAAGGGTGATGTCGTGCGGACGCAGAAGATTGTCATCCAATGATTTGGGAATTTTAGGGCTGTCACGTCACGGCAGCCCAGCCTAAGACCAAAAAAAAGACGGTGTCGAAATCATTCGGCACCGTCTTTCTTTGGGTTTGGTTAGGGTTTAATCTCCAACATGAAGTTTTTGTAACCCCGATTTCTCGAGTTTGGCCTCGGCGTAGGCTCGGTCGATGACCAACTCAGTCGCTTTGGTGTCGGAAGGCAACTCAAACATGGCGTCTTTCAGTATGGCCTCCATGATGGAACGCAGTCCGCGCGCACCCACCTTGAACTCGATGGCCTTTTCCACCACGAAATCAAGCACTTCGTCCTTGATGGTTAGTTGGATGCCGTCCATCTCGAAGAGTTTCTTGAACTGCTTCACGAGGGCGTTTTTCGGCTCAGTGAGGATGCGTTTCAAGGCTTCTTCGTCCAAAGGATTGAGGTGCGTGATGATGGGCAGTCGCCCCACGATTTCGGGGATAAGGCCGTATTTCTTCAGGTCGGCCGGGGAGAGGTATTGCAGCATGTTGTCCTTGTCCAACACCTCGTTGCCACCTGTGCCGTAGCCGATGACGTTGGTGCGTTTGCGGGACGCGATGAGGCGCTCGATGCCGTCGAAGGCGCCGCCTGCAATGAAGAGGATGTCTTTCGTGTTGATGGCCACCATGGGCTGTTCGGGGTGTTTGCGTCCACCTTTGGGCGGCACGTTCACGATGGCGCCTTCCAAGAGCTTCAGCATGGCTTGCTGCACGCCCTCGCCGCTCACGTCGCGGGTGATGCTGGGGTTGTCGCTCTTGCGCGCAATCTTGTCGATTTCGTCGATGAAGACGATGCCATGCTCGGTGGCAGGCACGTCGTAGTCGGCGGCCTGTAGCAAGCGCACGAGGATGTTCTCCACATCCTCACCCACATAGCCGGCCTCGGTCAAGACGGTGGCATCAGCGATGGCGAAGGGCACGTTGAGCATCTTGGCGATAGTGCGGGCCAAAAGGGTCTTGCCTGTTCCGGTCTCACCCACGAGGATGATGTTGGATTTCTCAATCTCCACTTCGTCAGCAGCCACCTTTTGGCTGATGCGCTTGTAGTGGTTGTAGACGGCCACGGCCAAGGTGCGTTTGGCTTCGTCTTGCCCGATGACGTATTGGTCGAGAAAGGCCTTGATTTCGGCGGGTTTTTTCAAAGTGAAACCCTTTGAGGCGAAGGCGTTTTTCTGCCCGTCGCCAAACTGCTCCCTGACGATAACATGAGCCTGCTCGGCGCAGCTGTCGCAAATCTGGGCGTCGATGCCTTGGATGAGCAACCTCACTTCGTTGGCTTTCCTGCCGCAAAACGCGCAAACACCTGATTTTCTGGCCATTGTTTAAGCCTTTTTGTTCTTGATGAGCACTTCATCGATCATGCCGTAGGCTTTGGCTTCCTCAGCGGTCATCCAATAGTCGCGGTCGCTGTCGGCCCACACCTTGTCGTAGGTCTGGCCAGAGTGCTTGGCGATGATTTCGTACAGTTCCTTCTTCAGCTTCTGGATTTCGCGGGCCGTGATTTCAATCTCGGTGGCTTGGCCTTCCACGCCGCCCATGGGTTGGTGGATCATGATGCGCGAGTGGGGCAGGGCCGAGCGTTTTCCAGCAGCGCCAGCACACATCAGCACGGCGGCCATCGAAGCGGCCATGCCGGTGCAGATGGTGGCCACATCGGGGTTGATGAACTGCATCGTGTCGTAGATGCCCAAGCCGGCATAGACGCTGCCACCAGGTGAGTTGAGGTAGAGGTTGATGTCGCGTTTGGCGTCAGTCGACTCAAGGAACAAGAGTTGGGCTTGGATGACGTTGGCTACGTAGTCGTCGATGGCGGTGCCAAGGAAGATGATGCGGTCCATCATCAGGCGGCTGAACACGTCCATCTGGGCCACGTTGAGCTGGCGTTCCTCGATGACAGTGGGGCTGATGTAGCCCTGACTGCTGACTCTCGACATGTATTGCTCTAAGCTCAGGGTGTTCATCCCGAGGTGCTTGGTAGCATATTTCAAGAATTCGTTGTTCATAAGTTTTGTTTTTTTGCTACTGGCTATTAGCTGCTGTATTGGCAGGCTTTTTGTGGCTGGAACCTCCAAGCCATTGTTAAGCCTGCCAAAAGCCAGAAGCCAAAGGCCAAAAGCCATTATTTTTTCCTTTCCTCTTCAAGCTTCTTCATGAAGTCCTTATAGTTGGACTCGGCATAGTTGATGTTCATCTTGCCTTTCAGGAACTGCGTCATCTTGATGTCGGCGAGCTGGTTCTTCAACTGCTCCTTTTGCTGTCCATCCTTTAGGTAGTTGGCGGCAATCTTGTCGAGGTTGGCCTTCATGTCGTCCTCCAAAGTGGCATAGTCGATGCCGGGGAAGATTTGCTTCAGCACGAAGTTCTTCAGTTCCTCGTCGGTGACGACAAGTTCGGGGTTGGCTTGTGCGATACTGTCTTCGATGAGTTGCCAACGCAGGCCCTTCACGTAGTCCTTTTCGTAGTTCTTCTCCACGTCTTCGGCGCTGATCTTGCCTTGGCTGTTCTCCACAATCCAACGCTTCAGGAAGGCGTCGGGCAGGTCGAACTTGGCGGCGGCCACCAACTCGTCAATCATCTTGTTGAAGAGAATCGGGTCGGTCTCGGCCTCGAACTGCTTCTCCATTTCGCTCTTCACTTTTGCCTTGAAGGTGTCGAGGTCTTTCACTTCCTGTTTCGGGAAAACCTTCTCGAAGAACTCCTCGTTCAGTTCGGGTTTCTCGTCGCGGATGGCGTCGTCGATGATGATGTTATAGTCGCTGCCGGCGGGAGCGCCTTCGCCCAAAACCTTGGTCACGGCTTCTTCACTGCCGAAAGCCTTGGCGAGGTTGACGATGAACTCGGAGCCCACTTCCTTGCCGATGAACTTTTTGCGGATGGTCTTGTTGGTGATTTGGTCCATGTGGATGTAGAGGCCGTCTTTCTCGAAGCCGTCTTCCACTTCCTTGCCGTCTTTGGCTTCGCGCACCTTCAGTTCGAGGCGGTCGTTTTCGCCCACGGTCTCAGGATGCGAGGTGTTGGGATTGCGCTCCACAAGGTCGTTGATAGCGCGCTCGATGTCTTCCTCCTCGGGGATGATGTGGTAGAAATCGACCATCGTGTTCGTGTAGTCGATATTGATTTCCGGACGCAGGGCGGCTTCGAAGTAGAAGTCCATATTGTCTTGGTTCTCAAGATCATTGGGTTGCTGGTTGTCGAGGTCGCTCAGCGGGTAGCCGATGACGTTGAGCTTGTTGTCGAAGATATATTTGTTGAGGTTTTCGGAAACCAAGTTGTTCAGGGCTTCCATTTTCGCGGAAGTGCCGTACATTTTCTTAATCATGCCCATGGGCACCATGCCCGGACGGAAGCCCGGCACGTTGGCGCGTTGGCGCATCTGTCTCAGGGTCTTCTCTACATTTTCTTGATAATCAGCCTTCTCGACGCTGATTTTGATGGAGATGAGGTTTTCTCCTTTTGCAGTCTGTGTGATATTCATTTCTAACTTGTTGATTTTATGCTTTGTGCGGATGAAGGGACTCGAACCCTTACTCCTTTCGGAACCAGATCCTAAGTCTGGCGCGTCTACCAATTCCGCCACACCCGCCCGTGCGCGATTGATTTTGAGGGCGCAAAGATACGACTTTTTTTGAAATGTAGCACCTTGATTAATATGCTTTTCTTTCGATACGGGACATGGGACTGCGGGACACGGGCCAAAGTCTCGCGCCTTGAAGTCTCGCGTCAATTCTTCACGTCCAAAGCCTCGCGCAACGCATTCCCGATGAGCATAAACGCCAAAACCAACAGCATAATAGCGATACCCGGCAGGATGGCAAGATAGGCTGCGTCAAGGATGATGAAGGCATAGTTTTCCTTAATCATGCTGCCCCACGAGGGCATGGGCGGCTGCACGCCGATGCCGAGAAAACTTAAGCCCGCTTCAAGCAAGATGGCCGAGGCAAAATTGGCCGCCGAGACCACGATGATGGGGTTGAGGATGTTGGGCAAAATGTGTTTGAAAATGATGCGCAAATCCCTGAATCCCAAAGCTCTGCCCGCCTCCACGAAGGTCGTCTCGCGAATGGAGAGAATCTGTCCGCGCACGATGCGCGCCACCTCCACCCACATGGTCAAGCCGACGGCGATGAACACCTGTGCGATGCCCTTGCCCAAGGCGAAGGTGATGGCGATGACCAAGAGCAACGTCGGAATTGACCACACTACATTGATGAACCACACCACCGCATCGTCCACTTTGCCACGGAAGAAACCACCCATGCTGCCCACAACGATGCCAATCATCAGGCTGAGCAGCACGGCGATGAAACCTACCGTCAGGCTGATGCGGCTACCCAAAACCAAACGGCTGAGGAAGTCGCGCCCAAACTGGTCTGTGCCAAGAAGGAACTTGCGATGCTTCACGCAATGTGAGCGAATATAATGGTCGGCCTCAGCATCAGAAGCAAAACTTAATGTCCCTGAGCCTGTTGAAGGGCCGATTCCCCGATTTGCGGTCGTTGAGTTTGTCGAAACGCCGCTTCTCATTAGTTCCTCATTCTTAATAATCTCCGTTCTAACCGACGAACCTGCCTCTGACTGATAAAGAAACACTGTGGTTTGCTCCTTATTAATATGCAAGCTGTCGAAGGGCAGATAGGTGCAATCATCGGGGCGGCCTTGCAGCAGGAACTTGAAAAAGAGTGTTTTTGCGGGTGGTGTTTCCTTTGGAATCATCAGCATGTCCACCTCAAAACCAGGCTTTTTCGTGCTGATTTCCAACAACTGTCGGTTGGCATTGGGTGTCTTATCAGGGATGATGAGATAAGCGAACAGGGCCACCAAAGCCCAAAGCAGCACGAAAAACGAGGCCACCATTCCGAGCGTGTTGCTTCGGAAACGTCGCCAAGCCAATGCTTTCGGGGACTCAGTGCTTTTCTTCGGTTGGTTCATGCCTCGATAAAGGTTTCGTTTGAGCCGTCAAAGGTAGCGTTTTTGCCCCGATTTCAGACTGGAAAAAAGAAAAAATGAAAATTTTGCGCGAAAAACACTTCCGTTTCAGAAAAAAGTCCTATTTTTGCAGCCGCTAATCTAGATGGTGGGTGTAGCTCAGCTGGTTAGAGTACCGGATTGTGGTTCCGAGGGTCGTGGGTTCGAATCCCATCTCCCACCCAGAGGCAAAAAGAGGTTCTAAAGAGCCTCTTTTTTTTGTTTCCACCTTGGTCCAAAACCACTCATGTGGCCATTTTTCAGTGGCTTTCTCAAGACGCAACAATTTTTCAAGATTCCTTTCAAAATATCAAAAAGAATTCCGACCTTTGCAGCCGCAAAAATTGAATGGAATTATTGAATTAAAAAATTGTAAATCAAATTATTATGAGTAAGTTCAATGACATAATGAAAGAAATTGGGCAGGCTTTGGTCAGCAAGAAGTTCTGGGTAGAGTTGCTGATTATGACGTTCGGCATGTTCATGACGGGCATTTGCGTCTATTATTTCCTCGTTCCCAGCAAGTTGATCGTGGGTTCCATCTCGGGTCTGTCTATCGTGCTGACAAACATCTTCACGGGCATGGGCATCAATATCAGTCTTTCGATGATGATTTCCATCATCAACGCCATCCTTTTGATTTTGGCTTATATCCTGATTGGCAAGGAGTTCGGCCTGAAAACGGTCTACTGCGCCATGATTCTCGGTCCCATGACCAAGGTCTGTGAATGGATTTACCCATGGGAAAACCTCGCCGTTCCCAATGAATACATCGCCAAGATGCCCGGCGGCGCTCCGGACGCCATGTCGGTGATGGGCAACCCGTGGTTCGATTTGCTCTGTTGCGTGCTGATTCTCAGTGCGGCACAAACCTTGATGTTCAGCATCAACGCCTCGACAGGTGGTCTCGACATCCTTGCCAAAATCGTCAACAAATACTTGCATTTCGACATCGGCAAGTCGGTGACTGTGGCAGGCGGCATCATCTGCCTTTCGGCCTTTGCCATCAACCCCTTCCAGATGGTTGTCATTGGCCTCATCGGCACTTGGATCAACGGCATCATCGTGGACTACTTCACGGCTAGCCTCAACAACCGCAAGCGCGTGTGCATCGTCTCGAAGGACTACGACCGCATCAGGCGTTACATCATCGACGACCTCGACCGTGGTTGCACCTTGTATGAGGTCATCGGCGGCTACACCAACGAGAAGTCCATCGAACTGGAGGCCCTGCTGACCAAGGACGAGTTCTCCGCCCTGATGGAATTCCTCAACAAGAACGAGATTCGTGCTTTCACGACTGCCGGCAACGTGAGCGAGGTTTACGGCTTGTGGGCCAAAGATCGCCACAGGACGAGAAAACACGCAGAAAAGCGGTGATTTTTCTCAACTTTTTTTGAGAAAATTATGGAAAAGTTTCGCAATTGCGAAACTTTTCTTATTTTTGCAACCTAAAAGGCAACAGATTCATGAATGATAGATTGTTTCGGCTTGTATTGATGGATGAAGCGGCGAGTTTTCTTCGTGCTCTACCTGTTAAGGCGAGGGACAAAATAGCATACAACATCCGAAGGATAGAAAAAGGTGAGAAAGACAATGAGCTGTTCAAGAAATTGGAAGGTTCGGAGATTTGGGAGTTTCGCACCATATATTTCAGGACTGCATACAGGCTGTTTGCCTTTTGGGATACGGAAAAGGAAACATTGGTTATTGCCACGCATGGCATTGTCAAAAAGTCACAAAAGATTCCGAGTACGGAAATAGAGAAAGTGAAAAAAATCAGAATTGAATATTTTAAAAATAAACAATTATGGAAGAAATGAAATTGACTCCTTTTGAGGATTTATTGGACGAATTCTATGGGGAAATTGGGACTCCCAACCGCGATGAATTTGAGCGCAAGGTGGACGAAGCTGTCCATGCTTATCGAATTGGTGAAGCCATCAAAAAGGCAAGAATGGAGCAAAACCTTACCCAGGAAGAACTTGGTGTTCGTGTAGGAGTGAAGAAGTCCCAAATCTCGCGTCTTGAAAGGGGCTGTAGCATTACCATTCCCACAATGAGTCGTGTTTTCAAGGCTTTGGGTATCACCACTGCCACTCTTGATTTGGGCCATATTGGCAAAGTGGCGTTGTGGTAATTGATAGAAACAAACAGAATTATAAAAATATGGAAAAACTCTTAGACAAATTCTTGAGATACGTCTCCGTGGAGACGACCTCTGACGAAAACTCCGAATCACAGCCCAGCACCGCCAAACAGTTGGACCTCTTGCGGATGCTCCGCGACGAACTGCAAAGCCTTGGCATTCAGGCCGAATTGGACGAATACGGCTATGTGATGGCCACTATCCCCTCCAATGTAGACCGTGAGATTCCCGCCATCGGCTTCATCGCTCATGTCGACACCTCGCCTGACGCTTCGGGCGCCGAGATCAAGCCGCAAATCATCCCGAACTACGACGGCAACGACATCGTCCTGAACAAGGAAAAGAATATCGTTTTGCGCGTGTCGGAATTCCCTGAAATGCAGCAATACAAGGGCCAGACAATGATTACCACCGACGGTACAACTTTGCTCGGTGCCGACGACAAGGCGGGCGTGGCCGAAATCATGTATGCCGCCCAATATATGATGGAGCATCCCGACTTCAAGCATGGCGAAATCAAGATTGGTTTCACGCCGGATGAGGAAATCGGGCGCGGTGTGGTGAAGTTCGACGTGAAGAAGTTTGGCGCCAAGTACGCTTATACCATGGACGGCGGCGAAATCGGCGAGCTGGAGTACGAAAACTTCAATGCCGCCGCCGCGAAAATCCACATCCAAGGCAGCAACATCCATCCTGGCTATGGCAAAGACAAAATGGTGAATTCGATGCTGATAGCGATGGAACTCAACGAGATGTTGCCCGTGGAGCAGCGTCCGCGTTTCACGCAGGGCTACGAGGGCTTCTTCCACTTGACCGAAATCAACGGCACGGTCGAGGAAACCACCATGTCCTACATCATCCGTGACCACGATCGTGCGAAATTTGAAGAAAAGAAGGCCTTAATCACCTCAGTTGCAGAGTTTTTGAACAAGAAATACGGCGAGGTGGTGAAGTTGGAACTGAAACACCAGTATTACAACATGCGCCAGGAGGTGGAGCCGCATTTCTTCATCGTGGAGCGTGCCATCAAGGCGATGGAGATGGCCAACATCAAACCGAAGGTGCAACCCATCCGTGGCGGCACCGACGGCGCGAACCTCTCCTTCATGGGCCTGCCTTGCCCCAACATCTTCGCTGGCGGACACAACTTCCACGGCAAGTTGGAGTATGTGCCGCTTGAAAGCATGATGAAAGCCTCAGAGGTGATTCTGAACATCATCATGTTGTTCCAAGCGGAGGGATAAGCTACCGAAATCAAAAGGAATCGGCTCGCAAGATATCTTGCGAGCCGATTCCTTTTTTATAGACATCAACCTTTAAGCCGCTGCCGTTTCGGCCTTCAGTTGCTCATAGAATTTCACGTGGGCCATCTGCATCCACGGTATGACCCAAAGCAAGCCGATTCCGCATGTAATGATACCGAGCAGAATCCAGCCGATATAGCTGAGATCGAGCAGGAAAAGCTCCATCTTGTGGCCTTCCATCATGGCCATGCTGCGCTCGATGCACTCGTTGGGACCCAGTTCGGGGTTGTCCTCGGCGATGAGGTTGGTCATGCCGTAGGAGTAGGCCTTGATGATGCCTGGAATGACGAACAGCAAAGTCCAGAGAATGGTGTAGAGTGCGGTAAGGAGTACGATGCCCAACACGCGGCCATAGTCTTCCTTGAAGCCCGCGCTAAACATCTCGTTGACGGTGCTCTCACGTCCTCTGTTGAAGCGGAGTATTCCTACATCAAAACCGTATTGCATGTTGGCTCCGATGAAGAGCATCACGAGGCTGCCCGTGGAGATTAATAGAGGTGAATGCACACTACTGCCGACTTGTGAGAAACTGCTCACGATGACGATGATTAGAGTCGCCAAAACAGGCTGTGTCCATTTGCCCATGAGTGTGGCACGGGCTTGAATTTTAAGTTCAGGTCTTGATAACATGATGATGCGTTTTTAAGGTTTTTACAGTCGCAAAGATAGGAAAATAATATGCAAAGCAAGAAAAATGCGTCTTTTTTTATAGTTTTGCACTCCAAAACGAAGCGTCATGGGATTTTACGCCGAAAACGAGATGAAACGCAAGCTTTCTGCACGACAGAGCAAGGTGGTTTTGACCTTGCTTTTCGTTGTGGCAGGAGTGTTGTTTGCTCTCATTTCTTTGGTCAACCACTATCTTTTCAAGACCTATGCGCTCGATTTGGGACTCTACACCCATGCGATGTACGACTATACCCATTTCCGCGTCGACGACTGCAGCATGTTCAAGGCCGTCCCGCAGAGCATCCTCAGCGACCTTAGCTCTTGACAACGCCATCGTCAGCTTCAACGAAGGCTCGATGCTGCCTAAGTTCCGCTTCGGCGACAATGCCGAGATTTACCTCCCGCAGAACGGCGAAGACTATGCCATCACCTTCAGCGAAGGCCAAGGCGAGATGCCCGTGAACTTCAAGGCCAACGAGAACGGCAGCTACACGATTACGGTCGCTCCCGAAAACGTGGAGCTGGCTTATTTGCACCTGATTGACAATATGACGGGTGCGGATGTGGATTTGCTTCAAACGCCTGCATACACTTTCACCGCCAAGACGACGGACTATGAGAGCCGCTTCCGCATGGTGTTCGTTTGCGGGGACGCAAACGACGACAATGATGGCGACAGTGAGACCTTTGCCTTCTTCAGCAATGGCAACATCATCGTCAACGGCGAGGGAACGTTGCAGGTGATTGATGTGACGGGACGCATCATCGTTTGTAGAGACGCAATGCATTGCGTCTCTACCACAGGGATGACGGCGGGCGTTTACGTGTTGCGTTTGATCAACGGCGACGACGTGAGGACGCAAAAGATGGTCATTCGATAAACGTGTTGTTTGTAGGGCTGTCACATCGTGGCAGCCGCACACCGTGGCAGCCGCATATTGGTTTCCCCTAATGCGGCTGCCGTAATACGACAGCCCTACAATCCTGATAGGACAGCCCTACAAGGCGACTCCAAAAGGGTCGCCTTTTTTTGCACTAACCGTTGAACATTCATTTTTTTTGTACTTTTGCCGCAACTATTAAATCACCTTTATATGAAAAGAAACCTATTTATCATTCTGTTATTTCTCTCCCCTCTCGTTCTCCACGCCCAGTGGCGAATCGGCGTTTCCGGTGGAGCGGACTATAACAAGTACAGCATCAACACAAATTACCAGGTGGACTTCCGCTATGAGGGCGCTTGGGGATGGAGTGCCGCCGTGTTCGGTCAGTACAACTTCACGGACTGGTTAGGTATTCGTGCCGAACTCGAGGCGACCGAGCGTAACTATCGTTTTTACAGAACCGGAGTGTGGGCAGGCACGAACTATGTGCTCCACAACACCTATCTTCAACTGCCTGTGATGGCGCAGTTCAGCTTCGGCGGACAGAATTTGCGGGGGTTTGTCAATGTCGGTTGCTATGCCGGATATTGGCTGACAGGAAAGTACAAAGGAACCGTAGTCGATATGATTAACGACACGACGGTGGCGATAAATGAACCCTATATCTTCCAAAACGAGAAAGACCAACATTGGGACCTCGGCCTGGCAGGCGGATTGGGTATCGAGTACCGCTTCCTCGAACACTGGGCGATGCATGTGGAAAGCCGCTATTACTACAGTTTCATCAGTACCGTCAAGCAGTACCAGCAAATCAAGGACTATCGTTATAACACAACGCTTGGTATCCAGGCCGGATTCAGTTACATCTTCTAACACGTTACCACTATGAAAAAGACATTCACTATTCAATATGTTTTCGCTATCCTCATAGCGCTCTGCGTCACCTCCTGCCGTCCAGAGAGCGACGACCTCTTGTCCTACGGTCAGAATGACTATCAATCATATTATGATGCGAACCATACTTTTGCAGGCGAGTTCGAAGCTTTTTGGATGGCGATGAACGAGAACTATGGTATCTGGGACTACGAGGCAGAATTCGGCCTGGACTGGGATGAAGTGTACAACACCTATCTCTCTCGGTTCGAGGAATTGGACCAACGGCGGACTCGCGTGACGGACGCCGAGTTGGAAGCCTTGTACACGGAGATTACAGACCCTTTGCACGACGGTCACATGGCATTGACAGTCAAAAACTTGCACACTGGCAAATATATCGGTTTGACCCCCCATCAGAACCGAGTTAGGCGGGAACGGGAACAGGATCTGACAGAAGCGATGCTGAATCTGACGTCGTTGGATGCCTACCTCACTCCGGAGATGGATGCCGCATATCGGATTAAGGCCTACGACGGAACGGGTTCGACCGATATCGCTTTTGAGTTCATCGACTCGACGATGACCCGCGCGAAAAGGGCAGCGGATGCCTATATCGCGATGGTGGACGCAGCCGGAGGACCCAATGCCAGCAATGACTCGCTTTATGTCGCGGCGGATTCACTGAGAGTCGATGCGCAGAAATTGATACTTTTCATCAACACGCTACCGCTCTCCGTGCGCGTGATGATGAAGTCTTACCTCTTGGCGACATACGACATGCTTTACACAAAATATGCCTTTGTGGGCAAGCAGATAGGTGCGCCTATCGTGGAGCTTGAGAAAGAGTTTAAGGAAGACCTGTTGGGTTCTTTCCGCTTTGCACTCTTTGAAGGAAACATTGCCTACCTGCGTTTCAGTGGGTTTGGCCTGACACCGCACATGACTTCATCGGCAAGTTCCACGGAAAACCCGACGATGTATTCCGCTTACCAAGAGGCGGTAAAACGCGTTTGGCATCACTGGTTCGATACGATCCAGGTGCTCCACAAGTCGGGTCAGCTAGGCGGTGTCGTCTTCGATATGCGCAATAACACCGGCGGCAATCTGAATGACTATCAGTACGTGTTGGGAGCCTTGTTGCCTTCCGGCGGATGGGATTCGCACATGTTGCGTCTCAAGAACGGTAGCGGACGGTTGGATTTTGCTCCCTTGCAACCCTTCACCGCGCCTACATATCCAGAAGCACACGAGGTAATCAACGATCGTCCAATCGTGGTATTGGCTAACTGTCAGTCCATCAGCATGGCGGAAATGACCACATGGGGCGTGAAGAGCCAGCCTAATGGTCACTTCATCGGTGTACGCACATACGGTGCGCTTAGCGGACTGAGTGCAGAGCCGGAGAGTTACAGCGACAACTATTCGGGTGCGTTTGGTGTACAGAACGTGACACCTATTTGGGGGTATGTGCCGAAACTGATCAGTCTCTTTGGCGAGCAACAGCAAATCCTCGAAGGAGTGGGCATTACGCCGGATCAGGAAGTGCATTTAGATGCGAATATGTGGATGATGCAACAACGAGACAACCAGCTTGAAGCAGCATTGGATTATATTCGTCGAAATTAGTCAAAAACAATGATAAACAATTCCGCAACTCGGGCGCAGGCCTGGGTTGCGGAATTGTTTCAAACAGCATAGAATTTTATTACAAATAAATATATAATAATGAACAACTTAAGAAAATTTTTACTTATCATTTTTTCTCTCATCGCCTTCGGAACGACGGTTCAATCACAAAATTGGCATGAAGCCTATGATAGTCATTCACTGACCAACTGGCTCCTTGAGGCTTCCGACCCTCACATCTACATTCGTATCACCAATGACATCACGCTTGAAGCTTATCTTCAAATTGGTGAGAACGTAGCGCAGACCGTCACCATCGATCTCGACGGCCATACGTTGCAGCGCACGGGCCTTACCGGACCCGATGCCAACGGCCACGTAATCGAGGTTTTCAATAACGGCGTTCTGACACTGACCAGTAGTCAACCAGGCGGCAAGATCACTGGCGGCTGGGCCAACAACGGCGGCGGCATCTGCAACTACGGTTCGCTGACCATCGGCGACAACGTCACCATTACGGGCTGCAAGGCCAATGAAGGCGGTGGCATCAAGAATAACGCGGGAGCCACGCTCACCATCAACGGTGGCTGTATCACGGGCAACATCGCCACTGGCAACGGCTGCGGTATCTGGAGCAATGGCACGCTGAATATGCAGGGCAATGTCACCGTTACCGGCAATACGCGTGAAGATGGTGTGCCCCAGAACGTCTTCCTAAAATCGGGAAAGATGATTACTATGACGGGGTCGTTCACCAATGGCACCCAAGTCGCTGTTTTCCTCGAAGCCGGCAGCGGTAAGTTTACCTCCGGCTACGGCACCCACAACTCAGGCACTGAACCCAACACCTACTTCACTGCCGACATTATAAACCAGAGTGTGACTCTTAGCGAGGGTGAGGCAATGCTTTCGTCTCTTGAAGGAACGGTCTATTACATCGAGCGTGAATGGGACAGTAACGCAAAGAAAGTCAAGGCGACACAAAAGACCGTTACTGAATTCCAAGTAATGAACGACAATATCACGACACTGGCCAACAACACCTGGTATGTGGTCAACAGCAACGTCGCCCCAAAAGGCTATTTAAAGCATTTCAGCGATGCTGTCAAGGTGGAAGGCACGGCCCACCTCATCATCTGCGACGGTGCCAAGCTCACCGCCGCCATCGACCTCGAAGTCGGAAGCACCCTCCACATCTACGCCCAGTCATTCGGCTCCGGAATGATTGATGCCGATGGAGGTATCGGTCCTGGCCGCAGAGGTTCCATGGGCGATCTGTTTATCCACGGCGGCATCATAGATGCCACAAGCGACGACAACGATGCCGGTATTGGCACTTGTTATACCAGTTATATCATTCCAGATTATAGCACAATAGATGGTGGCAATGTCACCATCTACGACGGTACGATTACCGCCACAGGTGGCGATTATGGTGCCGGCATCGGTGGTGGATATGCTTCGAATTTTGACTACTACGAGCAACATATCAAGATTTATGGCGGCACTGTCGTTGCTAATGGTGGAATTAAGGCTGCCGGAATTGGAACCGGAGCTGGACTCGAAACTGAGGAGCACGAGAATGGCTACCTTATCGAAATCTTTGGCGGCAACGTCGAAGCTCACGGTGGCAAATACGGCGCAGGCATCGGCTCAGGACAGGGTATCTCGGCAGGCACCCTTAAAGTCTATGGCGGCATCGTCAAGGCCTACGGCGGCGAAGATGGTGCTGGCATCGGCTGCGGCGAGAGGACTACAGCGACTACCAGTACCATCAACGGCGGCAAGGTCTTCGTCAACGGCGGCAAGGTATATGCCTATGGTGGCAAGTACGGTGCGGGCATCGGCGGTGGACAGGATGGCAACGGTGCCACGGTCGAAGTCAACGATGGTTACGTCTTTGCCGACGGAGGCACTGACGCGGCAGGCATCGGCAGCGGTGAAAAATATATGCCTGGCACACCTAATGGCGGCAAGCTCACCGTTAACGGCGGCCACGTCTTTGCCGATGGCACGGGCTGGGGCGCAGGCATCGGCGGCGGCGAGGATTCCGACGGAGCCGAAGTGATTATCAACGGCGGCATCGTGGAGGCATACGCTGGCAGCGATGCCGGCAACAAGAACGGCTGTGCCATCGGCAGCGAGGACGGCGACGGACACTATGGCACACTTACCCTCGGTGATGGCATGATGGTCCACGCTGGCGACGATCCTTCCCATGCATCGCTGTTTGATGCACCTTATCGCGTTCCAGCCTGTCGTTGGAGGAAATACGCCCGCGTAGAACCTTGCAACCACCAAGGTGCCACCTACACCATCAACGGCACTAACGCTGACGGAACGCATACACTGAATTGTTCGCACTGCCTGTCCAACAAAACAGAACGTCATACTTTTGATGGCGAGATCTGCACCGTTTGCCACGTGCACGGCGAGACCTGTACCGTCGATGTCTATCTACCTGAAAAAGGGGAAGGCAACACCTATAGCTACGGCACGGATCCGAAATTCACCCACACTTTGGTCAAAGGGAGCAAGTTTGAACTTCCCTCCGCATCATTGAAACACTTGCCCAAAGGGGTCAGGTTTGTCGGATGGCGCGAAGGCGACCCGATTACGCTCGGACTCACCAGTCCTGAGGTCGGAGCCGACGAGGAGACCATACCTGCTGGCACCAGCTATACCGTCACGCAGGACACCAGTTTTACGGGCCGTTATAAGAGATTCCCCATCTTTATCACCACTGGCAACTGGAACGAGCCAGGCAACTGGTACGGGAACGAGGTCCCTGCCGCTGGTTCGGATGTCATCATCGACACCACCATAACCGTAACCATCCCCAACGGTTACACCGCCGATGCAGGCGACGTCACCATCGGCTTGGGCGGCAGCCTCGTCATCGAAGAAGGCGGACAACTCATCCATAGCAACGAGAGGGTGCCGGCTATGGTAAGGAAAAACATCACCGCCTATACTGAGGCAAGCGGCACTGGCATGAGTGACGGCTGGTATTTCATCACCTTACCGGTTTATACCGGCTATACTCCTGATGCGACAATGCTCAGCAACACCTACGACTTGTATCGCCTCAACCCCAAAACCATGAGGTGGGAGAACTTCAAGGCACACGACGATTTCACGACACTTGATATAGGGATCGGATATCTTTATGCCAACAACACGAATGTCACGCTCGAATTCACCGGGCCGCTATTACCCTACAATAAACGTGTGGCCGATCATAATAACGCTGTCATCGTCCAGGCAGGCTGGAATCTCGTCGGTAATCCGTTCCCTTGTAATGCTTACGCAAACCGTCCATTCTACAAGATGAATGCGGCACGCACTGGCATCGTGGCAGTTGAGGAATATTGGAACACCGAGAATTACATTGCACCATGCACGGGATTCGTTGTCCATGCCGATGCGGATACCGCGGTTTGGCTCACCCACACCCCGCCAGAGGCTCCGGCAAGCAGCAACCATGGCAGCCTGCAAATCGTGTTAAGCCAGGCCGTTGAGCCTGTCGACCCGTCATTGCGAGGAGGAACGACGAAGCAATCCAGCACAATCGACAACGCCATTGTGAGTTTCACCGAAGGCTCGACATTGCCCAAGTTCCGCTTTGGCGACAATGCCGAGATTTATATCCCGCAAAGCGGCGAAGACTATGCCATCGCCTTCAGCGAAAGCCAAGGCGAAATGCCCTTGAACTTCAAGGCCAAAGAGAACGGCCAATACACGATTTCGGTCAACCCCGAGGGCGTGGAGATGGGTTATTTGCACCTGATTGATAATATGAACGGCAACGATGTTGACCTGCTCCAGACCCCGAACTACAGTTTCGAGACCAAGACGATGGACTATGAGAGCCGCTTCCGCCTCGTGTTCGTTTGCGGGGACGCAAACGACGACAATGATGGCGACAATGCCTTTGCCTTCTTCAGCAATGGCAACATCATCGTCAACGGCGAAGGAACGTTGCAGGTGATTGATGTGACGGGACGCGTTATCCTTTCGGGAGACGCAAAGCATTGCGTCTCTACAACGGGGATGACGGCTGGGGTGTATGTGTTGCGCCTCATCAATGGGGAGAATGTTCGCACACAGAAGATTGTCATTCAATAATGAAATAATGAAGATTCCCCTAACGGGGAAATCCACCATGGCAAATCGGCTTTCAGGTTCTAACTGTAAGCCGATTTTTTGTAATTTTGCCGATTGAAATGAAAAGCAACGGCAAGTCGGTTAGCGCAAGCAAGATGACTCTGGCGGCGATTTTCATCGTCGTCGGAGTATTGTACGCCCTTATCTCGTTGGTCAACCACTATCTTTTCAAGACCTATGCGCTCGATTTGGGACTCTACACCCATGCGATGTACGACTATACCCATTTCCGCGTCGACGACTGCAGCATGTTCAAGGCCGTCCCGCAGAGCATCCTCAGCGACCATTTCGACCTGTATCTCATCATTTTGTCGCCTTTGGTGCTTGTCTTCGGCAGCTATACCTTGCTTATTATACAAATCGCTGCCGTTCTGTTGGGCGGCTGGGGCATCTACAAATTAATAGGTCTATACACAAACGATGGGTTGATGCCGCTTTTGGCCACCGCTTGTCTTTTCTTTTCCTTCGGCATCATCCAAGCCATAGCTTTCGACTATCATTCCAACGTGTTGGCTGCCATGATGTTGCCCTGGTTGTTGTATTTTTTCAAGAAGGGACGTTACGGCCTGTCCTCGCTGCTGGTGGTGCTGTTTGTCATCGGGAAGGAGAACATGTCGCTGTGGCTGTTTTTCGTCGTAGTCGGCTTAATGTGGGACTACCGCAAGGAGAAAAAAGCCCTTTGGCATTTGGTGGGCTATGCGGTTTTTTCCTTGGCTTATTTCTTCGTTATCAACATGATAGTGATGCCCAAGTTAGGTGGTTCAGGTGGAGGCTTTGCCCGATACAGTTATCTTGGCGACAGTTACACCGAGATTGCCAAAACCTTGGTCACGCATCCGAAACTAACGCTCAAACTCTTGTTTACCAGCTCAATAGGATGGGATTCCTTCGCTGAGATTGAAGGAAACCTGAATAATCCGATGATTCAAACTATCATCAACCCTGAATATGCTGGCATCAAGGAAGAGTTTTATAAATGCGTCTTGGCTACAGGTTTGATTCTCACCATTTTGAAACCCAATTACCTGTTTATGCTCCTGCCCCTCATTGGGCAGAAAATGATTGCCTGCCAGCCCAATTTCTGGGGCATTTCGTTCCAGTATTCCGTTGAATTCATGCCTGTGCTTGTCATTGCGTCCTTCTTGGTCATCATCAGGTTGAAAAAAACGCTTTGGCGGATGTTACTGGCAATCAGCTTATTGATTTCCACTATTTTGACAACATTTTACACCATTGGCGTACCCAAATCGAAGATTCTCGTGGACCAGCTTTGCGTCTATCAGGGACGGCATTACCAGCAGAAGGATTTCGATGTGCGCTATGCCTACGAAGTCATCCAGATGATTCCCGACGAGGCTTCGGTGTGCGCCGCGCCGGTCTTTGTGCCGCATCTCGCCATGCGCGAAAGCATCAAGGATTTTTCCGTCATGCGAAGCGTCGACACTGACTATGTGCTCATCACCGATTTTTATTTCGGCTATAAGCGCGAAGAGGTTTTAGTACTTAAGAATCGTTCTGAATATGAGACTGTTGCCACCGACGGCACTATTTATCTCCTGAAGCGGATTGTGCCCTGAAATCCTTCAAGTTGGGCGGTAGGTTAATCAGGTTTTTGCAGGTGTATACAAAGACGTTTTTGGCTGGTTTGCCGAAGCGTTCGATTTCTATGGTGCCCACCAGCTCGATTTCCGAAAAGTACCATTGGTACAAGGCTTTCGGGTCTTTCAAATAGCGGCTGTCGGTGAGGAACCAATAGCTTTCTCCGAGGTGAAATCCACCACGTTTTTCATTGATCCATAGGTATTTATGAAGCCATTGCGGCCAACCCAAGCCCATCGCCCTCAGGCCCAAAGGGCGCGCCACGTAATAGTCGAGGTTGGCTAAGGGGAACCATTCGTCGGCCACGAGGCCATCTTCCTCGTGCATCACGTCTTCGGAAATCTTTTCCTTGCGCATGGTGGCAAACTTCTCTTCCAATTGGCGCCAACCATACATGTCGAGCGTAAAGTCATCACGTCCAAGCATTTCCGTATCGGAATGGCGGTCAAGGGGGATGAAGCCCGTCTTGATTTCAGCCACGCCGACGACAAGAGTGAGGAGTAAAATGCCCAAAGCTGCCATAATGGCTTTTGGCAAGCGGAAAGTCTTGTTTTCTGAAGGGTTTCTTTCGGATAGCCAACAGGCAACCAATAAGATAAGTGTACTGTAGGCGGGCGCGTTCCAATGGGGCAAAGTCGGTCTCGTCAGGGAAAAAAGCCAAAACAGCCCAATCATCGGTAGGGTGACGCAAAGCACAAGTTGCAAGGCTGGTTTTTCCATGTTGATTTTGCCTTTGAAGGCTGCTATTGCGGCAAGGATGACCAAAACGACGTTTACGGGGTTATTGTAAAGGAACTCGCCAGCCAATTCGTTTCCTAAAGTGCTGAAACTAAGTGTTCTACCTCCAATTCTTTCACTGTGGAAACTAAAACTAATAAATCCATTTTGGATGTTCCAGTAAAGAATTGGAATACAGCATATTGCAGAAATCAAAAGAGCGAGGTAAAGATAGGGGTTTTTGAGTTGTTTCCTGTTGAAAATCAGGATATAAAGCCCCATTCCGACCCAAAGGAAGATGCCCGAATATTTGGAGAGCATGGCCAGACCTGCGAACAGTCCGAAAAAAAGCAAAAACAAAGGTCGCTGAGCTTGTCGAAGCGCCGCTACATTATGAAAATATTTAATGGCCATCCATACGGCTAGCAGCCAAAACAGCATCAACGGCGTGTCGGGCAGGATGAAAACGCCCGTGATGACGAAGGCGTAAATCGAGGCGGTGTAAAGCAACGCGGCATACAAGCCCGCTTGCGCACTTTTGAGGTCTTTCGCGATGCGGTATATAATATAGGTGTCGGCGGTCATGAAGACGACCGAGGCCAAGCGGATGAAAAACTCGCTGTCAAACAACAAGTTAAGGCTGAAAAGCTGTATCACCCAGCCCACCATGGGCGGATGGTCGAAGTGGCTCCAGTCGGGATAAAGGGCATAAGTCCAATAATAGACTTCGTCGTTGCCAAACTCCATCCAAGCCGCCAAAACGCCACGAACGATGGCACTGACCGCCAAGAGCCAAAACAATATCTTGTTGATATTCTGTTCTTTAATCGTCATGATTTTGCCTCTTTTTTCTCCTTTGCCTTTTTGATGAGATACCAAATGAGCGTCAGGAAAGCAATCGCATAAACGAAACGGTAGAGCCATGTTTGTGCCTCGTTGATTTCGTCCAAGCGACGGTCTACCACAATCGGGGAAGGATGCCGTGTGACGGGGTTCAGGTAGAGCACGTCGCGTTCGTTCAAGTCGATACGTGTGCGGACATAAGTGTCCTCAGGCTGAATGACATAGAATGCCTCGGCCACGTTTTCCATCGTCTTCAGCACCTTTCCGCCTTGTCCGATGAAACTGACTTCGTGCATCTGTTCGGCTGAGGTGGCGACGAACAGTGTGTCGCCGACCAATTCTGCCCGAGTCAGATGGGCCAAGTTGTTGACTTCTTGGATTTTCTTCTCAAGGCTCATCGAAAAGCAGAAGAAACTGACGAACTCCACGGTGTAGCTGTTGCCTTTCTCCAAGGCCTCGTAAACGTGTTCGGGGTTGAGGTCGGGCGTGTTGATCATCGTCAGGTTGCGACTCACCTCCCGATTGTTGGTGACGTTGTGCGTGTCGTCATCGCCGAGACCATAGACGCGATGCCCGTTGGAGAGGGCCATGTCCCAGTGTTCCAGCGCGTTGCCGAAAGGATTCATGATTTCCAAAAGGCGGTAATTGCTCAGCCATTTCATGTCGCTAACTTTGTAGCCTTTGGTGAACGAGGCGTGGGCGGGCATGACGAAACGGCTCCGTTTGGCCATTTGATTGAGCGCGTGCTGTTTCATGTTCAGATTTTGCATGAAGGGGTAGTCGATGCGCCACACTTTCTCGGCCCCGATGCAGATTTGGTGTGTTTTTCGGAAAAGGCCGTAACCATGTTCGTAGGCTGGTATATATCCTTCATTTTCAGCACCATGTGGATTAATGCTCATGTAGTCGGATATGCCATAGTGGTCGTAACCCAAGGCCTGATACACACTGTCGATGGCTGTTTCGGTGCTTTTCCGTCCGTTGGTCAGGCCTAAATATTTGCGCGAGTGGCAATGGAAATGGTATTTTTTCCACTGGTCAGGATTCATGTCTTGATAGGGATTGTAGAGATATTCGCCGCCGAAAGGCCGGGGTTCCTTGAACTTATATGCGGGAACAGACAGATAGACAAGGAGAAAGAAGCCAAGGCATAGGCCAAAAAAGATGACCAACGCGCTCAGCAAACCCTTGAAAAACTTGTTTTTGACGCTTTTGAACATGGCGAAAAACGGATTTTGGGCAAAAGTATGAAAAATAACGGATTGGCGTGAGTTTTATTCCTATTTTTGCAGACTTTTTTGAAAACGGAGCAGAAATGTCATTCATTGATGAAATCAACAGGCGTAGGACTTTCGCCATTGTCAGCCACCCCGACGCGGGTAAAACTACTTTGACCGAAAAACTGTTGCTTTACGGTGGCGCCATCCAGGTGGCCGGTGCTGTGAAGTCGAACAAGATACGCAAGACCGCCACTTCCGACTGGATGGAAATCGAGCGGCAACGCGGTATCTCGGTGGCTACCTCTGTGATGGGATTCGACTATAAGAATATTAAAATCAACATCTTGGATACGCCTGGCCACAAGGACTTTGCTGAGGACACCTTCCGCACCTTGACGGCCGTCGATAGCGTCATCGTGGTCATCGATGCGGCCAAGGGTGTTGAGTCGCAGACAGAAAAGTTGGTCGAGGTTTGTCGGATGCGCAATACACCTATCATCGTGTTTATCAACAAGATGGATCGTCCAGGTATGGATCCGTTTGAGTTGTTGGACGAAATTGAGCAGAAACTCAACATCCGCCTCACGCCGCTAAGTTGGCCCATCAATAGCGGACCGAAATTCAAGGGCGTTTACAGTATCTACGACAAGAGCCTCTATCTATTCAACTCTGATAAACAACACATTACGGAGGGTATTGCCTTCGACAATCTCAATAATCCCGAGTTGGACAAGATGATTGGCGAGGATGCCGAAACCTTGCGCAACGAAACAGAATTGGTGCAAGGCGTGTATGACGAGTTCTCGCGCGAAGCCTATTTGAAGGGCGACATCTGCCCCGTGTTCTTCGGTTCAGCCTTGAACAATTTCGGCGTCAAGGAGTTATTAGACTGCTTCATCGAGATTGCGCCCACGCCGATTGGTCGCGACACGGTGGAACGTCGCATCGAGCCGACCGAGGAGAAGTTTACGGGTTTCGTGTTCAAGATTCACGCCAACATGGACCCCAACCACCGCGATCGCATCGCCTTCGTGCGCGTGGTCTCGGGGCGATTTGAGCGCAACAAGAACTATTTCCATGTGCGCCAACGTCGCGAATTAAAGTTCTCCAACCCAACGGCCTTCATGGCACAGAAAAAATCCGTTTTGGACGAGGCCTATCCGGGTGACATTGTGGGCCTTTACGATGCCGGCAACTTCAAGATTGGCGACACCTTGACCGAGGGCGAAATCCTGAATTACAAGGGCATTCCGAGTTTTTCACCCGAGCAGTTCCGCTATGTCGAGAACGCCGATCCGATGAAGTCGAAGCAGTTGGCCAAGGGCTTGGAACAACTGACAGACGAGGGTGTGGCCCAGCTCTTTACGGGCAAGATGACAGGCCGCAAAATTATCGGAACGGTGGGCGAGTTGCAATTTGAGGTGATTCAGTACCGCTTGCTGCACGAGTACAACGCCTCCTGCCGTTATGAGCCGATTTCGCTCTACAAGACCGCTTGGATTACCAGCGAGAATGAAGCCCAACTTGCTGATTTCAAGATGCGCAAGTCCATCAACCTCGCTGAGGACAAGGAAGGCCGCGACGTGTTCCTTGCCGAGTCACCCTACGCCTTGCAAATGGCGATGGAGAAGTATCCCGACATTGAGTTCCATTTCACTTCGGAGTTTTGAATTTTTCAACTTTTTTCTTGCACCAATTCAATTAATCCCTAATTTTGCATTCAAATCATCATTATTGTTTAACCATTAAGAATCAATTACTATGGGATTATTCAAGGAATTCAAGGAATTTGCCGTTAAAGGCAACGTGATGGACATGGCCATCGGTGTCGTCATCGGTGGCGCGTTCGGAAAAATCGTCACCTCTTTGGTGTCTGACATTATCATGCCGCTTATCGGCGCGGCTACTGGCGGCCTCACATTCACTGAGTGGAAGTGGGTCATCCGTCAGGCTGTCATGGATGGCGAGACCGTTGTGAAGCCTGAGTTGGCCGTCACTTGGGGCAACTTCATCCAGGTCATCTTCGACTTCATCATTATCGCCTTCTGCATCTTCATGGTGGTGAAGGGCCTCAACTCGCTGAAGAAGAAGGAAGAACCTGCCCCCGCCGCTCCCGCCGGCCCGACGCAGGAAGATCTCCTCGCCGAAATCCGCGACCTGCTGAAGAACAAGTGATTGTTCAGAAAGCCATGAATGAAAAAGCATCCGCCTCGCTGGCGGATGCTTTTTTTGTATCGTATTCGAAAAAATGTTACATTTGCAGTTTCAAAATGGGCTTTTATGACTCGTAAACTGTTGCTCATCATAGGCTTGCTATTCTGTTTTGCCTTCTCCGCGATGGCGACGCACCAGCGTGCGGCCGAGATTACCTACACTTGGCTTGGAGGCAATGCATACGAGTTTACGCTCACAACCTATAACGTGCCTAATGCGGCATGGAGCCAGCGCGATTCCTTGCTCGTCAAATGGGGCGATGGCTCCGAGAATTATATTCCCCGAATCCAATGGCAAAATTTGGGTGACGATTGTGTTTTGAATACATATAGGATGATTCATAACTACTCATCCTCAGGGACTTATGTCATCAGCATGGAGGACGCCAATCGCAACTACGGTGTAGTCAACGTACCCAATTCGGTGAGCGTGCCGATGTATATTGAGACGGAACTGGTCATCAATCCGTTTTTGGGTTTCAACAATTCGGTGCAACTGCTCAATCCGCCTATCGACAAGGGCTGCGTGGGCAAGCTGTACCTGCACAACCCCTCGGCTTACGACCCCGACGGTGACAGTTTGAGTTATCGCTTGCTTCCTTGCAAGGGCATGGGTGGGATGGAGATTCCAGGCTATGTCTATCCGCAAGCCTCGCAATCCTTTGAAATTGACCCTGTTACGGGTGAATTGCATTGGGAGAATCCAATACTACAAGGTGAGTATAACGTAGCCTTTATCGTCGAGGAATGGCGTCACGGCGTGAAAATCGGCTCTGTCATCCGCGACATGCAAATCCTGATTTCAGCTTGTGACAACGACTTGCCACAAATCCATTGCGAGGATGCCTATTGCGTGGTGGCGGGCGAGCAACTTTCCTTCGTGGTAAGCGGCTCTGACCCCGACCCATACAACAATGTGACGTTGACCGCCTCGGGCGCGCCGTTCGAGCTGGCTCAAAGTCCGGCCATCATGAATCCTGAGACGGTAACGGGTCAAAATCCCGAGTTTGAGTTCGTTTGGAACACGAATTGCAACCATGTGCGTAATACGCCTTATCAGGTGGTGATTCACGCCAAGGACAACGGCGTTCCCGTGAGCTTGACCAATGTTAAAACCATCACAATCAATGTGATGGGTCCAAAGGTGCAGAACCTTGATGCCGAGGTATACGGTCATAATGTAACGCTTTCGTGGGCGGCCTATTCTTGCCCAAATGCAGCGGCGTTGCTCGTCTATCGCAAGGCAGGCTGCGACGGCTATGAGCCTGACGAATGCGAGACAGGCATCCGCGAAGGCTATCAACTCATCGCCACCTTGAATGACATTTCCGCGACATCCTACATCGACCACGACCTCGCGCAAGGCATGGCCTACGAATACCGTGTTTTGGCGCAATTCCATGACGAAACTAAGGGAATCGTCAGCGAGGCGGCCTGTGTGGAGTTGAAGAATGACAGTCCCCTGATGACCCATGTCAGTAATGACAGCATCGACCTTGTATCGGGGCATGTCGTCACCTGTTGGGCAAAGCCGAAGGAGATTGACGAACAATATGTTGCACCGTTCAGCTACACCTTGACGCGTACTCTTGACGGTGTAACTTCCGTTGTATACGAAGGTGCCGACACCACCTTTCTTGATACCAACCTCAATTTGGCCGAAGCAGCCACATTAATATATAAGGTGCAGATGCGCGATGCCAACCAGCAGACCATGGGCGAGAGCGCGACAGCCTCGGCGGTGATGCTCGCAGCCAACGGGACCTTCAATGAGGCTCGCCTCTCATGGATGGAATCCGTGCCCTGGTTGGTGGACAGTACACAAATCTTCAAACAAGTTGACAATCATTTCGTTAGAATTGCCTCGGTGACGGATTTTGAGTTTACCGATACTGATGTGGAAAGCGACGTGACCTACCGCTACTATGTGCGCACCTTCGGGCATTACACCTTGGAGGGCATTATGCGGCCCTTGGTGAACTATTCAGCCATCAAGGCGGTGCGGATTGGGCATGAGGAACCGACGGAGGATTTTTCCTATAAACTGCCCAATGTGTTCACGCCCAATGGCGACACCTACAACGACATTTTTGAGCCGATGGTGACGGGCCTCGATTTGATTGTCAGTGCCAAGACGGTCATTTTCAATCGTTGGGGCAACATACTTTGGGACAGCGATGACCCGCTCATCCAATGGGACGGCAAGAACAAGAACACGAAATTGGATTGCCCGCCAGGCACCTATTTTTATATCACCGAAATCATCTATATGGGCGAGGCAGGCGAGGAGAATTTGCGCCTGCAAGGTTCCATCACCATCATCCGATAAAAAAACGTAGGGCTGTCATATTATGGCAGCCCTTTCGTTATCGTTGCGGCTGTCACAGTGTGACAGCCCTACAAATTATCAATATTTCATCATCTCAATCAGGTCGACCATGCGGTTGGAATAACCCCATTCGTTGTCGTACCAAGACATGATCTTCACCATCTTACCCATTACCATCGTGCTTTGGGCATCGAAGATGCTGCTGTGCGGGTTGTGGATGACGTCGCAGCTGACGATCGGGTCTTCGGTGTATTCGAGGACGCCCTTCATCGGGCCTTCGGCGGCTTCTTTCATGGCGGCGTTGATTTCTTCCTTCGTGGCTTCGGTCTTCAGTGTGCAGACGAGGTCAACCAAAGAACCAGTCGGGGTGGGAACGCGGACGGCGATGCCGTCGAGTTTGCCATTCAGTTCGGGGATGACGATACCCACAGCCTTGGCGGCACCAGTGGTGGTCGGGATTTGCGACATGGCAGCCGAACGGGCACGGCGCAGGTCGCTGTGCGGACCGTCGAGGATGACTTGGTCGTTGGTGTAGCTGTGGATAGTGGTGATGTAGCCCTGCTCGATGCCGAAACGGTCGTTCAACACCTTGGCGACGGGAGCCAAGCAGTTAGTGGTGCAGGAGGCGTTGCTGACGCATTCCACCTCGTCGGTCAGGTCGTTGTTGTTCACGCCAACCACGACGGTGGCGTCGATGGCGTCCTTCGAGGGGGCGGAGAGGATGACCTTCTTGGCACCGGCCTTCAGGTGGTCGCCATAGCCGCCCTTGCTGCTTTCTTTCGAGCGGAACACGCCGGTCGATTCAACCACCACATCGGGGGTCTTGCTCCACTTGATGTTCAGCGGTGCGCGTTCGGCAGTGACGGGGATGCGCACGCCGTTGACAATCAGTGCGGTCTCGTCATATTCCACGGTGCCGGGGAACTTGCCCTGCGTGGAGTCGTATTTCAACAGGTGGGCCAGCACCTTGGTGCTCGTCAGGTCGTTGACGCCCACGATTTCCAGATTCGGACGTTCGCAAATGATGCGGAATACGTTGCGGCCAATGCGGCCGAAACCATTGATACCTACTTTAATCTTTTCCATTTTATCGGTTTTTAATGTTCGTTTTGATAGAAGCCGCAAAATTACGATTTTTAGAGAAAACTTCGACCGTTTTTCGCTATTTTTGCAAAATCTATTTTTTGATTATGTTCGAAACCTTCAAATCACAAGCCCTAGAGGCCAATCTGGAGCAAACCAGATACAAAGATATCTTCATTCCTGAAGAACACCAACAGTTTATTGCCCTGTCAGTCAAATACTTTGGCATCAACAAGCGGGCCAAGGAGTGCATCACAGAATACCATCATCCGCTTTCCAACCATACTTTCGTGACGGAGGAACTGCGCAAGATGCTGATGGACGACTTCTGGTTCTACACCCGTGACGACATCCCTGTCGATGCCCTGCATATCCCTTTGGAGATGATGCATAGCCTGCTGAAGCCCGAAGTCGCGCTGAAATTGCGCCTCAACGTCATCATCACCTTGATGGAATTTGCCAACAAGGTCATTTCGGAATCGCCCAAGCATTGCGAATTGATTTCGTTGGTTTTCAATATTTTGGAAGATGCCTTTGAAGGTTCCGAGGTCCTTGAGCCTGTCGAAGGACCGACTAGCAACAAAGAAGTTTTCATACTTGCCACCAAACACGCTGGGCGCTATCTTGACAAAGTAGCGCACGATGAGCGTTTCAAGGACGCGGCCTGCCATCTGCTTCGCATGATGTTGCAGGAGAATTACCGCTATTGGCAATCGACTTCGCAGGTGGAAAACTGGGTGGAAAGCAAGGCACAGTTGATGACTGATGAGGAAAAACAAACCATCATCAACGAGATCGGACAACCTTATTTTGACCAACTCAACGCTGATTTGGGCGCTGCCGAAACTTGGGAAAAACTGACCGATTTGCCGCATTTTGAACAAGTTGCGAAGCATTTCACAGAGTCGGCAAGAGTGTTTCCGCATTTCATCACACAGTTCCATTTCGTGTTTTTCCTGCTCCATCTGCCTGGCATGGAAAACCAGCGCGAACGCCTCATTTGGAACATGGACCGCATGATGCGCAACGCCATCGACGAGATGCCGCAAGATGAACTGATTCCTTTCATCGACACGATTTTCGACCTTGCTGAGGAATTGCGGGGGGAGTACATGTCCGCCGTGCTCGATTTCCAGCTTACTTTGGGCCTGAAAATCATCGACGTGGACCAAACCGAGATGAAGGAAATCGTCAACTATTTTGAGAAGAAACTCATCGCCTTCGGGTTCGTCACGCCGGGCAACGTGTTTGTCGGCGAAGACTGGCAACTCTCTGTGGATGAGAACCATATCAAGAACATCCGCGTGTGGCTCGAACTCATCGAACACGCCCAGCAGCCAATGGAAAAGCTGCTCTCCGCCTTGATTGTGAACCTCAAATTGGGAGGCATCTTCTTGAGTGACACCGACTTGTTCCAGCGCGAAATCACGAAGGTCTTGAACTCGAACATTACGCCTTATTATAAAAAGGTGAAGCAGCTGACGCGCATTTTCCCCGTCTATTTCAACGAAATCGGCGCCGAGGGCGAGATTCGCAACGTGACGACCAATATGGATGAAATTTCTGGCCGACAGGACAAGTTGGTGCATTTTCTCCGCAAGCAAGTCCACACAGAGAGCAATAATACGCTGATTGCCTTGACTTTGGATGTGTTCAAGTTCTGGAGCGATGGCAACCTTGAGGCTTTGAAACCCATCCTGCCGAACAACGTTTTCGAGAGCATCGACAAGGAAAGCACATGGTTTGTACACGTCCACAACCTCGTGCTGACGATGTGCGAAATCTCCTGCCTCAATCCCGAGGATGTGTTGATGCTTTCGCGCGATGATTTCGAAAACCTCATCGGTTCGGCCTCGCGTCGTCTCGAATTGGACGACGAAATTAGCCAGCGCGAACACGCCCGCCTGATGGACATCCGCGACTTATATGCCTATCTCAGAGAGAAATACAGTTTCGAGTCGGTCAATATTTTCAGTTCATTACGCAGTTTCCCCTTCATCCCCGACGAGGAAATAGACGCCTTCGAGAAGGCTTACAAGAAGAAAGATTTCGGCAAGTCGCTGACCATGATTTACGCCTTCATGGACAAGCTTAAGAGCGTGATTTTCAACCCCGAACAGAGCGAAGGCTGGGAAAACATCTATCACAAACGCCACATCGCCATAGGCATTCCGTCAATGTACGGCACCTACCGTGAGAACAAGTTTGAGGCCATGGGTTTGACATTCCGCTTGGAGCGCGTAGCCACCCAACTCATGGAAAAGGTGGTGCAGAGCATCAACCTCGAATACATCTCGGAACGCACATTGAATCAGATATATAGAATCCTCGAGTATTTCCGCAACGGCCTCGAACTGGATGGCATCACCAATCAGAGCCTCAATTCGAAACTTGACATGCTGCGCTACAGCCTGACTTCGCGAAGTTTCTCTTTCGGCCAGTATATCAACATTTTCCAGTTCATCGCTGAGGACGTGCGCCGCATCATCATCAAGTATTTCCTGAAGTCCTACGAATACCCGCTGAAAATCGTCATTCCGCAACTTTTCGACCCCGAAGGGAAACTCAACGAACGTGAAACGGCGGCCCTCATCAGCAAGAAATCCGAAGAATTCCATCGCGACATGCTTTCCGATGCCTTCCTGATGCAGCCTTTGGACAACTTTATCGGCCGGATTTTGGCATCTCTGCGCACCATGGAATCCACGTTAAATGAAAAACTCATCAGCGACATCATGACCTACAACTCAGAGATGCTGATAAGCCCATTTTGGGAAAAAACACCAAAAATGGACAATCAGGTTTTCATAGGAAACAAGGCCAACAACCTGAAAAACTTGTATTTGCATGGTATGCCTGTGCCTCCGGGCTTTGTCATCACCACAGAAACTTTCCGCCGCAACGAGACCATCAACACCATCCCTGAGTTGCGTACGGAAATCCATGGCATGATTCGTAAGCACATTGAGGAGTTGGAGCGCATCACGGGACGCAAGTTCGGCCAACCCGAGAATCCACTGCTTGTTTCGGTGCGTTCGGGTACGGCCATTTCCATGCCGGGCGCGATGGATACCCTGTTGAATGTCGGCCTGAACGATGAGATTGCGGAAGCCATTGCCCAAGACGAAAGTATTGCATGGGCAGTTTGGGATTCTTATCGCCGCTTTTTGCAGAGTTGGGGCATGGCCAAAGGCATCGAGCGCGATGTCTTCGACGACGAAATCAATGCTTTCAAGCAGAAAAACAATGTGAAGATGAAGGCCGATTTTAGCATCAGTCAGATGCGCGAGGTGGCGCAATCTTACAAACGCATTCTTGCCGACCATGAGGTGGCCTTTGAGCAGGACTCGTTTAAGCAGTTGATAGAGTGCGTCAACATGGTCATCGAATCCTGGAACTCGGAGCGCGCCTTGGCTTATCGCAGGCATTTGGGCATATCCGAGAATTGGGGCACGGCTGTCATCGTGCAGCAGATGATTTTCGGCAACCGTAGCGAAACCTCGGGCTCGGGCGTGGTGTTCACGCAAAACCCGCATCGCGAACGGCCGGGCGTGCACCTTTACGGAGACTTCACCATGCGCAGCCAAGGTGAGGACATCGTGGGCGGTTTGGTCAAGCCTTTGCCGATTGGCGAAACGCAGCGCAAAACGGCGGGTCTTGAAGGTCCTTCGATGCAGACTATGTTGCCCGACATTTATAAGAAAATCTATTCCATCGCCGTCGAACTCACGGAACATCTTGGCTATAGCCCGCAAGAGATGGAATTCACCTTTGAATCTGACAAGCCTGAGGACTTCCACATCCTGCAAATCCGCGACCAAGACCTCAAAACGGAAGAGGAAAAGATCGCCTTCGTGAAATCGCCCGACGAGATGAAACAAATAGGTCACGGCATGGGCATCGGAGGCGGCGCCATGAATGGCTTGGCGGCTTTCAACGAAGACCAAATCAAGATTTTGCGCGAGCAACATCCTGACAGTCATGTTATCTTGGTGCGTCCCGACACGGTTCCCCAAGACATCGGTATGATCTTCGACTGCGATGGTCTGCTGACGGCGCGCGGTGGAGCTACCTCCCATGCGGCGGTTACGGCAGTACGTCTCGGCAAGGTCTGTGTGGTCAGTTGCGACGGTCTCGAAGTCGATATCAACGATGAGTTTGGCCAGCTCAATGGACATCCGCTCAAGATGGGTACGGAAATCGCTATCGATGGCAACCTTGGCCTCGTCTATCTTGGTCATTACCAGACCGAAAAGATGATGGTTGGTAAAGGGTATAATTACTAGTTAGGAGCAGATCCACATGTCTGCCCAAAAGGGTTTAAATTGTATGGCTGTCACATTGTGGCAGCCGTAAGGGAAAAGAATTTGATATGGCAGAACACAACGATTTCGGAAAACTTGGCGAAGAGCTTGCAGTAAAGTATCTGATGGACAAAGGTTACGAGATCCTTGAAAGGAACTGGCGCAATGTCCACAAGGAGATTGATATCATCGCCAAGGATGGCAATGAGTTGGTCATTGTGGAAGTAAAGGCCCGTAAGTCCGACGGCTATGGCGAGCCGGATTTGGCCGTCACTCTGAGAAAGCAGAGGTTACTGATTTCTGCCGCTAATTCCTATATTTTCAAAAATAAGGTGGATTTGAACACCCGATTCGACATCATTTCCATCGTATTTAAGGACGGAAATCCTTTCATCAATCATATTGAAGATGCTTTTTTGCCGCATTGGTGAACTGCGCTTATATATATAATAAGGTGTAAGTGGATTGTTTCAGCGTTGTCATATTTCGGCTGGTTTTCCCGTTTTTGGAGTCATAAAGAGAGTTTTGGGCAGGAATTTCTATTTTTGTTTGAAAATTTTCTCATTGTAAATCAAATAGATACAATAAATAATGAAAAATTTTCAAAAAAAGTGCTTGCGGGTAGGGAAAAAGGTTGTACTTTTGCAGCCCGCAAATGAGGAAAGTAGGGTTTGGAAGCAGAGATGTTTGCACGGTTCTTTGAAAGCTTGAGGCCAGCACAATAGAGGCGTCCGCGGGGCCGAGAGGCGGTGCGGATGCCGGGATAGGGAACTATAGAGAGAGCGAAGGCGGGACCCGAGATACGGAAAAAC